>Ga0056904_1001171_pt1 | contig 13083 bp, 10 predicted proteins | sample EBPBio172007_DNA_FD_55043 | JGI IMG/M metagenome (GOLD analysis project Ga0056904, IMG submission 55043) | Wastewater treatment Type I Accumulibacter community from EBPR Bioreactor in Madison, WI, USA - Reactor 1_9/17/2007_ DNA | ecosystem: Engineered > Bioreactor > EBPR > Anaerobic-Aerobic >...
GAGCAGGAATGGAATGCCCTCGAACGGGTTGAACACATCTTGCAGGCCTCTGGTGCGCTGATCCAGCACGGCCCGCAAAACCGGGCCTTCTACCGGCCGGGATCCGACAGCATCCATCTCCCCGAAAAGGGACAGTTTCCCAGTGCCGACACTTACTATGCGACAGCGCTGCACGAACTGGGACACTGGACCGGCCACCCGTCACGCCTGGCTCGTGACCTGGAGCATCCGTTCGGCAGCGAGGCCTATGCCAAGGAAGAGCTGCGGGCAGAAATCGCCAGCATGATCATGGGCGATGAGCTCGGAATCGGCCACGATCCCGGCCAGCACGCGGCCTATGTCGGGACGTGGATCAAGGTCCTGAAAGACGATCCACTCGAAGTCTTCCGCGCGGCCGCGGACGCCGAGAAGATCCACGCCTATGTGCTGGCTCTGGAGCAACAGCAGGTTCAGGAACAGAGCACCGAGCAAAGCCAGGCAGCGATCGCGCCGGTGATTTCCGACAGCGAAAACCAGGAGGCAGCCATGCAGACCTTGACGCACAGCGAAGCCAACGCGCACGAACAGGCGGCCGAACTGGCACGCCTCGAGGAAGCACGGATCCGCCAGGATCCCGACAGCACCGACGAGCAGATTGCCGCCGCAAGAGAGGCGCGCAAGTCGGCCGACCTGGCCGTCGTCCTCAACGACGCCGATATCCAGCGGCGCGTCGCGCAGATCGAGAGCGAGAAGACGTCGGTGCCGGCGGTGAACGACGCCGAGCCGGCGACAAAAACCTATCTCGATGTGCCCTACCACCAGAAAGACGAGGCGAAGGCTCTGGGTGCGCGTTGGGATCGCCAGGAACAGTCCTGGTTTCTTCCGGAAGGCATCAAGGACATTGCTCCCTTCGCCCAATGGGCACGGAACGCCGATACCGCGGCTCCAGAACGTCCGATCCAGCCCGAGAAGCCGCGTTCTCAGGAACGCCAGTATCTCGCCGTTCCCTACGGCGAACGCGCCGCCGCCAAGGCAGCCGGCGCTTTGTGGGACAAGGCCGCGAAATCCTGGTTTGCCGGCGCGAAGGCCGACAAGAGCCGGCTGCAACGCTGGTTGCCGGAGAACGTCCCTGGCCAGCAAGGGCCAGCCATGTCGCCGCGAGACGAGTTTGCCGAGGCGCTGCGCTCGATCGGCTGTGTCGTGAGCGGCGAGCATCCGATGATGGACGGCAAGAAGCATCGCATCAGCGTCGAAGGCGAGAAGCTCAGCGAGAAAGCCGGTTCCGGCTTCTACGTCGGCCACCTGGACGGCCATCCGGCCGGCTACGTGAAGAACAACAAGACCGGCGTCGACATGAAGTGGAAGTCGAAGGGCTACGCGCTCGACCCCGAGCAGAAGGCCCGGCTACAGGCCGAAGCGGCCGACAAGCTGCAAGCGCGCACTGCCGAGCAAGAGCGGCTGCAAGAGCAGACGGCGCAGCGGGTGGGCAAGCAGATGGCGCATCTGCTGCCGGTTACCGCGCCGACCACGTACATGCAAACCAAGGGAATCGAGCCTCAGGCAGGCGTTTTCACGGACAAGGAAGGCCGGGAAACCTACATCCCGGCGACCGATGCCGATGGCAAGCAATGGACGATGCAGTACATCCAGGAGGACGGCACCAAACGCTTCGCCAAGGACAGCCGCAAGGAAGGCTGCTTCCATGCCATCGGCGGCCTGGACGCGCTGGCCAAGGCCCCTGCCCTGGTCATTGGCGAAGGCTACGCGACGGCCAGCAGCTTGCAGCAGACGCTAGGTTTCGCGACCGTCGCCGCCTTCGACTCGGGGAATCTGTTACCCGTCGCCAAGGCCTTGCATGCGAAATTCCCGGACAAGCCCATCCTGATCGCCGGCGACGACGATCGGCATCTGGAAGCTACCCAGGGAATAAACCCCGGCCGCAGTAAAGCGGAGGAAGCGGCCAAGGCTGTTGGCGGCAAGGTCCTTCTACCGATCTTCGCGCCTGGTGAGCAAGCTGCGAACCCGAAGGGTTTTACCGACTTCAACGACTTGGCCACCAAGAGCGTGCTGGGGCGGGAAGGCATTGAGCGGCAGGTTTGTTCGGTGGTCGATGACGTGGTCGAGCGTTACCAGGCGCACGGTGTCGAGCCAACGCAGCAGGTTGAGAAACGGGAGCAGCGGCTGCGTAGGGCGGTGAAGGTGGGGTAATAGATATGGCGTCATCGCAAGTTGCGCGGCGATGACGCGTTCTTGGCTTACTCGCGGCCGGTGCGTGAGTGATTGAGAAGGCATCAAGGCATCAATGCGTTCAGCGGCTGCTCGCTCTTGGGGGACTGCCTGCGGCAGACCCCCGCCGCTAGGCTCCCCCCGACGGCGAGATCGCTTGCGCGAACTCGCTTTCCTATATCCACTCACGGAGCGAAGCGTAAGGGCTTTAATGGGCACTTAACAGCAATGGGTTTGCTCACGAAACGGAGGAAAAGCGTACCACTGATCTCCCGGTAGGCTCGCCGTAGGGGGCGCACGATGGCTGGCTCACAGACGCCTTCATAAGCTTTCTTTGTCCATCTCAACCAGGAAGATGATATCGCCGGCAGTGTACTTGCGGGCAAAAGGCTTGGCCGGCGGTCCGTAGCGCTTGATCAGCGGAACAGGGCCAAGCGATTGCCCTGCCCGCTGGCGACCAGATGGTGGATTTGCGCTCGACTGATGTGCTCGTAGCGTTCGCTATCGTTGCCCGCCGTCGAGAACTCGACGCAGTGGACAAGGCTCATAGCCCCACCTGTAATCGTATTTCGGTACAATGAAGCGATGCGTCGTATGCTTGTCATCCTCCTCCTGCTTATCGTTCCCTTCCAGTTCGCTTGGTCGGCAGTAGAGAGCGTGCATGGCAATTTGAATCATCAAGAATCGGCAGCCGTCTTTCATTCTCACGATGCCGACCATCGCCACGATACCGACGTTGATCGTTACGATGGCACCACAGACAGCCTTCTGCCGCAAGGCCACAACGATGACGGCCATCACGATGGTCATTACCATCCCGTCTTCAGCGATGTCGTGCTCGAACCACCACTGAGTCTGGGTAAAGCCTTGCCCCAAGACCAGCCGTGGCAAGCAGCCTCGTCATTCACCTCGCACATTCCCTCGCCTTTCGACTGGCCACCATCATCGGTTCTCCTGTAGAACCGGTGGGCCCGTTTTAGCCGACGCCGCTACTCGCGGCAGTCCGGCCATGTCGCCCGCCGGTGACCTCGACTCTGTTTTTTCGTCACGAGGAATCCGATGCGACACCTGTTATCCGCTTTACTGCTCGCGCTGCCGCTGGCCGCGTGGGCGCAAACCACACCCCTGACCGAAGCCGAGGCCGTTCGCCGAGGACTAGCACGTTCCGATCTGGCTGATCTGGAACTCGGGCGCGTTGAATCGTCCAAGGCCGACGCAATAGCTGCCGGAATGCTGCCCAATCCGACACTCGGCTATAGCCACGATCGCAACCGGGGAGGACCAGGCTCGACCGAAGAGACCTGGCAGCTTTTCCAGACATTCGATGTTTCCGGCCGACGCGGACTGCGTCGCGAGGCGGCCGATCTACGCGTCGAGGCTGCCTACGCTGGAAACAACCTGTACCGCAGCGAGTGGACGGCCGAAATCAGCCGCAGCTTCTACCAAACACTGTTCAAGCAGGAAGCCGTGTTGGCCACCGAGACATGGGTCCAGCGCTTCTCACACATCCAACGCATCGTCGACAAGCTGGCCAAGGCTGGCGAAGCTTCGGGTTATGACCGACGACGCCTGGCCCGCGAACGGCAAGCGGCTGGAGCGCGGCTGAGTAACGAAAAAGCCGATCTGGATCGGGCTGCCGAGCGACTGGCGGCCATCATCGGCACTTCCGGCAAAGCGACCGAACCCGTCACCGGTATCCTGCGGCCGGACGTCCCCCCGCTGCTGGAGAACGCTTTGTCTAGCATAGAACGGCGCCCCGATCTCCAGGCGCTTGCACGCCGTGCCGAGGCGGCCGATCTCGAAGGCCGCGCCGCGGCTCGAGGCTGGGTACCCGATATCACCCTCGGCGTCGGCCCCAAACGCATCGACAACGGTTTCACCAAGGAAACCGGCACTGTTGTCTCGCTGTTGATCCCACTACCGGTTTTCGACCACCAACAGGCTGGCCGGCAACGTGCTGCAGCAGAGGCACTCAACGCCCGGGGCGAACTCAGCATGACCCGCGCCCGTGCCGAGGGCGATCTGCGTGGCCTGCATCGCCAGGCGGAACGTCTGATCGGCGCGGCCACCGACTACCGCGCTCGTGCCGTCGGCGAATCTGCGGAACTGCTGCGCATCGCAGAAGCCGCCTACCAAGGCGGCGAATCAACCCTGCTTGAACTCCTTGACGCCTATCGCGGCGCGTTGGAGGCTGAAATGACGGCCCTCGACCTCGAATGGAAAGCGCGCCAGGCGCGCATCGACTATGACCTGCTTACCGGGATTGCCGCCCAATGAACAAGACTCTGATTGCATCCCTAATTTTGTCACTCTCTGCCACGTTGCTGTTGAGTGCCTGCGGTGATTCGGGCCACCCACATGCCAAGGACGGTAGCCATCCAGCAGCCTCTGAAGCCGAGCTTGGTCATGGTGGCGGCGGTGAAAAGATCACCCACTTCAACGACAAGACGGAACTATTCGTCGAGTTCCCGCGCCTCGTTGCCGGTGAAAAGGCCGCCTTTGCCGCCCACCTGACCCGCCTTGCCGATTTCAAGGCTCTGGATGCCGGCAAAGTTTCTGTGATCCTCTCCGGCAGTGGCCAAGCGGACGAGGTGTTTTCTACCGAGACGCCGACCCAGCCCGGCATCTTCCGACCCGAAGCCCTCCCCAAGTTCGCCGGTGAACGGGACCTGGTGATCGAGGTCGCCACTCCGGAATACACCGTACGCCATCAGCTCGGCCCGTTCACGATCTACGCCGACCGCAAGAGCGCAGATGCGGCGACTGGCGAACACGACGATGGCGGCATCGGCTTTACCAAGGAACAGCAGTGGAAGGTGGATTTCGCCACCGCAGAGGTGGCGAAACGGCCATTGCGCGCAGCTATCAATGCCACCGGGACCTTAAGTGGCCGCCCTGACGGCGAGGCCCTGCTGGCTGCACCGGCATCAGGCCAGGTTCAGCCAGCCGGCAAGTTCCCGGTGCTCGGCCAGAACGTGCAGAAGGGCGACATTCTGGCCTATCTCTCGCCACGTTTGGGTGGCGACACCGATATGGTTTCGCTCCAGGCTGAAGCCCGCAAGGCCAGGATTGAACTTGATCTGGCCAGCCGAGAGCGTAGCCGGATGGAAAGCCTGTTCAAGGATGAGGCGGTACCCGAGAAACGCCTGCTGGCAGCACGTGCCGGGGAAGAGTCAGCCCGTGCAGGGTTCAATGCCGCCCAAGGGCGCCTCGGTCAGTACGAAGGACGAGGCGGTGGAATCCCGCTGCGCGCTCCCGTGTCGGGCACGATCGCCGATGTGCGTGTCTCGCCCGGCGCTTTTGCGCAGGAAGGCAGCGTGCTCTTCCACATCGCCGACCGTCGTGTGCTTTGGCTGAAACTGCGCGTTCCCGAATCGGAAGCAGCTCGCCTGGTCGCGCCAAGTGGCGCCACCTTCCACGTGGATGGCGTCGAAGAAGGATTCGAAATTGTCCCCGGCAAAAATGGGCGCCTGATCGCCACCGGCGGCGCCGTCGATGAGACGACCCGTACCGTACCTGTGCTCTTCGAGTTCTCGCAACCCGATGAACGGCTGCGCATTGGCATGGCGGTGAAGGCTCAAGTGTTCGCTGGCGCTGCCCGCGAGGGTGTGGCGGTTCCTGCTTCCGCCGTACTTGACGAGAACGGTGTTGCCACGGTGTTCGTGATGACCAGTGGGGAATCCTTCGAGCGCCGATCGGTGCGCATCGGCACCCGGGATGGCGACTGGGTCGAGGTCGTTGAGGGACTGGAGCCTGGGCAGCGGGTGGTGTCTCGTGGAGCCTGGCTGGTCAAATTGGCAGCAACCGGGACCGGTGAAATCGGTCATGGCCATGCGCACTAAGCGGGGTACGACATGATCGGACACATCATTGCGTGGTCGCTGCGCAACAAGCTCTTTGTCGTCCTTGCCGGCGTTCTCCTTCTGGCCTGGGGGGGCTGGCAGGCGGCACGGACACCGGTAGACGTTTTCCCCGACCTGACGGCTCCAGCCGTCACCGTGGTCACCGAGGCCCATGGCATGGCCCCGACGGATGTCGAAAGCCTGGTGACCTTTCCCATCGAAACAGCCCTGAACGGCGCACCCAATGTGCGGCGGGTGCGGTCGGCGACCAAGATCGGCCTGGCCGTCGTCACTGTCGAGTTCGAATGGGGCACCGATCTCTATCTGGCCAGGCAGGTGGTTGCCGAGCGGCTGCAACTGGCTCGCGCCAGTTTGCCGCCCGACCTCCCGGCGCCAGCGATGACCCCGGCGTCGTCAATCATGGGCGAGATCCTGTTCATCGCCCTGCATTCCGAGCAGCACTCCGGCATGGAATTGAAGAACGCCGCTGACCAGGTGTTGAAACGCCGCATCCTGGCCGTTCCCGGGGTTGCTGAAGTCCTGCCCATCGGCGGCGACACTCAACAGTTCCAGGTCACCGTCAAACCGGAACGCCTGGCGGCCTATCGCCTGACCCTGGATGAAGTCAGCCAGGCGCTGCGCGACTCGAACCAGAATGCCACCGCCGGTTTCTATGTCGACTCCGCCCAGGAATACCTGATTCAGGGCCAGGGCCGGATCAATGTGCTCGACGACATTGCCGAGACGGTGATTGCACTGCGTGAAGGCCAGCCGGTGTTGATTCGCCACGTCGCCGAAGTCGGCATCGGGGCCGCGCCAAAACGCGGCGTTGGCTCGCATAACGGCAAGCCGGCGGTGATTCTCGGCATCCAGAAACAACCCGGCGCCAATACGCTGGATCTGACCAATCATCTCGACCGCACGCTTGATGACATCCAGGCTGGCTTGCCGGCGGGCATGAAGATCGAACGCCACATCTTCCGTCAGGCCGATTTCATCCGGGTTTCCATCGACAACCTGCTCACAGCCCTCTCCGAGGGAGCTGTGCTGGTTATCGCCATCGTCTTCGCCTTCCTGCTCTCGGCGCGGGCCACAGCGATCACCCTGCTGGCCATCCCACTGTCACTGGTGGCGGCCATCCTGTCGATGAAGGCGCTCGGTGCGACGATCAATACCATGACGCTGGGGGGTATGGCCATCGCCCTCGGTGCGCTGGTCGACGACGCTATTATTGTCGTCGAGAACATCGTCCGTCGTCTGCGCGAGAACATGCTCAAGCCTGAAGGCGAGCAACGCGCTGCCACGCACGTGGTGTTCGAAGCGACCCGTGAGATTCAGGGGTCCATCGTCTTCGCCACCCTGATCATCATCCTGGTGTTCCTGCCGCTCTTCTTCCTCTCCGGTGTCGAAGGGCGGTTGATGGTGCCGCTCGGCTTCGCCTACGTGGTCTCGTTGTCCGCCTCGCTGCTGGTGGCAATCACCGTAACGCCAGTGCTCTCGGCACTTTTTCTGCCTGGCTCGAAGATCGTTCGCAAGAACGTCGAACCGCGTTTCATCCATTTTCTGCGCACCACCTACCGGCGGATGCTGGAAGCTACGATCACGCGCTGGAAGATGGTGACCGTGCTGAGCGTTGGCGCGCTGCTCATCTCCCTGGTCGCCTTGTCTTTCGCCGGCCGGGCCTTTCTGCCGGATTTCAACGAGGGCACGTTGACCATCAGCACCGCCACGCTACCGGGCACCGCACTGGAAGAATCCGACCGGCTCGGGCAAATGGTCGAGCAGATCCTCCTGTCGCATCCGGAGGTGGTCGCCACTGCCCGACGCACCGGTCGCGCCGAGGGTGATCCCCACGCCATGGACGTCTCGGCCTCCGAAATGGAAGTAACGCTGAAGATGGGCGAGCGCCGCAAGGAGGATTTCCTCGCCGCCCTGCGCGCTGATCTGTCGACCGTTCCCGGCACCCAGATTGTGGTTGGCCAACCGATTTCCCATCGCATCGATCACATGCTGTCGGGCAGCCGTTCCAACATCGCGGTCAAGATCTTCGGCCCCGATTTGGGCGAATTGCGCCGCTTGACCGCTGCAATCAAGGCGGTGGTGCAGAACGTCGATGGCGCAGTCGACGTCACGGATGAACAGCAAAACGATATCCCCTTCCTGACCATCCGCTTCAAACGCGATGCTCTGGCGCGTCACGGTTTGTCTGTCCGTCAGCTGGCCGAGACCGTCGAGACCGCCTTCTCCGGCATGGCCGTCAGCCGCGTCCAGCAGGGTCAGGCGACTTTTGACCTGACGCTGCGCTTCGACCCGGCCTCAAAAGCGACCCTCGATGCCGTACGCGCCACCCTGATCACCACGGCCAGCGGTGCCCGCCTGCCGCTTTCGGCACTGACCGACATTCGCAATGACAGGGCGCCGTACTACATCACGCGGGAGAATGTGCAGCGCAAGATGGTGGTGATGGCCAACGTTGCCGGCCGTGATCTGGCCAGCGTGGTAGACGACATTCGGCGCCAGGTAGGTAGCGAGGTGAAACTGCCGGCAGACTACCACGTCGAATACGGCGGCCAGTTCGAGAGTGCCGAGGAGGCTGCTCGTGTCCTGCTCTTCCTCGGGATGGCGGTGACCATCGGTATCTTTCTGCTGCTCTTCGTGGCCTTCAAAACCGTCCGCGATGCGCTGCTGGTCATGCTCAATCTGCCGCTCGCCATCATCGGCGGCGTCATCGGTGTCTTCGTATCCGGTGGCGTGCTGTCGGTGGCTTCGATCATCGGCTTCATCACGCTGTTCGGCATCGCCACCCGCAACGGGGTAATGATGATCGCTCACATCCATCATCTGGTGGAGCACGAAGGCGTGCTGGACGCTGCGGAAGCCGTCAAGCGTGGTGCTGAGGAACGTCTGGTGCCGATCCTGATGACCGCGCTGGCCACTGGTCTCGCGCTGGTGCCACTGGCCCTGGCCGCCGGCCAGCCGGGCAGCGAAATACAGTCGCCGATGGCGGTGGTCATTCTATTCGGACTGGCAAGTTCGACGCTGCTCAACATGATCATCGTGCCAGCACTCTATCTACGTTTTGGGGCCATTCGCCAGGAACTCGAGAGTGGCCAAACCGTGCGCCGACGGACCAGCGACGTCATTGCCGATGCTTGAGCTTGTCTTGATCAATAGGAGCAAACATGCCAAATAAACTTGGAATATCGTTCAAAGCGGTCATTGCCCTGTCGATGTCCTTGGCCGTCCCTCTGCCCATCGCCATTGCGCAACAGAGCGCTGAGGCGCTGGTCGCCAGCAAGCGGCCGGCGGACATGAGCTACCGGGATCTGATGCAGATTCTCGGCCGCGCCTTGAACTGGATACAGGACGGCGTCCTCCTGCAGAACAAGCAACTCGTGCGGGAGGACGTCAATGTGGTTGTCAATCATCCAGCACCCCGTCACAAACCCTGGATGATCATGGAAACGGCCGATCAGGGGGGCTTCAAGCAGGCACTATTGGCCTATGACAGGATACTCGATGCCAAGGCCAATGCTGTCGCCTCAGCGGCGGAAAATCCGACTGGCTGGAGGCATCGGCGGCATTGGGCGAACTCCAGACAGCCTGCGTTTCCTGCCATGCCCAGTGGCAACACAAGGCACGCCGATGAATAGCACCTGGTCGGATCATCAAACACTTCAAACACAAGGAGCTTGAAACAATGAACAAATTAGTGATTGCTTTTCTATGCGTAGCCAGCCTTGCGGCAACTTCCGTCCATGCCGGCGCAGGCCACGATCATGGCCCGAAGTACGGCGGTATGGCGCGCGAGGTCGGGTCGGTCACCTACGAACTGGTTGCCAAATCCGATTCGCTGACGCTCTATGTGTCCGATAACGGCAAGCCGTTCGCAACCCAGGGTGCAAAGGCCGAAGCAACGATCTATGCCGGAAATGACAAGACCACGGTTGCGCTCGATCCGGACGGCGACAACCGCATGAGCGCGAAGGGCGACTTCAAGGTCGGCGTCGGCGTGCGGGTTGCACTGCGCGTTACGATGACCGGAAAACCCGAGGCGAAGGCGACCTTCAGCCTCAAATGAAAACCCCGGTCGCCGTCTGGTTTGCGCTGCTGGCTGCAGCCCTGTTTGGTGGCAGCACCCCATTCGTCAAACTGCTGATTGGCGACACATCCCCTTTGGGGCTGGCAGGATTGCTCTATCTGGGTAGTGGCCTGGGCTTGGCCGTAGCGCGCTTGCTGCGTGACCGCGGCTGGCAAGCTAGTGGCCTGTCAGGTTCGGACTGGTTCTGGTTCTCCGGGGCCATCTGCTTCGGCGGCGTACTTGGCCCATTCCTGCTCGTCTTCGGGCTTGTTGGAACCAGCGCCAGCACAGCCTCGCTGCTGCTCAATCTGGAGGCGGTGCTCACTGCGGTTATCGCCTGGGTCGTGTTCAAGGAAAACGCCGACCGCCGCATTGTCCTCGGCATGCTCGCCATCGTTGCAGGAGGCGTCGTCCTGTCGTGGCCGACAGGCGAGGGAGGCGTCACCGGTTGGGTCGGTCCGCTCGCGATCATGGGCGCTTGCCTGTGTTGGGCGATCGACAACAATCTGACGCGCAAGGTCTCGGCCTCGGACGCCCTGTTCATTGCGGGCAGCAAAGGGATGATCGCTGGCGCGGTAAATTGCCTGCTCGCCCTGTCGTTCGGCGCAATGATGCCGAATGCGGGCATGGTCCTCGCCACGATGAGCATCGGATTGCTCGGCTATGGGATCAGCCTCGTACTGTTCGTCCTGGCCTTGCGCGGCCTCGGCACGGCGCGGACCGGCGCCTACTTTTCCACCGCGCCGTTCATCGGCGCAGCCGTGGCGCTGGTCTTGCTCGGTGAATCGACTGATCCAACGTTCTGGCTGGCAGCGGGCTTAATGGCCGGGGGCGTGTGGTTGCACCTGACCGAGCACCACGAGCACGAACATGCCCATGAGCCACTCGAACACCACCACACGCATACGCACGACGCGCACCATCAGCATCAGCACGCGTTTGAGTGGAACCCTGACACCCCTCATGCTCATCGACATGAGCACGGCGTCATCGTCCACAAGCATCCGCATTTCCCGGATATTCACCACCGGCACGCTCATTGAACAGCGGTAGAAATATTAGCGTGCCTGGCTTTCCGTTGTTCCCCGAACCCCGCATTCTTTTGATCGCGATTAGGCTTGACGCATCCTAACCCCCTGGATAGGATACGTGCCATGACTACACACACCTCCCACCCGGAAATCGTCAAGCGCCTGAAACGGGCTGAAGGCCACATCAGAAGCATCATCACGATGCTTGAAGGCGGCCGTAATTGCCTGGACATCGCCCAGCAACTGCAGGCCGTTGAAAGCGCAGTGGCCAATGCTAAGAAGACCCTGGTGCACGACCATATCGATCACTGCCTTGAACGAGCGGTGCGCAGCGACCCCCAGAACGCGGACGAAACCATCCGCGAGTTCAAAGCCATCACCAAGTATCTGTAAAGGATCCCGATGACCAGTTTTTCCGCCCTGTTGGCGCAAGGCACGGCCAATGCCTGGCTGTTTATTCCGAGCGCCATCCTTCTCGGTGGTCTGCACGGCCTCGAGCCCGGCCACTCGAAGACCATGATGGCTGCCTTCATCGTGGCTATTCGTGGCACGGTGGCGCAAGCCGTTCTGCTCGGAATATCGGCGACGATTTCCCATACGGCGGTAGTGTGGGTAATCGCGCTGGGCGGGATGTACTTCGGTCAACAATGGGATGCAGAAACCAGTGAGCCGTATCTCCAGGTCGCATCCGCAGTTCTGATTATCGGCGTCGCTCTGTGGATGATGTGGCGAAACTGGCGGCAAGGGCAGTTTGTCGAGCAGGGCCATGACCACGATCACGAACATCATCATGACGACACGAAACGGATCGATACCGGTCACGGCTCAGTACGGCTGGAAGTGTTCGAAGACGGTGTGCCGCCGCACTTCCGGTTGTTCCGTGAAAGTGGGCACGGCCACACGTGGACTGCCGATCAGGTGAGGATTGAGACCGAACGAGCGGACGGTAGCATCCAGAAATTCTGTTTCGTGCAGCGCGATGGTTTCGTGGAATCGGAACAAGAGATTCCCGAACCGCACGAGTTTGTCGTCCGCTTGCGCCTGGGCCATGAGCACCACACCCACGACTACGACGTGGAATTCGTCGAACACGATCACCATCACCACGCCATCAAGGACTACGAAGGACTGGACGTGTCGGCTCCCGGGTACCAGGACCCACACGAATTGGCGCACGCCAACGACATTCGCCGTCGTTTCGCCAACCGGGAAGTGACCACCGGCCAGATCATCATGTTCGGGCTGACCGGGGGGCTTATTCCCTGTCCTGCCTCGATCACCGTCTTGTTGCTGTGCTTGCAACTGAAGGAGATCACACTCGGTGCAACCCTGGTGCTGTGCTTCAGTATCGGGCTCGCCTTGACGATGGTGCTTTCAGGCTCGCTGGCGGCCTTGAGCGTGAAGCACGTTTCAAAGCGCTGGAGCGGCTTCGGCGAGTTTGCGCGGAAAGCACCGTACTTCTCTGGCGCCCTCATCCTGCTCGTTGGGTTGTACCTCGGCTATCAAGGGCTGCACGCACTGGCCTGATAGCTACCCAAAAGCCCTTTGGAAAAAGGACCCGACTGCAGCACGACACGCTGCGGAGCTGCTGACGGGCTCCTTCGTCAACGGTTATCCGTCGTTCGGCCGGAAGCATTTTTCGTTGTCGCAATGACTGGAATTGGCCAGCAACCGCCGACCACGGTCTGGCTCGAAAGTAGTCGATCAGCGCGCTGCTTTATCGTTGCTATGATCCTTTCTTAATCGAGCACAGGCGGCCACAGGCGGGCCGTATGAACCAGTGTCAGTATCCACACCGTTTCGCCGTCGATCTGGTACACCAAGCGATAGCTTTCGTGCGGAATCAGCTCGCGGGTGCCGGGAATCCTTCCCGGCTTGCCACAATGGGGATGTTGGGCCAGCCGGGTGGCTGCGTCGCTGAACA
>Ga0056904_1001187_pt1 | contig 12875 bp, 9 predicted proteins | sample EBPBio172007_DNA_FD_55043 | JGI IMG/M metagenome (GOLD analysis project Ga0056904, IMG submission 55043) | Wastewater treatment Type I Accumulibacter community from EBPR Bioreactor in Madison, WI, USA - Reactor 1_9/17/2007_ DNA | ecosystem: Engineered > Bioreactor > EBPR > Anaerobic-Aerobic >...
GGTTCTCATCGCGCTTCGGCGCCGTGCAGCCTTCCAGATAGGAGACGTAGGCGCCCTTATCGGCGATGATCAGCGTGCGTTCGAACTGGCCGGTCTTTTGCTCGTTGATGCGGAAATAAGTGGAAAGCTCCATCGGGCATTTCACACCCGGCGGAATGTAAACGAACGAGCCATCCGAGAAGACGGCGCTGTTCAGCGTCGCATAGAAATTATCTGTGATCGGTACCACGGAGCCGAGATACTTCTGCACAAGTTCAGGATAGTCGCGCACCGCTTCCGAAATCGGGCAGAAAATGACGCCGGCCTTCTTGAGTTCGTCCTTGAAGGTCGTCACCACCGACACGCTGTCGAACACCGCATCCACCGCGACCTTCGGCTTCTCGATGCCGAGCAGGATCTCGCGTTCGCGCAGCGGAATGCCCAGCTTTTCATAGGTTTTCAGCAGTTCGGGATCCACCTCGTCGAGGCTTTTCGGCCCCGGCGTCTTCTTCGGCGCGGCGTAGTAGTGCAGGTCCTGGAAGTCGATCTGCGGATAATGCACGCGCGCCCAGGTCGGCTCGATCATGGTTTTCCAGCGACGGAAGGCTTCGAGCCGCCATTCGAGCAGCCACTCCGGCTCGTTCTTCTTGGCGGAAATGTAGCGAACGATATCCTCGTTCAGTCCCTTCGGCGCCAGTTCGGATTCGATATCCGTAACGAAGCCATACTTGTACTGGTCAACATCGATCGACCGGACCTGATCGACCGTTTCTTTCACCGCAGCCATAATGTCCTCTCCTCTCCGGTTTCAAGGACCGGGGGTGGGGTTTTCCGTCACGTCATCGTTTCTTCACGCCGCGCTGTCGCGACGCGTCCGGAGGCGGCCAAGCTGGCGCTCCAGACTGTTGAGGCACTTTTCAATGTCCGCAGCCGCCGTATCGGGACCAAGGCTGACGCGGATAGCTCCCGTAGCCACGTCCTCGTCGACCCCCATCGCAGCCAGAACATGGCTCCTGCCCACCTTTCCAGAGGAACAGGCTGCCCCGCTCGATACAGCAACACCGTCGAGATCGAAAGCGATAACCGCCGTTTCCGCGCGAAGGCCGGGGATTGCGAACAGGCTTGTGTTGGGCAGGCGCTGAGCCTCCGCACCAAAAATCACGACATCCGGCGCAAGCCGGCGCAAGGCCAGTTCGAAATCGCTGCGGCGCGCAGCCACGGCGGGCATGGTGGCCAGAGCGCGCCGTGCAAGAGCCGCAGCCGCGCCGAAGCCAGCGATTCCGGGCACGTTCTCCGTGCCACCGCGCATACCCTTTTCCTGCCCACCACCGGCAATCAGCGGGCGAGGTGCGCTGCAGGCATCCTTGCGGATGACGAGTGCGCCGGTGCCCTTCGGTCCACCGATCTTGTGGCCGGAGAAGATCAGAAAACCCACATGCGGCAGATAGGGTTCAAGCGCGATCTTGCCGAGCGCCTGCACAGCATCCGCCGTCACCGTCCAGCCCTCGGCCCTGAGGGCGGCAAAAACATCCGGCGCATTGATGACGCCGGTCTCGTTATTGGCAATCTGCACCGCCACATGCACATGGCCCGGCAGCAAGCCACGCGCACCAACCGCGAGCGCGATCTCGTTGACATCGACCCGCCCGCTTGCATCCACCGGCACAGTCACGATCCGGTCGCGCGCGAAGCTCCCGCCTGTGCGCACCGCCGCATGTTCAGCCGCGCCGATAAACAGAACCTCGTCGTCAGACATCGGGCGCAGCGCCATCGCCGCCGCCTCGGTGCCTCCCGAGGTGAACGTCACCTGCCCCGATTCGACGCCCACCAGCGCCGCAATTTCACTGCGCGCCGCCTCTACCGCCGCACGGGCGGCGCGACCCTCATGGTGCACAGACGAGGGATTGCCCAGCGACAGCGCGCGCAGCACCATTTCCCGAACCTCCGGGAGGATCGGCGCTGTTGCATTCCAGTCGAGGTAGGCACGAGGATTCACCGAACACCTTCTGGTTGACGCTGCGAAAATGCAACTATTGCGCGTAGTTTAGAACGCATCTAACAGGTCCCTTGATAGGACGATGCATCGCTGAACGCAAGTTGGGCTGGAAAGAGCGCTCATGCCAAAGCCACGAATGCACCGGTGACAAGGCATCGAAAATCCTTGCATTTTGCCGCCGCGCCTATGCTAAAAGGCGCATCGTGTTCAATTGAGGTCCGCAATGCCGGAAGTGATTTTCAACGGCCCCGCCGGTCGTCTCGAAGGCCGTTATCAGCCCTCCAAGCAGCGTGGCGCGCCGCTGGCCATCGTGTTGCATCCGCATCCGCAGTTCGGCGGCACGATGAACAACCAGATCGTCTATAACCTTTATTACGCCTTCGTGGAGCGCGGCTTTTCCGTGCTCCGCTTCAATTTCCGGGGCGTTGGCCGGTCACAGGGCCTGTTCGATCACGGCCAGGGCGAGTTGTCCGATGCTGCCGCCGCGCTCGACTGGATCCAGGCGCTGAACCCGGATGCCAAGACCTGCTGGATCGCCGGCATCAGCTTTGGTTCGTGGATCGGAATGCAGCTTCTGATGCGACGCCCGGAGATCGAGGGCTTCATCTCGATCGCCGCCATGGCGAACCGCTACGACTTTTCCTTCCTCGCCCCCTGCCCCTCCTCCGGCCTGTTCGTGCATGGCGATCAGGACCGCGTTGCGCCGGTCAACGAGGTCATCAGCGTCATTGACAAGGTGAAGACCCAGAAGGGCGTGAAGATCGAGCACGCCGTCATCAAGGGTGCGAACCACTTTTTCGAGAATCATGTCGACGAGCTGATCGGCATCGTCGGCGATTATCTCGACAAGCGCCTGACCTCGAAAGGCCGCGCGGCGTAAAACAAGACGGACATTCCGGGGCCGGAAACGGTGCCCGGATGCCGTATTCGCCCGAAAGAGTTCATAGCCATCACAGGATGACATCGGGGCTGCTGCTGCGACATCCTGGTCGGAATTCTAATGTCAGGACCTGAGAGATGTTCGCGCCATTTGTGGAAGGCTTTTTTCTCGGCGGCGGTCTGATCGTCGCCATCGGTGCGCAGAACGCTTATGTCCTGCGGCAGGGATTGCTGAAAAACCACGTTTTCTGGATCAGTCTGTTCTGCGCCTTGTCCGATGCGCTGCTGATCGCGCTCGGCGTGGCGGGATTCGGCGCGCTGGTATCGTCATCACCCACGCTGCTGAAGGCGGTCGCGATTTTCGGGGCGTTGTTTCTCTTCTGGTATGGCATCACGGCCTTCCGCCGCGCGCTGCATCCGCACGCGCTGGAGGCGGCAGCGGCCGAGCGCCCCACCATTCGACAGGCGCTGGTCACCATCGCCGCCTTCACCTTCCTAAATCCGCATGTCTATCTCGACACGGTGGTGCTGGTTGGCGGCTATTCCGCGCAATATCCCGATCCTGGACGGCTGATCTTCGGCGCAGGCGCGGCCGCCGCTTCCTTCGTCTGGTTCTTTTCGCTCGGCTACGGCGCCCGCCTGCTGGAGCCCTTGTTCCGCAAGCCCATGGCCTGGCGTGTGCTTGATACGATCATCGGCATCGTGATGTGGTTGCTCGCGTTCAAGCTGGTTGCGCCCTATCTCGGGCTTTGACGAAACGCGCGGGATCGGAAATAAGGGGCGGACTTTCGGGGGCAATTGCCCGCGAAGGCTGACGGCAGTACGAGCGGAACCGATGTCCAAGTTCAAATCCGATTTTCTCAACACGCTCGATGAGCGCGGCTTCATCCACCAGTGCTCCGATTTCGACAGCCTCGATGCGCTGGCCTCAAAGGGCGATGCGATCGGCTATATCGGCTATGATGCGACGGCGGCGAGCCTGCATGTCGGCCATCTCATCCAGATCATGCTGCTGCACTGGCTGGGCGAAACCGGCAACAAGCCGATTGCGCTGATGGGTGGCGGCACGACCCGCGTGGGCGACCCTTCCGGTCGCGATGAAACCCGCAAGCTGCTGACCATCGAGGATATCGAGAACAACAAGAACTCGATCAAGGGCGTGTTCAGCCACTTTCTCAAGTTCGGGGATGGCAAGCGCGACGCCATCATGCTCGACAACGCCGAATGGCTGACCAAGCTGAACTGGATCGAGATGCTGCGCGACATCGGGCGGCATTTCTCGGTCAACCGGATGCTGGCAATGGATTCGGTCAAGCTCAGGCTTGAGCGTGACCATGAGATGAGCTTCATCGAGTTCAACTACATGGTGCTGCAATCTTATGACTTCGTCGAACTGGCGCGCCGCACTGGCTGCAACCTCCAGATGGGCGGCTCCGACCAGTGGGGCAATATCGTCAACGGCATCGATCTCGGCCGCCGCATGGGCACGCACCAGCTTCATGCCCTGACCTCGCCGCTGCTCACCACCTCGTCGGGCGCCAAGATGGGCAAGACCGCCGCAGGCGCCGTGTGGCTGAACGCCGACATGCTCTCGCCCTATGACTACTGGCAGTTCTGGCGCAACACCGAGGATGCGGATGTCGCCCGCTTCCTCAAGCTGTTCACGACGATGCCGATGGCGGAAATCGCACGGCTGGCGGCGCTCGGCGGCGCGGAGATCAACGAAGCCAAGAAGGTGCTGGCCACCGAGGCGACCACGCTGGTGCATGGTCGCGCTCTGGCCGAGCAGGCCGCAGAAACCGCGCGCAAGACCTTCGAGCAGGGCGTTGCGGCGGATACCCTGCCGAGCGTCACCATCAGCGCCAGCGAATTGCAGGCCGGCATGGGTGTGCTCACCGCCTTCGTGAAGGCCGGGCTGGTGCAATCGACCGGCGAAGCGCGGCGCCAGATCGCCGGTGGCGGGTTGCGCGTGAACGATCAGCCAGTGACCGATGCAACAGCCCTCATCGACGGCAAGAGTATCACCGATGGCGCCATCAAGCTGTCGTTCGGCAAGAAGAAGCACGTTCTGCTGAAGCCGGAATAAGGCGGTTGCGCCGGGCTCGCGCCGGCGGCGCGCGGCCGTTCAGATCCGCGTCAGCCCAGCGCCGAACTGACGCTCCAACCGCCCTTCCCGCTCCGGCGCGACGCGCAGCGTCAGGATGATGCGTCCGTCCTCGCGCGTTTCGCGGGCCAGAACCTCACAATGCTCATGGGCCCAGGCAAGGCCGGCACCGTCGCTCGGCGCCAGTTCAAGGCGATAGCGCGCGTGGTCGCGGCCCAGTCGCGCCTCGATTTCGGCCAGCAACTGGTCGATGCCCGAGCCATCAAGCGCCGAGACCAGAACCGGGCGGGTACCTTCCGCACCGGGCAGCCGGGTGAGTCCAAGCAGGCGCTCCCGCTCATCGGCATCGAGCAGGTCAGCCTTGTTCCACACTTCAAGAACGCGGTTGTCCTTGTCGGGATCAATGCCGAGATCGCCCAGAATGGCGCGCACATCCGCGCCCTGTGCATCGGCATCGCCATGGGAAATGTCGCGCACATGCAGGATGACATCGGCCTCGATCACATCCTCCAGCGTGGCACGGAACGCGGCGACCAGCATGGTCGGCAGGTCAGAAATGAAACCCACTGTGTCGGACAGAATGATGCGCTTGCCATGCGGCAGATCGACCAGCCGCGTCGTTGGATCGAGCGTGGCAAACAGCATGTCCTTTGCAAGCACTTCGGCGTGGGTCAGGCGGTTGAACAGCGTCGATTTGCCGGCGTTGGTGTAGCCGACGAGCGCCACCGTGGGGAACGGCACTTTGTCGCGGCTGGCCCGGTGCAGCCCGCGGGTGCGCACGACCCCCTCCAGGTCGCGCTCGATGCGGCGCATCCGCTCCTGAATCAGCCGGCGATCCGCCTCGATCTGCGTTTCGCCCGGACCGCCGAGGAAGCCGAAGCCGCCGCGCTGGCGTTCCAGATGGGTCCATGAACGGACAAGCCGGCTCTTCTGGTAGTTCAAATGCGCGAGCTCAACCTGGAGCGAGCCCTCGCGCGTGCGCGCGCGCCGACCGAAAATTTCGAGAATCAACCCGGTGCGGTCAATGACCTTGACGCCCAGCGCCTTTTCGAGATTGCGCTGCTGGACCGGCGAAAGCGCGCAATCGACCAGGACAAGCCCGGCCTCCTCGGCCTCAACGACAGCCTTCAGCGCCTCAATCTTGCCGGACCCCAGATAGGTCGCGGGTTTGGGCAGCTTCAGCGGCGCAATTTCGGCATGAACGATAGCAAGATCGATGGCGCGGGCAAGGCCCACAGCCTCGTCGAGGCGCGCCTCGAATGCGCGTGCGCTGCCCGCCTCGACACCGCGGCGGCCTCCGTTCAGATAGGGGCCAACCACAACCGTCCGCGTTTCGCTCGCAATTCGCTGGCTATGCGCGGACGCCGCATCAAAACTGACAAAATGCTCGTTCTGGCGCTCGTTCAAGACCGACGCGCCGCCTTACAATTGACCATCACCCCTCGTCATCCGCCGGGCTGGAGAGGGAGATCGGCGCCCCCGGCATGATGGTGGAAACGGCGTGCTTGTATACCAGTTGCGAAACACCATCCCGTCGCAGCAGGACACAGAAATTGTCAAACCAGGTCACGACGCCTTGCAACTTCACGCCGTTCACCAGAAAAATCGTCAGAGGAACCTTGTGTTTCCGGACGTGATTCAAAAACACGTCCTGCAAGTTCTGACTCCGATCATTCGCCATCATATCAACCCCAGCACTCGTCCTTTGTGCCCACTTCTGTTGTGAGACCTAACATCAACCCGAATGAACACCAGCCAACCGCAGTCGGCCTTATCGTCACAAACCGAGCATAACACCTCTGATTGTGCAACTCGATATGGTACCAGACACCCGAAAACCTCTCCCAGAGTAGATTATTTTTCCAAATTCCGAAGTGAATTCAGTTATTTATTCTATCGCCCTTTGGTTTCGTCCAGCATATGCGTTGAATCACCCGCGATCCGCAAGACGTACACTGAAAGAAAAATATTTCAAACGCCCAGGGATTTCAGTTTTCGGTGCAACGCCGATCGTTCCATACCAACAAATTCCGCCGTGCGTGAAATATTTCCGCCAAACCGATTGATCTGCGCGATCAGATATTCCCGCTCGAAAATTTCCCGTGCCTCGCGCAGCGGCAGGCCCAGCAGTCGTTCGCCGCCGCTTCCGGTCGGGGTTCCCGGCGCGGCAGAGCCGACATCCTGCGGCAGCATCTCCGCTGTCACCTCGACCGAAGGATCGCCACCCGCCAGAATCATCAATCGTTCGATGTTGTTCCGCAACTGGCGAACGTTGCCCGGCCAGTCATGGGTCTGCAAGATTGCCATTGCATCTGGCGCTATCGTCCGTTTTGGCAGCCCAGTCGCAGTCGAGATCTGATCCATGAAGGATTCGATCAGTTCCGGGATATCCTCGCGCCGTTCTGACAGGGCGGGCACGCGCAGCGGCACGACCGCAAGGCGATGGTAAAGATCTTCGCGGAAGCGTCCCTCGGCGATATCCGCCTCCAGATTGCGCGACGTGGACGAAACGATGCGCACATCGACAAACACCCGCGTTGCCCCGCCGACACGCTGGAAGTTCTGATCGACCAGCACGCGCAGGATTTTGCCCTGCGTCTCGCGCGGCATGTCGGCAATCTCGTCGATGAAGAGCGTGCCGCCATGCGCATCTTCCAGCGCACCGGAGCGACGCCCCTCACCGCCCTCGACACCGAACAGCGCCTCTTCCATGCGTTCGGGCGTGATGGTGGCGGCGTTGATAACCACGAACGGACCTGAAGCGCGGGTGGAGGCCGCGTGGATGGCCCGTGCCGCGGATTCCTTGCCGGCACCGGAGGCGCCGGAAATCAGGATCCGCGCATTGGTTGGCGCAATGCGCTCGATCTGCTGGCGAAGCTGGTTCATCACCGTCGAGCGCCCGATCATCCGCTCCGAATGGCTGGCCCGGGTTTTCAACGACTGGATTTCGCGGCGCATCGCCTGCGCTTCCAGTGCGCGGGCTGCGATCAGGACGAGGCGATCCGCCTTGAACGGCTTTTCGATGAAATCATAGGCCCCGCGCTTGATGGCGGAGACGGCGGTCTCGATATTGCCATGGCCCGAGATCATCACCACCGGCAGGTCCGGATGCGCCTGCTTGATGACATCGAGCAGTTGCAGCCCATCAAGGCGGCTCCCCTGAAGCCAGATGTCGAGGAACAGCAGGTGCGGCCGTCGGCTCTCGATCGCCTGGATAGCCTCATCGGCATTCCGCGCAATGCGTGTCTTGTAGCCTTCGTCCTCAAGGATGCCCGCCACGAGGTCGCGAATGTCAGCTTCGTCATCGACGATCAGGATTTCCTGGCTCATGCGCCGCGCGCTCCCTTCTTCGGATACTCACTCTCGGAACCGGCCGTTGGCAAGATTAGGCGCACGCAGGCGCCCCGCCCTTCCGGGGAATCGAGCAACTCAATCCCTCCACCGTGTTCTTCGAGAATCTTTGCGACAATCGCGAGGCCGAGGCCCGTGCCGCCCTCGCGGTCGGTCATGTAGGGCTCCAGCAATCGGGCCCGGTTCTCGACCGGAAAGCCCTTGCCATTGTCGATCACATCAACCGCAATGCGATTTTCGTCGAGCGCGCTGACGGCCACGCGGATGCGCGGTGGAGCCTCGCGCTTTTCTGCCGGCACGGCGGCAATCGCCTCGGTCGCGTTCTTGATGATGTTCTGCACGGCCTGCGCAAGCAAACGCCGGTCAAAGCGCGCAGGCACGGGCGTCTCCGGCATGGCTTCGACAAGTTCGATATCCGGATGCGCAACCCGCATCAGGAACACGACTTCCTTGACGGTCGTCACGACATCCTCGGTCGCCAATGTCGGCTTTGGCATCCGCGCGAAGGACGAGAACTCGTCCACCATCTGCTTGATGTCCTCGACCTGCCGCACGATCGTATCGGTGCACTGGTCGAAAATGGCCCGGTCCTCGACAATCACGCGCCCGAACTTGCGCTTGATCCGCTCGGCGGAGAGCTGGATCGGCGTCAGCGGGTTCTTGATCTCGTGGGCAATGCGGCGCGCGACATCTGCCCAGGCGGAGGTGCGCTGGGCGGATACAAGATCAGTGATATCGTCGAGCGTGACGACGAAGCCCGTTTCCGCGCCCGTTTCGCGCGTTACGCGGACGGACAAGGTGCGGTCGCGGCCATTGCGCGAGACTTCGATCGTTTCCTGAAGTAGCCGCGCCGGACCGGAAATCACGTCCTGAAACAAGGGGTAGATCTGCGGCAGCACATCGGCAATCGGCTTGCCGACCAGAGTTTCAGCGCCACTGGCCATGAGCAGCTCGGCGGTAGGATTGGTCACACGCACAATGCCATCCGCATCGACACCAAGGACGCCAGCCGGCACCCCCGCGAGCACCGCCTCCATGAAGCGACGACGCTGATCGTTGAGCTCATTGGCCGCCGTCAGGGAATTGTGCTGCGAGCGGAGCACCGCCGTCATCTTGTTGAAGGTGGTGCCGAGGTGGCCCACGTCATCACGCCGGCTGGTCACCGGCACCTGAACGTAAAGATTGCCGCTGGAGACCTCATCCGCCGCCTGGATCAGCCGGCCAATCGGCTGGACAATCCGGTCCGCCAGCCCAAGGCCGAGCAGGATTGCCGCCAGCATCACCATCAACGTGATCAGGACGAACACCACCGCCGTGCCGCGCTGGGTCGCCTCAAGGCGAGCTTCGAGTTCCAGATACTGATTGACGCCGGCTTGCGCGATCAATGGAAATTCGATGGCCCGCCGGTCGATGGGACGACCAACGACAAGATAGGCGCCCTCAAAGCCGCGCAGGCGCATGACAGACCCCAGCACATCGCGCGACAGGACACACGGCGGCTGATCCGTACCCGCCAGTTCGTAATCTTCCGGTCCCGGCGAGAAGTTGCCAGCTTGAGAGGCGACATCCGCCTTCTCGATTACTGTGCCGTCGGCCTTCTGGATCGCGGCATGTGGCAGGCCCAGGAACAACGCCCGCGAGGTCATGAAATCGCGGAACAGCTTGCGGTCTGCCTGATACATGCCGCCCGTATAGGCACGCTCAACGTCAACCGCCATGAGGCGCATCTCGCGCACGACATTCTGGCAAAGCTGTTGCTGGAACTGCTGGGCGATGCCACCGGCGTTTTCCACGAGCACCTTGAGGTTGCCGGAGAACCACGGCGTCAACCCGCGCTCCACCAACAGCATGGCGGAGAGCGCCAGAACCGCCGTCGGCAGGGTTGCTGCCACGCCAACCAGACTGACCATGCGCAGATGCAGCCGCGCGCCCGCCTTGCCGGTACTGCGGGCGCGATAAAGACCCCACAGGCGCCAGGCGACAAGGCAGGCCAAAATAAGCGCCAGAATGGAATCGATGGCCAGCATGACCACGATACGCCGCTCTGTCACGGCCACGCCGAACCCCAACAGCACCACGAGCGTCGCCACAGCAGCCGTCAGCGCCACCAGAAACAGCAACGGATCGGTGATCCGTCGTGTGCGGCGCTGGATGTGGGGCAACGCCGTCGTTGCCTTTTTGGGTTCCGCTAGGGTCATCAAGTGCCGTCAGGATCACACAAATCGTGGCCGGGAATCGGACACCACTGGCTTAATCATGCAACACTGTTGTTGGAATGTGACATTTCTTTGTTACACTCATGCACATCGAATCGTGGAAATGTACGATGCAGTCAAGATATCATTCATCGGAATATCCGAGTATAATTAGAAAAAACCTCAATACTCCATCAGATATACAAGAGGATGATTATGATAAAATTCTAGCAATTATCACTATCATTGAAGACGCGAAAAGTCATATTTATATAATATTTATAATTATATCTATAATTATACCATTTTTGTTTATTAGATATAATACAGCATTTCTTGAATATACGATCAAGGGAACATTTAAACAGAATGAGCGAGAGTATATTGTTTTAATTATGATTTTTTTGGGACAGCTTGGCATTATAGGACTTATCTATGATACATGCAGATCGTTTAGACGCGCAATGAATATTTCACTTGATGAAATAATGACATACTGGAATTTAACAACAACAAGCAAACACTGAATGAGACATTTCATTTGGAGGGATTTATGGAATTCATAGCCTCTGTAAAAAATACACTTCTTTCAAAACTGGCTGGACCAAAGGATTATTTCGAGAGACAAAAACGCAGATATGCTCTGACGCTTTTTTTTCCTGCATTTACCCTTTTGGCAGGACCAAGCATTGTTTCCAACGTTCTTGGCGCCATTAAAGAAGGAACATTCACTGGAAGTGATTGGAATTTCAGAGTTTTAGGAGAGAGAGATTCCGATCAAATTTTTTATGTCATATTATTGATTTTCTTTGTATTCTTTTTGCTGGCCATCAATTTGTATTATTCGAGAATTTTACACAAGATTGAGATAAAAATGAAAAACAAATCATACAAAGAAGATGAAAAAATTTATACAAAATTTATATTTGAAATCAAGAGCTGCAATAATGAACGACAAAAAATCGCACTTATAAAACAACTTTTCAATTTATATCCGACAATGTGCGAGAATGATCCTATATTTATAAAAGAAGCCTCTGAATTTGGCTTGGATCCTTGCGAGCTTATGGCACCACCAAAGCAATTGACGTATAATAAGAACTAGACGGCCTCATCGCGCTGTCGAGACCATCTTGATGCCGAGGTCCTTGATCTTCTTGCGCAAGGTGTTGCGGTTGAGGCCGAGCAGATCCGCCGCGCGCACCTGATTGCCGCCCGTCGCGGCCAGCGCCGCCGCCACCAGCGGGCGTTCCAGTTCGCGCAATACACGATCATAAAGCCCCGGCGGCGGCAATTCATCGCCAAAGCTGCGGAAATAGGCGTCGAGATGCCGTTCCACGAAGGCGGACAATCCTTCCGTTGCGTATGAACCGGGCTTCGCGCTGGCCACGGGCGCGCTCGCCATCGCTTCCGCCGCCTGCCCGGCCATGACGGGGGTCGGGCGCTTGGCGTCGGCGAGTTCGGCTTCCACCGCCTCGCGGGTGATCACCTCGTCAGGGTAGAGCGCAACCAGCCGGCGCACGAAATTTTCAAGTTCGCGGATGTTGCCGGGCCAGGGGTAATCCTGGAGCCGGGCCAGCGCTTCTGTGCGAAACGCCTTGCGCGGCAGACCGCTCTTTTCGGCCAGCGAGAGAAAGTGGCGGGCGAGATCGGGGATATCCACCGCGCGGTCGCGCAGGGCCGGCAGGCGGATCGGCACCACGTTCAGTCGGTAATAAAGATCCTCGCGGAACAGCCCCTGCTCGATCAGGCCGGTCAGGTCCTTGTTGGTGGCGGCGACGATGCGCACATCGGTGCGGATCGGGGTGCGGCCGCCAACGGTGGTGTATTCGCCCTGCTGGAGCACGCGCAACAGGCGCGTCTGCGCCTCCATCGGCATATCGCCGATCTCGTCGAGGAACAGCGTGCCGCCTTCCGCCTGCTCGAACCGCCCGGAGGAGCGCTGCGCCGCGCCGGTGAACGCCCCCTTTTCGTGACCGAAGAGTTCGCTCTCGATCAGGTCTTTGGGAATGGCGGCCATGTTGATCGCAACGAAGGGGCCGCGCTTGCGCTTGCCGAAATCATGCAGCGCGCGGGCGACCAGTTCCTTGCCGGTGCCGGATTCGCCGGTGACGATCACGGTCAGGTCGGTCTGCATCAGACGGGCAAGAACGCGGTAAATGTCCTGCATGGCCGGCGAGCGGCCAACCAGCGGAATGTCCTCCTGCGGACGCTCGCCGCCGCCGTTAGGGGTCTTTTTCGCCGCCGCCAACGCGCGCCCAACGAGGCTGACCAGTTCATCGAGATCGAAGGGTTTGGGCAGGTAGTCGTAGGCGCCGCGCTCGGAGGCCTTGATCGCGGTCATGAAGGTATTCTGCGCGCTCATGACGAT
>Ga0056904_1001223_pt1 | contig 12552 bp, 10 predicted proteins | sample EBPBio172007_DNA_FD_55043 | JGI IMG/M metagenome (GOLD analysis project Ga0056904, IMG submission 55043) | Wastewater treatment Type I Accumulibacter community from EBPR Bioreactor in Madison, WI, USA - Reactor 1_9/17/2007_ DNA | ecosystem: Engineered > Bioreactor > EBPR > Anaerobic-Aerobic >...
AAGTTCCGAGGTTCTAAAGTTCAAAGAATCTCTCCTCCTTTTTATCGATAATTTCCACCTGCCCGTTTGCCCCTGCGATAATTTCTTCTATAATTTTAGAAGCAGAATCACTTCTGAGGAATGTATCAAGGTTTATTCCGGTTGCATAATCGGAACTGTTGATTTTTACATAATCGTTTGTTAAGTGTCGATATAAAAACGATGATAATTCATAAGGGGCAGAAAAACCATACCTGTCGAATCGATGGAAAAAGATTTTTTCTGCATTTGAGAGTGCTTCGTTTGCCGTTTCGTAGTAGGCTTTTCCCAGCGGACCGGTTCCTAATTTTACCCCNCCAAAATATCTGACCACGATAACAGCACAGTTGTTAAGTCCGGCACGTTCGATTGCGNTAAAAATTCGCAAACCGGCGGTTCCACCGGGTTCACCATCGTCGGAATATTTGAANGAACCATCGATCAGTTTGTAAGCCGAACAGTGGTGAACGGCGTCATAAAATTGTTTACGATAAGCGTGGAGGATTTCATCAAAATCGAAAATTGAATTTATGGGGTGTGCAAATGCAAGAAAGATTGATCCCTTCTCTTTATATTTCGATTCTGATTTTGATTTAATAGTAGTGTATGATTGAATTTTGTCTGCCATGATGAAATTTAATTCACAAAAAGTTTGTTTTAAATATATATATAGATTTTGGTTTTTTTAACCCGGAAGTAAATTGTTTCAAGATAAGATTATTGTAAAAGGCGCCCGCGAACACAACCTTAAAAACATTGACATTGAAATCCCCCGCAACTCATTTACTGTAATAACCGGACTTTCCGGTTCAGGTAAATCTTCGCTGGCATTTGATACCATATATGCAGAAGGTCAGCGGAGATACATTGAGTGTCTTTCAGCTTACGCACGGCAATTCCTCGACATGCTCGAAAAACCGGATGTTGATTTGATAGAAGGATTAAGTCCTGCAATATCAATTGAACAAAAAGTAACCTCGGGTAACCCACGATCAACAGTTGGGACTGTTACTGAAATCTATGATTATCTTAGATTGCTTTATGCGCGACTTGGTGTAATAAATTGTTACAATTGTGGCACTCCGGTGCAGAAACAAAATCCCGGGCAAATATTAGAGAAGATTGGAAGGGAATTTTCCGGCAAAAAGATTTCAATCTTTGCACCCGTTATAAGAGGACGAAAAGGTCACTACAGAGAACTTTTTGAAGATACCGCCAAAGATGGTTTCCTTAAAGTGAGAGTTGACGGTGAGTTGAAGGAAATTGAAAAAGGGTTACAACTTGACCGGTACAAAATTCATAATATCGACATTATGATCGACCGGTTNATCGTAAAGGATGAAGTTANAGAGCGACTTGAATCCTCGGTTGATGTGGCTTTGAATTACGGGANTGGTGTAATGATGGTGAATGATGGAAAGATTGACCACCTTTTTAGCCGTCACTTAAGTTGTCCATCTTGTGGAACAGGCTACCAGGATCTTGCGCCAAATTCGTTTTCTTTTAATTCTAATTTTGGAGCTTGTCCCGACTGTGATGGATTGGGCGAAAAAAAAGAATTTGACTTAAAATTGATCATCCCCGACTGGAATAAATCNATAAATGAAGAGGGGATAGCGGCTCTCGGGAAACCCCGTTCAATTTATATTTTTAACCAACTCGAAACATTATCCAAGAAATTTGGATTCACCTTTGACACCCCGTTAAAAGATCTCTCCAAAGAAGCCCGTGATATTTTACTCCATGGTTCAAAAGAGAAATATGAGTTTTTCTACAGCTACGGCGGCAAAAAAGAAGTGGCTTATAAACACAGATTTTCAGGTGTTTTGGGCTATTTACAAAACTATTTTAATTCAACCTCTTCCGCAAAAATTAGAGAATGGGTTGAATCATACATGAATATTGGTAAATGCAACTCATGCAACGGGGGCAGACTAAAAAAAGAGTCACTTGCTGTTTTGTTTGGGGGTAAAAACATCAGTGAGATTACTGCTTTATCAATAAAAGACTGTCGCGATTTTTTCACGGAGACCAAACTTTTTGGCAGAGATGAGATTATTGCAAATCCAATTCTGAAAGAAATTAAATCAAGGCTTGAATTCCTGTTGAATGTCGGGCTCGACTACCTTACCCTTGGAAGAAGTGCAAGAAGTCTCTCCGGNGGCGAATCGCAAAGAATTCGTTTGGCGACTCAGATTGGTACTCAACTTGCCGGNGTTTTATATGTTCTTGATGAGCCATCNATCGGATTACATCAGAGAGACAATGTAAGACTGATAAATTCACTTAAAATGCTTCGAGATCTCGACAATACTATAATTGTAGTTGAGCACGATAAAGAAACGATTGAGAGCTCCGATTATCTGATTGATCTTGGCCCTGCGGCCGGTGAACATGGTGGGGTNGTGGTGGCTATGGGTGAAACTGACAAATTGTTAAAGGATAAAAATTTTCAGGGGTCATTAACTCTCGATTATCTTCAGAACAGACGATTTGTCTCAACACCTAAAACCAGAAGAGAGGGGAGCGGACAACAGCTTGCATTAAAAGGAGCGAAGGGAAATAATCTTAAATCGGTTGACCTGAATCTTCCTCTCGGCAAATTTGTCGCGATAACCGGAGTAAGCGGTTCCGGGAAATCCTCATTGATAAATGAGACACTTGTAAAAATTCTGATGATTGACATCTACAAAACAAAAGATGTTCCACTTCCGTATGATTCAGTTGAAGGACTCAAATTTGTTGACAAAGTTATCGAAGTTGATCAATCACCAATCGGCAGAACCCCCAGGTCGAATCCCGCCACTTATACAGGATTATTCACCTACATTAGGGACCTTTTTACGCAACTTCCCGAATCCAAAATGAGGGGATATGCACCCGGCAGATTCAGCTTTAATGTTACCGGTGGAAGATGTGAAGCTTGCGGTGGAGACGGGTTAAAAAAAATTGAAATGAATTTTCTTCCCGATGTATATGTAAAATGTGATGTCTGCCATGGAAGGAGATATAACCGTGAGACACTTGAAGTGCTTTACAAAACAAAATCCATTGATGATGTACTCGAAATGACAGTAACTGAAGCTCTCGATTTTTTTGAAGACATGCCAAGNATAAAGAGAAAAATACAATCGATTTATGATGTTGGTCTGGGTTACNTAAGGCTTGGTCAACAAGCAACCACTCTTTCGGGGGGTGAGGCTCAACGGGTAAAACTGGCGACAGAACTGAGTAAAATTTCCACAGGGAAAACAATCTATTTTATGGATGAACCAACAACCGGACTCCACTTTGAAGATGTAAAAGTGTTACTTAAAGTGATTAACAAACTTGTTGACAAAGGGAACACGGTAGTTGTAGTGGAGCATAATCTTGATGTTGTGAATGCAGCTGATTGGGTTATCGATTTGGGCCCCGGTGGAGGTGACTCGGGAGGGAGGATAGTTGCAGAAGGCACTCCGGAGGAGATAAAATTAAACAAAAAGAGTGTAACGGGAAGGTTTCTCTAAAAAAAAGGCTGCCGGAGCAGCCTGATTTCAGTTAAATTTAGTAGTTGTTGAGAATTTATATTCCACTGTGGCAGGCCAGTTTACACCGTTGGCAATTCCGGCAGAATCGGTTGCGACGGCAGTAACCTTAAAGACTACATATCCATCAAGTGCTTTCGCTGCCCAGATGTCACCGGGTTTAAGAGCGGTGGCACAAACATCCGCCGACCATTTGGTTGTATCTATTGCAGTAATTGTAGCAAGATCGCCNGGTCCAATCCGATAGAGTTTATCTTCTCTGGATCTGAACCAAATTCCGGTCATCCATCCACCACCCGAACCGTTTGGGCACCAGGCAATTGTTTCACCGTCAATTTTTTCATTAGGTAATGCTGTTTCAGGGTCTCCGACTTTACCCTCTGAAAAATCCACGCCAAAATGACCCATGATCATGGTTTTTGTGGACGGGGTTGCCGGGTTGGTTGGTGAATCATCTGATTTACATCCATTAAATGTAAAAAAAACCACNCCAACCAGTAANAGAGTTGCCAATATAACTTTCATAGTATCTCTAAGATTAATGAAACGATTAAGTGAATATAACACAATTAATAATTAATGTCAATAAAAACATATTTTTTTTGAATTTAAAATGATTTATTCGGTGGAAATGTGATATGAGGTACAATAAAAACGGGTTAAAAGAGAGTAAACTGTTTTTAAAATATAAAAGGTGTGAGTATTATGCCGGGGCATTATAACTCACACCTGTAAAAAGGAGAGAATTAACCTCTGTAGTTCAGAGAATCAAGTCCTTTGTAGATTGCGGTAGTATCCAATTCCTGTTCAATTCTGAGGAGTTGGTTATACTTGGCGATACGATCGGTTCTGCAAGCGGAACCTGTTTTAATCTGTCCTGCATTTGTTGCAACAGCGATATCAGCAATTGTAACATCTTCTGTTTCACCACTTCTGTGAGAAATTACAGCAGTGTAGCCTGCGCTACGAGCCATTTCAATTGCATTAAGAGTTTCAGTAAGGGTTCCTATCTGATTCACTTTAATGAGAATGGAATTTGCACAACCAAGCTCAATCCCTTTTGCAAGGATATCAGTGTTTGTTACAAAAAGATCATCACCCACGAGCTGGATTTTATTTCCAAGAGTTTTGGTAATGTTTTTCCATCCATCCCANTCATCTTCAGCAAGACCGTCTTCAAGTGAAACNATCGGATATTGTCTTACCCAGTTTTCCCAATAAGCGATCATTTCATCTGAACTGATTTCTTTTTGAGTTGACTTAAAGAATTTGTAGGTTTTCTTTTCAGGATTCCACATTTCAGTNGATGCAGGATCGAGAGCAATGTAAAGGTCTTTNCCCGGTGTATATCCGGCTTTTGTAATGGCTTCGAGGATNACTTCAATTGCTTCATCATTTGATTTCAGTGATGGAGCAAATCCACCCTCGTCACCCACTGAAGTGTTGTAANCTTTTTTCTTCAAAACGCCTCTGAGGGTATGAAATACTTCTGTACCATATCTCAAGGCTTCTTTAAAAGTTGGGGCACCAACCGGCATAACCATAAATTCCTGGAAATCGACATTATTGTCAGCATGTTTTCCACCATTCAGGATATTCATCATTGGTGTGGGGATAACTTTGGCGTTTGTTCCACCGATGTAGCGGTACAGGGGGAGTCCAAAAGCTTCAGCCGATGCTTTAGCAACGGCAAGAGAAACGCCGAGAATGGCATTTGCGCCAAAATGGGATTTGTTAGGAGTTCCATCAAGTTCTATCATATAGTTGTCGATGGCAACCTGTTCNGTGGCGTCCCAGCCGATCAATTCGTCAGCAAGTTCATTATTCACAAAATCAACAGCTTTTTCGACGCCTTTTCCAAGGTATCTTGAGGAATCACCGTCTCTAAGTTCACANGCTTCATTTGAACCTGTTGAGGCTCCGCTTGGTACGGCAGCTCTGCCGATTGCTCCACCTTCGAGTAAAACTTCTGCTTCAAGAGTTGGGTTTCCTCTTGAGTCAAGTATCTCGCGGGCAATTATATCTATTATTTCAGTCATTATTTTTCTCCATTTAAAGATGGGTGCCCCCGGGGCGACTCGAACACCCGACAAACAGTTTAGGAAACTGCTGCTCTATCCACCTGAGCTACGGAGGCATAATTATGATATAAAACTTTTTATATCACAACAACAAATATACAAATTTGTCACGAAAAGAGTGTCCGAACCGGGATTATTAGACAGTCTTTTTTTGCATAACCATATGGGAAAAAATATGTAATTTAAATGTCAGGAAACTTTTCTTTCCATGGATACATAATTTATACCAAACTGGATAAAAATGCGTAAATACTACAGTTTTATTTGTCTGACAGTGATTCTATTATCTACTGCCATATTCCCTCAAACGAGTGTACAAAACATAGTAAATCAGGTGAATCAAGACACTTTAATGAAGTTTGTAAAAGAACTTTCAGGTGTTCTTCCTGTAACTATAAGCGGTCAACCATACACAATAGTATCAAGACATAAAAACAATGCATCAAACGACAAAGCTGCCGAGTATATTCAGCAGTCTCTTCAGCGATACGGTTTAACAGCAACTCTTCAAAGTTTTAGCACAACAGGAAAAAATGTAATCGGAGTAAANACCGGGACACAATTCCCCAATCAAAAATACATNATTTGTGCCCATTTTGACGACATGCCTTCGGGATCGATTGCTCCCGGAGCAGATGACAATGGAAGTGGAACTGCGGCAGTTATTGAAGCAGCAAGAATCCTTTCTCAATATGATTTCCCTTATACGATAGTTTTTGCACTCTGGGATGAAGAAGAGCAGGGGCTGATAGGATCAGCATACTATGCAAATCAGGCATCAGCAGCAGGTGATTCTATTCTTGGTGTTGTGAACATGGATATGATAGCCTATGATGCAAANAATGACAACAAAGCAAATCTTCATGTAAGAGCAACTGCACAGTCGATGGATCTTTACAACAAAATGGTAGAGATAAATTTATCACTTGGAATTGGAATCGTCACAGTTCAAAAAACTCCCGGCTCTACAGCAAGTGACCATGCTTCATTTTGGAGCAAAGGTTATAGTGCAATTTTATTGATCGAGGATGATGACAACGATTTTAACGCTTATTATCATACAGTGAATGATAAGATTGACCATTTTAATCAGCCATATTTCCTCAAAATGTCAAAGCTGGCAATCGGAACTTTTGCCAATTTTGCTCTAAATTTGAATTTGAAGATTGTTCACACTCCTGTTCCAACAGCCGCATATGCTGCACCGATTGTTGCTGCCGCAGACCTTCAGACAGGGCTTGATGTGGGCTCGGGAACTGCTGCACCAAGATTATATTACAGAACCTCGTCAGGTGGTGGAATATATTCCCAGTTTTCTTCTGTTACCGGAACCCCGGCAGGCAGATCAGGAGGTCTCTATAATTTCGAAATACCTCAACAGGCAATGGGTACAGCAGTTGAGTATTATATTGCCGCTCAGGATGTTTCAGGAAGTATCGTTGTTACCTCTCCAATGGGTGGATCAGGAGTTAATCCTCCCGGTTCAACTCCTCCACAATCATTCCATCGTTTTTATGTTGCACAGACCGATGTGGTAATGTTGGATAATGCAAATTCAACAAACGGCTGGACAATTTCGAATAATTGGGGATTGAGCACAACAAAATCAGTATCTCCGCCAACATCGTTTTCAGAATCTCCAACGGGACAATACGGGAACAATATAACTGCAACCATGTCAAAAACTACCGCAGTTGAACTTGGAACAGCTTTAGGAGCTGGACTNAGTTACTCGGCTCAATGGGATCTTGAATCAGGTTGGGATTATGTTCAGCTTTTGATTTCNACCAATAATGGAACTGTTTGGACTCCGCTCAGGGCNCAGGGCATGATTCTTGGATCAGGAAGTTTTCAACCAAATGGTCAACCATTATATAATGGAACAAAGACCACCTGGCAAAATGAATTTGTTGATCTTTCCGCTTACACCGGGCAGAATATTATGTTGCGGTTCCTTTTCAAATCGGATGGTTCACAAACTGCAGATGGATTTTATGTGGATGATATCCAGATATTCAAATATACTGCTGTTCCGGTTGAGTTAATGTCATTTACTGCCACGGCAAATAATGATGTGGTAAATCTTGAATGGACCACTGCAACAGAGACCAATAATTACGGCTTTGATGTTGAGAAAATGAACAGNTCTGGAGAATTTAGTTCGATAGGNTTTGTAAAAGGNNCCGGAAACTCAACTTCGCAGGTGGCTTATTCATTTACCGACAAAAATGCAGGATCGGGTGTTTTGACATACAGATTAAAACAAACCGACTTCGACGGAAGTGTAACCATATTCAATGTGGTAGAGGTGGATGTTAATCCTGTGTTTAATTATTCGCTCGATCAAAACTATCCAAATCCATTTAATCCTGTCTCAATTCTTCAATTTTCTATTGCTGATGCAGGCTCTGTTCTTCTTGAGCTTTTTGATGTACAAGGAACAAAGATTAAAACTTTGATGAATGAAACCAAACCGGCCGGAAGACATTCTTATCAGATCAACGGTTCAGGACTTTCATCGGGAACTTATCTTGTAAGACTGACCGCAGGCAAGTTTTCTGCAACAAGGAAAATTATTCTGCTAAAGTAGAAGAGATTCTATTTAAAATGAGAAAGGCTGCCGGGGAGGCAGCCTTTTTTTTTGTATCTTGCGATACATAACCATCATCGGGTACTCATCATCATCANACTTATTAGCAGTAAATTAAAATTGCAAAGATCTGATAGTTGCACTCTTCAGTACCATCGCCGGTTATTGAGTGGGTTGTGTATATCATAAAAAATATCTTTGCTTTCATTCTGCTTAATCTCCGGTTGCAGCTAATTTCTTAAATCTGTTTAGTAACTCAATTCTAAATATTCTAAGTTCCTCTTCACTATAAGCCATATCCGGATTTATATTTTTGTCAGTTTCAAACTGNCCATCCACGGGAGTGGTTAATAATTTGTCAATAAACTGAAGTAATCTCGTCCCACAATTGTTAATCTTTTCAGCCATCACAGTTACATCGTCAACACTTTTTTCTTCCATCAAAAGTTCGGAAAATCCAAGTATTCCGATTAGCGGTGTCCTGAGCTCGTGGCAAAGATCACTCTGGAGGTTGTTTTGCAGATCTTGATTGTCCAAACCCCCGGGTTCTTTATCGGCTTTATAATCAGTCATAACATATTCCTAAAATTCTCTTATGCAATTTAACTTTCCCTGAAACGGTAAATTATAGTAATATGTTGATTTTGAAGTAGAATATCAATTATGGATTTGTCGTAACAGTTCTACACAAAAGCGAAATTGTTTTTCGCCAGGCCAATCAGCTTGTCAAATTCTTCAGTTTTATCAAAAAAATATGATGCGCCGAGCGACAATGCTCTTTCCCTGAATTTTGTCAGTCCAAAATTTGACAGAACAATAATAAGCGGTTTTGGTGTTAANTGAGAAGCTTTCTCGATAATTTCAAAACCACTACCATCGGGCAGTTTAAGATCTACGATCAGGATAGCCGGAACTTCAGTTTCAAGGCAAACCATTGCCTCAGAACAGGAAGCTGCCTGACGGAAAGTGTTCATTCCTGATTCCTGAACGAGTAACCTAAGGATATTGTGCCTTACATTCTCAGCATCATCAACAATTAGAATATTCATCAATATTTCGCTTAAATAAACTGTTCAAAATTAAGCGAAATGAATTAAGGGTATTATAGGAAATTCTTGATTCTGTGTGTAGGAATATTTCGACAGGGGGTTAGTCGATCAGGTGGTTCTCGAGGACATATAAAATAAGTTCAGCATTATTAGAGAGTTTCAGTTTGTCGAGAATCCTGCTTCTGTAGGTACCAACAGTACTTACACTGATATTCAGTTCTTCGCCAATCTCCGTTAGTGCTTTGCCCTGGGCAATATACCGGAGGATTTCAAATTCACGATCCGAGAGTATTTCGTGTGGAAGTTTGTTTTTTGCCAGTTCAAGCCCACCGGCAAGCTTTTCGGCGAGGCTCTCACTGAGGTATCTTCTACCGGAGGCAATTTTTTTAATTGCGAGGATGATGTCGTCGCCGGCACTTTCTTTTGTTAAATAACCATAGGCACCCGCTTTTAAAGAACGGATGGCAAACCTCTCTTCGGGGTGCATACTAAGGATCAGTACTTTAGCAGAGGGATCCATTGCTTTCACTTCCTTAAGAATTTCCAATCCACTTTTTTGTGGCAGCGTAATATCAAGAATCAAAATATCATAATCACCTTCTTTTGTGGCTTTTAATATCTCAACCGGATCAGCAGATTCGCCAATCACNCGGATGTCGGGTTCTATATTAATGAGCCGCTTAAGTCCTTCACGGATAAGGATATGGTCGTCGGCAAGAAAAATTTTGATCATATATTTTTGGATTAAAGATTTTATAAGTTATCGGATCAAATATTAAACAATTTGACATTAAGAAACAATACAGAGTTAAAAGTTTTTTAGATTATCAACTTTTATTGTAACAGTTGTACCCGATTTCACGACAGAATTTATANTCAAATGTGCATTTATCAGTTTAGCCCGCTCTCTCATTCCGAGTAATCCAAAAGAAGTAACCGGAGTATCTCCTTTTTGACTGAAGCCCACCCCGTTGTCGGAGACTGNGATGGTTAATCCCGGGTCATCATAATNGATTAAAATTTCNGCGTTGGTTGCTTTAGAGTGCCTGTTAATGTTTGTAACAGTCTCCTGAACAATTCTGAACAGAGCGGTTGCCACCACCTTGTCGAGGTCGATATCTTCAACATTTTTTATTACTTTATATTTGACAGGACTTTTTACCTGACTGTCGTCAACGAGCCATTCGATGGCAGCAACAAGCCCGAGATGGTCGAGAACTTCGGGTCTCAACTCGGTGATAATCCTGCGAATCCTTTTTACTGTATCATCAATCTGTTTTCCCATCGNAGCCATTTCATCGAGGATGAAACTTGAATCGACATTGTTTGGAGTTGCATTTATCGAATTTCGGATCATTGCGAGATTCATTTTTAGAGAGGTGAGAGCCTGCCCCAGCTCATCGTGGATTTCCCTGGCAATTGCCTCCCTTTCATTTTCAGTCACCACTTGAAGGTGGAGATTCAGACTTTCAAGTTGTTTGTTTGTAATATGAAGTGCTTCTTTTAATTTTATTTCCTCGGTAATATCAGAGAAGAAGAGGGCGATTCCGTTATGTACCGGAAAAAATTTATTCTGAAAATAAGTGTCCCACTGTTGGATATAATCGACACTCTTTATTGGTTTTTTCAGTCTTCTCACATCAACAAAATTTTGATAAAACGATGTAGTTTCAAGCCGNGGAATAAATTCTGATGCCATGATTCCCGTGAAAGATTCTCTGCTTTTACCAAATAGCGAAATAGCTTTTGTGTTGGCGGCAATTACCTTCATATCTTCATCAAAAACGATAAAACCATCAGACATCCCTTCTCTAATACTCTCGAGAAAAGCCTCCGATTCAGCAATTTTACCTATATATTTTGATTCCCNGTTTTTAACCACCAAAACAGCACCAAGAGACGAGATAGCGATAGTGATTATGATAATAATCGTGAGAAGGATAAAGATAGGAGTAAGGGGTTCTTCAATTCTGTTGAGTGTGGCGCTTGTGTAAATAAATAGATTGTAACCATTCACTCTTGCCAGGTAGCCAATTTTTGTTAATTTGTCAAACCCTGTGCCTCCAAGTTTACCATCTTTTTTGCTTGCTACAAGACTTATTATTTGATCGGCTATGGTCCCTTCAGAATTTTTATCCCTTAAATAAGGGACACCATTGGTATCAAGAATAAAATAGAACTGTTCATCTTTAAGAAATATCAGATTAATTTTAAAATCAGCTTTTCCTGTCAGTTCACTCTGAACCACAGGTCGGATATCGGTTCTTATATCTATTTTCTGATAGATATAACCCATTCTCGTCTTGTTTTTTAAGAAAACAGCTGTAAGAATCACAGGCGAAGGAATTATTGCATCAAGTTCGTCCTGTAGCAGAATCGGTTTTCGTGATGTATCAGCAATGAGGAGATATTTATTGTTTACGCCGGTTTCCACCGGAAGTCCGGTAGTAAGAAGAGGAATTCCGTTTGTATCGAGGAATGCAATTGTTGAGTAGTCATGATTCACGCGCAATTGTTCAAACAGTTCATCTATCCTGTGCCTCGCCTGAATGTCATCGATAAATGAGTAATTATTCAGGGATTCGAGCAACACATTATTGGTAGCAAGATAAGTTCCTTCGGCTTTTCTTTCATCAATCCAATAAGAAACTCTGTTTGCTTTCTGAACGGTAAGGGTTTTAATCTCCTCATATTTTTCATTTACCAGGTTTTCCCTTGTTTGATGATAATAATAATAGCTTGTGGTAACAACAGAAACAATCAGCAATAAAAAGATGGAAGCAAGCCCCGTAAGGTGCCTTTTTGTCAATTGATTATTTTCTAACATAATTGATTAAACCGGTTGTTGATTGTTTAAGAAATTAAAAGTGAATTTACGCAAAAATATTAAATAATGGATGTGAGGGAGACCTGTTTTTGAAAAAGTGTGTATTTTATCCCGGTCTGCATTATNTTACCTTTCGAATTCTTAAATTGTCTCAGCGAATTTAAATTTCTTCATTGACAGAAATGGTCTGTGAAGTTTTATATTTTTTTATCTTCTGTTTTTTANTGATAGTTACAGGAATCGGAATGTCAAATTTGATTATACCGGAGAATCCGGGCATATTCATCAATAATAAACCACTGTTTATCCGCAAGGTAAGAGTGGTCAANAAGCGGATGGAAATGACCATCCCGTTTGAAACCTCCTTTGGAAGGTTTTCTTCACTATCCCGGCTTTTTCCTGTTATAGATTTTGAAACTGAGCAAGGAGATGTTTTTACGGGAACAGGGGAATGCCCACC
>Ga0056904_1001267_pt1 | contig 12162 bp, 9 predicted proteins | sample EBPBio172007_DNA_FD_55043 | JGI IMG/M metagenome (GOLD analysis project Ga0056904, IMG submission 55043) | Wastewater treatment Type I Accumulibacter community from EBPR Bioreactor in Madison, WI, USA - Reactor 1_9/17/2007_ DNA | ecosystem: Engineered > Bioreactor > EBPR > Anaerobic-Aerobic >...
GGCATGATGGTGCCGCCCGGGTAGCCGAACAGCGTGTCCACGCCCTCGGCTTCCAGGGCGTGGGCCAGCCAGCGGGCGCCATTGCGTGGGGCAGTGGCCGCGGCGGCGTTCATGCGGCGGCCTGCTCGTCTGTATCGGGTTGCGCGGCGTTGGCCTGCAGCCACACCATCTTCGCGCGCAGCTCCTTGCCGACCTTCTCGATCGGATGGTCCTTGTCGGCCTGCTGGAACTTCTTGTAGTTCGGCAGGCCGGCGTCGTACTCGGCCTGCCAGTTGCGGGTGAAGGTGCCGTTCTGGATGTCGGTCAGCACGTCCTTCATGCGCGCCTTCACCGACGCGTCGATGACGCGCGGGCCGCTGACGAAGTCGCCGTACTGCGCGGTCTCGGAGATGAACTCCAGCATGCGGGTGATGCCGCCTTCGTAGAACAGGTCGACGATCAGCTTCAGTTCGTGCAGGACTTCGTAGTACGCGATTTCGGGCTGGTAGCCGGCTTCCACCAGCGTCTCGAAGCCGGCCTGCACCAACGAGGACGCGCCGCCGCACAGCACGGCCTGTTCGCCGAACAGGTCGGTCTCGGTCTCTTCCTTGAACGTGGTCTTGATGATGTTGGCGCGCGCGCCGCCCAGTCCGCCCGCGTAGGCCAGCGCGAACTGCTCGGCCTGGCCGCTCTTGTCCTGGTAGACGGCGTAGATGCACGGCACGCCGCGGCCGATCTCGTATTCGCGGCGCACCAGCGCGCCCGGGCCCTTCGGCGCCACCAGCACCACGTCCAGGTCGGCGCGCGGCTCGATCATGCCGAAGTGCACGTTCAGGCCGTGCGCGAACAGCAGCACGGCGCCCTGTTTCATGTTCGGCGCCAGCACCTCGTTGTAGAGCTTCTTCTGCACCATGTCCGGCGTCAGCACGGCGACCAGGTCGGCGTCCTTCACCGCGTCGGCGACCGCCTTCACCGCGAAGCCGTCGGCCTGCGCCTTCGCTTCGGTCGGACCGCCCGGACGCAGGCCCACCGTGACGTCGAAGCCGGAATCGCGCAGGTTCAACGCATGCGCGCGGCCCTGGCTGCCGTAGCCGACGACGGTGATCTTGGGGTGCGGGAGAGCTTTGGCGGTGGTCATGGCGCGGTTTTCCTGAGGGTTGAGGGGAAATCGAAGGGGCTTAAACAAAAAACCCCGCACTTCTCAGTGCGGGGTTTTGCGAATCTGGCGTTTCTGCTGCTTACACGCCGGTCCGTCCCGCACTTGTGGGCGAGGTAATAAGGACGAGTACGAGNAAGGACGCCGCAGAGGCTGCGGTGAGGNCGGTCGTCGTGGGCGTGTGGCGCTGCAACATGCGGCAAGAGAAACACGNCGTTCCAAACCGTGTCAAGCGCTTTCGCGCCGAATGCGACGATCGGATGATTTCAGTCGAGATGGTTGCAACTGAAACCGTGGAAACGCAGCAGAATCAAGGCTTCCCACGTCATCGCCGCACTGCTGGTCTTCATGCCCGAGTACCGCTCCAGAACCTCCACCCACGGTCGCAACATGGCCGGCGCCCGCGCGCTCTGGCGCGCCACCGGCATGAAGGACGCCGACTTCCACAAGCCCATCGTGGCGGTGGCCAACTCCTTCACCCAGTTCGTCCCGGGCCATGTGCACCTCAAGGACCTCGGCCAGCTGGTGGCGCGCGAGATCGAGCGGGTCGGCGGCGTCGCCAAGGAATTCGACACCATCGCCGTGGACGACGGCATCGCGATGGGCCACGACGGCATGCTGTATTCGCTGCCGTCGCGGGAGGTCATCGCCGATTCCGTCGAGTACATGGTCAACGCGCACTGCGCCGACGCCTTGGTGTGCATTTCCAACTGCGACAAGATCACGCCCGGCATGCTGATGGCCGCGCTGCGGCTGAACATCCCTACCGTATTCGTGTCGGGTGGACCGATGGAAGCCGGCAAGACGCGCCTGGCCGACCACAAGCTCGACCTCGTCGACGCGATGGTGATGGCGGCCGATCCGAACGTGTCCGACGAAGAGGTCGCTGCGGTCGAGCGCAGCGCCTGTCCGACCTGCGGGTCGTGCAGCGGCATGTTCACCGCCAACTCGATGAACTGCCTGACCGAAGCGCTCGGCCTGTCGCTGCCGGGCAACGGCACGGTGGTGGCCACGCATGCCGATCGCGAGCAGCTGTTCAAGCGTGCCGGTGTCGCGGCCGTGGAGTTGTGCCATCGCTGGTACGGTGGCGAGGACGCGACCGCGTTGCCGCGCGGCATCGCCACGTTCGAGGCGTTCGAGAATGCGATGACGCTGGACATCGCGATGGGCGGCTCCACCAACACCATCCTGCACCTGCTGGCTGCGGCGCAGGAGGCGGAGGTGGCCTTCGACATGCGCGACATCGACCGCCTGTCGCGGCGCGTGCCGCAGCTGTGCAAGGTGGCGCCCAACACGCAGAAGTACCACATCGAGGACGTGCACCGCGCCGGCGGCATCATGGCCATCCTCGGCGAACTGGCGCGCGGCGGCCTGCTGCACACCGATGTCCCCACCGTGCACGCGAAGACGCTGGGCGAGGCGATCGCGAAATGGGATGTCGCGACCAACCACGACGACGCGGTCGCGACCTTCTACAAGGCGGGTCCGGCCGGCATCCCCACGCAGGTCGCCTTCAGCCAGGCTACGCGCTGGCCATCGCTGGATACCGATCGTGCCGAAGGCTGCATCCGCAGCGTCGAGCATGCGTACTCGCAGGAAGGCGGGCTGGCCGTGCTGTATGGCAACCTCGCCGTCGACGGCTGTGTGGTGAAGACGGCCGGCGTGGACGAGTCGATCCATGTGTTCGAAGGCACGGCGCGCGTGTTCGAAAGCCAGGACGCGGCGGTGGCCGGCATCCTCGGTGACGAGGTGAGGGCGGGCGACGTGGTGGTGATCCGCTACGAGGGTCCCAAGGGCGGGCCNGGCATGCAGGAGATGCTGTACCCGACCAGCTACCTNAAATCGAAAGGACTGGGGAAGCAGTGTGCGCTGCTGACCGACGGGCGCTTCTCCGGCGGCACCTCCGGCCTGTCGATCGGCCACGCATCGCCGGAAGCGGCCGCGGGCGGCACCATCGGCCTGGTGCGCGACGGCGACCGCATCCGCATCGATATTCCGCAACGTGCCATCTCGCTGCTGGTCGCCGACGACGAACTGGCGGCGCGTCGCGCCGAGCAGGACGCGAAGGGCTGGAGGCCGGCGCAGCCGCGTGCGCGCAGGGTCAGCACCGCGTTGAAGGCCTACGCCCTGCTCGCGACCAGTGCCGACAAGGGCGCGGTACGCGACAGGCAGCTGCTGGATGGTGTCTGATAGCGGGATGACCCGCACCTTCCTCGCTGTCTTCCTGTCGCTGCTGTACGTCGTTCCGGTGCATGCCCGACAGGCGCCGCCACGCGCCTGGGTGATCGCCACCTACGCGTATCCGCAGCGCGACCGCGTCGCCGCCATCCAGCCGCTGGCGGACTATCTCGGCCTGCGTGCCCGGCATCCGGTGCAGGTCCGCCTGTTCGACTCGCCCACCGCGCTGGTCGACGCGTTGCGTCGTGGCGAAGTGGACGTCGCCGTACCCAACCTGCACGGCTACCTGCAGGCGCGCCGCGCCAGCGAACCCCTGACGACCCTGCCCGTGCCGCAGGTACCGGCACTGCAGGCGGACCGTTACCGCGCCGTACTGGTCGGCCGACAGGGGCTGGAAGCNCCGGGCGAACTGGAACGGCAGGCGCGGACATTGCGTCTGGTCCTGGTCGGTCGCGATTCGGCCTCGGGCGGCTTCGTGCCGGNGCGTGANCTGCGCCGCCGGGGCCTGGAACCGACNACCGCCTTCGCCCATCTCGCTTACGCCGGNTCGCATGCGGCGGCCCTGGAGGCCGTGGCGAGCGGTCGCGCCGACGTGGCCGCGCTGGCGGCCGATGTCTACGACGCCTCGCGACCGACCGGCGTGGTGGAAGTGTGGCGCTCGCAGCCGATCCCGCCCGGGCCGCTCCTGTGCCGTCCTGCCGCCGACGTACCCTGCCAGCAGTTCACCGCCTGGCTGCTCGAAGCGCACGACGAGGCTCCGGCCGTGATGGCGGCGCTGCGGGCGGGCTGGCCGGAGTTCGGCGATGCGCAACGCTTCACGGTGCCGGAGCGCGCCCTCCTGGATGCCTCGACGATGCAGGTGGAACCCTAGGCGAGGATCGCGGGCGGCCGCGTGTCAGCGCGCGGCCGGACCGATGTGCCGTGCCAGGAACGCCTCGAGCTTCCGATAGAACGCGATGTTGTTCGCATCGGCATGGAATCCGTGGCCTTCGCCCGGCACCGCCATCCACTCCGGCGCGTGGCCGGCACGTTCCAGCGCCGCCTGCATGGCCTTGGCCTGGGCGACGGGTGCGCGCTCGTCCAGTTCGCCGTGTACCAGCAGCACGGGCGCCGTGATCCGCGTGGCCAGCGTGGTCGGCGAAGCCGACGTCAAGGTCGCTTCGTCGCGGCCGATGGCGCGGGCGAGATAGTTGCTGCCCGCCTGCGTGGTGCGGATATCGCCTTTGGCGTACAGCATCTTCAGGTCGTACACGCCAGCCAGGCCGGCCGTGCACTTGATCAGATCGGGTGCACGCGCCGCGAGCATCATGGCCGAATAGGCGCCGAAACTGGCGCCATAGGCGCAGACGCGGCGTCCATCGGCGTATCCCTGGGCGATGGTCCAGCGCAGTCCGTCGAGCAGGTCGTCCTGTACCCGCGTACCCCACTTCAGGTATCCGGCTTCTTCGAATGCACGGCCACGGCCGCCCGAGCCGCGGTAGTTCACCTGCAGCACCAGGTAGCCGCGGCTGGCGAGGAACTGGGCGTCCTGGTCGAATGCCCAATCGTCGCGGACCGCATGGGGACCGCCGTGCGGCACGATCACCGTCGGCAGGCCGGCAGGCGTGGCGACCCCCGCCGGCAGGGTCATGAAACCTTCCAGCTCCATGCCGTCGCTCGCGCGGAAGCGGATCGCGCGGCGCTCGCCCATCCGGGCGGCATCCAGGCCTTCGCGACTCGAAAGCAGCAGTGAGGCCTTGCCCTGCGCACGATCGAACAGGTACCAGCTCCCCGGGTCGCGATCGCTGAAGGCGTACAGCAGCGACCGGTTGCCGTCGCGACTGTGGTCCACGTAGGCGACATAGTGGTCGGGGAAGCTGTTCGACAGTGCATCGTGCAGTTGCGCATCCGGCGACTGGGGGTCGAAGTAGATCGCGCGCGGTTTTCCATCGGCGATCACGGCGGCGAAGGGCTGAAGGAGCCCCGCGCCCCATTCGATGTCGGAGACGCTGCGCACCGGGTGCTGGGCCAGCACCCGGTGATCGCGTCCGTCCGGCGGAGACGCCACCAGTCTCGAAGGCCCACCGTTCACCGACTGCAGTGCGTATACCTGCGTGCCATCGACGCTGAATGCATAGGGCGTCCATACGGTGCCCGCGGCATCGGCGGCGACGGGTGTCCAGCGGCGGCCCTGCGCATCGGCGATGAACAGGACCTGCCGGTCGTTGTCGTCGACGCCCGTAGCGAACCGAGGCACACCCTGCCGGTCCAGCGTGAAACGGAGATCCTTGACGTCGATGTCGGCGACCAGCCTTCCGGTGGCGTTGCCGGCGTCCACGTCGTACAGCTGGGACCGTTGCGTGTCGCGCGACAGCCTGCGCATGTAGAAGCGCCCGTTGGGCGTCGCGGGCAGGCCCTCGATATAGCCGAAGCCGGCTTCGATGCCGGCGGTCCGCAGCGATTGCTGGTAGCCGAACAGGTACTTCTGGTTCTTGCCGTCGGCGTCGGTGGCGATGATGTCGCCCGTCGGGAGGGGCGCCTCCCGCGATCCCACCTGTCGTCCTTTCGCCAGCACCAGCCGGGTGTCGCTGACCCATGCGACCTGGGTGGGAAGTTCGTAGCGCGGCAGCCGCAGCAGGGCGGTGCGCTGCATGTCGTCGGTACGGTGCACCGCCAGCGCATGGTGACCGTCGCCCAGGTCGGCGGTGATCGCGAGATGGGCGCCGTCCGGAGAGAGCCGCGGCGAATGGAGCCTGTTGGCAGCGGCGAACGCTTCGACCGGCACGGGGGCCTCGGCGTCTGCAGGTGCGATATATGCCGTCAGCAGGGCCGCTGCGAAGGCCCACGTCCTGAATTCCATCATCCCCTTGTCCCCGTCCCGTCCCGTGGCCCCGGCGCCAAGAATATCCCGGTCGTCGCCTGGACGTGTCGGATGGGCGGCACCCGCCCGCAGGGTTGTGGTCTAATTCGCCCTGAAGCGGGGGTATCGCCGGCCAAGCCGGTGATTGAGACAGACCCTTCGAACCTGATCCGGTTGAGACCGGCGTAGGGAAGCTTCGCAGGCTGCGCCGTGTTGCCGTGTCGTCCTTCGTGGGCCCGCCATCCGTCCGCCGCCGCGCCGCCGCTTCGTCCCCGTGATGCGAATCCCTCGCAAGAGCCCGCACATCCCTGTGCGGGGATTCAGAAAGGACGATGCCGATGAATGCCATTCCCAAGCCCGCCGCCGATCTGCTGCAACAGACCGGGCAGCTCTCCGAATCCGTGACGCGCCCGATTCCGGGTTCGCGGAAGATCTTCGTCGAGGGCTCGCGGGCGGACATCCAGGTGCCCATGCGCGAGATCGCGCTGACGCAGACGCCGACCATCTTCGGCGGCGAGGAGAATCCGCCCGTCACCGTATACGACACGTCCGGTCCCTACACCGATCCGGAAGCGCGCATCGATCTGGCCGCGGGCCTGCCGGCGCTGCGCGCGAAGTGGATCGAGGAGCGTGGCGATACGGAGCCGTTGGAAGGACTCAGCTCGACCTTCGGCCGCGCGCGTGAGCACGATCCGAAGCTGGATGCCGTGCGCTTCCCCAACCGCGTGCTGCCGCGCCGTGCCAAGGCGGGCGCCAACGTCAGCCAGATGCATTACGCCAGGCGCGGCATCGTCACGCCGGAGATGGAGTACGTCGCCATCCGCGAGAACCAGCGGCTGGACGCGGTGCGCGATGCGATGCTGCTGAAGCAGCACCCGGGCGAAGCCTTCGGCGCCAGCATCCAGACGTTCATCACCCCGGAGTTCGTCCGCGACGAGATCGCGCGCGGTCGCGCCATCCTGCCGAACAACATCAACCACCCGGAAAGCGAGCCGATGATCATCGGCCGCAATTTCCTGACCAAGATCAATGCCAACATCGGCAACAGCGCCGTTTCCTCCGGCATCGCCGAGGAAGTGGAGAAGCTGGTGTGGGCTATCCGCTGGGGCGGCGACACGGTGATGGACCTGTCCACCGGCAAGCATATCCACGAGACCCGCGAGTGGATCATCCGCAACTCGCCGGTGCCGATCGGCACGGTGCCCATCTACCAGGCACTGGAGAAGGTCGATGGCCGCGCCGAGGCGCTGACGTGGGAGATTTTCCGCGACACGCTGATCGAACAGGCCGAGCAGGGCGTGGATTACTTCACCATCCACGCCGGCGTGCTGCTGCGCCACGTGCCGCTGACCGCCAAGCGCGTGACCGGCATCGTCTCGCGTGGCGGCTCGATCATGGCCAAGTGGTGCCTGGCGCACCACAAGGAAAACTTCCTTTACACGCACTTCGAAGACATCTGCGAAATCATGAAGGCCTACGACGTGGCCTTCAGCCTCGGCGACGGCCTGCGTCCGGGCTGCATCGCCGACGCCAACGATGCTGCGCAGTTCGGTGAGCTGGAAGCGCTGGGCGAGCTGACCAAGATCGCGTGGAAGCACGACGTGCAGTGCATGATCGAAGGGCCCGGCCACGTGCCGATGCAGCTGATCAAGGAGAACATGGACAAGCAGCTGCGCGAGTGCGGCGAGGCGCCGTTCTACACGCTGGGGCCGCTGACCACCGACATCGCGCCGGGNTACGACCACATCACCAGCGCGATCGGCGCGGCGATGATCGGCTGGTACGGCACGGCNATGCTCTGCTACGTGACGCCGAAGGANCACNTGGGCCTGCCCAACCGCCAGGACGTGCGCGACGGCATCATGGCGTACAAGATCGCGGCCCACGCGGCNGACCTGGCCAAGGGCCATCCCGGTGCGCAGGTGCGCGACAACGCGCTCAGCAAGGCAAGNTTCGAGTTCCGCTGGGAGGACCAGTTCCACCTGGGCCTGGATCCGGAGAAGGCCAAGGAATTCCACGACGAGACCCTGCCCAAGGAGGCGCACAAGCTGGCGCATTTCTGCAGCATGTGCGGGCCGCACTTCTGCAGCATGAAGATCACCCAGGACGTGCGCGATTACGCGGCCGAGCACGGGGTGGACGAGGCACGGGCGCTGGAGACCGGCATGGCCGAGAAGTCGGCCGAGTTCCTGGCCCAGGGGGCGCAGGTGTATCGTCAGGGCTGAACGAAGGGACGGGCGATGCAACGGATCGGCCCGGATCCACGTATCCACGTATCCACGTATCCACTGGCATGGGCCGCCTTCCTGGCCGGCCCGCGCCCCACTTCCGGAGACCTGCCATGTCCGCGATCGTCCGTTCCGTCCGCCATCTCTTGGTCGCCGCCGCCGTGCTGGTGCTGGCGGCCTGCGCCACCGGTCCGCGCATCACCAGTGATGTCGACCCGTCCGCCGACTTCGCCCGTTACCGCACGTTCGCGTTCTACTCGCCGCTGGCGATCGAGAGCCAGGGCTATGCCACCCTCACCAGTGGGCGCACCAAGGACGCGGCGCGTCGGCAGATGGAGGCGCGCGGCTACGCGTACGACGAGAAGTCCCCGGACCTGTGGGTCAACCTGAACGCCTACATGCAGGAAAAGACCGACGTCTACAGCACCCCGGAAGTGGACTACGACTACTACTACAGCTACCGCGCGCGGCGTTACGTCGCCGTGCCGTACTGGCGCGACCGCACCGACGTGTACAAGTACACCGAAGGCACCCTCAACGTGGACCTGGTGGATGCCAAGCAGAACCGCCTGGTCTGGACCGGGGTTGCCGTGGGCCGCGTCGGACGGACCAAGCCCGAGGAGCGGGGCGCGAAGATCGATGCCGCCATCGCGGACATCTTCATGCGCTACCCGTATCGCGCGGGTACCGGTACGCCGGCGGTGGCGCCATGAAGGGCAGCGGCAGCGGCATCGCCAAGGCGGGCATCGGGTTCGGTACCGCCCTGGCGATCACCATCTCATGGAGCGCCAACAAGTCGCTGCTGTGGGCGGTGATCCACGGCGTGCTGTCATGGGTCTACGTGGTGTATTACGCACTGGTCTACCACTTCAAGTGATGCGCGCCGCATGACGATGCCGATCGCCTGGCTGCGCTGGCTGGTGACGCTGCGCCGCCATCCNTCCGCCTTCCTGCTGATCGTGCAGTTGGCGGGCATCCTGCTGTACCCGGTGATGGAGGANACNCAGGCCGGTCGCGCGCTGTTCGGNGCGTTCGGCATCCTGGTGCTGTCGCTGGCGCTGTGGGTGGTCAACCGAAGCGCGGCGGTCAACTGGATCGCGTGGTCGCTGGCGGTGCCTTCCGTACTGCTGTCGCTGTCGGCGGCGCTGTTCGATCAGCCTTCCCTCGGCATCTACGCCCATTTGCTGGAAAGCGGCCTGTATTTCTACACGGCCGGCAGCCTGATCGCCTACATGCTGCAGGACCATGCCGTCACCAGCGACGAACTGTACGCCGCCGGGGCCACCTTCACGCTGCTGGCGTGGGCGTTCGCGTTCGCCTTCTCGGTGTGCCAGCAGTGGTATCCGGGCAGCTTCACCGCCGCGGTCGACCCGACCTCCGCACGCAGCTGGATGGAGCTGCTGTTCCTGAGCTTCAGCCTGTTGTCCGGCGTGGGCCTGAGCGACGTGGTGCCGATCCTGCCGCAGGCGCGCGCGCTGGTGATGCTGGAGCAGTTCGCAGGGGTCATGTACATCGCCGTGGTGGTGTCGCGGCTGATCGGCCTGACCATCCTCAGGGTCAAGCCGGCGCCGCCTCGCGACTGAGCCGGTGCCGGTATCATTCCCGGGCAGCCGCCATGCTGCTTCGATCCCGGACACACTCCCATGAAATTGCAGGTCCCGTTCATCCAGCTCCCCATCACGTTCGATGCCGCCGCGTTGCTGGCCGAGGTGTCCGCGATCGAGGAAAGCGCTTGGCGGGGGCGGACATCACGGGACGACGGCAACAGCGCCCTGACGCTGATCACGACGGAAGGCGACCCTGTCAGCGACGCGCTGTCCGGCCGGATGCGGCCGACGCCGTGGCTCGAGCGGTGCCCTTATCTGGGCCAGGTGCTTGAAGCGATCGGCGCCACCTGGGGTCGGGCGCGCCTGATGCGGCTCAACGGCCAGGCGGAAGTGAAGGCGCACGTCGACATCAACTACTACTGGCGCGAGCGCATGCGCGTTCATGTCCCCATCGTCACCACGCCGGGCGTGCGCTTCCAGTGTGGGGCTGCCGAGATCAACATGGGCGCGGGCGAATGCTGGATCTTCGATACGTGGCGCAGGCACCGGGTACTCAACGAAGGGAGTGCCCAGCGCATCCACCTGGTCGCAGACACCGTGGGAGGCGAGCGCTTCTGGGATCTGCTGTCCGAAGGCCGTGCGCCGGGCCAGGCGTATCACGGCGAGTGGCGCCCACGTCTGCATCCACCGGTGGCCGGAAAGCGGGCGAAGCTCGACTTCGAACAGGTCAACGCACCCGCGGTCATGTCGCCCTGGGAAGTACGCGAGCACATGGTGTTCCTGCTCGGAGAGTGCGTGGCGCATCCCCGGCTTGGCGCGATCCAGGCCGCGCTGCTGCGCTTCTCGCGCCGATGGCAGGCGCTGTGGGCCTGCCATGGCGAGGATGCCGCCGGCCGCCCCCGCTACCAGGCGTTGCTGGATGCGACCAGGCGCGAGCTGCTCGGCCTCGGTGCGGACCGCATCGGCCTGCGCAACGACGTGGGTTTCTGGCATGCGCTGAATTCGCATGTCTTCGACATGGCGCTGTCCGACGAGAGCCGACCGGCCCAGACCGATATCCATGGCCAACCCGATGTGCATGCGGGTGCCGTGGTGGTGCCGGAACCCGCCGCGCCCAAACGCAGCGGGGTTTCGTCCTCGCGTGTCGGGCCGGCGCTGGAGCGTCCGGTCTTCATCGTCAGCCCGCCCCGATCCGGGTCCACCCTGCTGTTCGAAACGCTCGCGGGCGCGCCGCAGGTCTACACGATCGGCGACGAAAGCCACCAATTGATCGAGGGCGTGGACGGGCTTTCGCCCGCGCAGCGCGACTACCATTCCAACCAGTTGGATGCGGACGACGCGACACTTGCGGTTGTCAAGGAACTGCAGAGTCGTTTCCGGAATGCGCTGCGTGATCGCGAAGGTCACGTGCCGGAGCGCGAATCCGCGGTCCGCATGCTTGAGAAGACCCCCAAGAATGCACTGCGCATCCCGTTCCTCAAGGCGGTGTTCCCGGATGCGAAGTTCATCTACCTGCACCGCGACCCGCGGCAGGTCTGGGGCAGCATGATCGACGGATGGATGTCGGGCCGGTTCCGGATGTACACGCTGCCGGGATGGCAGGGGCCGACCTGGTCGTTCCTGCTGACGCCGGGCTGGCAGGCGCTGAACGGGCAACCGCTCGGCGAGATCGTGGCGCGGCAATGGGAAACCGCCACGCGCATCATGCTGGATGACCTGCAGGCGCTGCCCGCGGACGACTGGGCGTCCATCGACTATGGGCGCTTCCTCGCCGATCCCCAGGGCGAAGCCCTCCGTCTCAGCGCATGGGCCGGTTGGCCCTGGGACCGGGAACTGGGGGCCCAGCTCCCGCTGTCGCGCTACACGCTGTCGCCGCCGGACCCCGACAAATGGCGCCGGCATGCAGCCGAGATCGAGCCGCGCCTGGCGCAGTGGCGCGCTACGGTTGATCGCGCGGCCCGCGCCGCCGGCCTCTGACGACGCAACAAAAGAAAGGCCGCCCCTTGGGCGGCCTTCGTCACTGACGCGCAGGCGCGCTCAGAACTTGTGCTTCTCGTCTTCCGGCTGCGCGGCCTGGCGGGCGATGGCGTCGACCAGGACGGCCTTGGCTTCGGCTGCGTTGCCCCAGCCGTCCAGCTTGACCCACTTGCCCTTCTCCAGGTCCTTGTAGTGCTCGAAGAAGTGGCCGATGCGCTCCAGCCAGTGCGGGCTGACCTGGTCGATGTCGCTGATGTG
>Ga0056904_1001276_pt1 | contig 12059 bp, 12 predicted proteins | sample EBPBio172007_DNA_FD_55043 | JGI IMG/M metagenome (GOLD analysis project Ga0056904, IMG submission 55043) | Wastewater treatment Type I Accumulibacter community from EBPR Bioreactor in Madison, WI, USA - Reactor 1_9/17/2007_ DNA | ecosystem: Engineered > Bioreactor > EBPR > Anaerobic-Aerobic >...
GCACCATCACTCCGGCTTCGACAAGCAGCTTTCGATTGCCGACGAGGATCGTGCGCCCGGCGTGTTTTGCGGTGATGCCGCGCGCAACTGTGTAATGGAAACTTTCAGGCTCGGTCGCCGCGACGCCGCGCGCGGCAGCCTCGACGACAATCGCGCGCGCCAGCGGATGCTCCGAATGGAACTCGGCAATGGCCGCGAGCCGGATCAGCTCCTCCTCGGAGACATCCGACGCGGTATCCAGCCGGGTCACGACCGGCTCGCCAAGGGTCAGCGTGCCGGTCTTGTCGAAAACGACGGTATCGACCCGGCCCAGCGTTTCGAGATGGATGCCGCCCTTGATGATCGAGCCGAGACGTGCCGCACGGCCGATGCCGCCGAGAATGGCGAGCGGCGTGCCCGCCGCGATGCCGCAGGCCCCGGCGACGATGATGACCGAGATCGTCGCGCGGATGTCGCGCGTCAGGAACCATGTCAGCGCCGCGCAGGCGAGCGCGACATAGACGAGATAGCCCGCGAGCTGGTCGGCAAGTTTCTGCACCGGCGCGCGGGTCTGCTCCGCCGCCTCGACGGCCTGGATGATCCGGCCGTAGCTCGTATCGGCCCCGACCTGCCGCGTGGCGATGTCGAGAAGTCCGAGCTGGTTGATGGAACCGGCGAAGACAACCGAACCGATCTCCTTCGGCGCTGGCATGGATTCGCCGGTGAGACGCGATTGATCGACATAGGAGTGTCCTGCCACGACTTCGCCGTCGACCGGCACCTTTTCGCCGGGGCTGACGACCACCACATCGCCGGGTGTGATCTCCGAGAGCGGGAGCATGACGACCTCGCCGTCACGCCGCACGCGCGCCTCCTTCGGCACGAAATTCACGAGATCGAGGATCGCCATACGCCCGCGCGCCACGGTCATGTGCTCCAGCTCTTCCGCCAGCAGCACGAAGAGCGTCACCACCAGAGCCGTGAACCATTCGGAGATCGCCGCCGCCGCGACGATCGCGATGGTCATCGACAATTCCATGGTCATCCGGCGGGAGAGCAGGTTGTCGAAGGCCTCGCGGAACATCGGCCAGCCGGCAAAGGCCAGCGCGAGCGCGCCGATCACGCTGAACTGCGGGAACGGCTCCCAAAGCCGGAGCCACACCGCCCCGCCCGCAACAATCGCGATGCCGATCCGCAGGATCGCCATGCGCTCGAAGGCCACATGGTCATGAACGGTCTTGTGCGGGGCAGAATTCGTCACGAAGGTTTCTCCTGCTGGCCGCCCTTGGTTAGCGATCAGCTATTTTAGAATCAATCTAAAATACACTTTTGGCCATCTGCGCCTTGTGCCGGATCAAATTCGGCAGGCGCAGGCTGACGACAGCCCGACCTCGATCGAGCGGCGCCCTGACCGCGCCCGTCATCCACTCAGGCGGCGCACCGCGTGCCGAACGCGCAAAAGCGCTCCTTGCCTTTTTCCGAATCGGCTATTCTCAGCGCCACAAGCAGCTCCGATGCGGCTCGTGTTTCGCCAGATCGCAACCTGCCCCGCCATAAACCCGGTTTATGGGTGTTGACCTGTCGGCTCCGAACCGTCGGCCAACCTTGTCTCCCCGACGCGTTTTCATCCTGGACCCGATTGGCGGTGACACCTTGCAAGCATTCTTCTCCTTTCTCGAACGGCTCATCGACCCCATCGTTCCGGGCCGGCCCGAGCAGCCGGCGCGCCTCGGGCCATTCCTGCGCCAGCAGTTGCATCAGGTCTGGAAGCCTCTGGCCGTCGTCTTCGCGCTAAGCATGGTCGATGCCCTGTCCGATACGCTGGTGCCCTATTTCATCGGACGCCTGATCGACATTCTCACCCACACACCGCGCGACAGGCTGTTCGACCTCGCCGGCCCGACGCTGATGCTGATGCTCGCCGTGATGGCGGTCCGGCCGGCCGTCTACGTTCTGGGCGTCGCCTTCGGGCGCGTCGGTGTCGACCCCGGCCTGACGAACCGGCTGCGCTGGCAGTTCTATGCCCGCCTGCGCGAGCAGAGCCTTGCCTTCTTCCAGAGCGATTTCGCCGGCCGGCTCGCCAATCGCGTGATGCAGACCGGCGGCGCGATCCGTCAGGCGGCGATGGCGGCGATCCAGGCCGTCGTCTACATCGTGTTCTATGTCGTCGGAACGTTCGGGCTGATCGCCGCGCAGGACTGGCGGCTCGCGCTGCCGATCCTCGGCTGGCTGGTGCTCTACGTCAGCATTCTGCGCGCGTTCCTGCCCGAGCAGCGCGCGCGGGCGCAGGCGGCCTCCAACGGGCGTTCAGTGCTCATGGGCAAGATCGTCGACAGCTTCGGCAACATCCAGACGCTGAAACTCTTCGGCCGTCCGGGCGCGCGAGGATGCCTACATGAGCGCGGCGGTGCGCGAGGCCAACGGGCTTTTCCATCGCCAGCAGCGGCTTCAGGTGGGGTTTTCGCTCTGCCTTTCCCTGCTCTCGATGGTCACCATCACCGCCACGGCGGCCATCGGAGTCTGGCTCTGGCAGCATGGCCGGCTCGAAGTCGGCGCTCTGGCGATGACGCTGGCGCTCGTCACCTCGCTCGGGCGCATGTCGGGCTGGGTGGCCTGGGAAATCGCCGGGATCATGGAGAACATCGGCATCGTTCAGGAGGGGATGGAGAGCATTGCCGTGCCCTTGCAGATGCAGGACGCGCCGGACGCGAAGGACCTCGAATTCCGCCGCGGCGAAATCCGCTTCGAGAACGTGTCCTTCGGCTACGATCCGCGCCTGCCGGTGCTCAACGACATATCCTTGACCATCCGCCCCGGCGAAAAGGTCGGCCTCGTCGGCCGCTCCGGCGCCGGGAAATCGACGCTGGTGAACCTGCTTCTGCACTTCAGCCCGGTGACATCGGGCCGGATTACCGTCGACGGGCAGGATATCGCGGGCATCCGGCAGGAATCCTTGCGCCGCCATATCGCGATGGTGACGCAGGATACCTCGCTGCTGCATCGCTCGATCCGGGAGAACATCGTCTACGGCAGGCCGGAGGCCGGCGAGTCCGAAATCCTCGCCGCGATCGAGCGCGCCAAGGCAACGGAATTCGTTCACGGACTGGCGGACTGGCAGCAGCGGCGGGGCCTCGACGCCCATGTCGGGGAACGCGGCGTGAAGCTTTCCGGCGGGCAGCGCCAGCGGATCGCCATCGCCCGCGTGATCCTGAAGGACGCGCCGATCCTCGTACTGGACGAAGCCACCTCGGCACTTGATTCCGAGGTCGAAGCCGCCATCCAGGAAAGCCTTTCGACGCTGATGGGCGGCAAGACCGTGATCGCGATCGCGCACCGCCTCTCGACGCTGCAGATCATGGACCGGTTGGTCGTGCTCGATGAGGGCCGCATTCTCGAACATGGCACGCATGGCGAGTTGCTCGCGAAGGGCGGGCTCTATGCCGATCTGTGGGCGCGCCAGTCCGGCGGCTTCATCGTCGAGCCCAAGGCGCGAACCGCAGACCCGGCCTGACAATACTGTCCTTGTTGCCAGCGTGGCGCGTTCCCGCGAGGGGCACGCATGATCGGTGCCGTCAGTCTGCCAGCCGGAAGGCGCCATCTGGTTGGTGCTGGACAAAAAGAGCGAGGCGATACCGGTGGTCGACGGCATCGCGCAGGGCCGGCGCCAGGATCGACCTGAAGCCGTCGAGGTCGCGATCNCACGTGGCGATGCGCCCCGTCAGGGAGAAGTGCGGCCGGAACTCGTCGAGCACGAAGGGATANCCGAAGGCATCGAGCAGCGCCTGCTGGCGGGGCGTGAGGCGATCCGGCGCGCGACGGGCGATCTCCTCCCGCGTGAGCGGGGCGCGGAAGCGATCCAGCCCGGTGACGACATCGCGCTCCAGCGCGGCCAGTGCCTCCGGAATACCGTCCGGTTCAAGGCAGAGGAACCCCGTTTCCTCTCCCACAACCGGCCGGCTCCTGACCTGAAGGGCCCCGAGGGAGAAGGGTGGATGGTCGCGCCGGATTTCATGCACGGCCTCCACAAGATCCTGCGGTTCGTGCCCCTGCGCGAGCCGGAACGGCGCCTTCACCGTCATATGGAAACCGTAACGGCGGGCTTCGGCCGTCATGCGTGCAAGAGCCTCGGCATCCAGCCCGTCAGGAACAGGCTGCCGGAGCGTTTCCCCGGTCGCCGCGTCATAACCCAGCAACGCCGAACCCGTCCGCCAGAGCAGAGTCTGCGGTTCGGGGATGAGATAGAGAGCGTAACGAAAGGCTCCGGCGATCATCCGATAGACACCCTCTTCACTGCGCGCAGATGCGGATGACCTCCGACAGGCGCGCGGCCGCGAGATCGGGCGCCCCGTTGTTGGCGATCACGATATCGGCGCGGAACGTCTCCGCATAGGCGGCATTGCGCGCCATCCGTTCTTCGCGCATCGCCGGATTTTCCCGTCCCCGCTGCGCGATACGGCTCGCGAGAAGCTGACGCTCCGCGGTGACCTCCACCGCGAGGACCCGGATTCCGTTCTGGCGGGCCGTCGCGACGGCGCCGCGCGAAAGATTGGCAACGATTGTCTTTCCGGCGGCAAGCGCGTCCTGCAGGCTCGCGGGCAGGGCATAGGCGAGGCCGTTCGCGCGCCAGGCGATCAGGAACTCGCCCGCCGCCTCGCGCTGTGCGAACTGCTGCTCGTCGATCGCCTCATGCGCTTCGGACGGATGCGGCGGGCGCGTGATGACGCGCGTCGCGAAGACGACATCCGGCGCGCCGGCAAGCTCCTCCCGTGCGAGCCGCATCACCGTGTCCTTGCCCGCGCCCGAGGGGCCGACGACAGCGATCAGCGTGCCCGGACGCGACCCGGCCGACGCGGCGGCGTTCATCAGGCGACCCTGCGCCCTTCGCGCCAGATCTCGCGGACGATCGGATGCTGGTCCCGGAGATGAACGCGGGCAAGATCGGCCCGCAAGCCCCGGCGGATCGCACCGCGATCACCGAGACCGGCGGCTTCCGCCGGGTTCTGTGTCACAAGACGGATAGCGCCCGAGAGGCCGCCCACAGCCTTCACGTCGCGCAGGGCGAAAGCGCCCATCAGCAGGCTGTTCGGCACATAATCGGACGAGAGCACATCGAGCAGCCCNGCTTCCGCGAGGCTCCGCGCGCTGACATTGCCCGAATGCGAGCCGCCGCGCACGATGTTCGGNGCNCCCATCAGCACCTTCAGGCCGGCATTGTGCGAGGCCTCGGCGGCCTCGATCGTCGTCGGAAACTCGGCGATATGCATGCCATCGCGGACCGCTTCCTCGACATGCTCGATCGTCGCGTCATCGTGGCTCGCCAGCGCGACCCCCGCGAGCTGGCAGCGGCGCACGATATCGGCCCGGTTCTGCACGGCATAGCGGGCGTGGATTTCCTGGCGGCGGACGATGGTGGCGTCGAGCTGTGCGTCCGTCGCGTTCTTCTTGCCGCCGTAATACTGCTTCCATTTCGAGACGTCTGTGAACTGGCGCTGGCCGGGCGTATGGTCCATCACCGAGACCAGCTTCAGGTTCTCGTCGGTCAGGAANGGCTCCATTTCCTCGACCACGTCGCCGCAGCCGAGTTCGCAGCGCAGATGCAGGAAGTGCTCGGCGCGGGTGACNCCCGCTTCCTTCGCCGCGGCGATGGCCGANGCGAGCTTCTTCATGCGCGCGCCGAACTTCTCGTCGTCGTAGTCGTTGCCGACGCGCAGGGCNTCGAANACGGTGGTGATGCCGGAGCCGATCACCTGCGCGTCATGCGCGAGAACCGCGCTCGGCGCCGGCCATTCGACCTTCGGGCGCGGCATGAAATGCACCTCGAGATGATCGGTGTGCAACTCGACAAGGCCGGGGATCAGGTAGTCGCCGCCGAGGTCGATGCCTTTTTCAGGCCCGCTCCCCTCGCCGATTTCCACGATCCGCCCGTCGGCGACCGCGACGTAGCCCGGGAAGGTCTCGTCGGGCGTTACCACGCAGGCATTCGTCAGAACGAAACTGTCGCTCACGGTTGAACCTCATGTTTTGCGAGGAAATCCTCGACGGAAAGGGTGCGGAAATCCTCGAGCGCAACGCGGAGCCGCGCATGCGACCAATCCCACCACGCAAGACGTTGCAGCCGCTCGGCGACCGGCGCGGGAAACCGTTGCCGGATCGGCTTCGCCGGAACGCCGGCGACGATCAAATAGGGCGCGACATCCTTCGTCACGACCGCGCCGGAACCGATCACCGCGCCATCGCCGATGGTGACGCCGGGCAGGATCGTCACGCCATGGCCGATCCAGACATCGTGACCGATCGTCACGGCATTTTCGCGGCGCCAGGCGAAGAAGTCCTCCTCACGCTCGGCATCGGGCCAGTAATCGTTCGAGCGGTAGGTGAAATGGTGCAGGCTCGCCCGCCAGGTCGGATGATTGGTGGCGTTGATCCGCACATGCGAGGCGATATTGGCGAACTTGCCGATCGTCGCCGCCCAGATCTCGCCCTCGCGGATCACGTAGGAATAGTCGCCGATCTCGCTGTCGATGATCTGGCAGCGTTCGTCGATCTCGGTGTAACGCCCGAGCCTGGTGTTTTGGACCTTCGCGCTCGGGTGGACGAGCGGGGCCTCCGAAAGCCGCGTCGCGCGGGCGGGGGCGGGTTCAGCGGTCATGCGGCATCCCTCGAAGCGGCAAATGCTGTGACATCGACGATCCGGTCGGCGACGCGCGTGCGCACGTCCTCGTCGTGGAAGATGCCGAGGAAGGCGGTGCCAGCGGCCTTGCGCGCGTCGATCAGCCCGATCACGGCCTCGCGGTTCCTGGCATCGAGCGAGGCCGTCGGCTCGTCGAGAATCATCACCGGATGCCCGCCGGCGAAGCCACGGGCGATGTTGACGCGCTGCTGCTCGCCACCCGAGAAGGTCGCGGGCGGCAGCTCCCAGAGGCGTTCGGGCAGGTTGAGCGTCTCCAGAAGAACCGCGGCCCGTTCGCGTGCCAGNTCGGCGGGGGCGCCGGCNTCGCGCGCGGCGGCCGCGACGATCTCGATCGCCGGCACGCGCGGAATGACGCGCAGGAACTGGCTGACATAGCCCATCGTGAAGCGCCGCACCTCGATCACCACGCGCGGCGGTGCGTCCACAAGGTCGATCGCCTCGCCGCGATGGCACAGCCGGATCGTCCCGGCATTCGCGAGATAATTGCCGTAGATCATCTTCAGGATCGAGGATTTGCCGGCACCGGACGGCCCGCCGAGCACGACGCATTCGCCGGCATGGACCTCGAAGCTGACATCGGCGACGACCGGCAGGCGCGCGCCCTTGTGCAGGTGCAGCGTGAAGCTCTTGCCGAGACCGGAAACGGAGAGGACAGGCGCGTTGGTCATGCTGCGAGCACCGAGGAAACGAGAAGCTGCGTGTAGGGCGCCTGCGGATCGTCGAGCACGCGGTCCGTGAGCCCCGATTCGATCACCGTACCGGATTTCATCACCATGATCCGGTGCGAAAGCAGGCGGGCGACCGCAAGATCGTGCGTCACGAGCACCACGGCCAGCCCGAGGTCGGCGACGAGCGAACGGATCAGGTCGAGCAATCGCGCCTGCACCGAGACGTCGAGCCCGCCGGTCGGCTCGTCCATGAAGACGAGGCGCGGCGCGGTAACGAGGTTGCGCGCGATCTGGAGGCGCTGGCGCATGCCGCCGGAAAAGGTCGTCGGCCGGTCGTCGAGGCGCTGCTCGTCGATCTCCACGCGCGCGAGCCAGCCGCGCGCGGTCTCGCGGATGTTGCCGTAATGACGGTCGCCGATGCCCATCAGCCGCTCGCCGATATTGCCGCCGGCCGAGACATTCATGCGCAGGCCCTCGCGCGCGTCCTGATGCACGAAACCCCAGTCGGTGCGCGCGAGATGGCGCCGCTCGGCTTCGGAGAGCGAGAGAAGATCGCGGGTCTCGCCGTCGCGCATCGCATAGAGAACGCGGCCGGTATCCGGCGCCAGCCGCCCGGAGAGCAGGTTCAGCAGCGTCGTCTTGCCCGAGCCGGATTCGCCGACGATCGCCAGCACCTCGCCGGCGTCGAGCGTGAAGGAAATGTCGCGGCAACCGACATGGCCGCCGTAGAAACGGGTCAGGTTTTCGGCGACGAGCAGCGGCGCGTTCATTCCGCGGCCTCCTGGTTCATGACGCCGCGATGGCCTTCGGCCTGGCGGGTCTCGCAGTAGTCGGTATCGGAGCAGACGAACATGCGCGTGCCGCGGTCGTCCATCACCACCTCGTCGAGGTAGCTGCCATTGGCGCCGCACAGCGCGCAGGGCTGATGGAACTTGGTCACCTCGAACGGATGATCGTCGAAATCGAGGCTGACGACCCGGGTATGCGGCGGAATGGCGTAGATGCGCTTCTCGCGCCCCGCGCCAAACAACTGGAGCGCGGCGCAATCGTCCATCTTCGGGTTGTCGAACTTCGGCGTCGGCGAGGGGTCCATAACATAGCGTCCCGCCACCAGCACCGGATAGGCATAGGTGGTGGCGATATGCCCGTGTCGGGCGATGTCCTCGTAGAGCTTGACGTGCATCAGCCCGTATTCGGCAAGCGCGTGCATCTTGCGCGTCTCGGTCTCGCGCGGTTCGAGAAAGCGCAAGGGTTCGGGGATCGGCACCTGATAGACGAGCACCTGATGCGCCTGCAGCGTCGTCTCCGGGATGCGATGCCGGGTCTGGATCACCGTGGCCTTCGTGGTTTCGGTCGTGGTCTCCACACCGGCCGTCTTCTCGAAGAACTGCCGGATCGAGACCGCGTTGGTGGTATCGTCCGCACCCTGATCGATGACCTTGAGCACGTCCTTCGCGCCGAGGATCGAGGCCGTCACCTGCACCCCGCCAGTGCCCCAGCCGTAGGGCATCGGCATTTCGCGGCTGGCGAAGGGCACCTGATAGCCGGGAATGGCGATCGCCTTCAGGATCGCCCGACGGATCATGCGCTTGGTCTGCTCGTCGAGGTAGGCGAAATTATAGGCTTGCCGCGTTGCTGCGTGCGTCATTCGGCGGCCTCCTGCGCGGGGTGGGCTTGCGCCGCAAGGTCGTTCCGCATCTGCCGCAACAGCGCCAGCTCGGCCTGGAAATCGACGTAATGCGGCAGTTTCAGATGCTCGACGAAGCCGGTCGCCTGCACATTGTCGGAATGGGAGAGCACGAATTCCTCGTCCTGCGCCGGCCCCTTGCGCTCCTCGCCGAACTCCTCGGCCCGCAGGGAGCGATCGACCAGCGACATCGACATCGCGCGGCGCTCGCAATGCCCGAAAGACAGGCCATAGCCGCGCGTGAAGCGGGCCGGCTCGGTTTTCGAACCCGCGAACTGGTTGACCATCTGGCATTCGGTCAGCGTGATCTCGCCGAGCGGCACCGCGAAACCCAGCTCCTCGACGAAGAACTCGACCTCGACCTCGCCCATGCGGATCTCGCCGACGAAGGGGTGCGTGCGGCCGTAGCCGCGCTGCGTCGAATAGCCGAGCGCCAGCAGGAAACCCTCGTCGCCGCGCGCGAGGTTCTGGAGCCGCAGGTCGCGGTCGGCCGGAAAGGTCAGCGGTTCGCGCGTCAGGTCCGCGACCGGGCGGAACGGATCCCCCGGCGGGTTTCGCTCGATGAGATCGTCGCCGCCGATGATGTCGGTGACGCGGGGCATCGCCCCGTCACCGACCGGCGCCGTGCGGGCCGGCGGCACATCGCCTTCCGCTTCCAGCGCGAAATCGATGAGGCGATGCGTGTAATCGAAGGTCGGGCCGAGCACCTGCCCGCCCGGCAGGTCCTTGTAGGTCGCCGAGATGCGGCGGCGAACCTGCATCGCGCCGGTTTCGAGCGGCTCGGAATAGCCGTAGCGCGGCAGGGTCGTGCGGTAAGCCCGGAGCAGGAAGATCGCCTCGACGAGATCGCCCCGCGCCTGCTTGATCGCGAGCGCGGCGAGCCGGCGATCGTAGAGCGACCCCTCGCTCATCACGCGATCGACGGCCAGCGAGAGTTGTTCCTCGATCTGCTCGGCGGCGAGTTCGGGAACCTGTGGATCGCCCCGGCGCTTCTCCGCGAGGAGACCATGCGCAGCGGCAATCGCGCGCTCCCCACCCTTCACGGCGACATACATGGCCTAGCCTCCGGTATGGATGCGGGTGGATCGCGGCAGGCCCATCAGGCGCCCGCCCGCGACGAAGAGAAGATCGACGCCAAGCGGAAACCCGGCACGATTGCGCGCCCAGTCGCCGACAAACCCGGCCGGCATCGGCGAGAAGCCGAAGGGAGCCCGGCCGGCGATGCCGGGACCATCCGCCGTCAGACCGGGCTGCGGCGCGAACCCGTCACAGCGGACGATCACGGTGGTCGAGCGGTCCGGATACTCGGCGGTGCCTTGTGCGAAGGCGCCGAGATCGAGCCTGTCGCCCGCGGTGAGATCGACCAGCGCGAAACCGGCCTCGAAGGGAGAGGCGACCTGCCGGCTTCCGGTGTGGAACCGGAGGTAATCACCGACCGCCACATTCCGGTCGAGCGAGGGAGCAAGCCAGAACGTCACCTCGAAATCGAGAAGGCTCAGGGCCAACGCGGCCATGGCCGGTTCGAACGGCGCGCCGAGGGTCGGCGCGAAAGCAAGCGGCTGCGCCGGACGCGCCAGCGCATCCATCGCGGCCCGGAAGGCGTCTTGCGCCTCAGCGACAGGATCGGCGAAGCCGGGTCGGATCGCGGTTTGCGGATGCGCGCCCATCAGTCTTCCCCCCGCACCAGCGTGAAGAAATCGACCCGCGTCGCCGCGGTCTTCGCTTGCTCGGCGGCCCGCTCGGCCTCGATCCGCTGCCGGATCGGCGTCAGCACATCGCGTTCGAGGCGCGCGCGGTCGCCGGGACGCTGCCAGAGCGCATCGGCGATGGCGACAAGCCGCGCCAGCGCCCGGTCTCTTCCCAGAACATGGCCATGGCCGATCTCGCCGGTCGGGAGCGCGACCGCGGCGCGGCTCAGGCTCGCCTCGCCGAGGTTGAACGGCGCGCCGTCGCCGCCAATCCGGCCACGCAGCATGACGAGCCCGCTCTCCGCCGGGCGGACATCGACGACGGCGAGGTCCGGCCAGGCGTCACGGATCGGATTTTCAAGTTCGCAGCGGTTCGCGCGGGCGGCAATGCCGAGCATGTCGCGCCGGGAAAGGTCCGCAAGGGGGGGTGATGCCATCAGGGTTTCCATGCGCCCCCGGTCGCACGGACCCATGACGCAGCGATGACAGTTTCACTTCACTTCTGTGAAGCCTTGTCGCCGATCATCGCGAGGCGGACGCGTGTCGAGGCGAAGTCGATCACCGCGACGGCCGCCAGCACGATCAGGATGATGAACGAGACCCGGTCCCATTCGAAAGTGCGGATCATCTCTGCCAGATGCAGGCCGATGCCGCCGGCGCCGACGATGCCGATGATGGTCGCCGAGCGGGTGTTCGATTCGAAATAGTAGAGAACCTGGCTGAGGAAGACCGGCAGCACCTGCGGCAGCAGCCCGAACCGCACCTCGTGCAGCTTGGTGCCGCCCGTCGACGCCACCCCTTCCGCCGGCCGGGGGTCGGCCGCCTCGATGGCTTCCGAGAACAGCTTCGTAAAGGCCCCGATATCGCTCGTCATGATGGCGAGAACGCCGGCGAAGGGGCCGAGCCCGACGACGTTGATCCAGATGAGGGCCCAGATCAGCGTATCGACCCCCCGGAGCGAATCCGAGAAGCGCCGGGTCAACGCGCGCAGCAGCCAGCCCCTGAGGACCCCGCGCGCCGCGAGGAAGCCGAGCGGAAACGCGAGCATCGCCGCCAGCAGCGTGCCGAGAAAGGCGATGGCGACCGTCTCGCCGAGCGCCTTCAGGAACAACATCGCCTTGCCACCGGGATCCGGCGGAACCATGAGGCCGAGGAAGGTCATCAGTTGTGCGCTGCCGTTGGCAAGACCCGCGAAAGAGAATTCAAGGCGCAGCACCGCGACGACCGCCAGAAGCAGGATCACGGCGAGCACGAGCAGCGTCTTCGTCCGCGTCGTCCGGTCGCCCTCGATCAGGACGGCGTGCCGCTCGGCGATTCCGGACCGGTTGGGGAAGAGGTCGCGATCC
>Ga0056904_1001280_pt1 | contig 12010 bp, 9 predicted proteins | sample EBPBio172007_DNA_FD_55043 | JGI IMG/M metagenome (GOLD analysis project Ga0056904, IMG submission 55043) | Wastewater treatment Type I Accumulibacter community from EBPR Bioreactor in Madison, WI, USA - Reactor 1_9/17/2007_ DNA | ecosystem: Engineered > Bioreactor > EBPR > Anaerobic-Aerobic >...
AGCGGCGATACGTCGTCCTCGCCCGACGCCACCCAGGCCGCCAGGCGCTCCTTCAGGGCCAGGGTCTTCGGCCACGGTTCGTCCAGGTCGCCGTTGGACAGGCCGTGCAGGCCGGGTGCGAGGGCGGTCCGGCGCGGGGTGGGGTAGTTGCTCAGGTACTCGCAGGTCGTCGCATCGACCAGCACCAGATTGAAGGGGGCGAAGGCCTCGGCAGCCGCCAGCAGTCCCGAGGCGCGGTGGTCCGCGCCATCGGGCGATTGCAGGAACCCGGCCGCCAGCTGTCCCCGCGAGGGAGCGCCGGGCACCTGGATGCGCGGGTCGCGCACGTTGGTGACCACCGCCATCCGACCCTGCCGGTCCGCGCCCGCCCAGGTGCCCCCGGACTGCAGGTCGCGGCCGGCGAGGACGTGCGGCGCCGATGCCCAGGGGGCCAGCGGGGCCGTCGGGCGCGCATGGAACTCGTCGCGATTGCCGGCCAGCAGCAGCCGCCAGCGGGGATGCACGTTCCAGGCGAGCGCAAGCAGGCACATGGGGGAATTCTGGACCCCCGGTTCGCGCAGTTCCACACCCGCGGGTGCCTCACAACGGTGGGCGGCGTGAAGGCGTGGTCACCTCACTGAATCGTTCCTCAATCTCAAAATTTGAGACGAAACAGCAACTTGTGGATAAGGCTTGAACAAGTCTCTGAAGTTTGCCGCAAGCCATTGATCCGCCAAGTGATTTCCCGCCCGTTTTCCTGTTGACAACCCTGTGCGCGGTGGTAACGTGGTCAACAGAGGGAAAACCGGGTTTTTGGTGGTTTTTCGTGGTTCAATGGGTCGCTCGTCAGGGCGTCGGGAAGGCAGCGTCGTGTTTCAGGGTGAGACCGCCATCACAGTGGACGACAAGGGACGGCTCGCGGTGCCCACCGCGTACCGCGACCTGGTCGCGCGCGAGTGCGGCAACCGCCTGGTGATCACCTACAACCCCTTCGAGGCCGGCAGCCTGTACCTGTACCCGGAAAAGGTCTGGCAGCGGGTCCGCGACGACGTCAACAAGCTGCCCAGCACCCAGCGCGCTCATCGCAGCCTGCAGCTGAAGCTGGTCGGCGCCGCTTCGCCGGTGGAGCTGGACGGCAACGGCCGCATCAGCATCCCGGCCAGCCACCGCAGCGCGGTGGGCATCGAGAAGAAAGCCGTGCTGCTCGGCATGGGCGAGAAATTCGAACTCTGGAGCGAACAGGCGCACCACGCGCAGATCCGTCAGACGCTCACCGACGACGATCTGAGCGCACACATGCTCGAGTTGCGCTTGTGAGCCGGGGTGACGGCAAGCGGCAGTCCGCGCCGGCCGGTCACCTCCCAGCGCTGCACTTGCCGGTGTTGTACACGCAGGTCATGGAAGGGCTGCAGGTGAAAGAGGACGGAACGTACCTGGACGGCACCTTCGGGCGCGGAGGCCACGCGCGCGGCGTGCTGCAACGACTCGGCCCGGGAGGCCGGCTGCTGTTGATGGACAAGGATCCCGACGCGATCGCGCATGCCGAACAGATGTTCGCGGGCGACGCGCGCGTGGCGATCCGTCGCGGCAGCTTCGCGTCGATGGCTCAGTGGAATGAAACCGCCGCGGGGCTCGATGGCGTGCTGCTCGACCTGGGCGTGTCTTCGCCACAGCTGGACGTGGCCGAGCGCGGCTTCAGCTTCGGCAAGGACGGTCCGCTGGACATGCGCATGGACCCGGAATCCGGCGAGAGCGCGGCCGAGTGGATCGCGCGTGCCGAAGAGCGCGAGATCGCCGATGTGCTGTGGACCTACGGCGAGGAGAAGCAGAGCCGCCGCATCGCGCGCGCCATCGTTGCCCGTCGCGCGACCCAGCCGTTCACCCGCACCGCCGACCTGGCATCGGTGATCGCCTCGGTCATGCCGCGCGGCGACAAGATCCATCCCGCCACGCGCAGCTTCCAGGCCATCCGCATCCACATCAACCGCGAACTCGCGGACCTGGAGCTTGGCCTGGACGCCGCATTGGCCTGCCTCAAGCCCGGTGGCCGGCTGGCGGTGATCAGCTTCCACTCGCTGGAAGACCGCATCGTCAAGCAGTTCATCAACAAGCACGCCAAGGCGCCGCCGGCGAACCGCCGGCTGCCGGTAGCCGAGACGTTCGTGCCCACGCTGCGCGCCATCGGCAGCGGCCAGAAGGGCGAGCCCGATGAAGTGGCCACCAACCCGCGCGCCCGCAGCGCCGTGCTGCGGGTGGCCGAGAAGCTGGAGGCCGCGGCGTGACGCGCTTCCTGCTCGCCGTCCTGGTGCTGGCCAACATCGCTTCCGCGATCGGGGTGGTGTACGCGCGCCACCGCCATCGCGTGCTGTTCGACGAGGTGACGCGGCTGGAGCGCGCGCGGGACGAACTGAACGTCGAATTCGGTCGCCTGCAGCTGGAGCAGGCCACCGTGGCCGAGGCCACGCGCATCGACCAGGTCGCGCGCGTGCGCCTGGGCATGAAGTTCCCGGAAGCGGCCGACATCGTGGTGGTGCGTCCATGACCGCCGCGCCGGCCAAGAACCGCAACCGTGCGCGCTTCAACCTGCGCGGCCGTCTGGCCCTGGTGCTGGGCGCGATGGGCCTGTGCTCGGTCAGCCTGGTCGGCCGCGCGGCTTACGTGCAGCTGATCAACCACGATTTCTACCAGCGCCAGGGCGATGCGCGCTTCCTGCGCGAGATCCCCATCCCGACCTCGCGCGGCATGATCACCGACCGCAACGGCGAGCCGGTAGCGGTGTCCTCGCCGGTGGAATCGGTGTGGGGCAACCCGCAGGAACTGCTGAAGACGCCCGACCGACTGCCCGAGCTGGCGCAGGCGCTCGGCGTGCCGCTCGAGCATCTGACCAACCGCCTGTCGCAGAAGGCCGACAAGGAGTTCCTGTACCTCAAGCGCCGGATCAATCCGGACGAGGCGCAGAAGATCCTGGCGCACAAGATTCCCGGCGTGTTCTCCCAGCGCGAGTTCCGCCGCTTCTACCCGCAGGGGCCGGCGATGGCCCACGTGCTGGGCTTCACCAACATCGACGACCGCGGCCAGGAAGGGCTGGAACTGGCGTTCGACGAATGGCTCAGCGGCACGCCGGGCGTGCAGAAGGTGATCCGCGACAACCGCGGCCGCATCGTCGAGAACGTCGACCTGATCCGCTCCGCGCAGCCGGGCAAGGACCTGACGCTGAGCATCGACCGCCGCATCCAGTACCTGGCGCACCGCGAGCTGCGCAATGCGCTGCTCGAACACCAGGCCAGCAGCGGTTCCATCGTGATCATGGACGTGGCCACCGGCGAAGTGCTGGCGATGGTCAACCTGCCCACGTACAACCCCAACGCGATCGACCGGGTGAAGCCGGACGCGCGGCGCAACCGCGCGCTGACGGACATGATCGAGCCCGGCTCCACGATGAAGCCCCTGACCGTGTCGACGGCGCTGAAGGCCGGCGTGGTCACGCCCTCGACGCTGGTCAACACCAATCCGGGCTACATGGCCCTGAACAGCCGCTACACCATCCGCGACGTGCCCCGGAACAACGGCGTGCTGACCGTCACCGGCGTCATCACGAAAAGTTCGAACATCGGCTCGATCAAGATTGCCGAGAAGCTGCCCAACGACTACTTCTACGAAAGCATCCACAGCTTCGGCTACGGGCAGAAGCCCGGCAGCGGCTTCCCAGGAGAGTCCGCCGGCATGCTGGCGCCGCCGGATCGCTGGAACGGCCTGCAGAAGGCGACGATGTCGTACGGTTACGGCCTGGCGGTCACGCCGTTGCAGATCGCGCGCGCCTATTCGGCGCTGGGCAACGGCGGCAGGCTGGTGACGCCGACGTTCGTGAAGGGCCAGCGGAGCGAAGCGCCGCAGGTGCTCGACCCCGCCATCGCACGCGAAGTCGTCGGCATGATGGAAACCGTGGTGACGCAGGGCGGTGCCAAGCGCGCCGGTGTGCTGGGTTACCGCGTGGCGGGCAAGACCGGCACCGCCCGCATCGCCTCCGGCGGCGGTTACGCGAAGGGTCGCTACGCGTCCTTCTTCGCTGGCCTGGTGCCTGCCAGCAATCCGCGCTTCGCGGCTGTCGTGGTCATCAACGATTCGCAGGAAGGCGGCTACTTCGGCGGCCTGGTCGCCGCGCCGGTCTTCCACGATGTGATGGAGGGCGCGCTGCGCCTGATGGACGTGCCGCCGGACGACATTGAAGCCTGGCTGGCCGCGCAGGCCAAGAACGCAGGCAAACCGGGTGCGGCCGCGCAGGCGCCCGTGCCGACGCCGATCGCCGACGATGCGGTCGACACCACGGACCCGTCCGCATTCGACGCCCCGCACGCCACGCTGCCGGCCACGGGAGCGACGCGATGAGGCGGATGATGGCCCTGGCCGAACTGTTGCCCGACGTGGACGTGCCGCGCGACATCGTGGTGCGCGGACTGACCCTGGACAGCCGCAGCGTGCAGCCGGGCGACGCCTTCGTGGCCATCGCCGGCTTCGGTGCGCACGGGCTGAACTTCGTGGCACAGGCGAAGGAGAACGGCGCCAGTGCGGTCCTGTTCGAGCCGCCGGTGCCGGAGGGTTTGGAAGCACCACGCGACGCGATCGCGGTGCCGGGGCTGCGCGCCCGGATGGGCGCGATGGCCGACCGGTTCCACGCCGCGCCCTCGCACGACATGAAGATGGTCGGCGTGACCGGCACCAACGGCAAGACGTCCACGGTGCAGCTGCTGGCGCAGGCCTGGCACCTGCGCGGCATCCGCTGCGCGACGGTCGGCACGCTGGGCGCCGGCATGTATGGCGAGGTGGTGCCGACCGGGTTCACCACGCCGCTGGTGTTGCAGATGCATGCGCTGCTGGCGCAGTTCCGCGATGCGGGTGCGAAGGCGGTGGCGATGGAAGTCAGTTCGCATGCGCTGGACCAGGGCCGCGTCGACGCGGTGCATTTCGATGTGGGCGTGTTCACCAACCTCACCCGCGACCACCTGGACTACCACGGCGACATGGAGCGCTACGGCGCGGCCAAGTCGCTGCTGTTCTTCCGCCACGGCCTGAAGGCGGGCGTGGTCAATCTGGACGATGCCTACGGCCGCGACCTCTTCGCCCGGCTGCCGCACGACGTGCAGCGCATCGGCGTCAGCTCGCGCGGGCAGGCCGATGCCAGCGTGCGCGCGGATGCGCTGCGCCTGGACGGCAACGGCATCGGTTTCGACCTGGTGATCGGCGACGAGGTGCAGCCGGTGCAGTCGCGCCTGCTGGGCCGCTTCAACGTGGACAACCTGCTGGCTGTCGCCGGTGCGCTGCGCGCGTTGGGCGACAGCACCGCCGACATCGCGCGCACGCTGTCGCGGCTGGCGCCGATCCATGGCCGCATGAACCGGCTGGGGGGCGATACCGACGCGGCCGGCATCCGTCGTCCGCTGGTCGTGATCGACTACGCCCACACGCCTGATGCGCTGGAGCAGGCGCTGGCCAGTCTGCGCGACCACGTGCAGGGCCGGCTGTTCTGCGTGTTCGGCTGCGGCGGCGACCGCGATACCGGCAAGCGTCCGCAGATGGCCGCCATCGCCGAACGCCTGGCGGATGTGGTGGTGGTCACCGACGACAACCCGCGCACCGAGGACGGCGACGTCATCGTGGCCGACATCATGGCCGGCTTCACGAACCCGGCTGCCGTGCTCGTGCAGCGCGACCGGGCGCAGGCCATCGCGCAGGCTGTCGCCCAGGCGGGTCCGGACGACATCGTGCTGGTGGCCGGCAAGGGTCACGAGCCTTACCAGGAAATCCATGGCGTGAAACACCCGTTCGACGACACCGCGGTGGCGCGCCACGCCCTGGAGGACCGTCGATGAAGCGGCTTCCCCTTTCCCTGCTGGCGCACTGGGCCGGTGGCGAACTGATCGGCGATGATCTGGTGATCGGCTCGTTGACCAACGACACCCGCACCCTGGTGCCGGGCAGCCTGTACGTGGCGCTGCGTGGCGAGCGCTTCGACGGGCACGACTTCGCCTACGACGCCTCCATGCGTGGTGCCGCCGCGGTGCTGGTCGACCACGAGGTAAAGGTCGACGTGCCGCAGGTCGTCGTGCCGGACACCCTGCTGGCGCTGGCGCGCATCGCCGCCGGCCTGCAGCGCGACCGCGTGGAAAAGACGGTCGCCATCACCGGCAGCAACGGCAAGACCACGGTCAAGACGCTGGTGGTATCCATCCTGCAGCGGGCCGGCGTCACCTATTTCAACCCCGGCAACCGCAACAACGAGATCGGCCTGCCGCTGGCGGTCATCGACGCGCCCGACGATGCGGACTTCGCCGTCTACGAGATGGGCGCCGGCAAGCCGGGCGACATCGCCTACCTCACCGACATCGTCACGCCGGAAGTGGCGCTGGTGAACAACATCGCCGCCGCCCACCTGGAGCGCATGGGTTCGCTGGTCGGCGTGGCCGAAACCAAGGGCGCCATCTACGACGCGCTGCCGGCCGACGGCACCGCGGTGATCAATGCCGACGACGCGTTCGCCGAGTACTTCGCCAGCCGCGTGCCGGATCGCCGCATCCTGCGTTTCGGGCTGGATGCCACGGCCGACCTGACGGCACGCGACATCCGCGCGACCGCGGACGGGTCGGATTTCGTGCTGGTGGCCCCGCATGGCGACGTCGCCGTCAGCCTGCACCTGCCGGGTCGCCACAACGTGCGCAATGCGCTCGCCGCCGCGGCGCTCGCCATGGCCTGCGGCGTATCGCTGGCGACCATCGCCGACGGCCTGTCAGCCGCGCAGCCGGTCGCCGGGCGCCAGGTCGCGCACACGTTGCCGAACGGCGCGGTGGTGATCGACGACAGCTACAACGCCAACCCCGGCTCGCTGATCGCGGCCATCGAGACGCTTGCCGCCGCGAGTGCTCAGGACGGCGGGGAAGGCTGGCTGGTGCTGGGCGACATGCGCGAACTGGGCGCCGACGAAGAAGCCTTGCACGCCGACATGGGCGCGCGCGCCAGGGCTGCTGGGCTTCGCCGGCTGTACACGCTGGGACCGTTGAGCGCCGCCGCCGCTGCCGCGTTCGGCGAGGGCGCGCATTCATTCCAAGATCACGCTTCGCTGGCGGCCGCACTGCGCGCCGACCTGCGGGCCGGCGTGCGCTGTCTGGTCAAGGGGTCGCGCGGCAGCGCGATGGACCGGATCGTCGCCGCCCTGCTGTCCACCGGGGAGGACACACCGCATGTTGCTTGAACTGGCTCGCTGGCTGCAGAGCCTGGAGAACTTCTTCGGCCTGTTCGGCTACCTGACGTTCCGCGGCATCCTGGCCGCACTGACGTCGCTGGCGCTGTCGCTGTGGCTGGGCCCGGCGGTGATCCGCCGGCTGGGCCAGCTGAAGGGCGGCCAGCCGATCCGCAAGGACGGCCCGCAGTCGCACTTCTCCAAGGCGGGCACGCCGACCATGGGCGGTGCGCTGATCCTGATCACGGTGGCCGCGTCGGTGCTGCTCTGGGGCGACCTGCGCAACAAGTACGTGTGGGTGGTACTGCTGGTCATGCTGTGCTTCGGCGTGATCGGCTGGTACGACGACTGGATCAAGATCGTCAGGCGCGATCCGAACGGCCTGAAATCCCGCTGGAAATACCTGCTGCAGTCGATCTTCGGCCTGGCCGCGGGCCTGTACCTGTATCTGTACGCCGACGTGCCGGCGGCGACGACCTTCTACGTGCCGTTCTTCAAGTCGATCGCGCTGCCGCTGGCCGGCGTCGGCTTCGTCGCCATCGCGTACTTCTGGATCGTCGGCTTCTCCAATGCGGTCAACCTGACCGATGGCCTGGATGGGCTGGCGATCATGCCGACGGTGCTGGTGGCCTGCGCGCTGGGCGTGTTCGCCTACGCCTCCGGCAATGCGGTGTTCTCCCACTACCTGCAGATCCCGCAGGTGCCGGGCGCCGGCGAGCTGACCATCATCTGTGCCGCCATCGCGGGCGCGGGCCTGGGCTTCCTGTGGTTCAACACCTATCCGGCGATGGTGTTCATGGGCGACATCGGCGCGCTGGCGCTGGGCGCGGTGCTGGGCACCATCGCGGTGATCGTGCGCCAGGAACTGGTGCTGGTGATCATGGGCGGCATCTTCGTCATCGAGACGCTGTCGGTGATGATCCAGGTGGCGTCGTTCAAGCTGACCGGCAAGCGCGTGTTCCGGATGGCGCCGATCCANCACCACTTCGAACTGAAGGGCTGGCCGGAGCCGCGCGTGATCGTGCGCTTCTGGATCATCTCCGTCGTGCTGGTGCTCGTCGGTCTGGCCACGTTGAAGGTGCGCTGATGAACGACACGCCGCGCCAGGCCACACGACTGGAAGCCATCGGGGGGCGCTTCGACCCCTGGTTGCTCGGCGCCATGCTGGCGCTGGCGTCGTTGGGCGTGGTGATGGTCGCCTCGGCGTCGATCTACCAGCACGGCAATCCGTTCTACTACCTGATCCGCCACGGCATGTTCCTGGTNGCGGGCGCGGGCCTGGCGTGGTGGGTGACGCGCACCGAGCTGAAGAGCATCGAGGCGCGCAACCACCTGCTNCTGCTCGGTTGCGTGGTGCTGCTGTTGCTGGTGTTCGTGCCGGGACTGGGCGTGAGCGTGAAGGGCGCGCACCGCTGGATCAACCTGGGCGTGTCGAACTTCCAGGTCGTGGAAGTGGTGAAGGTGTTCTTCATCGTCTGGCTGGCCAGCTACCTGGTGCGCTTCCGCGACGAGGTCAACGCGACCTGGGCGGCGATGCTNAAGCCGTTGGGCGTGGTGGTGCTGCTGGTTGCGCTGCTGCTGATGCAGCCGGACTTCGGTTCGTCCTCGCTGCTGCTGGCGATCACCGCCGGCATGCTGGTGCTGGGCGGCGTGAACATGCCGCGCATGTTCGGCCCGGTGCTGGTGGGCCTGCCCATCCTTGCCGTGATCGCGATCGCCGAGCCGTACCGCATGCGTCGCCTGACGTCATTCTCCGATCCGTGGGCCGATCCGTTCGGCAGCGGCTACCAGCTGACCAATGCCTTGATGGCGATCGGTCGCGGCGAGTGGTCTGGCATCGGCCTCGGCGGCTCCGTGCTGAAGCTGAACTACCTGCCCGAAGTGCATACCGACTTCATTTTCTCCGTGATCGGTGAAGAGCTTGGCTTCGTCGGCGTCTGCCTGGTGGTGGCGCTGTACGCGCTGCTGGTCGGCCGCGCGTTCGTCATCGGCCTGCGCTGCGTGGAAATGCGCCGCCATTTCGCCGGCTATGTCGCCTTCGGCGTGGCGCTGTGGATCGGCATGCAGAGCTTCGTCTCGATGGGGGTGAATCTGGGTCTGCTGCCGACCAAGGGCCTGACCCTGCCGCTGATCTCCTCCGGTGGCTCCAGCATCCTGATGACCTGCGTGGCGATGGGCCTGCTGCTGCGGGTGTCGTACGAACTCGAGCGCACCCAGCGCCAGGTCGCGCTGCGCGGTGAAGCGCTGCAGACCACGCCATCGGGCGAGTCGCGTGCGCCGGCCGATGGCGCATCGCCGCAAGCGCCTTCGCTGTCCGAGAAGCTGCGCGGCACCAGCCGCCTGCGTTCGCGTGTCGAACCCACCTTCGAGAGGATCGCATGAGCATCGCGCATGCTGCGAATCCCTCGCAAAAGCCCGCACATCCATGTGCGGGGACTCAGTTTGCTCCCGTGATGATGATGGCCGGTGGCACCGGCGGTCACATCTTTCCTGCGCTCGCGGTGGCCAAGGTGCTGCGTTCACGCGGCGTGCCCGTGGTGTGGCTGGGTGCGGACGGCGCGATGGAAACACGCCTCGTCCCCCAGCACGACATTCCGCTGGATACCCTGGCGATCACGGGGCTGCGCGGCAAGGGCAAGCTGGCGCTGCTCGGCGCGCCGGTGCGCGTGCTGCGTGCGATCCGTGCGGCGGGTTTCGTGATGCGCCGCCGGGCGCCCCGCGCGGTGGTCAGCTTCGGCGGCTTCGCGTCCGGCCCCGGGGGCGTCGCCGCGCGCCTGATGGGTCTGCCGCTGCTGGTGCACGAACAGAACCGCGCGGCCGGCTTCACCAACCGCGTGCTGGTGAAGGTGGCGCGCCGCGTGATGACCGGATTCCCTGGTGCGTTCCCGCAGCGCGAGGAAGTGGTGGGCAATCCGGTGCGCGAAGAGATCGCCGCCATCGCGCCGCCGGTATCGCGCCTCGCCGGCCGCGAAGGCCCGTTGCGCGTGCTCGTGCTGGGCGGTAGCCAGGGTGCGCGCGCCCTGAACATGGCGGTGCCGCGCGCACTCGCCACGTTGCCGGCAGGCAGCGTCGATGTGCGCCACCAGTGCGGCGAGAAGCTGCGCGACGAAGCGGCCAAGGCCTATGCGGATGTCGGCGTAGCGGCGCGCGTGGAAGCGTTCATCACCGATATGGCCGAAGCCTACGCCTGGGCCGATCTTGTCGTTTGCCGCTCCGGCGCCTCCACGCTGGCCGAACTGTGCGCAGCGGGCGTGGGCAGCGTGCTGGTGCCGTTCGCACAGGCCGTCGACGACCACCAGACCCGCAATGCCGAGTACCTGGTCGAGCGCGGCGCCGCCGTGCTGTTGAAGCAGGACGACGCCCTGGCCGATGCGCTGGCAGCCACGCTGCGCAGGCTGTCCGGCGACACCGCTGCGCGCATGGCGATGGCCGAGGCCGCGCGCACGCTGGCCAAACCCGATGCGGCCGACCGCATCGCCGACATCATTCTTGAGGAAGCTATCGAAATGAGGACGCAGGCATGATGATGGCCGCCGCACGCGAGCGCCGCCTGCAGCACACCGGCAACCTGGCGAAGGAATTCCGCCGGGTGCACTTCGTCGGTATCGGCGGCTCCGGCATGAGCGGCATCGCCGAGGTGCTGTGCACGCTGGGTTACGAAGTGTCCGGCTCGGACAATGCCGACAACGCCGCGACCCGCCGGCTGGCGTCGTTGGGTGCGCGCGTGATGCGCGGCCACAACGCCTCCAACGTGCTGGGCACCGACTGCGTGGTGGTCTCCAGCGCGATCAAGCACGACAACCCCGAGCTGATGGAAGCGCGCAGCCAGCGCATCCCCATCGTGCCGCGTGCNGCGATGCTCGCCGAGCTGATGCGCTTCCGCCGCGGCATCGCCGTGGCCGGNACCCACGGCAAGACCACCACCACCAGCCTGACGGCGGCGGTGCTGAGCGAGGGCGGGCTGGACCCGACCTTCGTGATCGGCGGCCAGCTGCTGGCCGCGGGCGCGAACGCCAAGCTCGGCGACGGCCAGTGGCTGGTGGCCGAGGCCGACGAGAGCGATGGCAGCTTCCTGCGGTTGAATCCGCTGATCTCCATCGTCACCAACATCGATGCGGATCACCTGGAGAACTACGGCAACGACTTCGAACGCGTGAAGGCGGCGTTCGCCGAGTTCCTGCAGCGCCTGCCGTTCTACGGCCTGGCCGTGCTGTGCATCGACGACCCGGAAGTCGCCGCCATCGCCGCCGACACGCCCCGCCACGTGATGAGCTACGGCTTCGCCGAGCATGCCGACGTGCGTGCCGAGGACGTGGAGCAGGAAGGCGGGCGCATGCATTTCACCCTGCGCCTGCCGGAAGACGCCAGCATCCGCGTCAGCCTGGCGCTGCCGGGCCGCCACAACGTGCAGAACGCGCTGGCCGCCGCCGCGGTGGGCTGGCAGCTGGGCGTGTCGCCGCAGAACATCGCCGCCGCGCTGGAGAAGTTCGCCGGCATCGGCCGCCGCTTCAACGACCTGGGCGAGATCACCACGCCGCAGGGCGCGCGCGTGCAGCTGGTCGACGACTACGGCCATCATCCGAAGGAACTGGCGGCCGTGTTCGCCGCCGCGCGCGGAGGCTGGCCGCACAAGCGTCTGGTGGTCGCGTTCCAGCCGCATCGTTACAGCCGCACGCGCGACCAGTTCGACGCGTTCGCCGCGGTGCTGTCGGAAGCCGACGCGCTGGTGCTGAGCGAGGTGTACCCGGCAGGCGAACAGCCGATCGCGGGCGCCGATGCCAAGTCGCTGGCGCGCGCGAT
>Ga0056904_1001297_pt1 | contig 11851 bp, 10 predicted proteins | sample EBPBio172007_DNA_FD_55043 | JGI IMG/M metagenome (GOLD analysis project Ga0056904, IMG submission 55043) | Wastewater treatment Type I Accumulibacter community from EBPR Bioreactor in Madison, WI, USA - Reactor 1_9/17/2007_ DNA | ecosystem: Engineered > Bioreactor > EBPR > Anaerobic-Aerobic >...
GCCGCGACATCACCGACCTGTTCCTCGGCACCGGCCTGGGCCCGCGCAGCTACTCGATCATCGAGCAGGGCATGATCAGCCAGATCATCGAGGCCCGCCCGGAAGACCTGCGCATCTACCTGGAGGAAGCCGCCGGCATCTCCAAGTACAAGGAGCGCCGCAAGGAAACCGAAACGCGCATCCGCCACACCCGCGAAAACCTCGACCGCCTGAACGACCTGCGCGAGGAGATCGGCAAGCAGCTCGAGCACCTCAAGCGCCAGGCCAAGCAGGCCGAGCAGTACAAGGCCCTGCAGGAAGAGCGCCGCGTCAAGGACGCCGAGTGGAAGGCGCTGGAATACCGCGGCCTGGACGGCAGGCTGCAGGGAGTACAAGGCCTTGCAGGAAGAGCGCCGCGTCAAGGACGCCGAGTGGAAGGCGCTGGAATACCGCGGCCTGGACGGCAGGCTGCAGGGTCTGCGCGAAGCGCTGTCGCAGGAAGAAACGAAACTGCAGCAGCTGATCGCCGAACAGCGCGAGGCCGAGCGCCTGCTGGAAACCGACCGCGTGCGCCGCGAGGAAGCGGCCGACGCCCTCAACAAGGCGCAGGGCGAGGTCTACCAGGTCGGCAGTACGCTGGCCCGCATCGAACAGCAGATCCAGCACCAGCGCGAGCTGGCCGAGCGCCTGAAGAAGGCGCGCGACGAGGCCCACAACGCGCTGCAGGAGCTGGGCCAGCACATCAGCGGCGACGAGACCCGTCTGGCGGTGCTGCGCGAATCCGTGGCCGACGCCGAACCGCAGCTGGAGCAGCTGCGCGAGGACGACGTGATGCGCCAGGACGCGCTGCGCGAAGCCGAGGCCGCACTGGCGGACTGGCAGCAGCGCTGGGAAGCGCACAGCCGGGAAACCGCCGAGGCGTCGCGCGCCGGCGATGTCGAGCGCACCCGCGTGGATTACCTCGATCGCCAGTCGCTGGAAGCCGAACGTCGCCGCGAAGCGCTCGCCGCCGAACGCACCGGCCTGGACCTGGAGGCGCTGGCGTCCGCCTTCGAACAGCTGCAGCTGCAACACGACACCCAGAAGGAATCGCTGGAGACGCTGACCGAACAGGTGGAGGCCCGCAAGCAGGCGGCCGCCGACACCCAGGAGCAGCAACGCGCCACCCAGGCCGAACTGTCCGACACGCGCAAGCGCGCGCAGGAAGCCCGCGGCCGGTTGTCCTCGCTGGAAACCCTGCAGCACGCCGCGCTGGGCCAGGAACAGGGCGCCGCCATGACCTGGCTGAAGGCCCGCAGCCTGGACAACGCGGCGCGCGTCGGCGAGAAGCTGACCGTCGAACCGGGCTGGGAGAATGCCGTCGAAGGCGCGCTGGGCCAGCTGATCGAAGGCGTCCTGGTCGATGCCCCCGAATCGCTGGTGGAGGCGCTGGGCGAACTCGGCGATGGCCGCATCGCGCTGGTCTCCGACGACCGTGGCGACGTGGCGTTCGCGCCGACCTCGCTGGCGGCCAAGGTGCAGGGCCCGGCGGCGATCCGTCGCCTGCTGGCCCGCCTGCACGTGGCCGAAGACCTGTCCCAGGCCCGTCGCCTGCAAGCGCAGCTGGGCCAGGGCGATTCCGTCATCACCCGCAACGGCGAACGGCTGGGCGCCGGCTGGGTGCGCGTGCTGCGCTCCGGTGCGGCGAAGCAGGGCGCGCTGCTGCGCGAGCGCGAAATCCAGGCGCTGCGTGGCGAGATCGAAACCCTGCAGGCGCGCGAGGCGGGGCTGGAAGAACGCCTGGCGCAGCTGCGCGACCAGTTGCTCGCTGCCGAGCAGCAGCGCGAGGAAGCCCAGCGCACGCTGTACATGGCGCATCGCGGCGTGTCCGAGCTGGCCGGCCAGCTGCAGAGCCACCAGGGCAAGCTGGAAGCCACCCGCACCCGTCTGGATCGCATCGACGGCGAGATCGCGCAGCTGGTCGAAACGCTGGACACCAGCCGCGAGCAGGCCCGCGAAGCGCGGGCGAAACTTGAAGATGCGGTCACCCGCATGGGCGATCTGGAATCCGCACGGCAGGCGCTGGACAACGAACGTCGCCAGCGGGTCGAGGCGCGCGACCAGGCACGCGAAGCCGCCCGCAGTTCGCGCGACACCGTGCACGCGCTGGCCCTGACCCTGGAGTCGCAGCGGGCGCAGATCGTCTCGCTGAGCCAGGCCCTGGACCGCATGGGCGGCCAGCGCGGCCAGCTGGACTCGCGCCTGGAAGAACTCACCCTGCAGCTCAACGAAGGCGATTCGCCGGTGCAGGAACTGGAGGCGCAACGGCAGGCGGCGCTGGAACACCGCATCACCGCCGACCGCCAGCTGGCCGAAGCGCGGTCGCTGCTGGAAGGCATCGACAACGAACTGCGCCAGTACGAACAGACCCGCCAGCAGCGCGACGAGCAGGCGCTGGCCCAGCGCGAGCGCATTTCCCAGCGCAAGCTGGACCAGCAGGCGCTGGCGCTGAAGGCCGAGCAGCTGTCGGAAGCGGTGGTGGCCGGCGGCTTCGTGCTGGAGGACGTCATCAACACGTTGCCCGAGGTCGCCGACATCCGCGAATGGGAGCAGGCCGTCACCCAGATCGACGGCCGCATGCGCCGCCTGGAGCCGGTCAACCTGGCCGCCATCCACGAGTACGGCGAAGCCAGCCAGCGTTCGGAGTACCTGGACGCCCAGCACGTGGACCTCACGACCGCGCTGGAAACGCTGGAAGAGGCCATCCGCAAGATCGACCGCGAGACCCGCGGCCGCTTCAAGGACACCTTCGACCGCGTCAATGCCGGTGTGCAGCAGCTGTATCCACGCCTGTTCGGCGGCGGCCACGCCTATCTGGAACTCACCGGCGAAGACCTGCTGGACACGGGCGTGGCGATCATGGCCCGCCCGCCCGGCAAGCGCGTCTCCAACATCTCGCTGCTGTCGGGCGGCGAGAAGGCGATGACCGCGGTGGCGCTGGTGTTCGCCATCTTCCAGCTCAATCCCGCGCCGTTCTGCCTGCTGGACGAGGTGGATGCGCCGCTGGACGAGGCCAACGTCGGCCGCTTCACCAACATGGTGAAGGAGATGAGCGAGAAGGTGCAGTTCCTGTTCGTATCCCACAACAAGGCCACCATGGAAGCCGCACACCAGCTCAGTGGCGTTACCATGCGGGAACCCGGTGTCAGCCGCCTGGTGTCGGTGGACCTCGAAGAGGCCGCCCGCCTGGCCGGTGCCGCCTGACCCTGATCGATCCCAACCTGCCGGAGAATCCCCTGTGTCCGACATGGCCATGCTTCGTATCGGAATCCTCGTCGCCGGCATCCTGCTGCTGGTGGCGATCTTCCTGTTCGGACGCCCCAAGAAGCCCAGCCAGGGCCGTCGCATCGAAACCGCCGAGCGCGATACCGCGCGCGTGGAACCCAGCCTCGCCGGCGACGACACCAGCGAGCAGATGCAGGATTACAACGACGAACGCGTCAGCCAGCCCGAACTGGGCCTGGCCGGCGGTACGCCGGTCGCGGGCGTGGAGAGCGAGCTGGGCAAGCGTCCCAGCCAGGATTTCGACAAGATCGTCTCGCTGTATGTCGCGGCCAAGGCCGGGCAGGTGCTGCGCGGCGAGGACATCGTGGTCGCCGCCGAGAAGACCGGCCTGACCTTCGGTCACATGAACGTGTTCCACCGTCTGGTGGAAGGGCATCCGGAGCGTGGCCCGGTCTTCAGCATGGCCAACATCATGCAGCCCGGCAGCTTCGACATGGCCAACATCCGTTCGCTGGAAACCCCGGCCATCGCGTTCTTCCTCACGCTGCCCGCGCCGATGACGGCGTTGGAAGCCTGGGAGAAGCTGCTGCCCAACGTCGAGCGCATGGCCGAGCTGCTGGGCGGCGTGGTCCTCGACGACAGCCGCAACACCCTCGGCCGCCAGCGCATCCAGCACATCCGCGAAGAACTGCGCGCGTACGACCGCCAGCACGAAGCGCCGCCGCTGACGAAGGCGCCGCGGTGGTGAGTTAGTTGGGTTATCAATAGAAAGAGATCTGTGCGGGTAGGGAGGCTTTAGCGCATGAACTCGGTAATAGCGGCCTTCAGTGACGATCAAGTTGTGCGCCTTACTGGCGTTCGTAAAGGTCAACTCCGTTATTGGGACAAGTCTGACTTTTATTCCCCGTCGTACTCCAATGATCAATACAGAGACGGCTTTGGGCGTGTCTATTCTTTTCAGGATGTAATCGCCCTAAAGGTCCTTGGTATTTTGCGAAACGTGTATGACGTGTCCGTTCAGCACCTGCGCGAGGTCAAGCGGAATCTTCGCGACGTCCATCGCAAAAGTTGGACTGGTGTGCGTCTCTACGTCGTAAATAAGCGCGTTCATTGGGTCGAGCCGGAGACGGGTCTTCCTCAAGATTTGGCATCCAAGCAATACATCATTTCTTCGATTGATCTTGATCTGGTCGTCAATCAGATTCGTGGAGATGTCGCGGATATGACCAAGCGTCCCAAGGAAAAAGTTGGGCAAGTGGAGAGGGTCAGATCCCTGAATGGGAGTGATCCCGTTCTCGCGGGGACACGAATTACCGTTTCATCGATAAAGCGGTTCAGCGAGGCGGGCTATTCAGAATTGCAGATCTTGGATGAGTATCCCGATCTCACCCTCGAGGACGTGCGTGCTGCGCTCAGTTTCTCAGAGGTCGCGTGATGCCGAAGAAGGCTGCGATCTCGTTCTTTTCCGATCAAAATGTCGCAGAGTCTGCTGTGCGTGCACTGGATTCCGCGGGCCACAAAATTTCTCGTCTCCGCGATTGCATGGCTCCAGACAGTAAGGATCCTCTGGTGGCGCTAGCGTGTGCCAATGCAGGTCAAGTTCTTGTGACACATGACAAGGACTTTCGGGCTCTTTCCAAGCGGCTCAACATCAGCCAGAAGCAGTACCAGCTGCGCCTTCATCGGATTCAGTTGATGTGTGATGAGCCTTCGGCTGCTGGCAGGTTGCAGGATGCAATGAAGCTCATCGAGAGTGAGTGGAGAATTTCTCGTGAAGCTGGGCGTGCCATGGTCCTGGAGCTATACAAGAACTTCATTCGAATTTATCGCTGGCACGTAGGATGGGTTGAGCACAGCGATACCCATCGTGGATGACCCAATAGCTCGTGATGGGTATCGCCTCCGGCTCCACCCATCCTACGATGGCGCTTGATGACATCGGTTCGCTTGGAGGATCCGCAATGCCTGGCCACCGCATCTTCACCACCTCCTTCGCCAGCGTGTATCCGCTCTACGTGCAGAAAGCCGAGCGCAAGGGTCGGACCAAGGCCGAGGTGGACGAGGTCATCCGCTGGCTGACCGGCTACGACCAGGCCGGGCTCGAACGGCAGATCGTGGTAAAGACCGATTTCCAGACGTTCTTCGCCGACGCCCCGCATCTCAATCCCCGTGCATCGCTCATCAAGGGGGTGGTCTGCGGCGTGCGTGTGGAAGACGTCGAAGATCCGCTGATGCAGAAGATCCGCTACCTCGACAAGCTGGTCGACGAACTGACGAAGGGGAAGGCGATGGAGAAGATCCTGCGGTGACGTCGTGTCGGGGATGTGGCGCCCTTACCATATGCCCATGGACAGAGAACTCGATGCCCCTGTTCCGGCGCGTGCCATCCACCGCGGAGACATCTTCTGGATCGCCGCCGATGCATCGCGCGGGTCGATTCCGGGCGTTCCGCACCCGCACGTCGTCGTGCAGGACGACGTCTTCAATCACTCCCGGATCGGCACGGTGGTGGTCTGCGCGCTCAGTTCAAACCTCCATCGTGCCTCCGAGCCCGGCGTGGTCTTGCTGGATGCCGGCGAGGGTGGGCTGGCCCGACAGAGCGTGGTGATCGCGTCGCAGATCTCCTCGCTCTACAAGCACAGGCTGCAGGACCACATCGGTCGGCTCAGCGAAGCGCGCGTGGACCAGATCGTGGCTGCACTGCGCTTCCTGCAGGCCTCCTACCATCGCTGACCCAAGGCATGCCCCGCAACATCCTCTTCATCTGCACCCAGAACCGCCTGCGCAGCCCGACCGCGGAGCAGGTATTCGCCGAGTGGCCCGGCGTGGAGACGGCTTCGGCCGGTCTGGGCAATGACGCCGAGGTGCCGGTCTCGCCCGANCTNCTGGCGTGGGCGGACATGATCTTCGTGATGGAGAAGGCGCACCGCAACCGGCTGTCNGCGAAGTTCGCGCGCCACCTCAACGGCAANCGGGTGATCTGCCTGGACATCCCCGACGANTACGACTTCATGGACCCCATGCTCATCNGCTTGCTGAAGCAGAAGGTCGTGCGGTTCCTGCCCGCCAACGTGGAGNCCTCATGACCCGTCCCCTGCAGACCTGGACCGGCCGCTGCCACTGCGGCGCGATCCGTTTCNAGATCGACACCGACTTTCCCGAACTGACGCAGTGCGACTGCTCCATCTGCCGCAAGAAGAACGCGCTGATGGTGAAGGTGCACGAGAGCGCCGTCCGCCTGCTCGCCGGTGCCGATGCGCTGGCCGAATACCGGTTCCACACCCACACCGCGCACCATCATTTCTGCAAGGTGTGCGGCATCTACCCGTTCCACCGCAAGCGTGTCACGCCGGACCACTACGGCATCAACGTGTACTGCCTGGACGGCTTCGACCCGGCGGGCATCCCGGTGCGGATGACGGTGGGTGCGGGCATGCCGTGAGGCGGGTCCGCTAGACTGCGTCCATGTGCCGATTCGTCACCGCCATGCTGCCCGTCACAGCGCCGATCCCTGTGCTGGATGCGATTGCGCGTGCGCATGGTCGGCAGTTCCAGCGCTTGCCCAGTCCGTCGGTTGAGGGCCAATTGGAAGCGGGCGAGTCGTATTTCCTGACGACGCTCGGCCATTGCGACTGCGATGCGCCGCTGGGGCAATCGCGTTCGCGCGGGTCCGACGAAAGGGAAGAAGCGCGAAAACTCGCTCGCAAGGGCTGGAGTGCGGCGAAGGTCGCACGTGCCCTGGCGCAGAAGCGCGAGAGTGCAGAGGCGTCGTTCCAGGCCCGGGACGGAGAGGCGCTGGTGCGTTGGACGGATTTCGTGCGCGCGGTGCTGGCCTCGGGGTACGTCCGCGAACTCGGCCTGGTGCTCCACCAGTACCACGGTCCGCTGGATGAAGACGTGACCCTACGCGAACGCCGCCGCGTGAAAGTGACCGCGGCACTGCCCGAGGTCCTGCGCGACCTAGACGAGGACGTGCTGTACCTGTTCCATGCCTGACCTGGCCCATAGCGGGCGTGCCACGCGCCGTGCTTCTCACATTTCTAGCGGGAGATGGCACGCGGAGCTCCATCGATGGTGCTCGGAGCCCCATCGGCCGGGCTCGGAATCCCACCGGTCGGGCACAGGCGCCCGATCGATTGCTTTCAGAGCTCCATCGATCACACTCCGAGCCCCATCGATGGCTCCCCGAGCCCCATCGATCGGGCTTTGAGAGCCATCGATGGCTCTCCGAGGGCCACCGATGGAGCAGGTGAGCCTTGCGGTTGGCATTCCGAGCTCCATCGATGGGGCTCCCAGCGCCATCGCCCGACGGCGGACCCGGCAACGCCACGCGACGGAGGGCAGGGGCGGCCCTCGACCCTGCCGGCCTGCACCTCCCGTCACGGCCCGCGGCCTTAGAATTCACCTATGACGCCGCCGACCCCTGCCGCACGCATCGCCGACCTCCGCCGCCAGTTGGAGGATGCCAACTACCGCTACTACGTCCTGGACGAGCCCAGCATCCCGGATGCGGAGTACGACCGCCTGCTGCGCGAACTGGAGGCGCTGGAGGCAGCGCATCCGGATCTGGTCACCGCCGACTCGCCCACCCAGCGGGTGGGTAATGCGCCCGCCGGCAAGTTCGCCGAAGTGCGCCATGCCATTCCCATGCTCTCGCTGGGCAACGCCTTCAGCGACGAGGAGGTCCAGGACTTCGTCCGCCGTATCGCCGACCGACTGAAGCGCCCGGCGCTGCGGTTCTCGGCCGAGCCCAAGCTCGACGGCCTGGCGATCAGCCTGCGTTACGAAGGCGGCGCCTTCGTGCAGGGCGCCACCCGCGGCGACGGCGCCACCGGCGAGGACGTCACCCTCAACCTGCGCACCATCAAGGCCATCCCGTTGACCCTGCGCGGCACCGGCTGGCCGGACGTGCTGGAAGTGCGCGGCGAGGTGTACATGCCGCGCGCCGATTTCGAGACGTACAACGAGTACGCCCGCAAGCATGGCGGCAAGGTGCTGGCGAACCCGCGCAATGGCGCCGCCGGTTCGCTGCGCCAGCTGGACCCGCGCATCACCGCGCAGCGGCCGCTGGCGTTCTTCGCCTACGGCACCGGCCTGGTCGAGGGCGGGGAACTGCCGGATTCGCACTCGGCCACGCTGAAGCAGCTGCGCGGCTGGGGCTTCCCGGTCAGCAGCCTCAGCGAGGTGGTGGAAGGCGTGGAAGGCCTGCTCGACTACTACCGTCGCATCGGCGAGGCACGCGACGGGCTGCCGTTCGACATCGACGGCGTGGTCTACAAGCTGGACGACGGGGAAGGGCAGCGCGAGATGGGCTTCGTCTCGCGCGCGCCGCGCTGGGCGATCGCGCACAAGTTCCCCGCGCAGGAGCAGATGACGGTACTGGAGTCGATCGAGGTCAATGTCGGCCGCACCGGCGCCGTGACGCCGTGGGCGCTGATGCAACCGGTGCACGTGGGCGGCGTGACCGTCACCCGCGCCACCCTGCACAACGCCGACCAGGTGGCGCGCCTGGACGTGCGCAACGGCGACACGGTGATCGTGCGCCGCGCCGGCGACGTCATCCCGGAGGTGGTGGGCGTGGTGCCCGAACGACGCCCGGACGGCACTGTGCCGTGGCGGATGCCGACCCAGTGCCCGGTCTGCGGCTCGGAGATCGTCCGCGAGGAAGGCGAGGCGGTGTGGCGCTGCAGCGGCGAGCTGACCTGCCCGGCGCAGCGCAAGGAGACGATCATCCATTTCGCCTCGCGCCGGGCGATGGACATCGAGGGCCTGGGCGAACGTTTCGTCGAGGATCTCAGCGACCTGGGCTTCGTGCAGCACGTGGCCGACCTGTACAAGCTGACGCTGGACGACCTGCTGGAGATGAAGCGGCGCGTCGATGAGCGCGATGGCACCACGCCCGAGACGGTGAAATCGGGCAAGGTCGCGACCAAGTGGGCCGAGAACCTGATCGAGGCCATCGATCGCAGCCGCCGGACCACGCTGGAGCGCTTCCTGTTCGGTCTCGGCATCCAGCACGTCGGTGAGAGCACCGCCAAGGCCCTGGCGCAGTGGTTCGGCGACCTGCAGGTGATCCGTCGCCTGCCGTGGCCGCTGTTCAAGCAGGTGCCGGACATCGGCGGCGAAGTGGCGCGCTCGCTGGGCCACTTCCTCGACCAGCCCGGCAACCAGCAGGCCATCGACGACCTGCTGGCGCGCGGGGTAGTGATCGGCGATACGCATCCCCCTTCGGGCAAGCTGCGCGCCGGCCTGGAGCTGGCCACGGTGCTGGTCGACCTGGAGATTCCCAAGGTCACCCGCGTACGCGCCGAGCAACTGGCCTCGGCATTCCCGTCGGTGCAGGCGCTGCTGGATGCGCCGGTGCACAACTTCGTCACCGCCGGTCTGCCCAACGATGCGGCCAACGCCTTCGCCACCTGGCTGGAGGACGAGACCAACGCGCAGCTGCTGTCGCGCTGCGGTGCGGCCCTCGACGAACTGCGGGCGATCACGCCGGCGGACGTGGCGGTGTCCGCCGGACCGCTGGACGGCAAGACCGTCGTGCTGACCGGCAGTCTGGCGTCCATGAGCCGCGACGAAGCCGGGGAGAAGCTGGAGGCACTGGGCGCCAAGGTCGCCGGCAGCGTGTCGAAGAAGACGCACCTGGTGGTGGCCGGCGAAGCCGCCGGGTCCAAGCTGGCCAAGGCGCAGGAGCTGGGTATCGAGATCTGGGACGAGGCGCAGCTGCTGGCGTTCCTAGCGCAGCACGGGAGCGGTGCGTGAGCCGCTGGCGACCAGGGCCCGGCTGGAGCGAAGGCGTCGCCGGCCTCGACTGGGCACCGTCCGGCTCGCGCGACGCGTTGCGCCTGCGGGCCTGGGTCAACCGGCTGGTGCGCGAGTTCTTCTTCGCGCGCAACGTGCTGGAGGTCGAGACGCCGATGATGTCGCGCGCGGGCAACACCGACCCCAACATCGCCTCCTTCGCGCTGGAATTCTCCGGCCGCACCGACGGCGCTTCACGTACGCGCTGGTTGCGCACCTCGCCGGAGTTTCCGCTGAAGCGCCTGCTCGCCGCCGGCGTGGGCGATTGCTTCGAACTGGGGCGGGTATTCCGCGATGGCGAGGCGGGCGGGCGGCACAACCCGGAGTTCACTATGCTGGAGTGGTATCGCGTGGGCTGGACGCTGGGACCGCTGATGGACGAGACGGTGGCGCTGGTGCAGGCGGCGTTGTCGATGGTCGGGCGCTCGGCCACCGTAGCGCGCGTGAGCTTCCGCGATCTGTACCGGCAGCAGCTGGGCGTCGATCCGATGACGGCCGACCTGGAGACGGTCCGCAACGCCGCGACCGGCATCGCCATCGACGGCGACGGCCTGACCCGCGACGACTGGCTGGACCTGCTCATGACCCACCGTCTGCAGCCTGCGTTCGGACGCGACGAGATACGCGTGGTGCACGATTACCCCGCCAGCCAGTGCGCGCTGGCCAAAGTGGTGGAGCGCGACGGCGTGCCGGTGGCGGAACGCTTCGAGCTTTACCTGGGCCCGCTGGAGCTGGCCAACGGCTACCACGAGCTCACCGAGGCGGCAGAGCAGCGCCTGCGCTTCGAACGCGACGTGGCGACACGCAGCGTGCGGGGCGAGGATGCGCCCGCCATCGACGAAGGCCTGCTCGCCGCGCTGGCGCACGGCATGCCGGACTGTGCGGGCGTCGCGCTCGGCGTGGACCGGCTGCTGATGGCGATGCTCGACACACCACGCATCGCGGATGTGGTCGCCTTCGATTTCGCGCGCGCCTGAAAGCCAGCCAAACACGCCCCGCGTGGGTGTTTCCTGCAAACGGTTACGTGGGCGCGCGTTCATCATCGCTGCGTAGATTGCGGTCCAACGCCCACGAGGACGCTCGCCATGCAACGCTCGCTGATCGCAACACTGGTGCTCGGCACCGTCGCCCTGTTCGGCACCGTCGCCGCAAAGGCCGCACCGCAGTACGACGATCGCTATTACGGCGGCGGGCAGGTCGTGCGTTGCGACTCCAATGACAACCGCTACCGCGAGTGCCGCATGGATACGCGCGGCGGCGTGCGGCTGGTGCGGCAGGTCTCCAAGACGCGCTGCGAGGAAGGCCGCAACTGGGGCCGGCTGCGGGATGGCGTCTGGGTCGATCGCGGTTGCCGCGCCGAGTTCGCCAGCGGCCGCGGTGGCGGTTGGGACAGTGCGCAGCGCATCCGCTGCGAATCGATCGACGGGCGTTCGCGCAGCTGTCCGGTCAACGGCCGCGGCGAGGTGCGTCTGGTCCGCCAGTTCTCCAAGGCCCCGTGCAGTGAAGGCTACAGTTGGGGCCGCGATCGCAATGCAGTCTGGGTGTCGCGCGGTTGCCGGGCCGAGTTCGAGGTGTACGGCCGGGGCCACGGCTGGAATGGCGGCGGCTGGAACAACGGCGGCTACGACAACGGATACGGGGACGGCTACGGCCGGACCTTCCGTTGCGAGTCCGAGAAGGGACGCACCCGCACCTGCGGTGTGGACGGGCGTGGCCGCGTGCAGCTGGTCCGCCAGTTGTCCAACGCCGCCTGCATCGAAGGCCGCACCTGGGGCCGGGACGCCCGCGGTGTCTGGGTGACCGACGG
>Ga0056904_1001299_pt1 | contig 11826 bp, 12 predicted proteins | sample EBPBio172007_DNA_FD_55043 | JGI IMG/M metagenome (GOLD analysis project Ga0056904, IMG submission 55043) | Wastewater treatment Type I Accumulibacter community from EBPR Bioreactor in Madison, WI, USA - Reactor 1_9/17/2007_ DNA | ecosystem: Engineered > Bioreactor > EBPR > Anaerobic-Aerobic >...
AAAATTCTTGCAAAGATACTTTTTTATCCTAAATTTGTGTCGAAACTGAATCAGAATCCATCAAAATAGCGTTTTAGAGGTAGTAAGGACTGATTTCTAGCGAATCTTTAAACTTTTTGAACACCATGAAAACCCTTCGTTCACTCACCCTTTTATCAGCTCTTGGCTTGATGGGATTGTGGGGTTGTAGCTCCAAACAATACGCCACCCAAGACGATGCAGAGTACGATGATTTGTACGGAAATTCGTCAAGCGCCGCCGTTGCCATGGCTGGTCGCTACGACCAACCTGCTGATGTTCGTAATCTCAATCCTGATTATCGCTCAGGCCAACCTTCAACTAACAATAATAGCCAAGAGGACTACTACGACGAGTCGTACCTAAGCTCGCGTGGAGTAGCGCGTAACTTAGGTCCAAATGCAGGCTATAACGCAGGCTTTGCCGATGGCTACAATTCTGCCTATAACAACCTAAACTGGGGAAATTATTGGAATTCGCCTTGGCGTAGTGGCTTTAATAGCTGGAACAATTGGAACTCGCCTTCAATGATGCTTGGCTTGGGTTACGGCTTAGGAAGCTTGGGGTACAGTAGCTTTTATAACCCTTATCGTTTCAACAACTGGGGTTATTCTGCCTATGCTTACAACGACCCGTTCTATTCGCCTTGGGGATACTCGTATGGCTATAACTCATTTTCGAATGGTTGGTACTCACCTTGGGGCTCTAGTTATGGAAACTATTGGGGATACTCGCCTTATTACAACAATTATTATGGCAGTTATTATGGTAACAATGGCTATTGGAACAGCAACTCTTGGTACAATGGTCCTACCAACAACATTCAAATTGTAGACAATCGTCGCCGTCCAGGTACTGATTATTACAACCGTGTAGACCGTTCGTCGAACGCCTACAACAACAATACGAACAACAGTCCACGCTATACCAACGAAGGACGTCGTCAAGGATACGACCCCACCGACCGTTCATCTAGCTATAGCAATGGAAGTAGTACCTCAGGCGACTCGTACTACTCTCGTCCTCGTGGCACTTCTAATCGCTCTTACGACGGTTATTCGTCAAATTCAAGCGGCCGTTCGAGTGGTGATTATTACTCTTCGGGTAATTCGGGTTCAAACACAAGCTCTTACTCATCGGGTACTCGTGGTGGTGCTACACGCACTTATGGAGAAGCAGCTGGCAACAGCGGCAGCTACAGTAGCCAACGTACGTACAGTAACAACTCGTCTAGCAATAATAGTGGCTGGAACAATAGCTCGTCTAACAATAGTAGTTGGAACAGCGGAGCTCGCAGCAGCAGTTGGGGCGACAGTGGCGCTTCACGCAGTAGCAGTTCAAGCAGCTGGAGTAGCGGAAGCTCGTCTTCGTCGAGCAGTAGCCACAGCAGTAGTAGTGGTTCTAGCGGTTCGTCAAGCTCAGGTTCACGTGGACCACGCTAATTTTAAGAGTAATTCCATTTCATAGAACTTTTTATTTTCAAGAATGTACCTACATTTGTTGAAATACCAAAACCTCGCTATTCGTACAGTAGCGAGGTTTTTTATGAATTATAAATGTACTTTAAACAATTTTTATTTCTACCTGCCATGAAAAACCGTCCAATCCTATGCGGAATTTTGCTCGGATTAGCAGCAATTTCCCACACCTATGCTCAAAGTCGTTTATATTCAAATACTGCCATGCAGTTATCCAGCCTTACCCAAAACGGCACCGCCCGTTTTCAAGGAGTAGGTGGAAACCACGCAGCACTGGGTGGCGACGCCAGTAACATCTTTGGTAACCCCGCTGGTATCGCTTTTTTTAATCGTTCAGAAATTAGTCTTAGTCCTACTTTCTACAGTATCAACAACCAAGCCTCGTACATTGGAAACTCCCAAAGCGACCAGAAAGTAAACCCCAACCTGTCGCAGTTTTCGCTTATTTTGGCAGGCAACCCTCAAAGCTATAACCGTCAATGGCGCCGTACGTCGTTTGGGATTAGTTATTCGCGCCAAGTAAATGCCAACAATATGTTCTCCTACAGCGGAACGAACAATCGTAGCTCAATGATTGATAATATTGCCGAGTTAGCGACGGGGCTCTCGGTCAAAACCTTGGAAGACGAATACAACAACAGTCGCCCATTTTCTATCGAATCGGCATTTTATAACTTATACCAAATTGATGCCTTGTCCGACAACGGCCCTTACCGCCGCCCAATTCCGTTGTCAAGAGCCTCTTTTGAACAGAGTGGCAACGTCGAAGTCTCTGGTGGTTCGTCGCAGTGGACATTTGCCTACGCGGGCAATTACGCTGACAAACTTTATCTAGGCGTTTCGGGTGGGTTTTCACGCCATACCTTTATCCGTAGAAACAACTATACCGAGCGCTTCGTTAATGGAGGAGCCTTTCGAGGATTAGACTACCGTGAAGATGTGAATATATCGGGAAGTGGGCTTTTTATTTCAGCAGGTGTTATTTACAAACCGAACGCAATTTTGCAACTTGGAGCTTCCATTCATAGCCCAACGTTTAGCAACCTACAAATGACTTACCAAGAAGAAGTTGGGATTGATATTCTAAACAACCGTGTACCAGTATATGATTCTAAAGGACAACCTGTGACGAATGCACAAGGTCAACAAGCTTTTGATCAAATCGTAACCACGCGAGTCAATCTCGAACCTTACGATTTTGAATATAAAATGCGCACACCGATGCGTGCCACTGGGGGAATTACCATTTTTGTTGGAAAGAAAGGATTCATCACAGGAAGTGCCGAATATGTGGGTTACAAAGGCATGGGTGTAAGTACTTCAGACGATAATCAGTTTAAAACGAATAACAAACGTATCATTCAATCGTCGTACAACAACGTTGTCAATCTCCGTGTCGGTGGAGAAGCTCGCTTGGATAAATTCAGAGTGCGTGCAGGAGTAGCCCTCTTCCCCAACGCTTACAGTCAAAATTATAATGTAGAAGGAAGCCTTAACCGTTCAAAAATACAGTTCTCAGGTGGCTTAGGATATCGTAATGATCGTTTTTATGTTGATTTGGCAGGCTCCTATTTGCAAACCAAAGATGCGTATGCTCCTTATCAACTCAACGATTCTTCTAATTACTTTTCTGCCAAACTTGACGTTACATCCCTTAATTTCACTGGGACAGTTGGAATGTTTTTCTAATAATAACCATACAAAATCCTTTTAACAAGTCGGTACTGAGTTAATTCGGTACCGACTTGTTTTTGCTTGCCTAAGTTTGGTTTATAAGACTCTGTATATTTTAAGTGATAGAGCACAAGTCAACTGTGTTATCCACCGCTCTCCAAAAATTTTGGGCTTGCTCCATTCCTCCTCCCCCAAAAGCAAAAAAAGAAGCCTAAACTGCTAAAATTGCAATTTAGGCTTCTTTTACTAGTACCGAGGACGGGAACACAACTCTACTTACAATCTTTTGTATATCAATACATTAAGAATATAAAACCAAAAAAAGCTGACGATTTGCTGACGATTTCACTTTTTTATCTGAAAAAATGCAATGCCCCTCTCTTAATTTTGGACAGTATTACAAATGAATGGCATCTATGGGTCATTGCTCAAAAAGCCCTAAACATTTGCCCCTCCCCCTGCTACCACACAAAAAAAGCGCGCAAACAACTCGCCTTATAAAAAATAACCTAAATCCTTATAGATTAAAAACTCATGTTTTTTCCAAAACCCGTTTCAAACAAGATTTGAAGCATAGCATTTGAGAGTTCTATTTTACCGCGTTCTAATCGAGCAATCAAACTTTTCTTTGTCCCTGTCTTTTGGGCAAGGTCTTCTTGAGTCATTTTAGCCAAACGTCTTTCTTCTTTAAGCATCTCAGCAATCATAAACGCCCGTGCCTCTGCCTCAAAAGCTTCCCGCTCAGGTGTACCACGCTTGCCATAATGCTCGTCAAACAGTTCCTCAATAGGTGTACAGTTGGGAGGGAGTTGTTTTACTTCTTCCATGTTTTTACTATTTGTTATCAAAATACTCTTTCATCAAACGTTCTGCCAACTCTATTTCATTCTTTGGCGTTTTTTGGCTTTTCTTCTGAAAACCGTTTACCAATATCACTAAACGCCCTTTGTCAAAAAAACAAAATGCCCTGTAAATATCGCTTCCTACCTCAACGCGTATTTCATACAGCCCTTTGCTGCCCTCTATATGCTTTAGAAACTTTTCAGGTACTCTTTCCACATACTCCAATAGATGAAGCACATACCCAAATTTTTCTCTAACTTTTGGAGGTAGTTCCCCAAAAAACTCACTGAAATAGTTTTTGAAGAAAAACAATTTTCTTACTGGCTCTTCCATAACACAAATTTAAGTATTTTTATTTCTCCCTTTTCTAATTTATCAATTGCCCCCAATTATAACCTCCCAAACATTGCCCATAATCGCTTAGGCATATTCTTAGGATTGAAACGCATCAAATCAAGGTAATAATACCTATGCTCCAACAACTCCTTACTTATTGCCCACTTGGTCGGTTTACCTTTATAAGTTGAGGTACGCCTTATTTTTCCAAGTTTTCTCAATGCCTCCTCAGTCCTACAAAATCGCTCATTATCCCTCTCATATTTACTACATATCTGCCCAGGGTAGTACAAACGATTTTGAAACGCCTCCCTGCTTTTCCACGTAAGCAACCCGTAGGCTCTATACAAAACCCTGCAACGTCTCCCCGATTGAGGACAAACAAAATACAATACATCGCCTTTACCCAAATTAGACGGCACAGCCTCCAAATAGATTTTATAATCATATTCTTGCTTCTCACCTGTTGAGTAGTCTGAAACGGTGTACATCAATCTGAGCCAAATCTCATTTTCAAAGTTACTGCTGATTATGGTGATGTTCCCCGCTGGTTTCCCGTTCCAATCCCATTTCAGTACGCCCTTTATTAACTTCTCCTTTTTAAAATAACCCTTCCTGAGCAAAAACGATAACTCTATACGCGCCGCTTCTTGGGTATGCCAACTTCCTTTACTCCTTCTCCCCATGATTCAAAATTAGTTAAGGTAACAAAAAGCGTTACCAGTTTACACTTACTATAAACCATTACCTATAAAATCGTTGTACTCGTTTTACCTGTTGGTCGAGTTCTTCAATCAATTCGGCGTTCCCATTTTGGAAAGTTGAACAACCAAACACTTCCCGTACTTTGTCTTTGAGTCGCTTCACCTGCATTTTATTTTCAAAAACGCCTTCTCGTTTGGCTTGTTCTATCATTTCTAAAACCTGTTGCTCATTACCTACTGAAAGTAAACCCCTCAGGTACATTTGCCTTTCAAAATCCTTTATGCTCTTCATAATAGACAAATCAAAGTTATATGACTGCTGCTTTTTAATGTTGGCATACTCTCCCGCCCATCGGTCAATGAGTATCATATAAAACGCCTCATTGGCCAATGTATCAAGCGTAACTTCTGAGCGGTTAAATTGCTTAGGTAAGTTTCTGACATACCGTAACTCATACCTTAAAACATTCTTACCCTCCCATACGTTTGGAATGGTAAAACCAGCCCGTTTACCCTCCTCTACCTTATTATAAAATAGTTTTACTCGCTGCCCATTTTGGTAGTAAAGTGTGTGAGGTTGCTGCAATCGGCTGTAATGGTTGCAATGCCCCAAATAAGCAAAATACGCTTCTGATTCTTGCTTTACCATAAAGCTTTGAGCAATATCTAAACGCCTCACCTGCGCGAGTTTAAAGGGTAAACCCAAACTATCAGACAGTTTTTCAATGGCTTGTTCTGAGGTTTGGCGAGTAAGTAGTTGAAAGTTATCCCCAAACAAAAATTTTGGCAGACTACCTTTGGCCGATACGCCCGCCTCACTCACCATTACGCTAAGGTTTTCTATTTGCCCCGTTAGGTATTCGCTCCCATTGGGTCGTAAATGAGCCGTTACACTCTCCAAATATTTTGGAACGTGGGCGAGTAAATCACCGTTACCCGCCCGCTCCACCGATAGCCAACTATGTACCGTGTCCAACATCACCTTAAACCAAAGTAAGCATAAAATAAAGATGCTCCGCGCTTAGTGCTTCAATGTCGCTCTCATACTCACCCTCTATAAGCCGTTGGTAGTGGTAATTGAGATGATGACGCTCTCCCGCTAAAATCAACAATTCTACACGGGTATAGTCAGCGTTTACTCTAAACAGATACCCGTCATTTTTGTAGGGAAGTAGTGGGTTTGGCTCACCATTCTTTAATTTTGGTTTTCCATTAGGATAACCAAAGGCATACTCAGGCACATCTATATTTTCTACGTACAGGCTGCTGAGGTTCTTCTTTCCATCGCTGAGGCAATACTCAGCCCTTCGCTTGTCATTGGCTTGTACCAGTTCTTTGGAAGGACAAAGGTTAAGGTAAATTTGCCCTTTGTGGTTTTTGAATGACTCAAGCCCGCTGTACGGTGTACGTTCTGCATAACGAGTGAGGTCAAGGCGAGTTCTTGAGCGTATGCCATTTTGGGCGCGTACCTCGTCGGGTAACACCTCAAACAAGTAGTAGGCCGTTATCATTTACGTTTACCTCCCTTCCCCAAAGTCATCACTTTGGCCGCTGCTTCTCGCTCTATTTCATCAACCGTTTTCACACGGTTACGCCTGAGCCACGCCTCTAACTCAAGACGGTCAAAGTACAGGGTCTTGCCCTCTGGTTTGTAGTGAGGCACTTTGCAGCCCGCTGTAAGCTTGTATAAATAGCTTTTAGAAATACCAATATAAACCGCCGCCTCATCAAAGGTGAGGATTTCTTTTTGGCCTCTTAGTAGCGTTTCTATCCGCTCCAATCGCTGCCCTAACTCTGATACTGATACTTGATTTTTTTCCATTCTTCCCTATTAATCTTGGTGAAAAAATGGACGCGTCCGTTTAACCCTTGCAAGGTGATGCAAAGTTAGAAAGCAAGGGAAAGTATTGGAATAGAGAAAATTTGAGAGTATTGAGAGTATCAAAACTCTCAATGCTTATCCTGTTTGACTCTTTCAATCAAGGTTCTGATTTCTTTGTAAGTACGCCCCTCTTTTTGAGATAAGTTAGATTTGTAAGTAGAATAGGTAGAAGCAGTAATAATAGTACCCTCGCGGCTCTTAAATGCTTGCTTGTTCTGTAAGTAGGTTTGCCATCTATTACTGATGTAAATCTCTCCCAGTAATATTACAAGTTCTTCTGGCTCTTTAAGCCATTGTATTGGTGTAGCCATTTCTGTTACATTACTGTCAAAAAGGGCTTCAAACTGCTCTAAGGTCGTTTCTGAATCAATGTATTCATCTATTAAGGCTTTATAAAGAGAATCTATTTGCTTTGTAGTTAGAGAATGGTATTTTTTAGGGGTATTTTTTTTATTTTGGAGACTCTTGGGCAATACATTAATAAATAAGGGATTATCTTTAATTGTATCTAAATATTTAGAAATCGGCTCTAAACCTGAAAGTTGTACTTGATGCCCATACAGTATAGTACCATCAATTGAGGCTTGCTTAAACATATCAAATTCTAAATTTGCTTTAATCTCAGCCAATTCATTGATTAATTGCCTTGGGTCAATTGACCCACTTTTTATAGCATTAATGTAATTATAGTGAATATTTTGAGCTTTTAATATCCCTAACCTGTATTCAAACCAATTACGCGTTGCATTACAAAAACTTAATAAGTTATCATATCTTTTTTTGTTCTGAATACCTATTACAAAAGAATCGCCTTCTAAATAGATATAGGTATATTGATATTTAAGGACTTGACTATACAATTCATTATAAAAAAAGTTAGTTTGTGCATTAGAACGTAGTAATAGAAAAAACTTCATTGCCTCAATGTTATACTTTTTCCACTCTTCATCATTGAAATAATCTGAGTCAACTTTACTTTCTTCATTCAACAGCCAATCTTTTGATAATCTCCATTCTGTCTCCACAGATATTCTTTCTACCATAGAAACAGGTAGCTTTGTTTTAAATCTTAAATAGTAATTCTTTGCTTTTATAGCCTTGTAAAGACTACAACTTTTAAAAAGGTTGTCAAAATTTGGTTCATCACCTGAATAGTCAGGCATTTCACAAACAAAGTTTTCATGGAGTTTCCTGTAGGCATTTCTAAATTCATTATCTAAATCTTCACTCATTTTCATATCTCAATCGTTGGTAAACTATTTACGGCCTTTGTTTTGAGTTCGTCAGCAATACGTACATACTTTTGGGTGTGGTGTAATGAGGTATGTCCTAACAGTGCTGAAATGGTTTTGATGTGGCTACCATGATACGCCAACATAGTACCAAAAGAGTGCCTTGCACAATGGAAGGTAATATGTTTGTCAATCCCTGCTTTTACAGCCCAATTTCTAAGATTCTTGAGCGTAGCATTGTGAGAGGGTAGTTTAAATACAGGTGCATCGGGTTTGCCACGTTCCCCCAAAAGTTTCTGAGCCGTAGCGTTGAGGTTTACATCAACCAAAATATCTGTTTTGGCTTGGTTCACGGTTATTTTATCGGCCTTCACATCTGCCCAACATAACGCCACAATATCAACAAATCGTAGTCCCGTTTGGCAGGCAAATATAAACGCCCGCTTTACCTCAGCATTGCCACAATAAGCATGAGCAAGACGTTGAAGTTCTTCAATCGTCAGAATGTCTTTCTGTACAGTTGTATGATTTTTTCAACCGTTATCTCAGCCGTGGGGTTTGCTTTTAGTAGCTTGTCTTTATGGGCTTGTTTTACAACCTTCTTAAATCGGGCAAAATAGCTACTTGGGCTTTCACCCGTTAGTTCTTGATTAAGGTAGGTTAAGAAGTTATTACAAAGTTTTTCTGTCAGCGCGTCGGCAGGTAGAGGTGAGGGTACGTATTGCTTGAACAAATTAAAAACCGCCCTCATTACTCTGAGGTCTTTTTTGTCGTACTCGTTGAGGTAGGTTTGGAAATAATCTAAGAAGTCGCTTTTTCTTGCCTTTTTATATTCAATTACCTCATCTATCTCGTCGCTGAAATACTGGTTTTCCCGTTTGGCTCTTATGAGTTCAGCCTTTTGAAGTGTTTCTTTATTGTGCAGTCGCTCAATAGCGTTCTTAGGCTTTTTGTACAGGTAACAATCTATAAACTCTCTATACCGTTTGGCATTGAGACTATAATCTAAGTATAACTTGATAGTTTTCTCAGGTCTATTGTCTTCCCTCAGCTTTACGTGTTGGCGTATAATTGCACTCATTTGTTTTCCTTTGTTTGGCGGTCTTTAACAAATATACAAAACCGCTGACGATTTGCTGACAATATCCATGAAAAAACTGGCAGCAAAAGAGAAAACAAAGGAAATAAAAAAAGCCTAAATCGCTATTTTACAACGCTTTAGGCTTCTCTTCTTAATACTTTCAGTACCGAGGACGGGAATCGAACCCGTACGAGCGTTTCGGCTCACAGGATTTTAAGTCCTGCGTGTCTACCAGTTCCACCACCTCGGCAGGGGGTGTCCCTTTTTGATAAAAAAGCACCGTTTGTGGCGGTGCTTTGAGCGAAAGACGGGGTTCGAACCCGCGACCTCGACCTTGGCAAGGTCGCGCTCTACCAGCTGAGCTACTTTCGCGTTTTGGTTAAACTTGTTTCGGCGAGCCGTTCAAGTGTTATTTGGTGGTGCAAAAGTAGCGCGTTTGACTATACCACGCAAGTATTTGGCAAAAAAAATTACAACTTTTTTAAAAATTTTTTACAAATCCCTATTTATCAAATAGATACAAAAGTATAATTTTTCAAAATTGCTAATAGTCGTTTGTGGTACATCGTAATGGATTTCTATTTCTAAATCCAAGGGGGCGTCGAGGGAATCGGTAAGCTACCGTTAAGCCCCAAAATTGATACCTGTCTGTTTTTGCAGGGTTAGCAGCATAACTTATCCCGTCCAAATAATCGGAGAATGTCCATCGAAAGCCTGCTTCAAGTGTAAGCGTCCACTGAAGATGTGGACGATACTTCACACCCATTCCAAACGGAATAGTACTGTGGTACGAACTATAAACTGTTTGGCGGTCTATTTCAGCACCCTTCACAAATTCTGGCTTAGCTACAATCATATTTTCCATGTCAGCCACTGGGCGTGTATGCGCTAGCCCCAAGCCCACAAAAACAAACGGAGAGAACGTAACTTTAAAATAACGTGGTAGTCGGGGTTGTATCAAAGGCAAAATATGCCACTCCGATTGTACACTAATTTCGGACACTGGCGACTCGGTAGAAAAATTGCGAAAAGCACGATCAGCAAAATGGCTATCCCTCCCCGACAACTTTCCAAAAAGCAAAGAAGCTCGTAAAGCCAAATAATCTGATACATTGTACCGAATTAAGCCCCCTACGCCTGCTTTAGGCTCTCTCGAAATCCAATCTGATTTATTCAGATCCCCCAAATAACCTGACAACCCCACGAAGCCTCCAATTTCTATTTGTTCTTGGCTTTTAGCTTGTTGGCCTAACACCACTACCACTACCATAACAGCTATATTCCAGCGCATCTTTTAAGGTATTTACAAAACAAAAAGCCGAACAGCGGCATCGCTATTCGACTTTTTGTTTATTTATTTTACTCAAAATAGCTTTTATCGGCGAAATGCCTTCACATCTACACGGCGGTTTTGTTGGCGTCCCTCTTCTGTTGCATTACTAGCAGCAGGTAAACTTTCACCAAAACCACGGAAAATGATACGTGCAGCATCTACTCCTTTCGAGCGGAGGTATTCAAAGCAAGCTTGAGCGCGTTTTTCCGAAAGTTGCTGATTGTGCGACTGCGCCCCTTTACTATCAGCGTGTCCCAACAACTGTAATTTGTACGTTGGATTTTTGGCCATTGTACTCGCTACTTCATCTAGGATAGTTTGATATTGTGCCTGAATCACCGCGCTATTTGATTCAAATAACACAGGTTCTACTTTAAAATCAACCACTATTTTGGTAGGGTCAACTGTACCTTTTTGCTTTTTGGCTAGCTCAGCTTCTAGTTTAGCTTTCTTTTCTGCTGCTTTAATCACTGCCTTTAGTACCTTGGCATCGGGGCAACCTTCAAATTCTGCTTTGCCTGCAACATCTGGACAGCGATCTTTCGCATCTTCTACGCCATCACCGTCGGTATCAGGGCAACCCGCAAACGCAGCTACACCCGCTACTGTTGGACAAGCATCATCCTTATCAGCAATCCCGTCACCATCGGCATCAGGGCACCCTTTCAATTCGGCTTTACCTGCCACATCTGGGCACATATCATCTTTATCCGCAATACCATCGCCATCAGTATCTGGGCAGCCTTTCAATTCGGCCTTACCTGCCACCGTTGGACAATCATCTTCTTTATCCTCAATACCGTCTTTATCTGTATCAGGGCAGCCTTTAAACTTCGCTAGGCCCGCGACGTCTGGACACGCATCATCTTTATCCGCAATTCCGTCTTTATCGCGATCTGGGCAACCTTGAAGCGTTACTAAGCCCGCAACATCTGGGCATGCATCATCTTTATCACGTAAACCGTCTCCATCAGTGTCAGGACAGCCCTTGTACGCCGCTAAACCAAACGTTTCTGGGCAATCATCATCTTTATCAGCAATACCATCATTATCACGGTCGGGGCAACCATTCATTTTTACCGAACCAGGCTGGGTTGGACACGCATCCTTTTCGTCGGGGATACCATCTCGGTCGGTATCTTTTTTATCAAAACGATACGCAATTGAAACCGTAGAAAGCTTGTAACGATCGTCACGACTAGGGTTAGCACCCTTACTAATGCCGTCTAGGTAGTCTGAAAAAGC
>Ga0056904_1001334_pt1 | contig 11511 bp, 18 predicted proteins | sample EBPBio172007_DNA_FD_55043 | JGI IMG/M metagenome (GOLD analysis project Ga0056904, IMG submission 55043) | Wastewater treatment Type I Accumulibacter community from EBPR Bioreactor in Madison, WI, USA - Reactor 1_9/17/2007_ DNA | ecosystem: Engineered > Bioreactor > EBPR > Anaerobic-Aerobic >...
AACAGCTTGAGTTGCCGGGGATCGAATTTCGGCGGGGGGCGCCGCCGCCCCTTGCGCCGGAACCAGCCCCGGACGGTGGCATCGGTCACATGCAGGCGGCGGGCGATATCCGCCGTGGTCATGCCCTCGTGCCGCATGCAGACCGCAAGCCATGGCTTCGCGGTCGGCACCCGCAGCTTCTGGCCCGAACTCATCATCCGGCTCAGCGCCTGGGCAAGCGCCAGCGTCCGGTCCTGACCGAGCCGCTGCACGATCAGCGANCGGCTTCTCGGGCTGGCGGGCAGATAGACCTCCGCCCCGCCAAACTCGAGCAGGAAGGCCATCGCCCCCTTTTCGCCCAGCACATCGACATAGGGCTGCACATGCGCCGGGGCACGGGGCGCGCGGAACCCGTCCTCCCATTCCGCATCCCCTGTCATGGTTCGGCCTCCCGGCGTCTCCGGCGCGGGCGGCGTTGGCATTGCTCCGGGGCGAGGAGAACGGTGGTCACGTTCAGACCCCCTTCCTCGCAGAGACTGCCCCGCACCACGAAGATGACGCCATCCATGAGGATCTGCCGCTCACCGGCCTCAACGGCTTCTGCCAGCCGACCGGCGATGGCCGCGCGAAGCTCCTCGATCCGGAACCCGCCTGCACGTTCAAGATAGCGCAGGACCGCATGGTCGGAGACACGCAGGTTCATTGCAGCCGGAGCCCCTTCCGCTTGCACCAGTCCCTCAGCGCCTGGATCACATCATTGATCTGGCGCTGGTCGCGCAGGGCATCGATGTCGATCGGCACCGATTGCCATTTTTCGCCGAACCGCCGCCGCACAAAGGCGTTCAGCCCGTCCCGGCCGGGGCTTTCCAGCGCCCCGGCATCCCCGAGCAACTTCCAGAGCACATGGACATAGCGGAGATCGGCGCGCGGGGCTGCGGCACGCCGCCCTTTTGCCGCCTTCCGGAAGCCTGCCCTGAAGCCGCGCTGTTTCAGGGCCTCGATCACCTTCCGCAGATCCGCATCGGTCATCGCCGACATGCTGGATTTCCCGGTCACGAGCAGTTGCAGATCATGCCGCGCATCCTCATCCAGTCGCAGTTGCCTGCAACCGGCGTGGATCATCCGCTGGAGGGTCAGGTTTCCGGCCATGTCAGGCGCTCGCCAGATCGATGGTCAGCGCCTTCCAGCGATCCCGGCAGGAATCGCGGAACGAGAACCGGAGATATTCCTTCGAGCCGATCACATACATGGCCTCGCGGATGGCGCGCTGCCCTTCCTGCCAGCGGCTGTCATCGCTTTCGGTGCCCAGCAGGATAAAGATATTGGTGCGGTTGATCTGACCTTCCTTGTCGGTGTCGAAGGCATTGGTGACGATCGAGCGCATTTCGGCCCGGGTGCCCTCGGCCCATTCCCGCAGACATTCGTCAAACAGGGCCTTTGCAATCTGCATCCCGGCATCGAAGGCCAGCCGGTCCTGCACACGCACCTCGATCTTCCAGAGCCCGTCAAAGCTCGTATAGGTCCGGTTCCCCTTCTCGCCCCCGACGGTCACATTATATTCCTGCGCCATCAGCGCATCGAAGGCCCCGAGATTGGCCATCGTATGGGCGCGAAACCGGGTGATCTGTTCGGAGAGGGCAATCGCATAGCCGAATTCGCGGCGCACCATCTCGTCCCGCAGCTTCTTCAGCGCGGGGATATTCTCGACGGCGGTCAGATCGCCAGTGGCATTGTGCATGTAGCTTTGGTCCCCATGCCGGACGAGGCCAGTGGGCATGGGCGCAGGCTGAAACGCGGAGTGATGGGCGGTCATGTCAGTTCCTTTCGGGATCGGCGCCGGAGAACCGGCTGAAGAACAGGGGGATCGGTGTCAGCGGATCATTCGGCCTCCTCATCCGGCGCCCCTTGCGTGCGGAGGTAGCGGGGGCAGCGATGACAGGCGCGATACATGCGGCCGCGCAGCGGATTGCCGATCACGAAAGACCGGGCCTTCTGCCGCCAGTCCTGACAGACCTGCAGCCCCATATCGCCGAGCGACGGGCAAAGAATGGTCTGATGCTGGAACACGCCGCGCACCCGTTCCTCGATCGCATCATATTCGGCCGGGTATTTCCGGTTCAGAACCTGGCTGACCACGGTCGCGCTGCGCCCGAGGGCGCGTGCCACCTTTGCCTGGCTGGATCTGGCGCAGGCCACGGCCAGCACCTCGACCCAGTCGGGAAGCGCGTCACCCCAGGCATCCCGGGCGGCTTGCAGGGGGCCGCTCATTGCTCACCCCCCATCTGGCCAATCCCCGCGACATAGGCATAGGCCGCATCGTTGGGATCCCAGACCGCCGCCACCCGCTTTTCGCGCGGTGCGCGCGGCCCGCTGTTGCGCACCAGCTGATAGGTCGCCTCACGCTGGCCCGGAATGGCGGTGCGCAGCACGACCAGATAGCCCGCGCGCAACAGGGCCTGACAATAGCTGCTGGCTTCCCTGTCATCGACCCGCAGATCCGCCCGGCAATGGGCAGCCAGATCGGTGGGCGAGAATTTCTTCAGCCCCCGCGCCCCGGTCCAGAGCTGGGCACAGACCTGCGACGTCCGATCCTGCGGTTCGCGGTGTTCCGGCGCAACCTCGAAGAGCTTGCGGCTATGCCCCTGCCCGCCCTGACGATGCTGCACCCGCCCCTCCGCCTGCCAGCGGGAGACCAGATCCGTCGCCACCTTGTGCGAGACGGACATTTCGGAGGCGATCTCCGAATAGCCGAAGATTTCCAGCCGCCGCGCCACCTGCCATGCCTGGGCTTCGATCTTCGGAAGCTGTTTCGCCGTAGCAATCTTGAGAACCCTGACCGCCATGATTACCCCCTGATTGCCCGCAGGGCCGCCTGCTGTTGCCGCGCCCGCTCCATCGCCTCGATCTGGCGGGGCACCGGCGCATCCCCGTTATGGAAGGGACGGTTTCCCCATTCCTTCAGGCCAACCCGCTGCAGGCCCTTGGTCAGCGCCAGCTGCTTGATTTCGGAAAGGTTGGAGCTGACGCGGCGCAGGGACCGCTTGGATCCGGCCAGCACCGCCACCGCCAGCGGCTCCTCGACCTCGATCCCCCGCGCATAGATCCGGGCCAGCTGCATGACATCGGCCAGCTCGGCCGGTTCGGCCGCCACCCATGTCAGCATCCGGCCGTGAACCCGCTCCCACCGTTGCAGCTTGGTCGGCAGATCCTCTTCGCCGATCAGGATGATCGGCACATTCGAAGCCTCGTAGAGCCCGCGCACTACCTCTACCATGTCATCGCGGATCAGCCGGTCGGCCTCGTCGATCAGCAGCGGCCGCTGGGTCCGGGTCAGGCCCTCGGCGACATGTTCGTAGATATCGGCGGCACTCGCACTCTTGCGCAGCATGAGGCCCAGCTGGTTTGCCACCCCGGTCAGGAGTTGCTTGGACCGCCAGAGCGGCTGGACCTCGACATGCAGGGCGCCGAATTCATTCTGGGTATAGATCGCGGCCGAGCTTTTGCCCCAGCCGCTCGGGCCATAGAAGGTCGCCATGCCGGGCAGGCCATCGTCACGCGTAAGCACGCGGTCCACCAGCCCCAGCAGGGCCGAAACATTGCGCAGCGGGGCGACGCTGGTGTCCATGTTGATGCTGTTGCTACTCATGTTCTCCTCTCAACCGAAGATTTCGTCGCCGTGATTGTCGTGAAGACGACGTTCGGTGCGGTATTCCGATGTGGTCTGATATCCGGCGAGCCAGCGGCGCTGATCACTGGTCAGCGTGGCGCCGGTTTCGGCCGCGCGCTCCAGCTCCAGCGCGCGGCGGAACCGTTCGCGGGCCGTCTCGGCCGCCTCGGGGACGGGCCGCAGCGGCAGGGTTGTCACCGAGGCCGGGGTGGTTTCGGCGGCAGGCGCATCCACAGGCCGCCCGCGCCGGGTTGCCTTGACCGGGGCGAGCCGCACCACCTTTGCCTCCGGCTTCGGCGGTTCGACGGGGCTGACCTCGTCCAGCATCCGGCCCAGTTCCCGCGCGGTAAACCGGCGGTGCGCCTTCGCGGCCTCCCGCTCTGCCTTCAGCCAGTCGCGCTTCGCACGGGCCAACAGCTTGGCTTCCTCGGTGTCGAAAAAACCGGCGCGATCAAAGGTCGGCGCATGACCCAGATAGATATTGTCATGGGTATAGACGTGCAGGCCCGACCAGAGATCGGCGGAATCGAAGCGGATCACCACCGCCTGCCCCGCGATCTCCGGCATCCAGTCGGCCCAGTATTTGTTGCCCATGAAGCTCAGCTGGCCATTGCGGCTGTTGGCCCGGATGCCCTTTGCCCCCATCAGCCAGAGCCGCCGCTGCGCCTCCGTCGCGCGTCGGATCGGCGCCTGGGCATAGCTCTCGTCGAAAACATCGACGAAGGACCGGCCATAGGCTACTTCGGAACGCCGCCCGACCCGGGTGTTATGCTCTTCGATGCCTTCGGCCAGAACCCGCAGGAACTCCTCCAGATCAATCGCGCGGCTGCCGTAATCCTCGGGCTTTGCATCGGGGCGGTTGCCCGTCCAGGCACCATCAAAGCGGGGATCCTTGGCGATATTGTCGCACATGTCGCGGAACGCCCGCTCGATCGGCTTTGACTGCCCACTATAAGGAGTGGCCCAGTGGATCTGGCAGCCAAGCGCGGTGAAGAGCCCGGGGACATCCTCATCCGTCATGCTGAAGCGATAGCGGTTCGGGGTGCCGCCGCTGATCGCCTTGGCGGCAAATTCGCGGCCGTTGTCCAGAAGCACATGTTCGGGGATGCCCCAGTCCTCGATCATCTCCCCCGCTGCCAGCAGCACCGTATTGCTGTTGGCGGTCTGATCCACCCGCCACGAGAGGATGCGGCCGGAATAGATGTCCTGAAACGCCACCATCTGCGGCCGCCCGACATAGGGCGGATCGCTCTGCCCGCGCTCGACCGGCCAGCGCACGAAGACGTCGAACTTGTGATAATCGCCGTTCACCGCCTCCAGCGCCTGCAGGCAGGTCTTGTCCCTGACCTGCGTCGGATACATCCGTTTCACGGCATCCAGCCCCTCGCGGCACAGCGTCTGGGTCACCCTGCTGATCGTCGCATTCAGATGACGACGCATCCGCCATTCCGGCAGCACCTCGAAGCCCCGCTTCTTCGCCACCCGCAGCTGGCGCCGGTAGCAGCTTGAAAAGCTCGGCCCCGAGGACCGCAGGAAATCGCTCTTGATCAGTTCGAAGAAATCCGGCGCAACCTCCGATCTTGCCCCCCGGGGGGAGGTTTCGACGCGGTGCCGATCCGCGAGATAGGGCAGACGGTCATCGGGCCGCACGCCTTCGACCAGCGAGAGCCAGCCCCAGATCGTGCGCACGCCCTTGCCTTCGGCCGCCGCGACCTGCCGGATCGCCTGATCCCGGCCAAGCACCGGCTCCAGCGCCTCGACCGCCTGGATCACCAGAAGTTTCGCACGCGCCTTGCCCTGCACCGCCTCGGGCAGCCGTTCGAACCATGCCCATGCGGTATCGCGCTCCGGGCGCTCGGCCCCTGCCCTGCCCTCTGGCGCAACCTCGGCCAGCAGGCGCCGTTGCGCCCGCGCGGGCAGCAACCGCCAGCAATATTCCCAGCCCCCGCCACGACCTGAGCGACGGCGGGCGTGATGCGGATGCGCGCGCCAGTGCTGGCGCTCGGCCATGGCATCGACACCCTGCCGCGTGTCCGGAACATCCGGCAGGCCGCTGGCCGCCAGTTCCGTTGTGGTCCACCATTCCTGTTTCGGGGTCAGCGTCATGCCTGCCCCTCCCGACCGCGCGCCCGGAACGGCACGATCTCCGCCGCCTCGCCCCCGTCGCCGGGGCTGGTCTGCGCGGTCATCAGGGGCGAAAGGTCGGCAAAGACATCCTCGACAAACCGGCGCCGCGCCGCGAGCCGTGCGCGCGACCAGGCGTTCAGAAGCGCCTTGAATTCTTCGTCAACGGGGTCTTTTACGATGGGCTGAAGACCGGATCTGAGGCTGCGCATGGCCTCGGCTGCCGATTTCGCGGCCCCTTCGGACAGCAGGCGCACCACATCATAGCGATCCGTCGGCTGGCTGATCTTCGCGATCTCGGTCAGGTCTTTCAGGCTGACCTGACGCGGGGCCGCGCGCAGACTGGCCACTTCGTCGGGGCCAAGTCGGGAACCGGCGGCGACGATCTTCTGCACCTGACGCATGGTCATGTTGAACTTTTCGGCGGTCGCGGCAGCAAACGAACTAAGTTCGCTTGCTAAACCCTGACGCGCCAAACCACCGGCCACACCCTGCCTGGTTTCCGGGTGCAGCCGCTCGTAGACCGCCTTGCGGGTGGCCAGAAACACCGCCGTATCAAGGGCGTTCATTTCGGCACCGGCAAGGTTGTCGTCAATCTCGATCAGCCGCGCCCAGTCGTCGGTCACGTCCGTCCAGATCTTCGCCTCGATCTCGTCCCAGCCCAGACGCCGGGCGGCTTCGGTGCGATGGGCGCCTGCCAGCAGGTGCAGGCTGCCATCCTTCTTCTTGCGCAGATGAATGGCGTCCTTCATCACCCCGGTCTCGCTGATCGAGGCGATCAGGCTGTCAACGCCCGCTGCGCTGACCGGGCGCAGGCGGGAACCGATCACGATATCGGCGATCCGCACCCGGTTCTGCTGCATCAAGGTCGGTGGTTTCACGGTTTGGCCCCTTGGTCTTCGCCGTCACGACGCCGCGCGACGGATCTTCGCTATCGAATTGGTCGGAATGCTCAGCGAGGCGGCATCGCCCCGGCTGCGGCAATGCGCGCACAGCCGGTTGTGGATGCCTTCGCTGTCGAAGTTTCGCCCGCAGCACATGCAGGGGCGCGGCCCGCGTTTGGCATGTCGGTCGGCCTCGGCCTGCATCGCCTGGGCGGCCTCCACGGCGGCCCGGCGGCTTTCGAACGGCGGCCCGACAAGCTTGCCTTCGGGGCTGATCACCCGGAACCGGCCGCCGATCCGCTCGACGTGGAACCGCTGTTCGGGGGCGCTGAAGGTGCCAAGCATGGCCTCAGCCCCCGTAGCTGGCGGTCAGGAAACCGGCCAGCTCGTCCATCAGCCCGCATTCCTCGGCCGCCGCGACATGAACCAGCAGGCGGGCAGCAGCCTCGTCATAGACCAGCGCCGCATCCTGCGCGTCGCCCGTCTCACCCGCGAGTTCGGCCCGCGCCATATTCGCGGCCTCGTCGCGGATCGCCTCCAGCAAGGCACATTTCGACAGGGGTTCGATGTGATCCTTCACGGGGTTCCTCCGAAAATGATGATGAACATGGGCAGCAGGACCGGCGTGCAGACCACCAGCGCCACCAGCGAGGCGATGCCGAGCAGGTCACCGATCCAGCAATCGTTGATGCGCTCGTCCAGCGCGCGCAGGCGCCGCCAGAGCGACAGGCGCGGCAGATCAGGCTCGATATCCGCAAACCGTTGTGGATGTTTCTTGGTGTCGGGTTCCGCATGCTGACGGTGACGAGGGGTCCATCCCAAACCCCCCGCCACCTGAGCCCCTGTGCTCACCAACAACACAAGGACTGTTCGCATGACGACCCGAACTCCGGTGGCCGCATTCATCGCCACCCCTCCCGGAACACGAACGGATTTTCAGCGCGGCACACCCCGATCCTGCCGGACTGCCTTACCAGCCGGATCGGGGCGGCCTTCGCCGCGGCAGGGGCCAACCGACCCCGGCGAAACCCAAGGGTGCCTGCGCTGTCGGACAGGCGGCACATCAAATTCTGGCGGTGCCGACGAGTGTAACCAGCACTCGCCGGCACCTTCATCCAAGACCTCAAGGACAGATCAAGGACGATCCGAATGAAACGCACACGGCGGCTCTCAGCCTCAGAAGCAATCGACTGCATTTGCAGACGCGAACTGGGCCTTCCACTCAAACGATGCAGCACAGGGAACGCAGACCTGACGGCAGTGCTCTCCGCACTGGAGGCCCTGCGCGATGCGACCACCAATCCTCTGGAAACATCGGGTGACTGGATTGGAGAGAAGGAAGAAAACGATGTCGATGACACAATCGCCCGAATGGCCGAGACCGGATCGCTGGACCCCGCGCGGTTTCTCTCATCAGAAAGCCGGATAGCTCTGCGTGCGGTGATCGACGTGGCAATGGTCGAATACACGGTCATTCCCGTTGGCCCCCACAAGCTGAGAGGCATTCCCGATAGACTGCAAGGTTATGCCCTGGGATTAGCCGCAGTCGCGCGGCATGCTCTTCGGGGGTAAGCCCCGACTCTTCCGCGAACCGGGCCTCGCCCTTGAGGGCGAGTGCCACCCCCTCGGGGATGATCTTTTGCACCAGCTCGGACGACCCGCAGAGCCTGAACAAAAGCAGACGCAGGCAGCCCTCCTGATCGGCGGCAGACATGCTCTGGAAATAGGGAGATGAAACGATGTCGATGAAGTGTTCCATCACGCGGCATCTCTCTGATTGGCTTCGGTGGGGCGTGGAATGTCCGAGGGCCAAGGCAGAGGATCCGGCCAGATCGACGCAAAGTAGTTCAGCGCCAAGAAGTGGGTAGTGGAATGTGCGCCGACCACCTCGGAGCGGCGAAGACGGATCAGGCACGCGATGACACTTGAAGTCACCGCGCCTCTGGATGACCTCCACTCATAGAGGGGACCCGAGTAGACCGGAGCATTCCTTTTGTTCAGGGCGCAGCCCGAATAGCAGGTGTACAGCCTGTCTAGGCGGCGCAGGCCTTCAGCGTTGGCGACAGCATTGGTCATGCGCAATTTGCGCGTCGTATCAACTTGGGGGAGCGTTAATATTGCGGCCCGCAGGTTCACAAACGCGACCTTCACAGCCGCAATTTCAGCTTGAATTTCGGGGCGAACCATCAGGCGACCCTCCGGTTCGGCCTAGGGCGCTCAATCCCCGTCGGCCATTCAAGGTCGGTCGGCCAGTGGTCAGAAAACCATTGGCAGACGTTCACCGCAGTCTTGAGAGTGCAACCTTTGCCCTCTGTTAGACGCTTGAAGAACTGCCCGTCACCCCGAACCAAGTAGGCAATACGCCAATGACTGAGGTTCAGGTGACGTGCGTAGGCATCAGCAAGAGTGATGAGGTGTTGGTACGGTGCGTTTGTCATGCCCCGATTAAGACGAAAAGCTCTTATACAGTCAAGATACTTCCGTCTTACCTCGCCGAATCAGATTTATTTATCTTGCCGCGTGTGTTTACTTGCCGGGATGCGAGATAAGTCCGTCAGATCAAAGGAAACGAATGAGCGAGTGAGGGCGCTTGTCGAAGCTGCCCTTGAAGACAAGGGCATTTCCGCTCGGCAGGCGTCCCTGCAGATTGTTGGCCACGATGGCCTCATTCGTGACATCCGCGCCGGAGGGCTGCCGAGTATCGACAAACTTGAAGCTCTCTTTGATCTGCTGGGGCTCGAGTTCTACTTTGGGCCACCCAGAGATACGGGGCCGATCGAGACTCTCACACTGGACGGCGCCGACTACGCCCACGTCCCCCTGCACGACGCTATGCTTGCGGCGGGGGCTGGCGTTTTCAATGGATCAGAGACAGTCGTGGAAACTCTCGCGTTTCGCCGCGAATGGCTACAACGTATCGGTGTGTCCGCCTCAACCGCCCGGCTCGCCCGCGTTCAGGGTGACAGCATGCAACCCAGCCTCTGGCACGGCGACATGATCCTGATCGACACCCGCACCAATGAGCCGCCGGTGCGTGACCGGGACCAACGCGACCAGCGCCGCTCCCCCATCTATGCCCTGATCGATAACGGCGAGGCCCGCGTGAAGCGGATCGAACGCCCCTCCCCCGATCAGATGCTGCTGATTTCAGACAATACCGATTACCCGCCCGAGCTGCGGCAGGGCACAGATCTCAAGGCCATCACCATCATCGGCAAGGTGGCCTGGTGGGGTCACACGAACAAGGACTAGGCATGGCAGGCAGACGCGGTGCAGATACGCGGCGGCGCTGGGCAATCTATTTGAGTGGCCCGCTTGCAGCGCTGGCCCTCATGCTTTCGGCGAGCGCAGCAACTGCGGAGGTGATCGTCACGCATGAGCTTTTGGAAAAGCGTGACGACCAGCCGTGCAAGGTGAAGCTACGAACCGATGCTGGCAAGCGCGTTGGCTTCTACCTGTCACGTGACGAGGAGCGGTGGAAAATTGAAGCAGTAATCCTTGCCAACGCTGAAGTTTATCGGCGCTTTTTTGATGATCAGCGTCTTAGCGATACATTCCGCTTCACGTTCGCGCTCAAAACTGTGACGATTGGTGGCCAGATCCTGAAGCTTCAGAATGCGCGCTTCCTCGAAGTCTCACCGTCGGGTGTTCATAAAGAAACGTTGGGGTCTTTTGAATTCAAGGAGCTGCACAATGTTGCCAAGGTGCTGGACGCCATGGCGAAGGACGGATTTGAAATCGACGGTTTGATCAGGCTGGATACCACAGCTTCCGCGCTCGCAAGCTTTCGTTCATGCGCATATGAGACGATAGGATTGCAAGAAGGGCAGCATGTAGAGACTGATTTTCGTGCTGAGTTTCGAATGCTGTTCGAGCACACATTTCGGATATGGATCGTGTTCTTGGCCACTGCAGAACACTGTCAGGCCGCGCAATTTGATGAGGCCGCAGTGAACAACGTGATCCTAAGGGCCTCCCACGCATTCTACCCTGGCCTGTCGAACTGGCGTAAGCGCGCCTCCTATCGGGACATGCTGAATCGTGACGTGGCGAAAGCGCAGCTTATCGGCGCCTCAGAAGCTCTGAAAGGGTGCTTCCTTGCGCGGCCGCTGGCTGAGAAAACCCGCATTCCGGTAGACATGGCGATCGAGGAAGCCGAAGTCTGGAATCGATATCCCTTACGATACTGGCCTCGCTGATCCACCACTCAAAGGAATGATGCACAACTGCATCGCCTCCCTATTGTTACTGGAGGCTCAGCCAAAGCGCGACAAGTCAATATCTGATCTTCAAGAATGTTCACCTTATGTTCTGGATGGTGCACCCAAGGAACATGACGATGAACAGCCCTTTAACTCACGTTGAACCCGTCTCTCCCGCCGCCCCCTGGCTGGGCGGCAAGCGCAATCTGGCCAAGCGGATCTGCGGGATCATCGACCGCACCGCCTGCACCACCTATGCCGAGCCCTTCGTGGGCATGGGCGGGATCTTCCTGCGCCGCGCGACCCGGCCGCGCTGCGAGGTGATCAATGACAAGGGCCGCGACATCGCCAACCTGTTCCGCATCCTCCAGCGGCATTACCCACAGTTCCTCGACACCCTGCGGTTCCAGCTGACCACGCGGACCGAGTTCAACCGGCTGGTCGATACCAACCCCGAAACGCTGACCGACCTCGAGCGCGCAGCGCGATTCCTGTATCTGCAGCGCACCGCCTTCGGCGGCAAGATTTCCGGCCGGAACTTCGGGGTCGTGACGGACCGGCCGGGCCGGTTCAACCTGACCACGCTGGAGCCGATGCTGGAGGATCTGCACAGCCGCCTGTCCGGCGTGATCATCGAATGCCTGGACTGGGGCGA
>Ga0056904_1001336_pt1 | contig 11473 bp, 8 predicted proteins | sample EBPBio172007_DNA_FD_55043 | JGI IMG/M metagenome (GOLD analysis project Ga0056904, IMG submission 55043) | Wastewater treatment Type I Accumulibacter community from EBPR Bioreactor in Madison, WI, USA - Reactor 1_9/17/2007_ DNA | ecosystem: Engineered > Bioreactor > EBPR > Anaerobic-Aerobic >...
CAATCCCTCATAGGTTCGATTTAAGACGCTATCAAATGAAACAACAGTTAAGGCCTTACCAAATATTTCAATCCCTCATAGGTTCGATTTAAGACCGAACAAGTCAGGCAAAGGCTTAGGCAATTTAATATATTTCAATCCCTCATAGGTTCGATTTAAGACATATTAGACTTTACGCCTGGAAGAGGGAATAAAGACATATTTCAATCCCTCATAGGTTCGATTTAAGACGCGCTGTTTTGTTTTATATGGTGGCTGGCGCTCACTCATTTCAATCCCTCATAGGTTCGATTTAAGACAAACAAGTGTGACAAATGGTTAAAGGAGGTGAGCTGAATTTCAATCCCTCATAGGTTCGATTTAAGACGGAAAGATGGACTGCAACTCAAGATATCAATCACTTATTTCAATCCCTCATAGGTTCGATTTAAGACTTATTTCCTTAATGTAAGGTCGTGCAAGTGGAACATATTTCAATCCCTCATAGGTTCGATTTAAGACACAGGGTTGTATGTGAGATTAAAACCAACTCAATCGATTTCAATCCCTCATAGGTTCGATTTAAGACCCGGAGCAGCAGGCTTTGGAGTGGGAGTTTATCCATTTCAATCCCTCATAGGTTCGATTTAAGACACAACATCCTGCCTTTTTCTGGAAAAGGCTGCAAGCTCATTTCAATCCCTCATAGGTTCGATTTAAGACAAGGCTTCCGGAATCGTCTTTGTGCAGACTTTCAAACAATTTCAATCCCTCATAGGTTCGATTTAAGACTGGACCGGTACCATTACACTTTGGAAAGGTATCGTATTTCAATCCCTCATAGGTTCGATTTAAGACTCGAATGGTACACTCTTGAATGTGACTTTCGAAAGATTTCAATCCCTCATAGGTTCGATTTAAGACGACAATGGATAAGTTCACCGGAACTTTTCTTAATAGATTTCAATCCCTCATAGGTTCGATTTAAGACCCGAAGGGCAATAACAACAGCGGAGCGGATACAAAATTTCAATCCCTCATAGGTTCGATTTAAGACATGAAATCAAACTCTTGAAGTTAGAGAAGACAGACCCATTTCAATCCCTCATAGGTTCGATTTAAGACCAAATACGGTGTATGTGGATTCAATTTCGTTACCGAATTTCAATCCCTCATAGGTTCGATTTAAGACAGGATGGAACAGGTGAAGGATTAGAGGGAGAATATCCATTTCAATCCCTCATAGGTTCGATTTAAGACGATGTCAATTATTAACCAACTAAATCGAGTAACAAAATTTCAATCCCTCATAGGTTCGATTTAAGACTTCAGGTGTTACAAGATATTTAATAGATAATTATGATTTCAATCCCTCATAGGTTCGATTTAAGACTATATGGAATTGTGTATATTTAAACAGTAAATAATATTTCAATCCCTCATAGGTTCGATTTAAGACCAATGTTCAGGGATCAGTTACCAGATGGTAGATTCATTTCAATCCCTCATAGGTTCGATTTAAGACAATATGATACAATTTATCAGAGATAAGGAATAAAGAAAAATTTCAATCCCTCATAGGTTCGATTTAAGACTCGAATTATATGAGGGCTTTGATTCCCTTGCATTCGCATTTCAATCCCTCATAGGTTCGATTTAAGACCCGTACAAAAAAGTGCCAAAACGGGTTAAAAATAAAGAAAAAAATCAAAAAACAGTGTCAAATAATCGTCGGGGATGAATGGTGTAAAAACACCGGGAGTACGACGATTTTTAGATAAATGTGTCGGTACTGTTTTTATCTTTTCCGATTACATTCCTCGTTGTATAATTTCGAGAATCGAAAGTGTAATATATAACACAATCCTCGGAATTGTTAATTATAGATCTGACTTTTGACTTGATTTCCTCAAATCCGGAGTTAGTCACCTCACCTTCGAATACAGAATTTTGAACCCACATCAGTCTTGTTCTTAAATAGTTTAAGAGTTTTACTCCTCTTTTGGGTTGTGAGATATCATAAACAAGAATTATATACATATCACCACCAAATAACAAATGGTTTATATTCTTTGTCGCCAAGGAGATGTTTGATTAACTTGTAAGCTTCGAGGCGAATAAGTTGTCTGTAACTTACACTTCGTTTGAGAGTTCTGTGTTTAATAGTGGTTTTGAGTTTCTCGTCAAACTCTTTCAAAAATATTTTCCTGCCATCTTCTTTAAGATGACAAAAATTTAACTCTTTAGTAAAATGTTTTTGTTGAATTATCCCTTTATTTATAACAGAAAAGATAATTCTGTCAGTTAGCAGAGGTTTAAAAATTTCTGCCAGATCCAGACTAAGCGAATACCTCGCAGTGCCCGGTTCATGAAGAAAACTAATTGTGGGGGTTAGTTGAGTTTTGTGCAATTCTGAAAGTACCACATTATACACAAGTGAGTTCCCAAATGAAATAAGTGCGTTTATTGGATTGAGCGGTGGCTGTTTGCTTCTTTTGTCGAAATGAAAACCCGGATTTAAAATTTTATTCCAACACTGGTAATAGACTTGTCGGATATTCCCTTCAATTCCCATTATCTCACTTATCTCCTGTGCGTTTTGAAGTGAATCTCTTAAATTGTTAATATTTTCAATTTCAACTTTAAGATCACAATCTCTCACATTATAATAGTTTAGATTCTTTAATATATTAGCACTTGCCCCCATTATCAACTTTGAAGCAATATCCACTCTTTTTGCTTTTTTTACATAGTGATTCACCTGGTTCACTGTTAACTTACCGGAGACGAGAGTTTCTTTTGGAATAAATGAACCGGTGTAATTGCCATAATAATTATAAAAGTGAATCAAAATACCTTTTGTTGCACAAAAGTTAATAAATCTTGTGTTAAACTTTATTTCGCCAAAAGTAAAAATCGCTTCAATATCTTCAACCGGAAGAGGTTTTCTTGTGATTCTTTGAGGTTCCAAAAGTTCATTCTCTTCTGATGAGGTTTCACTTTCATCACCGGCGGAAAATTCTTCTTCATCTCCTGAATCAACCTCACCTGAATCTTCAAATCCGGGTTCAAAATAGAGAGTGTTATTTTTTCGCATCAGTTTACCGGAAGAAAAAATATAATAATTCCTTTTCAAGCTTTCTCCATCTTAGTCAACATAACATAGTTCAAAATAACTACACCTTCGACAAAACTTTTTGTGAATAACTTCCGGAGGAGTTTCCAAATTGACAATAGCCTCAATCTCAGGAATTATCCGGGCAAAAACCTCCCGTTCCTTATCTGTAAGTTTTACCCGTAATCTTTTTTTCATTCTTGGGTAATCAATAATTCCGGTGACATCAAAAACACCTTTTGATTCGAGAACATAAATATAATATTGCACCTGCCTTACATGCAACATTTCCATTTTGTCGGTCTTTTTAATCTCGTGAATCACTTTTTTCTGTCTGTTAAAATAGTCCAGGGATATCCCATCTATTTTGATTTCATGATCCTCCCTTTTGTAGGAATTCTCAGAGATAAACCTGCCAACCGCTACTGTGTCAGAATTAAATTCCATATTGATATGATTGGAAAACAACCAGAGGTGTCGTTTACAATGATAATAATACGCAAATTGGGTTCCTGTGATCAATAGAAATTGCTTCCCAAAGTTTCTGAAGAATTTTGATCTGTAATACCATCTTTAAAAGAATAGACCATTTGATAATTTTCCAAATAGAAAATATCTCCTCTCCAATCGCCAAAGTTCCTGATTTTCTTAAATTCTTCACTGAATTCAAACAAACTGAAAGTGAAGTTAGCCATCAGTGCATTTATATTTTTGATCATTGCCGCCTTTTTAACAAAGTCGTCATCCTTTACACTCAGCAGAGTAAGATATTTGTCAAATAATCGTTCGCCGGATACCGATCCATCTACATTTATGATATTCAGATTTTTTGCAGTCTGTTGCTCTTTTTTCTCAAAAAGTGCCTGATTGATATCCAACGGTACAAACACTCTTGTTGAATTGTCTTCGATCAGTTGAAAAGCACGGTCAACCGCTAAAAACTCTGCTCTGTTAAACTTCTCTTCAAACGATTGAAGTCCATCGGCAAAATTAAGTTTTTGTTCCCTGTTTATCCGATCAAGAACCAGATCATACATCTGATCAAAATTTTTGTTGATTAATATTTGATTGTATTCATCAGCAGTCAGATATTTTTTTACTACATCCAACCTCCTGTCATTTCGGTAAACATCGTTTACCATCCCACTTCTAAATAGGTAAACCTTACAATTTTGTTTTTTAGCGTTTCTATTCACACGCCCCGCAAACTGATCATCAGCATCGGGCATCGCCCTGTCCTTAAAGCCAATATCCATATCGATATCCACACCTGCTTCAATTACTTGAGTAGCGACGACAATAACCGGTCCTTGAATAGCTTCCATCGAATTTTCAAATTTATCTTTTTTACCTTTTTCGAGTTTTACTTCAGGTGACTCATCTCTTCCTTTTAAACTTTTAATTAACTCTCTTCTTCTTGGTTCGAGGATGCTACCTGACAAGAGAAATTTGTTGGGAAATCTGTTGAAGTTTTCATCCTGCCTGATCAGATTATAAAACTCATTTGCCGCACTTTTTTTAACAAATTCGATTAAAACTTTCAAATCTGGGTTTGTTTTAAGTTCGGAATTAATTATCTGTGAAACCTCCCCGGCAAAATCTTCAAGGTCAAAGGTTGATTTTTGTGTAAGAGAAAAATCATATTTGACTCTGCCTGAAAAATTCGGGTTTTTGAAATATTCTTCTTTATCCGTAATTAAATTTACAAATGGAGCATCTTTTATTTTTAATAATTTGTCAATTTTGGGCAGAGTTGCCGACATGATGATAAAACGGATATTTAAAAGCTCTGAATACTCTCTGATAACATGAATTAACTTTCCCCAAATTTCAGGATTATAACTTTGGATTTCATCGATTATCACAACCGAATTTGCCAGTCTGTGAAGTCCATAGTTAGAATCTTTTTTATGCGAAAGCATAATGTTAAAAAACTTCACATGACTTGTAAGAAGAATGGGGTAATTGTAGAAATATCCAGTTAGAAAATTTAGCTTTTCAACTCCGTATTTACCATCTTCTTCGGTAACATCTGAATTGTTACTCGAAGCATTCCCGCTTTTTGAATGAATTTGAGCAACTTCACCCTCTTCCATTAAAATCTTATCAGTAAGTGTAGCATAAGTCTGGGTTATAAGTGTATTGAATGGAAACACATAAAATATTTTGTTGATGTTACTATCATTTTTTAGTAATTCACCAACAGCCAGGAAAGAGAGATTGGTTTTCCCTCCCCCCGTAGGAGCCTCAAGATAAAACAGCCTTTTTGTTGACTTGCCTTCCAAGTTATTCAGTACCTCCAAAGCGAGTCGTGTTCTTAACAGGTTTAGATTCCTGTTTGAAAATTCAGAGAACTTCTCGATTGGCTCTTTAAGGATATCATGATTTTTATCCAATAAATTTTTGTTATAGTCAATATTGTACAGATTGTTAATAAATTTTTCTTTCAATTTTGGAGTAAAAACACCAAAATCATTCCATTTAATGCCACTCACAAACTGATTTGTAGCATAATAATCAGCCGCAGTAAGAAGTGAAAAGGATAACTTTATCAACAAATAACCTGCAATGTTTCCTGATGCGGAAAAACCATCGTCGGAGACCAGTTCTTTAAATATTTCATCCTGAAAGATGTATAACAAATCATCAAAGACTCCAGAAAGATCAGGTTTAAAGACTTCACCAAGTTGTTTTAACTGGTCTATTTCATTTTGGCTAAAAGGAGTTGAATCGAATGCACTGTAAAGCTGTCCGTGGTGTTGTCTTACGGGGTATACCATTCCGAGCAGAATAAAAAGAAATGGCATATTGCCGGGGAGCTCATTACTTAGATCAACCAACCCTCTTGATCGTACAAGATTGTAGTAAAAGGCAATTAATAACCAGACACTTACAATTGAGTGTTTTGATCCCAATACGGTATTCGGATTTTTAAACCTCGGGTTTTTCATTTTGTCCGATTGAAAACCGGGGTTGATCTTTCCAAAGTCATGGAAAAGAACAACCCCGACAAACATCTCCTTTATCAGTTCAGCCAATTCACAGTTTGGTTCAAGTTTATTCAATAATAAATATTGTTTTATCAGGTTGTTTACCACGGGTTCCAGTCCGTTAGCTTCAATCAATCTGTTAAAATATTCAAGAACCAATTGAATATGTTCATCAAGAGTTTCAGTATTTTTTCCATCCCTTCCCAAATGGGCAAAATAATCAGCATGATTATTTATCCATTCGGGTACTGAATAAGAATTGTCTGAAATGATCTCTTGAAATGTTTTCATATTTTAATTAAGCTGCACTATAAGGTTTTCGAATCCTCCACCATTAAGTCTGAACAGATTCCCGGGATAATAGTCGCCTCCAAGTTTTACATTTGTGAGCACATAATCATCCAATGTGTAAACTCTTCGTTGGGCATCATAACCGGAGGGAAGCCTCTCAAAATTAAAGATGGTGTTAGTCTTAAATTGGCCTAATTTAAAGCCTGTTTTCTTCTCTATTTTAGTGTCTTCCAACTTCTTAAAGAGAGTATCGATTTGGTAACTCTCACCGGGTTCGGGGGTGAATTCACTCCAGGAATACTCAATAAAGTCTTCCCACCAGATATTAAATTCATTTTTACCGAGGTAAGGGATATAAACCGCTTTGGACTCTTTTAGATTTTGGAACAGGAAATTTTGTGTTTCATTTTCGAGATCAAGTTTTAGATATACCTTATATGAGGGGTCAATCAGAATCTGCTCTTGAACAATCAGGTTTCCACCCTCTTCATAACTGGCAAAGCCTGTGCTGTTGTTATAACTGAGGTAACTTTTTTTGAAAACAACCGACTCGGTTCCTGAGACGGGTTTGATTCCAACACCAATTACATTTAAACTTCTATAATATTCGGGAAGTTGTTTTGGGTCTTCGATATAACTTTGATAAAAACCTCCAAGTCCTGCGATTGCACCGAGAATTCCCAGCAGGGCGGGTTTGTGCAGTGAATTATAGGTCAGATAAAGGTCTTCATTCATATCAGTTTTTTTAAGAAAACCCAAAGGAGCCCTGATCATAACAGAAATTACTGTCTGTTTCATCGATAGCCTACATCTTTTGAGAATTTAGAAGATTGTATTTTTCGATTTTGAGATTATCCAATCCTTCGATGATTGTATCAACTGGATTGTAATACAACTCTATCTTTTCGATTTCACTTTTAATTGCTGTTAGAACTTCTCCAACTTTCATGGCATTGATAACTACCTTTTTGTCCTTGTCTCTTTTGACATCTATAAGTTCTGTGAAACCGGGCAGAACTTTTGTGGATCCTTCATTTAGAGTCACAAAAAGAGCCATTTCATTTTCCGATCCTATCTTCCTGGAAGAATCAAGATAAGTGACTGCCTTGGTCATTGATTCTTTAAAAATGTCAATGTCTTCGGTCGAAAGAAATGACGGGGTTTGTGGATTTTCAGAAGCACTCTCATTGTTTTCAACCAATCTGTAATAATCTTCAAGGTTTTTCGGATTGATTGAAAAATGATAAACATAGTGTCCCTCTTGAAGATTTGTTTGATTTCCGATGGTGGCATTTTGTTTATCGTCTTCTTCTGTACCTGTTCTGAATGGTGACAAAATATCTTCAGTGTACATGATATTTTCATTAAATCTGTTTATTGCATGTCCTATCTGTACAGGTCCGTGAATTGATAAATTTACACTGTCTGTTTTGGATTGTTTTGCAAAAGTTGCACCAAACATTCTGACATCTATACAATTCAAAAGATTTATAAGTGCTGCATGTTTCCCTGCGCCTTTTGATTTTTTAGCCGCTTTGGCGGAATCCTCTGTGATTACAGATTTTTTCATACCAATAACAGAGGAAACCATCGAGTCGTACGCTTCTTCAAGATTGTAAGGCACCATATCATTATTAAATCTTTTTATATAGAGCACATGTTTTCCTTCTTGCCCCTGATAGTTTTTGCGTATATAGTCTTTAATGGCATACTTTAGAGCTTTGTCTGTTGCAAATACGGTTCCGTCGGGTAATGTTCTTGGTGAATGGGTAAAATCCGCATTAAAATTTGAATTTATTGAACGGATAACTGAACAGCCATACACACGATTGTTAAATTTTGCTGAGTTCATATTAATTTATCTCCTCTTTTGATTTGTATAAAATGTTATCACTAAAATAGCCGGCAAAAAAGACAGGAAGCATTTCTTTGTAAGTAGCAGCAGGATTGTATCCAATAACCTGTTCAAACAACTTGTTGAATTTTCGGTTATTAAAATTGATCGCATGTTTGTATTGGTTGAAGGTTCTTATCAACTGATCGTTGAATGATTCAACCGTTGTACGATTTATAAAAGGTTCAACAAGTGAATGAGTTTTATTAGATGATTGACTCTGTGATATCAGATAATAAACCAATTGACCGGCACAAAAAGCATACTCGTAATCATCATTTAATTCTGTTCCCGTATCATTAACCAGGGTTGTTATCTTGTCGAAATATTTGGGTATCTCGCTGGGCATTTCTCTTCCTCCGAAATTGTTGTTGTTTATATCAAATTTGTGGTTTTGACTAAAAAGGATGTTTAAGATGTTTTTGATACTTTCAAAGGGTAACTTCTCAGATGAAAGAATTAAATCTGTTATGTTGGAAAGTATCAGATTATAAAATGTCGTTCCTGAAATCGCATTGGTTTTTGATTTATAAATAAATTCATAGATAGCATACCTGGACTTCACCAGATTTTTGATCAATCTTTTATTTGGAATTTTATTAAAGCCAGTGTTTGAGGAAAGATCATCGAAGTAGTGAAATGAAGGTTTATCTTTTCCGGTAATCAGAAGATTGTTAAAAATCGCATTTGCGACCTTTACTTCGAATTCAAAAATGGTTTTTATGTTCTCCACTTCTTTGGTGTTTTGCAGCAACTTGTAAACTTTAAAATCGGTCAACTCATAAATAAACTTCTCGACATAGTCAAAATCGTTTATTGAGATGGTCATTCCTTTACCCCAATTAAGGAGGTAATAATTGTCAAGATTTGTTGAATGTTTCTCTTTTAGCTCAATTATTATATCCCGAAGAGATAACTTTCCCGTCTCTTTAACCGTTTCAATTATTTTATTATTCATCTGATCTGAATAGATAAAAATCGGAAGGGGATTTGGAATTTTGTTCTCTTTAAGTCGGAGCAGGTTTTCAAAAACATTTAGATTTATTGCGGTTTTAAATTCCGCTAATCTGAATGAATGTGTAAAAGAGCTTTGTGAGAATTGAAGGGGTTTTTTTACATTAGTATTTATTTTGAAGGAGTGTAACCCCAAATTACCATTTTCGATAGTGAAATCATTTACATTATATATCTTCAGCTTAAAATATATCTCGGACAGGTGGGTGACAAAATCCAAAGGCAGATTAAAAATGACAGTTATGAATTTCTCATCTGTCGGGTTGAATCTCCCGGACTGCTCAAGGATTTCTCTAAAGATAGATTGGGCATATGCAGATTCCTCGCTAAACCCAAACTCATTGATTTTATCAAAATAAAGTTCTCCGCTTGTTTTGTAAAACTTGTCAATTGATCCAGTAAGTTTTTCATAATTTTTTGTGTTAAATTGAATCACAAAATGATTATTCGTCGAGATTTGTTTGACAAGAGTTTTGTTGCTGTTTACACACCTTGATAGGAACAACTTTTGGAAATATTCATTATCTCTCAGGTAAGTATAAACTTCACTTTGTTCTATTCCATCCGTAAACTCTCCTTTTTTGTTCACCTCAAAATGGAATTTAAGCGAAAATTTTCTCGGTTCATTGTTGTCCGGTTCATATAAGTAGTATTCTCCTGCTTCAAGAGACCGATTCTCAAACAACAGCCAATCTAACTTCTCACCAAGAGAATCCACATAGTTTGACAGTTCAGTAATCATTTATCCTCCTCTTTGATTTTTGCGAGCCCAAAGCCCATGGAGTTTTTGTTCCCAAAACCGCAGTCATATCCTGTTTTAATCAGTCTTTTATCTCCAGAAATATTGAAGGGAGCGAGGATTCCTATTACATCTGTAGCTTTAGGGGAATTTGGATTAATTGTGATTTTTTTTGTGACCCGTTCCCTCTTTTTGATATACTCTTTGTCCCAGGATATACAAACAGAGGCTTCGCATGAGAGATCCTCTCCGGTAATTAGTAAATGTTTATTGAGTAAGTTTTGAGTTAAAATTCGGGAAGCTTCTTCCTCCTCATCGGGACGAAGGAAATGGGTGCTTTGTTTACCGTGGTATTCAACGGGTTTTGAAATCACCATGGGTGCGAGAAGTCGAAAATCCATCGAATCAGAAAATTCGGGTTCTCCCAAACCGGCAATTTCTTCAATAATGAAGGTGGTATATCGGTCGATTGTGCCAACCTTAAAAATACTTTTTTGAAGTGTACCGGTGACGAAAGTTGTAAGGAATTCTTCAGCTTTTGGGGAGGATATATAAAGTGTGGTGGTGGGGTCTTCGAAATAGAAAATATCTTTAACTACTTTTATTTTCGAAAATTCGACGCCGAAAGAGAAAAGTTTATAATTTTTCCCCGTTTCGAGTTGATATCCCTTATTGTGCAAAAACTGTGAAAATTCGGGAGAGCCCATTTTGAGCATCTCATATATTGCCGAACTCAGGTGATAATAAAAATTTGCATTGATAGATTTAGACGCACTTCTAAGAGTGAATTTTAAGCGCATAGACCTCCCTTTGTATTTTGCCTAAAGCAACGACTGCTCTATCGTTCATATTTTTTCCATTCAAATAATATCATTGTATCAATTTCAAAACTGATCTTTTAATGTTGGTTAAGTTAAGAATTTTTCACGATAATTTATTGTCATTGAATGACATTTTTTAAATTTATTTGCTACAAACATATCACCCGCCGAGGCTGGTTAATTTGGATATAGTCAGAACATTTTTTTCTACGAACATATCACCCGTCCAGACGGGTTTTGGGGGTTGGGGATTGATCATTTTGCTACGAACATGTCACCAGCCCAGACGGGTTTTCAACAAACCCGTATCATCCGGGTTCTATAAAAAATCCCTCTCAGCGAAACTCTGTCTAATCTGCGTGTATCTCCCAAAGGGATGCCTTCGGCATGCAGTCCCCTTCTTCCGTGGAATCTGTGAAAATCCGTGGTTTCCGTGTAACTATTCCCCCTTTCATTTTGCATGGGGCAATCGGGACGATTACCTCTCCTCACTCTTGCGACATAAAGTCACTCAAGTACTCGAGTACTCAAGTTCTAAAGAGTTTGTGTGAAAAGTAAATATTCAAGCAACGAGAATGATCAATTTTAAGTAATCTTTCTAAAAATCAATAATTTGACTTTCAATAGACA
>Ga0056904_1001353_pt1 | contig 11330 bp, 10 predicted proteins | sample EBPBio172007_DNA_FD_55043 | JGI IMG/M metagenome (GOLD analysis project Ga0056904, IMG submission 55043) | Wastewater treatment Type I Accumulibacter community from EBPR Bioreactor in Madison, WI, USA - Reactor 1_9/17/2007_ DNA | ecosystem: Engineered > Bioreactor > EBPR > Anaerobic-Aerobic >...
TGTGAACTTTGGAAAGCGTTAAAATAGTATCTTTCGGCATCGGTCGGCTTTTTGTAGCCGATATTGATTTGTCCGGTAATCGACTCGTAACCATTAATTACGGATGCTGAACCTTTTGAGATACTGATCTGAGATATCCATGGGCCGGGGACAAAACCAAGTCCAAATGAACTTCCTATCCCATTCATCGACGGGATATTTTCGAAAAGCATTTGTGTGTATGTTCCGGCAAGTCCAAGAAGTTGAATTTGTCGGGCACCCGTCACCGCATCCTGAAACTGAACATCCACAGAGGCATTGGTGGTGAAACTCTCACCAAGATTACAGCAGGCTGCCTTAAGAAGTTCTTTGTTTGAGATAACTTCAATCATCTGAGGTTCGCCTTCATCAATAAACTTTGACGAACGATCGGCAGATATCAATACTTCTTGAAATTCCCTGTTCAGTGACAAGACAATAACGATTGAGTCGAGTGAATTTGACACTTCAATTGTATCAGGTTTATAGCCGATATAACTGACAATAAGTTGTGAGCGTTCTTTACCTGTTTTTTTTAAGGAGAAGAAACCGTTTTCATCGGTTGTTGCTCCAATTTGTGTTCCTTTCCAAAAAACATTCGCGGAAAGGAGCGGGTGTTGATGCTGTTGTCCTTCATGTGTATCAAGTTCATACACATAACCGGTAAGATTTTGTGCAGAAATTGCACTGCTGATGCATAAAAACATCACTAAGATAAGAATGAATTTCATAGTTAAACTCTTTTTTTTATCCGAATTGAAAATATTTAGTAGGCAGACGCATTTATTCCTGTAGCAGGGATAAAACAATTCTGCAAGTAAAACGGAATTTTAAAAGAGGGGGTTTGCTATCTTAAGCTGGTGGATTGATTTGAGGAGGTGTTTACCATAAAGAGGTTCCGGAGAAAAACCGGATTCGTTCAGGAAATAGTTTTCGTTTTTTTCGGTTGCGTTTGAGGTCGAAATAACCGAGACAACAGTAACATTTTGTTGAACTTTATCAGAAGAACTTATTGAAAATTCGTCATCTATTTTGATTTGCGCAAGCTGGTCTGAACAACAACTTATATTTTCGCCGTGCGAGAAAGAGGTTTCGGTAGCTTTTGAAGCTGAATTCTCAGTATTACAACAAGATTCTGTCTCTTCCGCTTTTTTCCCGTCGTTGCATTCCCTACATGAGACCAAGGATTTAGTTCCTGTGATGTCACACATATGCAAAATCACCGGGAGACCGGCAGTAGAGAGTGTAAAAGCAAAGATTAGACTTAGTGTCAGAAACTTCTTATTCATAGTGCCAAATATACATTCTGTTTTATTATTACACAAGTCTAATGAAAATCTCTGAAAAATATTCATATATGATATGGTGATGCAGGAAAATAAAGTAATAAACTGAAAAAGGCTTCAAACTGCAATAATTTTGTTAAATTAAGTTTCGCAGTTAAACAATTTAATCAACTTTATTTGAAGAAAAACCAATCCAAAAAGGAGTAAAAAAATGTTTGTTGAACAATTTTACAGTGAATTTGAAATAGAATTTAAGGGTACACGCAGAGTTCTTGAAAACCTGGATTTTTCAAAATTCGATTATAAACCACACCCAAAGTCCTTTTCATTCAGACATTTGGCGCTACATGTTGCAAATATGCCAAACTGGGGATTTCTTACATTAAATTCCAATGAATACAGGATGAATCCGGAAGAGGCAAGTCTCGACAGAGACAATCCGCTGAGCAAAGAAGAGCTACTTGAATCATTCGATAAAAATGTAAATCAATTTATGGAGAAATTAAAGGGAACCACTGAAGAGCAGATGTTGGAGGTGTGGACTTTATATTTCCAGGATAAGGCATTGTTTGGACAACCAAGGCATATCGTTCTCAGATCCTCTGTGATGAATCACATGATCCATCACAGAGCACAACTCACAGTGTATTTGCGAATGAATGACCTGAAAGTGCCGGGGCTTTATGGTCCCAGTGCCGACGATCAGAAGTTTTAATCTGCATCGCTTTACCTAAACTTATTTCAGGAGATTTATCTTTTTTACCGAATTCCCGATCGGGCTATTTAAAGTAAGAAGGTAAACTCCTGAAGGAAGTTCCGAAGCCTCAAATTCCATTTTGTGATTCCCCTCCGGTTTAAATCCACTATCAAGAACTTTAACCAATTCACCCAAAGTGTTATAAACAGATAGAGTTATATCGGTTGCTTCAGGAAGGGCATAAGATATGGTTGTTGACGGGTTAAATGGATTTGGGTAATTGTCGAAGAGCATCACAGTTGTGGGAAGTAGGCCAAACTCAACCGTCTCCACTCTTGAATAGGAGACAGAACCGTCTAAATCTATTTGTTTGAGTCTCACTGATACAGCGCCGTTTTTGTTTAATTCCATAAAATGTGAATAATGAGTGAGATCAGTTGAGGTTCCTTTTCCATTGACAAATGCTTCAGTAGTGAAAACCACGCCATCATAACTTTTTTCAATTTCAAACCCAAAGTTATTCAGTTCGGTGGCTGTTGACCATGAAACCAAAATGCCATTTTTCTGTTGGAGAGCTTCGAATGATGCAAGTTCAACCGGCAGTATATTGGTAAACTTGCTGCTGCCTGTGTTAACCACTTCTTTTGTATTATCCTCCTGAACAACAGCTATCGAATAAAGATTGGTATCGTTCCAAGCCGGCTCAAATTTATACCGGTAAACAAATTCATAATTACCCGCTGTGGTCGGGAAAATCTCACCGACGGAGCCCGGAACTGATTTTCTAAAGACATGCGGAAAAAATCTTTCACCGTTTGATCCGGGGGCAGTAGCATAATTTATCGGGTGTTCAACTGCATAAACCCTTAATTTCCATGATCCGGCCGGCAAATCAGAAAGGAGGGCAGCTTTAACTCTAACTTCAACAGTATCCACTGAAATTCGTGTGTGAGTCACTTCCAAACCGAGTGGAGACATAACTGCCATTCGGGTGTTATAAGCCCCAATTAAGTTAGTGGAATTAAAGGGCCAAACATCCACAATTACTCCATCAACATTCAACCAGGGAGTAGCATTAACATTACCCTTCATGAATTGAATTCTGTCGCGGTTCTGCTGAATGTTATGTTGATACATTGGATCAGAAACTCCGGGCCACCAGGCATGGTAGGTAATGGCAATTAATGAATCTGACATCTGCTCGATAAAAGCATTTAGAACAGGATTACTTGAAGCACATGGCCCGCAGGAGGCATTTGTGACTTCTTCAAAAAGAGGATATCTCTTAAATCCTGAAGTTAATTCATCAGAATTTTTTCTTCCACTTTGGGCATTTATACCCAATACAAAAACAATAAACAACAGACCGACAGTAAAAATTTTTTTCATGGTAATTTGTTTTTCTTATGTAAGAAACATTTAATTAAATTTGAAACAAAATTACTCAAAAATATAGAATTGGCTGTAAAAAAAAATGAACAGAAACGAACACTTAATAGATCCTCACTATAAACACAGAACAACACTTTTTGAGAAAAGCATTGCACCTGAAGGAGCGATTGTTTTTCTTGGCGACAGTATCACCGAAATGTGTGAGTGGCAGGAGTTTTTCCCCGGTGAAACGATTTTAAACAGGGGGATTTCAGGAGACAGTACATTTGGNGTGATTGACCGGCTCGAAGGTATCATAAATCTGCAACCAAAAAAGATTTTTATTACAATTGGCGTAAATGATCTTCAAAGGCAATATCCCAAAGAAACAGTAATTAATAATATTAAAAAGACAGCCAATATTTTACTTGCGGAGACAAAAAGCAAAATATACCTTCAGTCAATTTTACCTGTGATCGAAAAAAAACTTCAAACCGGAATTAAAAACAGCACAATAGATTTGGTAAACGATGAGTTACGNAAGTTTTCCGAAGAGGATAATATTGAGTTTATTGATAATAACAAACTTATGAAAGACAGTTCAGGCAATCTGAATCAGGACTTGANCAGTGATGGACTTCATTTGAATGGTGAGGCATACCGGCTTTGGATTGAAAATATCAGATCAAAAGTAAATGATTAGATATCTCTGTTTTGCTTTGAAAAAGGGGAGCGGTATAAGTATATTAGAAGTTTAAATTATTTATTTTTATGGAATTAAGTTGGTTAAGTACATATTTATAACCGGTGGCGTTGTTTCGTCAATCGGGAAAGGAATTACGGCTGCATCTTTAGGCTTGCTGCTTCAACAGCGAGGCTACCGGGTGACTATTCAAAAATTTGATCCTTACATTAATGTTGATCCGGGAACGATGAATCCTTTTCAACATGGTGAAGTATATGTAACCGAAGATGGTGCCGAAACTGATCTTGATCTGGGTCATTATGAGCGGTTTCTTGGATTAAATATGAAGCGTGCCAATAACACAACCACGGGTCAGATTTACTACGATGTAATAACCCGGGAGCGGCAAGGTGAATATCTCGGAGCTACCGTTCAAGTTATTCCGCATATCACTGATGAGATTAAAAGAAGGATGTGCAAACTCGGGGAATCGGGTGATTATGATATTATAATCACTGAAATAGGAGGAACAATTGGCGACATCGAAAGTTTGCCTTTTATTGAGGCGGTAAGGCAATTGCTCCATGAATTTGGNAAAAAGAATGCGCTTACTATTCATGTAACATATGTCCCGTATATCCGTGCCGCAGATGAAGTTAAAACAAAACCAACTCAACATTCCGTAAAAGCGCTTTTGGAACTTGGGATACAACCTGATATTCTTGTATGCAGATCCGAGCGGATTCTCTCTCTTGAAATTCGGTCAAAAATAGCATCATTTTGTAATGTTGACAGTAAATCGGTNTTCTCTGCTCACGATTGTGATACCATTTACGAAATTCCTCTCGTATTACATCAAGAAAAAATGGATTTGGTGGTCCTNAAAAAAATGCGACTACAGGATACAAAAATTGAACTTGGAACATGGAAAAAATTTGTTTCAAAGATCAAAAATCCTGCTCATACAATCGAAATTGCAATCAGCGGAAAGTATATCGATTATCACGATGCTTACAAAAGTATTATCGAATCGTTTGTACATGCAGGTGCTGAAAATGATGTAAAAGTGAAAATTCGTTGGGTGAATGCAGAAGATTGTGAATCGGGTAATCTTGATGAAATATTTGAAGGAGTAAGCGGGATTCTTGTTCCCGGAGGTTTTGGTACNCGAGGAATTGANGGGAANATAAAGTCGATCAACTACGCCCGTATCAACAATATTCCATTTTTTGGAATTTGTCTTGGGATGCAGTGTGCNGTTATTGAATTTGCCCGAAATGAATGTAATATGCCAAGAGCCAACAGTTCCGAGATAAAAAAAGGAGCNTTTTCGGTTATCGATCTGATGCCNACGCAAAAAGGAATAAAAAACATGGGTGGAACGATGAGACTTGGTTCCTANAGTTGTGTGATTGAACCGGGGACAAAAGCTGCTGAAGCCTATGGTGTTGAAGAGATTAAAGAACGACACCGACACAGATATGAACTGAACAATCAGTTTCGTGACAAACTGAAGAACAAAGGTATGGTTGTCAGTGGAGTATCTCCTGACGGATTTCTTGTTGAAATGATCGAATTAAGAGATCATCCCTGGTTTGTTGCCTGTCAATTCCACCCCGAATTAAAGAGCAGAGCCACAAACGCACATCCACTGTTCAGGGAGTTTGTAAAAGCTTCAAAGATTTATTCATTTACCAAATAGATCGTTTTACCGGATTGAATATAGCAGTTTTTGTTTCAGGGAGGGGTTCAAATCTTAGAGCCATCATCGAATCTAAAATACTGGCAGGTCTGGTTGAAGTTGTATTGGTTATCAGTGACAAAAGTGACTGTGGTGCCTTCAAAATTGCAGAACAATTTAATACAGGAACCGCAGTTGTTGGTAAAAAAGGGATTTCTTTTTCGGAACTGACAAAAATTCTAGACGAAAAAAAAACAGGGTTGATAGTTCTGGCGGGTTTTCTTAAACTTATACCAGCTGAATTTGTAAACCATTTTGAAAATCGGATTATTAATATTCATCCGGCACTGTTACCTTCATACGGTGGAAAAGGGATGTATGGTCATCATGTTCACGAAGCTGTTTTTAAATCGGGCGACAAAATCTCAGGACCGACAGTACATTTTGTGAACAGTGAGTATGACAGAGGTGCAATAATTTCACAGAAGTTTGTTGACATATCAAAAGCAAAATCAGCGGAAGAAATTGCTTCACTGGTGTTACAAGCGGAGCATATATTATTACCCGAAGTTGTTGGGCTTTTTGCCCAAAACAGAATAAAAATTGAAAATGGAAAAGTTAAGATTGTCAGTTTGGAAGAGCGACGATCATGAAAATGGAAAACAAATTNAAAAAATATGCACTGATTTCACTCACTGACAAAAGTGGTGTNAAAGAACTTGCCACNGCATTGATAAATTGTGGTTATTCACTTGTNTCAACCGGAAATACCGCAAAAGTGATTCAAGATTCCGGGATGGAATGTCTTGAGATAAGTAGCCTTACAGGATTTCCTGAGATACTTGGTGGGAGAGTTAAAACGCTAAATCCAAAAGTTTTTGGCGGAATCCTGGCGAGACGGGATAACACCAGGGATATCGAAGAACTTNTCGAACATGGTATTGATCTCATAGATGTGGTNGCAGTTAATCTTTACGATTTTTCCGGTGCTTCACAAAAGGAAGATGCNACNGTTGCAGATTTAGTGGAGAAAATTGACATTGGGGGAGTTTCTCTTATTCGGGGTGCTGCAAAAAATCATAAATTTGTATCGATTCTTACATCGCCAATTCAATATCCCGAATTTATCGAAAGATTAAGCAATAACAACCTTGATGAAGAATATCGACAATATCTTGCTGTTGAAGGATTTAAAGTAACCGCCGCCTACGATTCGATGATATCACGGGTGCTTGAAGAAAAAATAACCGGGGAAAACACAATACTCTCGATATTTGAACCGGAGAGAAGAGTACTTAGATATGGTGAAAATCCTCATCAAAAGGGGTATTTCTTTGGAGATTTTAGTGAATATTTTGAGCAGTTGATTGGGAAAGAGTTATCTTATAACAACATTCTTGACCTTTCTGCTGCAACCGAACTCGTTTGGGAGCTTGAGGAATTCGGCTGTGCGATTATAAAACACAGCAATCCGTGTGGAGTGGCGGTAAAAAAGAGTATATTTGAATCGTTTAATGCTGCGCTTTCGTCTGATCCCGTTTCCGCTTTTGGTGGAATTGTAGTTTTTAACGGTCAGGTTGATGAAATTACCGCACTTAAGTTAAATGAAATTTTTCTTGAACTGGTGGTTGCTCCTTCTTTCACAGAAGAGGCGATTGAGATACTAAGCAAAAAGAAACAGCGAAGAGTTTTGTTGCAGAAAAAGAGGGCAAACAACCCTTTTATCATCAGAAATGCAGCCGGAGGGTATCTTGTACAAGAAAATGACAGCTATTCCGGGGAGATTGAATCAGCAATTAATGTTTCGAAGGTGCCCGTTCAAACCGAGAGATTAGACCTTTGCAAGTTTGCCTGGACTGTCTGTAAAAATGTGAAATCGAATGCGATAGTGCTGGTAAAAGATGGTCAAACAATCGGAATTGGAGCCGGACAGGTATCGCGTGTAGATTCCGTAAAAATTGCCATTACAAAAGCCAAAGAATTTGGCTTTGATATTTCAGGTGCTATTGCAGCATCTGACGCTTTTTTTCCGTTTGAAGACGGAATAAATTTATTGGCTGAGGCGGGAGTAACCGAGATTGTGCAACCCGGTGGATCTGTNAGAGACANCGAAGGGATTGAAGCCGCCGACAGACACAATATTTCAATGATTTTTACAAAAATCAGACACTTTAAACACTGAGGAATTGTTAATGGGATTGTTCGATTTTTTAGCAAATGACATAGCGATCGATTTAGGTACTGCAAACACTCTTATTCATGTTAAGGGTAAGGGGATCATTTTAAATGAGCCTTCAATCGTTGCGTTTGACCGAAACACGAGAAAAATTATTGCTCTGGGAAACAAAGCAAAAGAGATGATGGGAAGAGAACATCGCGATATTAAAGTTACCAGACCGATGAGAGATGGTGTAATTGCTGACTTTGAAATAGCAGAGGGGATGATAAGAGCGTTTATCAAAAAAGTGAACTCAGGAATTGTTTCCGCCAGAAAAGTGGTTATTGCTGTTCCAAGTGGAGTTACTGAAGTTGAAAAGAGAGCTGTCCGAGACAGTGCCGAGCATGCCGGAGCGAAAGAAGTTCATTTAATCTCTGAACCGATGTCTGCTGCAATTGGAATTGGCATTGATGTTTCCCGGCCTGAAGGTAACATGGTAATTGATATTGGTGGTGGAACCACAGAGATTGCTGTTATCGCATTATCCGGCATAGTGGTTGAGGAATCAATCAAAGTTGCCGGTGACGAGATGAATGAGGCAATTGTAAGTTTTTTCAGAAGAAACTACAACATCCTGATTGGTGAAAGAACCGCAGAAGCCATTAAATGTCAGGTTGGCTCTGCAATGGCACTCCCTGAAGAGCTTACAATCGAAGTAAAAGGAAGGGATTTGGTAGGCGGGGTCCCCAAAAAAGTTGAGGTTTCATCTGTAGAGATCAGAGATGCACTCGAAGGTCCTGTTGTTGCCATATTGGAAGCTGTAAGAAGATTACTCGAGAGAACAGGTGCTGAACACTCTGCAGATATTCACAGCTCCGGGATCATGCTTTCGGGGGGTGGTGCGCTGTTGAAGGGACTTGACAAAAGAATCAGACTTGAAACAAATCTCCCTGTGCATATTGCAGAGGAACCGTTAACGGCAGTTGTGAGAGGTGCCGGCAGAGTGATAGACAATCTTAACGGCTATTCTTCAGTATTGATAAGGCATCGCCGCTATTAGGATGAATCAATTTTTTATTGCGCTCCTCCGGTCATTCAAAGCATATCTGATTTTGATTGCTTTGGTTATCGCCTCCTTTATGTTAATGTCGATTAGTGAACATGAATCCACACAGAGGTTGCGCTCACTTGCACTTTCAACATTTTCACAGGTCTCAGGAATCTTTGGTTATGTAAATTTTATTTCAGACATGAGATCTGAAAACGAAAAACTCCGCAGAAGAAATGCTGAGTTGATGCTCGAGAATAACCAGTTAAGAGAATTTGGACTTGAAAACCGTGAACTTCGAGATATGCTTGCTTTTGAAGATACCTCCTCCTACGATCTTATTGCAGCCGAAGTTATCGCCAAATCTTTTTTGGCAGATCAAATAAACTTCACAATAAATCGTGGTGCAGCAGATTCAGTTAAGCCCGGTATGCCGGTCATTTCACAGACCGGATTAGTCGGGATTGTTTACACCACCTCCGATAAATATTCCATCGTAAGAACCTATAAGAATGTAAATCTTAAACTCATCGTAAAATTATTAAATTCGGGAACACCGGGAATCCTTAAATGGAACGGTACCGAACTCGTGATGCAGGGGATACCCAAAACACTTCAAATTCAAAAAGGTGAGAGAATAGTAACTTCAGAAGTCAGTTCTTTAATTGGAATAAATATCCCTGTTGGTGAAGTTGCGCGAATTCTAAATCCTGAAAGTGGATTGTTTAACGATTTGCTTCTCACTCCATTGGCTGACCTTAACAGCACTGATAACATCTTTGTTATGAGAATGATTCAGAGTAAAAAAGTTGACAATTACGAACTTAATTACCTGAACACTAAATGAATAATAACAAATATCTAAAGTACCTGTTGCCGGTGGCTTACCTGATCCCACTTCTGTTTGTTCAGGTGGTTTTTGTCCCTTTTATCTCCATCGAAACCATTATACCTGATCTGATACTTATTCTTGTTGTTCACACTGCNGTGAAACACGGTCAGATCCCGGGAACNCTTTTTGGATTTGGTGCCGGATTAATATTTGATCTGGTAACAGGGAATATGCTGGCAAGTTCTGCGCTTGCAAAAACACTTGCCGGTTTTACGGCAGGTTATTTCAGTACCAACAGGATTGATATAAATCTTGGCTCATACAGATTCATCTTTATAATCGTTCTCGCTGCATTCATAAATTCCTCCACATTCGCTTTGGTAACAAATTTCGACCTTAATAATAATTTCCTGAAACTTATTTTTGAACAGGGAATTACTCCCGCTTTATACACCGGATTCGTCAGTGCAATCTGGGTATTTACAATCCCCAAAAAACAAGGTGACTGGTTAAAATGACACAACTTTCTTCAGTTAGAAAGAGTGTGCTCGCAGGAATTATACTGGGTCTTTTTTTGATTTACGGTTTAAAATTATTCTCGATGCAAATCGTTTTCAACCGCAAATTTGAAGATAAATCCACCGACAACAGTATAAAAGCCATCGAGCAGATGCCTCTTCGAGGAGTATTTTACGATCGTAATCTTAAGCTTCTGGTTCAAAATGTCCCTTCATATACAGTAAGAATAACACCTTCTGAGTATGATACGCTAACAAATCCGATGCTTGAGGCTCTTCTTCAGCTTCCCAAGGACACTATCTCCCATATTATGCAAAAGCATAAAAAATATGGGAAATATCAACCTGTGAAAATTAAAAAAGGTGCTTCATTTGAAGAGATTGGATGGCTGGAGGAAAATTCTGAGCGATTCCCGGGTGTGGATTATATAATTGAAATCAAACGGGGTTACACAAACACCTTTTCAGCAGCTCATGTGCTTGGCTACCTGAAAGAAACCAATGAAAACGATTTAAAAAAGGATAGTTTCTATACTCTTGGTGACAATCTCGGNATGAACGGGATAGAGAAAAGTTACGAAAAGGAATTGCGCGGTGAAAAGGGTTTTAACTACATCCTCGTGAATGCCACTCGTAGAAAAATTGGACGCTATAAAGACGGTACTGTGGATTTAGCCTCAATTAAGGGGAAAGATCTGGTATTATCTCTCGACTCAGGTGCTCAGGCAACTGCAGAACAGGTTATGCACGGCAGGAGCGGGGCAATAATTGCGATTGAACCATCCTCAGGTGAGATACTTGCTTTTACAAGCGCACCCGATTATGATCTTTCCAAGTTTTCCGATATTACACCAAAAGAGTATATGAGGGATTTGATTTCAAATCCTCTAAAACCACAATTTAATCGTGCTACTCAGTCAACNCACTCNCCCGGNTCAACTTTTAAGGTACTTGTTGCTTTATGTGGACTGGAGGTTGGTGCGATTAATGAGAACAGCACTATTTATTGTCCCGGGTCTTATACTTACGGAAACCG
>Ga0056904_1001381_pt1 | contig 11126 bp, 10 predicted proteins | sample EBPBio172007_DNA_FD_55043 | JGI IMG/M metagenome (GOLD analysis project Ga0056904, IMG submission 55043) | Wastewater treatment Type I Accumulibacter community from EBPR Bioreactor in Madison, WI, USA - Reactor 1_9/17/2007_ DNA | ecosystem: Engineered > Bioreactor > EBPR > Anaerobic-Aerobic >...
TCGGCAAGGCCGAGGGCGCAGGCGCGGCCGATGCCGCGGGAACCTCCGGTGATGATCGCGACATTCGCCATGCGAGAGCTCCCTAGGCTTTTGGCGGCACCAAATCGGCCAGCCGGTCGATGACGGTTGCCAAGCCGACCGGATTGAGGGTCTGCCGGCTATCGTTGGGCCAGGCCCAGATCAGCGTCGCCAGCAGTTCTGTTACCGGCTTGGGCGGTGAGGACCCGACAAGACGCCGAATCCTCTCGTCGATATCGGGGCCGAACACCTCGAGATTGTGGATCACGATATCCGCAATCGGATCCTCGCCCGGCCGGCCGCTACCCATGGCAATCAGAGATCCATCACGAGACGCGCCGGGTCTTCCAGCGATTCCTTGACGCGCACGAGGAAGGTGACAGCCTCCTTGCCGTCGACGATGCGATGATCGTAGGAGAGCGCGAGATACATCATCGGCCGGATCTCGATCTTGCCACCGACGACGACCGGGCGTTCCTGGATCTTGTGCATGCCGAGAATGCCGGACTGCGGCGCATTGAGGATCGGGGTCGACATCAGCGAGCCGTAGATGCCGCCGTTGGTGATGGTGAAGGTGCCCCCCGCCATCTCCTCGATCTTGAGCTGGCCGTCACGCGCACGCTTGCCGAAATCGGCGATGGTCTTCTCGATCCCGGCGAGGCCGAGATGATCCGCGTCGCGCAGCACCGGCACGACGAGGCCCTTCTCGGTGCCGACCGCGATGCCGACGTGGTAGTAATTCTTGTAGATGACATCGGTGCCGTCGATTTCGGCGTTGACGCCCGGCAGCTCCTTCAGCGCCTGCACGCAGGCCTTCACGAAGAAGCTCATGAAGCCGAGCTTCACGCCGTGCTTCTTCTCGAACAGGTCCTTGTACTGGTTGCGCAGCGCCATGACGGCGGTCATGTCGACCTCGTTGAAGGTCGTCAGCATCGCGGCGGTGTTCTGGCTCTCCTTGAGGCGGCGCGCGATCGTCTGGCGGAGCTTCGACATCTTCACCCGCTCCTCGCGGGCGGCGTCATCGGCCGGCGAGGCGGTGCGCGGCGCGGCAGGAACAGGGGCGGGAACCGGTGCCTTGGGTGCCGAAGCGGCTGCGATCATATCGCCCTTGGTCACGCGGCCATCCTTGCCCGAGCCGGCGACGCCGGCAGGGTTGACACCGGTCTCGGCCGCCATGCGGGCGACCGCCGGGCCGTTCGCGGCAGCAGCGGCCGGCGCGGGCGCCGGAGCCGCAGGCGCGGCAGCCGCCGGAGCCGCAACGGCGACAGCGCCGGCGCCACCGGCAGCGATGGTGCCGAGCAACGCGCCGACGCCGACGCTCTCGCCGTCCTTGGCGACGATTTCGGCCAGCACGCCGGCGGCCGGCGCGTTGACTTCGAGCGTCACCTTGTCGGTTTCGAGTTCAAGCAGCGGCTCGTCAGCCTTCACGGCATCGCCGGGCTTCTTGAACCACTTGCCGATAGTGGCTTCGGAGACGCTTTCGCCGAGGGTCGGGACGCGGATTTCGGTGCTCATGATCGCTGGCCTTTGAGGTCTTCTGTCGAATGGAGATCAGTTGGCGAAGGCTTCTTCGAGGAAAGCCTGAAGCTGGGCGAGATGCTTGGACATCTGCCCCACGGCGGTGGAAGCGGCGGCGGGGCGGCCGGCGTAGCGGGCGCGCTTGGTCGAGGAACCGGCCTGCGCGAGCACCCATTCGAGATAGGGCTCGACGAAGGACCAAGAACCCATGTTCTTGGGTTCTTCCTGGCACCAGATCACATCCGCCTTCTTGAAGCGGGCGAGTTCCTGCGCCACCGACTTCAGCGGGAACGGATAGAGCTGTTCGACGCGCAGGAGATAGACATCGTCGATGCCGCGCTTCTCGCGCTCGTCGAGCAGATCGTAATAGACCTTGCCCGAGCAAAGGATGACGCGGCGGATCTTCGAATCCGGCTTCAGCTTGGTCGAGGANCGGCCGAACTCGGCATCGTCCNTGAGAATGCGATGGAACGAGGTGTCGTCCACGAATTCCGAGAAGTCGGAGACGCAGCGCTTGTGGCGCAGCAGGGACTTCGGCGTCATCAGGATCAGCGGCTTGCGGAAGTCGCGCTTGATCTGCCGGCGCAGGGCGTGGAAGTAGTTCGCCGGCGTCGAGCAGTTCGCGACCTGCATGTTGTCCTCCGCGCAGAGCTGGAGGAAGCGTTCGAGGCGGGCCGAGGAGTGCTCCGGCCCCTGCCCCTCGTAGCCGTGCGGCAGCAGGCAGACGAGGCCNGACATGCGCAGCCACTTGCGTTCGCCGGACGAGATGAACTGGTCGAACAGCACCTGCGCGCCGTTGGCGAAATCGCCGAACTGGGCTTCCCAGCAGGTCAGCGCGTTCGGCTCGGACAGCGAATAACCGTATTCGAAGCCGAGCACCGCCTCCTCCGAGAGCATCGAGTTGATGACCTCGTACTTGGCCTGTCCCGCCTGGATGTGGTTGAGCGGGGTGTAGCGCGTCTCGGTTTCCTGATCGATCAGCACCGAGTGGCGCTGGGAGAAGGTGCCGCGCTCGCAATCCTGTCCGGAGAGGCGCACGCGATGCCCCTCGCTGACGAGGCTGCCGAAGGCGAGAGCCTCGCCCATCGCCCAGTCGATCCCGGTGCCGGTCTCGACCATCTTGCGGCGATTGTCCTGAAAGCGCTGGATAGTCTTGTGGATGTTGAAGCTCTTCGGCACCTCGGTGAGCGCAAGGCCGATTTCCTTGAGCTTGTCGCTGGGGACGCCCGAGAGACCGCGGCGNGGATCCTCCTCCGCCTCCTTGACCGACTTCAGACCCGCCCACTTGCCGTCGAGCCAATCGGCCTTGTTGGGCTTGTAGGCCTGGCCGGCCTCGAACTCGGCCTCGAGGCGCTGGCGCCAGTCGGCCTTCATCTTGTCGACCTCGCCCTCGGTGACGACACCCTCGGCGATGAGCTGCGCGGCGTACATCTCCAGCGTCGTCTTGTGCGAGCGGATCTTCTTGTACATCAGCGGCTGGGTGAAGCCCGGCTCGTCGCCCTCGTTGTGGCCGAAGCGGCGGTAGCACCACATGTCGACAACGACCGGGCGCTGGAACTTCATGCGGAACTCGGTCGCGACCTTGGCGGCGAACACCACCGCCTCGGGATCATCACCGTTGACGTGGAAGATCGGCGCCTCGACGATCTTCGCCACATCCGACGGATAGGGCGAGGAGCGCGAATAGCGCGGATAGGTCGTGAACCCGATCTGGTTGTTGATGATGAAATGAATCGAGCCGCCGGTACGATGGCCCTTGAGGCCGGAGAGGCCGAAGCATTCCGCGACCACCCCTTGCCCGGCGAAGGCCGCGTCGCCATGCAGCAGCAGCGGCATCACCGCGCGGCGATCTTCCGGCGGGCAACCGACCTGATCCTGCTTGGCGCGCACCTTGCCGAGCACAACCGGATTGACGATCTCGAGATGCGAGGGGTTCGGCGTCAGCGAGAGATGGACGCGGTTGCCGTCGAACTCGCGATCCGACGAGGCGCCGAGGTGATACTTCACGTCACCCGAGCCTTCGACATCGTCCGGCGCGAACGAACCGCCCTTGAACTCGTGGAACAGCGCGCGATGGGTCTTGCCCATCACCTGCGTCAGCACGTTGAGGCGGCCGCGATGGGCCATGCCGAGCACGATCTCCTGACAGCCGAGATTGCCGCCGCGCTTGATGATCTGCTCCAGCGCCGGAATGAGGCTCTCGCCGCCGTCGAGACCGAAGCGCTTGGTGCCGGTGAACTTGACGTCGAGGAACTTCTCGAACCCTTCCGCCTCGACAAGCTTGTTGAGGATCGCGCGCTTGCCCTCGCGAGTGAAGGTGATTTCCTTGTCCGGGCCCTCGATGCGCTCCTGCAGCCAGCTCTTCGCGGCCGGATCGGAGATATGCATGAACTCGTAGCCGATCGTCTCGCAATAGGTGCGGCGCAGGATCGCCAGCATCTCGCGGATCGTCGCGAATTCGAGCCCAAGCACGTGATCGATGAAGATCTTGCGGTCCCAGTCGGCTTCGGTGAAGCCGTAGGACGAGGGATGGAGTTCCTCGTGATCCTTGGGCCCCTCGATCCCGAGCGGATCGAGATTGGCGTGAAGGTGCCCGCGCATCCGGTAGGCGCGGATCATCATCAGCGCATGCACCGAATCCCGCGCCGCGCGCTGGAGATCGGCATCGGAGAGCACCGACCCCTTGGCTTCGGCCTTGCCCTTGAGCTTGTCGCCGACCGCCTTCTCGACTGCGGACCAGTTGCCGTCGAGCGCCGAGATGAGTTCGCCCTTCGCCGCGACCGGCCAGTTCTGCCGCTGCCAGGACGGCGCGGGCGTCGCATCGCCCGAAATCGATTCGAGATAGGCGGCGGAAGAGCCGACAAGGGCGGAGAGATCCCCGGCGGAGAGATCTTCGGAATTGGTGTCGAAATCGCGATCCATGGCTTTGACCTTGAAGTCCTTCTTGTGCCCTGCCCGATTCAAGCTGCCCTTCGCGGGGCTTCTCATTTCTTGAACGCGGGCGGGGAATGATCCGCCCGCGATAGAGGCGCCGATTGCGGCGCCATTGCGTCGGCTGACGGGTTATTTGCCCTTCAGCACATCGACCAGCGTCTTGCCGAGACGCGCGGGCGAAGGCGAGACGCGGATGCCCGCGGCTTCCATCGCCGCGATCTTGTCCTCGGCGCCACCCTTGCCGCCCGAGATGATCGCGCCGGCATGGCCCATGCGGCGGCCCGGAGGCGCCGTGCGGCCGGCGATGAAGCCGACCATCGGCTTCTTGCGACCGCGCTTGGCTTCGTCCTTGATGAACTGCGCCGCGTCTTCCTCGGCCGAACCGCCGATCTCACCGATCATGATGATCGATTCCGTCTTCGGGTCCGCAAGGAACATCTCCAGCATGTCGATGTATTCGGTGCCCTTGACCGGGTCGCCGCCGATGCCGACCGCCGTCGTCTGGCCGAGGCCCTCGACCGTGGTCTGGAACACGGCTTCATAGGTCAGCGTGCCGGAGCGCGAGACGATGCCGACATTGCCGGGGCGGAAGATATTCGCCGGCATGATGCCGATCTTCGATTCGCCCGCCGTGACGACGCCGGGGCAGTTCGGCCCGATGAGGCGCGACTTCGAGCCGTCGAGCGCACGCTTCACGCGGATCATGTCCTGCACCGGAATGCCTTCGGTGATGCAGACGATCAGCGGGATTTCGGCCTGGATCGCTTCGCAGATCGCGTCCGCGGCACCCGGCGGCGGCACATAGACGACCGAAGCATCGGCACCGGTCTTCATCCGCGCTTCCGCGACAGTGTCGAACACCGGCAGGTTGAGGTGGGTCGAACCACCCTTGCCCGGCGAGGTGCCGCCGACCATCTTGGTGCCATAGGCGATCGCCTGCTCGGAATGGAAGGTGCCATTCTTGCCGGTGAAGCCCTGGCAGATCACCTTGGTGTTCGCATTGATGAGGATGGACATCAGGATTTCCTGTCTTCCAGTAGGGACTTGATTTGCTTAAGGACAGCGAGTTGCTCTTCGGCAACCGCGTTGTTTTTGCGCGCAAGTTCAGAAATTTCCTCGTTTATCTGGGACACGCGATCAACATGCTGACCATATCCGTTCATCTGGCGGCGCGATAAATAGATTGCGATGCCGAGGAATAGGACTATCGGACCCCAGGAAACGAGAAGATCTTGGATCGACATGCGCCCTACCCGTTCACGGCCTTGACGATCTTCTGCGCGGCGTCATCGAGGTCATCCGCCGGGATGACGTTGAGACCGCTCTCGCGGATGATCTTCTTGCCTTCCTCGACGTTGGTGCCTTCGAGGCGCACGACGAGCGGAACCTGCAGGCCAACAGCCTTCACCGCGCCAATCACGCCGCGGGCGATGACGTCGCACTTCATGATGCCGCCGAAGATATTGACGAGGATGCCCTTCACGTTCGGGTCCGCCGTGATGATCTTGAACGCCGCCGTCACCTTCTCTTCCGAGGCGCCACCGCCGACATCGAGGAAGTTCGCCGGCTCCGCGCCATAGAGCTTGATGATGTCGAGGGTCGCCATCGCGAGGCCCGCACCGTTGACCATGCAGCCGATCGTGCCGTCGAGCGCGATATAGGCGAGGTCATACTTCGAGGCCTCGATCTCCTTCGCGTCCTCTTCGGTGAGGTCGCGCAATTCCATGATCTCGGGGTGGCGATAGAGCGCGTTCGAATCGAACCCGCACTTGGCGTCGAGGCACTTGAGCTGACCGTCCTTGGTGATGATCAGCGGGTTGATCTCGAGCAGGCTCATGTCCTTCTCGACGAAGGCCTTGTAGAGCTGGGCCGAGAGCTTCTCGGCCTGCTTGGCGAGTTCGCCCGAGAGATTGAGCGCCTTCGCGACCGCGCGGCCATGATGCGGCATGATGCCCGTCGCCGGATCGACGGAGAAGGTCACGATCTTCTCCGGGGTATCATGGGCCACCTTCTCGATGTCCATGCCGCCCTCGGTCGAAACGACGAAAGCGGTGCGGCCGGTCTCGCGATCGACGAGCATCGAGAGGTAGAACTCTTTCTCGATATCGGATCCATCCTCAATGTAGAGGCGGTTCACCTGCTTGCCGGCCGGGCCGGTCTGGATCGTCACGAGCGTGTTGCCGAGCATTTCCTTGGCATGCTTTTCGACCTCATCGATCGAGAACGCGAGGCGCACACCGCCCTTGGCATCGGCCGACAGTTCTTTGAACTTGCCCTTGCCGCGGCCGCCGGCGTGGATCTGGCTCTTCACGACATAAAGCGGACCCGGCAGCTTCTTCGCGGCCTCGACAGCCTCTTCGACGCTCATCGCCGGGAAGCCCGCCGAGACATTGGCGCCGTAGGCCTTCAGGATCGCCTTGCCCTGATACTCATGGATATTCATCGAGAATGCTCCCCCGCATCCGTTGGGCGCCTTTCCCGGCTCAGGCCGGGCTCTTCACGCCGTGTGATGATGAAACTGGCGGAACGGGGCCGGATCGCACCGGCCCCGGGACGCAGTGCTTACTTGGCGAGCGCCGGATTGATGGTCTTGCAGGCCTCGACGAGACCCTGGACCGAGGCGATCGACTTGCCCATCATTTCCTTTTCGGCCGCATTGAGACGGACCTTGACGATGCGCTCGACACCCTTGGAGCCGATCACCACCGGAACGCCGACGAACATGTCCTTCACACCGTAGTCGTTCTTGAGGTAGGCCGCGCAGGGCAGCACGCGCTTCTGGTCCTTGAGGTAGGACTCGGCCATCGCGATCGCGGAGGCGGCCGGCGCATAGAAGGCCGAGCCGGTCTTGAGCAGGTTTACGATCTCGCCGCCGCCCTTGCGGGTGCGCTCGACCATCGCGTCGAGCTGTTCCTGGCTGATCCAGCGCATCTTGACGAGGTCGGTCAGCGGGATGCCGGCAACGGTCGAGTAGCGGACCAGCGGCACCATGTCGTCGCCGTGGCCGCCGAGAACGAAGGCGTTGACGTCCTTGATCGAGACGTTGACCGCATCGGCGATGAAGTGGCGGAAGCGGGCGGAATCGAGCACGCCGGCCATGCCGACGATCTTGTTCTGCTTGACGCCCGAGAACTTCTGCAGCGCCCACACCATGGCGTCGAGCGGGTTGGTGATGCAGATCACGAACGCCTTCGGGGCATACTGCTTGATGCCCTTGCCGACAGCCTCCATNACCTTGAGGTTGATACCGAGGAGATCNTCGCGGCTCATGCCCGGCTTGCGCGGCACGCCGGCNGTGACGATGACGACATCGGCGCCCTCGATGTCCTTGTAGTCGCTNGTGCCCTTNTAGGCCGCATCGAAGCCGTCCACGGGGGCGGATTCNGCGATGTCGAGCCCCTTGCCCTGGGGAATGCCGTCCGCGATATCGAACAGGACGACATCGCCCAGTTCCTTGAGGCCCGCGAGATGCGCGAGCGTTCCGCCGATCTGGCCTGCACCGATGAGGGCGATCTTACGACGTGCCATGGTTTTATCCTGACAGAATGCGGCCGCGCCTGGCGCGAGGCCCGAAATTTCGAGGACGGTGGCCGCTCCGGTTTCCCGGCATCGCCACCCGGGTTCACTTGGGTCTGCACTTGGGTCTACACGCCCGAATTCGNGATCGGGCCGCCCTCGACTAATCCGAGTTGCAAGCCACGGCAACCGCGAAGATCGTCGCATATCGCACGGCCCGGCGCCCAACACCGCAATTCCGGAATTGGTTTCATCTGCGATTAAAAAGGTGCCTGTTTTTCAAGAGCATGACTTTTCGATGCCCCGTGATCACGGCGAAAGTTTAGCAAGAATATTCTATTACGAATAACGTTTTTTGTAATATGAAATGCTATTTCCGGGCCGATATCGCCCGGATCGCGGCGCGGATCACCCGGTCGCGCCGGGCATCGCCTGCGCCCTCTTCGCCGCTCGCCGCCTGCACGGCCAGCGGATCCCGGAAGCGATGCGTCAGGTCCAGCACCAATGCCCCGAGCCGCCTGGATTCGCCGCCCTGGAACAAACGCGTCACGTTGCCTTCCTCGACGATCCGCTCGACGAACCCCTCGATCCGCCGTCGATGGCGAAGCGCCTCGGCGCCGTCGGCGGCCACGCTGGCAAGCAGCCGGAACAGCGCCGGGTCCTGGCGCAGGGTCTCCGCGTAGGCGCGGGTGAGCGTCGTCAGGAATCGCTCCAGCTTGTCGTCGGCCGGGTCCGGCCCCTCGACGATATCCTGCAACCGCAATTCCAGCGGACGCAGCCAATCGTTGAGGATGGCGTCGACGATCGCGCCCTTGTCGGCGAAATAGCGGTAGACGTTGGCGTGGCTCATGCCCAGCCGGGCCGCGATCCCCGAAATCCGCATCCGGGCCAGCCCGATCTGCCGGATTTCCGTCAGCGCCGCCAGGAGAATGCGGCCGCGCGTCCCATCCGGTCCCGGGCCATCCCTCATGTCTCGACCAGCCCGGTCGTATCGCCGCTTGCCTCGCTGTCGAGCCGCCCGTGCGGCAGGGCCAGATAGCTCTCGGAGCGCATCTCGATCAGGCGCGAAACCGTCCGGTCGAACTCGAACGCCACATGCCCGCTCGACCTCGGATCATGATAGAGGTCCTGCGGCTCGACCGCCGCTGAGGCGATCAGCTTGACGTGGTGCTCGTAGAGAATGTCGATCAGCGTGATGAACCGTTTGGCCTCGTTGCGCTTTTCAGGGTCGATGCGGGGGATGTCCTCCAGCACGAGCGTATGGAAGTTCCGGGCCAGCGCGAGGAAGTCGACCGAACCGAGCGGCTTCTGGCAAAAGTCGGCGAAAGTGCCGCGCGCGACGCCGCCGGCGGCCAGCGGCACCTCCAGAAACCGTCCACCGAGGTCGATGCGGCGAGGCACCGCCTTCTGACCCTCGGACAGCTCCTCGTAAAGAACATCAATCGCCGCTTTCGCGTCGGCGTCGGCCGGCGCGTAGTAGACCGGATGGCCCTGGAGCTTTTCCAGCCGGTAATCGGTCCGCGCATCGAGCCGCACCACCTGCATCCGCTGTTCGATCAACCCGATGAAGGGCAGGAAAAGCTGGCGGTTGAGGCCGTTGTGATAGAGCCGCGACGGCTCGACATTCGACGTCGCGACGATCACCACGCCTCGTGCGAACAAGGCTTGGAACAGCCGGCCAAGGATCATCGCATCGGCGATATCGGTCACCGAAAACTCGTCGAAGCAAAGCACCCAGGCCTCGTCGGCCAGTTGCTCCGCCACGGGCTGGATCGGATCCTCGCCTTTGACCTCGCCACGCCGGGCACGCTGGCGCCAATCATGGATGCGGGCATGGACATCGGCCATGAAGGCATGGAAATGCGCGCGCCGCTTGCGCTGGACGTTAAGGCTGTCGTGGAACAAATCGACCAGCATGGTCTTGCCGCGCCCGACCGAGCCCCAGAGATAAAGGCCGCGGATGGGCTCGGGCGGCTCCTTCTTGCCNAACAGCCAGCCGAGCGCCGACCCCTTGCGCGCAAGCCGATGCGATTCCAGCCTTTCGGCNAGCCGCGCCAGCAGGTCGACGATCTCTTTCTGTGCCGGATCGGGATCGATCCGTCCCTCGGCCACCATGCTGGCATAACGCGANGCGATCGGCTGCCCCATTTCCATCCCGCACGGCTCGACCCAGTTCGCCGTTGTCTGGCACGCGGCGTGGACCGGGGCAAGCAAATCCGGCCGGTCACGCCGATCCGGCCATGCGAATTCAGTCGGCACGAAAAATGACTATGCAAAATTTGCAAGTCCCGCGCGCCGTTGCCACGGTTCTGACAAAAGGAACATATATTGCATCGCAGCAATTAGAAATGAATCGATCCGGGCGCCCCGCGGCAGAAGCAGGCGGCGCGCCCTCATCAGGAAAGTTAGGAAAAGGGCCATGCCCAGACCCAGTCTCGACCGTTTGAGCTATCGAAAGCTCCAGATGACGGACCACGACGCCTTCGAGGCGCACCTTCTCGCGCTCGATCCGGACAGCCGCCGCAGCCGGTTCGGCATGGCGACGAGCGATGCGTTCATCAGGCAATATGCCTCCCGTTGCATCACCTTGAACGCAATCATTCATGGCGCCTTTCTCGGCGAAAAGCTCGTCGGCGTCGCCGAACTCCGGCCGATCGGCGATTTTTTCGTCGGCGAAGCNGAACTCGCGTTCTCGGTGGCGAGCGAATGGCGCAACTGCGGAATCGGGACGAACCTTTTCGCCCGTGCCCTGCGCTCGGCNCGCAATCGCGGGTTCAGCCGCCTCTACATGACCTGCCTGAAGAACAACGCGCCGATGCGCGGCCTCGCGCGCAAGTTCGCGGCGGAGATCATGCTCGAACTCGATGACTCGGTGGCGCTTGTCGAGGCGCCGCGCCGGACGATCATCTCGCTCCTGCGCGAGGCGATCGACGACGCGGCGGCCTTCACCAACTTCGCGCTCGATTTCCAGAAGCGGACGTTCCTGCCGCGCCGGTCGCAGGCCCGGCTCGGCTGACAGGTAGCGGTGGTGGCGGAGGCTCAGCCCATCGCCGCCGGCATCAGTTCATAGGGCCCTTTCCAGCCGGGAAGGGCCTTGATCCGTGCGCGCCACGCCTCGATGTTCTTGAATTCCGAACGGT
>Ga0056904_1001388_pt1 | contig 11089 bp, 8 predicted proteins | sample EBPBio172007_DNA_FD_55043 | JGI IMG/M metagenome (GOLD analysis project Ga0056904, IMG submission 55043) | Wastewater treatment Type I Accumulibacter community from EBPR Bioreactor in Madison, WI, USA - Reactor 1_9/17/2007_ DNA | ecosystem: Engineered > Bioreactor > EBPR > Anaerobic-Aerobic >...
GACGCGCGCCACCCCTATACGCGCGGGCTGCTCGCCGCCAATCTCCACGGCGCGATCAAGGGCGAACGCCTTGATGCCATCCCCGGCGCGCCTCCGGCGCTCCATACCGCGCCGACCTGCTGTCCGTTCGCGCCGCGATGCAGCGAGGCGATGGATGCCTGCCTGCAAACCCGGGTCACCGATGTTCAACTCGGGAAGGGCCGTCGCGTCCGTTGCCTCAAGGCGGTTCCGGAACATGCCGTTCCCTGATCGACAAGGCCGGAATCTGAGCGAGTCTCCGCAGCAGGACACCCAACCGTCGCCCCGGTCGGCCGAGACTTCGGAAAAGGGATGAAGAGGAATCGACGACTGGAATACCCATCGCCGACCAATGCCCAATCGCTGCGGAACCTCCGCCACGGGATAGTCCTGCTCGGCGATCTGGCGCACCGCGTCGCGTTTGAACTCATCGCTGAAATTGGCTTAGCCCATCAGGGCCTCCTTGCCTTAAATTTAGGGAAGAAGGCGTCCTGAAATCTGGGGGCGATTCACTGTGTGTTGCCACCCAATGGGTGCTCGCACCGATCTCCCGAAAACTTGGTCAGGAATGGGTATCTACCTCGCCGATCCCTTCACCCCCTCGAGAAGGCGGAAAAGAACAGAGATGGAACTTTACATTAAGAACAAAACATGAATAATGATGGCATTGAACAGTGCCCGCCGATACCCTATGGAGGTTCATATGTCTCAGGCTCAGCTCCGTTTAGTGGAAGGTTCCTCCATGGATAAGACCAAGGCGCTGGACGCCGCGCTCTCGCAGATCGAACGCGCCTTCGGCAAGGGCTCGATCATGCGGCTCGGGCAGAAGACAGGCATGGAAATCGAGGCGATTTCGACCGGCTCTCTCTCGCTCGACATCGCGCTGGGCGTCGGCGGCCTTCCCAAGGGGCGTATCGTCGAGATTTACGGCCCGGAATCGTCCGGCAAGACGACGCTCGCCCTGCATACGGTTGCCGAAGCGCAGAAAGGTGGGGGTATTTGCGCCTTCGTCGATGCCGAGCATGCGCTCGATCCCGTCTATGCCCGCAAGCTCGGGGTCAATCTCGATAATCTGCTGATTTCGCAGCCGGATACCGGCGAACAGGCGCTCGAGATCGCGGATACGCTGGTTCGGTCCGGTGCGGTCGATGTTCTTGTGATTGATTCGGTCGCAGCTTTGACGCCCAAGGCCGAGATCGAGGGCGAAATGGGCGAGATGCAGCCGGGGCTTCAGGCGCGGCTGATGAGCCAGGCGCTGCGCAAGCTGACGGGTTCGATCTCCCGTTCTAACTGCATGGTCATTTTCATCAACCAGATCCGCATGAAGATCGGGGTGATGTATGGCAGCCCGGAGACGACGACCGGCGGCAATGCCCTTAAGTTCTACGCATCCGTCCGGCTCGATATCCGCCGGATCGGTGCCATCAAGGAGCGCGAGGAGGTTGTCGGCAACACGACCCGCGTGAAGGTTGTGAAGAACAAGGTCGCGCCGCCCTTCAAGCAGGTCGAATTCGACATCATGTATGGCGAGGGGATCTCGAAGACCGGCGAATTGGTCGACCTCGGCGTCAAGGCGGGGATCGTCGAGAAATCCGGCGCCTGGTTCTCCTATGACAGCCAGCGGCTCGGGCAGGGGCGGGAGAACGCCAAGCTGTTCCTCAAGCAGAATCCCGAGGTCGCGGATCGGATCGAACAGGCGATCCGACAGAACGCCGGGCTCATCGCCGAATCGATTCTCGCCGGGCACGACGACACTGGTGGGGATGATTGATTGCTGTCGGTGAATTTAGCACCGTCGGATGCATGGACTTCGCACGTCGCCCTGACTAGAACCTCTGCCGGGAAAACATTTGCCCCGGCTGGGGTTGTAGCAGGGTTTTGACATGAGCGGCGTTAATGAGATCCGGTCCACGTTTCTGGATTTTTTCGCGAAGAACGGCCACNCGGTCGTGGCGTCNTCGCCGCTTGTGCCGCGNAATGATCCGACCTTGATGTTCACCAATGCCGGGATGGTTCAGTTCAAGAACCTGTTCACCGGTGTCGAGACGCCGTCCTTTCCGCGCGCGGCGACCTCGCAGAAGTGCGTCCGGGCCGGCGGCAAACACAACGATCTCGACAACGTCGGCTATACCGCGCGGCATCACACCTTTTTCGAGATGCTCGGCAATTTCTCGTTTGGTGACTATTTCAAGGACGATGCGATTTCCTTCGCCTGGAATTTGGTTACCCGGGAATTTGGACTTCCCAAGGATAAGCTCTCGGTCACAGTCTATCACGAGGACGATGAAGCGTTCGGGTTGTGGAAGAAGATCGCCGGGCTGCCGGACGATCGCATCATCCGCATCGCGACCTCCGACAATTTCTGGGCAATGGGCGATACCGGCCCCTGCGGTCCGTGTTCCGAAATTTTCTACGACCATGGCCCGCATATTCCGGGCGGACCGCCTGGCTCGCCCGATGCCGACGGCGATCGTTTCATCGAGATCTGGAACCTCGTTTTCATGCAGTTCGAGCAACTGCCGGGTGGCGAACGGGTTCGGCTGCCGAAGCCTTCGATCGACACGGGCATGGGGCTTGAGCGCATCGCTGCAGTGCTTCAGGGCACGCATGACAATTACCAGACCGACCTGATGCGAGCGCTGATCCGTGCCGTCGCAGATCTTGTCTCCGTCGATCCCGAAGGGCCGATGGGTGTCAGTCATCGCGTGATTGCCGATCACCTCCGGGCTGCCAGTTTTCTGGTGGCGGACGGGGTTCTTCCGTCCAACGAAGGGCGGGGCTACGTTCTTCGCCGCATCATGCGGCGCGGGATGCGCCACGCGCAGTTGCTGGGCGCGCGCGAACCGCTGATGTGGCGGCTGGTGCCGGCGCTGGTGCGGGAGATGGGGCAAGCCTATCCGGAGCTGATCCGGGCGGAAGCGCTGATCGCCGAAACCCTCCGGCTTGAGGAGACCCGGTTCCGGAAGACGCTCGAGCGCGGGCTGAGTTTGCTCGAAGGCGAGACGTCCGCGCTCTCGGCTGGCCAGCGNCTTTCCGGGGAAACCGCGTTCCGGCTCTACGACACCTATGGTTTTCCGCTCGATCTCACGCAGGATGCGTTGCGTGCGCGCCAGATCGACGTGGATGTCGAGGGGTTTCAGGCTGCAATGGCGCGCCAGAAGGCCGAGGCCCGCGCGGCCTGGGCCGGTTCGGGCGAGAGCGCCGGTGAGGCGATCTGGTTCGCGGTGAAGGACGATGTCGGNGCGACNGAATTTCTCGGCTACGAGACGGAGACCGCCGAGGGCGTCGTCACNGCGATCGTGGCGGATGGCGNGCGGNTCGATGCGCTGGAAGGGGGTTCCGCGGCGCTCGTCATGAACCAGACGCCGTTCTACGGCGAGTCCGGTGGNCAGGTTGGCGATCGTGGCACGATCAGCGGCGAGGGCTTCGTGTTCCGGGTGACGGACACGGCCAAGCGGGNCGGCGATGTTTTCGTGCATGTCGGCGAACTGGAATCGGGCACGCTGAAGGTCGGGAACAGCGCGGTGCTGGCGGTCGACGGGGCGCGGCGGTCGAGCATCAGGGCCAATCACTCGGCGACGCATCTGCTGCATGAGGCCTTGCGGCAGGTGCTCGGCGACCATGTGGCGCAGAAGGGTTCTCTGGTGGATCCGGAGCGGCTGCGCTTCGATATTTCCCACCCAAAGCCGGTTACGGCCGAGGAACTGGAGGCCGTTGAGGAGATCGCCAACCGCGTGGTGCTGCGCAACGAGCCGGTTGTCACGCGGCTGATGGCCGTCGATGAGGCGATCAATTCGGGCGCGCGCGCGCTGTTCGGCGAGAAATACGGCGACGAGGTTCGTGTCGTCTCGATGGGGACCGAGGAAACCGGAAATGGCCTCAAGCCTTATTCGGTGGAACTGTGCGGCGGCACCCATGTGGCGCGGACGGGTGATATCGGGCTTATTTCGGTCGTGTCGGAAGGGGCGGTTTCCGCGGGCGTGCGGCGTATCGAGGCGCTGACAGGGCGCGTTGCGCGGCGCGCTTTGAATGCGGAGCGCGACCATCTGCGCCAGATTGCCGCNACCCTGAAAGTGGGAGCTGACGATGCGGCTGACCGGGTTTCGCAGATCGCCGAGGAGCGTCGGCGTCTGGAACGCGACCTCGGGGAAGCGCGCAAGAAGCTCGCGCTCGGCGGTGGCGGTTCCGGCGGCGATGGCGTCGAGAAGATCGGCGCGATCTCGTTCATCGGCCGGACGGTCGAAGGCGTCGAGGTGCGCGATCTCAAGGGGCTCGCCGATCAGCACAAGGCCCGGCTCGGTTCCGGCGTCGTCGCGCTTGCCGTTGTCGGGGAGGACCGGAAGGCGGGTATCGTCGTCGGCGTGACGGATGATCTCACCGCGCGGGTCAGTGCGGTCGATCTTGTCCGGCTCGCATCCGAGGCGGTTGGCGGCAAGGGCGGCGGCGGCCGGCCGGACATGGCGCAGGCCGGCGGTCCGGACGGGGACCGCGTCGATGCGGCGATGAAGGCGATCGCCGAGCGCCTGGCGGCGCTTGGATGAGCGCCATGGCCCGGAAATGGTCGGTGAGACGCTTCCGGCATCGGTGCTATGAAATCCTCGACGTCGGGTCGATGCACGATCCGGCGAGCCTGCGTGCCCATCGCGTGCTGGTCATCGTGGTGCTCGTCTCCGTCGTCGCGACGATTCTCGAATCGGTGCCCGCGCTGGCAGCGCGCCATTCGATGCTGTTTCATGTCGTCGAAATCGGGGCGCTGCTGATTTTTTCCGCGGAATATGTGCTGCGGCTCTGGGCGATTGTCGATCATCCGCCGCTGAGCCGCCTGCCGGCCTGGCGCGCGCGCATTGCCTATGCCTGCTCGCCCTCGATGGTGGTCGACCTGATCGCGATCCTGCCGCTGGCCCTCACCCTGACGCGGCCGAGCGATTTTCAGGTGCTGCTGATCCTGCGGCTGCTGCGCTTCTTCAAGCTCGCGCGGTATTCGCCGGGAATGCGCTCGCTGCTGGAGGCGATCCATGCGGAGCGGCGCGCGCTGCTCGCCTGCCTCGTCATTCTCGGTGGNGTGGTCGTGCTGGCCGCCGCGACGATGCATTTCGTGGAAGGCCAGGTCCAGCCCGACAAGTTCGGGACGATTCCGTTGTCGATGTATTGGGCCGTCATCACCCTGACCACGGTCGGCTACGGCGATTTCTCGCCGATCACCGGCCTGGGGCAATTCGTCGCCAGCATCGTCGCGATCGCAGGGCTGGTGATGCTTTCGCTGCCGGTCGGCATCATCGCGACCTCGTTCGCGGAGGTCATTCACCGGCGCGATTTCGTTGTCACCTGGACGATGGTCGCGCGTGTGCCGCTGTTCGCGCACCTGGACGCAGGGGAAATCGCCTCGATCATGCGCTTCCTGCGTTCGCGGGTCGTTGAGGACGGCGAGGTCATCGTTCACAAGAACGATGTGGCGGATTCGATGTATTTCATCTCGACCGGCTCGGTCGAAGTGGAACTGGCAGACCGGCGCGTGCGGCTCGACCCGGGCCAGTTCTTCGGCGAGATCGCGATCCTGCATCGCGGACGCCGGACGGCGACGGTGCGCGCACTCGAAGCGACCAAGCTCCTGATCCTTGATCGCGTCGATTTCGACACGCTGATGGATATCAACCCGGAGATCGGCACCCGCATCCGCGCCGTGGCGCGCAGCCGCGAAGGGCTTCACCCGGTCGAGCCGGAGGGCGATATCTCGCGTGAGGAGTTACGCTGATCCTCGGCAGCCATCTTGGCGGCGTGGGGGCGGAGTGCCATCAGTTCACGCGGAATGTGGGTTTCCATCCAGTTCGCGATCCGGTCGCGGCGGCGGGCGAGCCAGATGCCGGCCGCGACCATCGCGAGGCCGAAGGCCGACAGCGCGAACGGGAACAGCATCGAGTCCTTGAACACCTCGTAGGCGAGGTGGCCGAGGTAGGTCATGATGCCCATGACCCCGAACACCGCGTAGACGCGCCGGCCCATGTAGATCGCGACCATCAGCAGGCCGACATTGATCAGGCAATAGAGGAACTTGCCGAATTCGCTGCTGCTCGACTGGAAGGTGAGGCCGCCCCAGAAGGTGATCGCGGCGACAAGGTGCAGCCAGAAGGCGAAGTCGGCTTTGCGCGGCCGCAGTTCGTAGATCCAGACCGCAACGAACAGCACCATGCCGAAGATCAGCGAAACCTGCCGGCGCAGTGTGTAGGAGAAGGTCTTGTCGTCGGCGACCCAGGCGGTGATATCCATCGAGAGGAACCACAGGCACAGCGCGGCCGGGAAGGCGATGAAGGCGAAGGGGTAGCGCCGCGCGGCAAGTACCGAGACAACGAGCGTCGCGACCTCCATCGGCACCCAGCCACCCTTGATGTATTTGTAGAAGCTCTGGAAGGTGCCGGGCGCATCGAAGCCGGCCCAGGCGTTGGCGGCGCTCTGGATGCCGAAAACCACCATCGGCACCATCGAGACGGCGGCCGCGATCAGCAGGCCGCCCGGCGTGCGCGTTTCCTCCGATTGCCAGAGCCGGTGCCCAGCGTACCACAGACCGAGTCCGTAGATGACCCCGGTGGCGGTAAGGCCGGTTCCGCCCATTGCGCCGAAGGCGAGGGTCGAGAACAGCCCCATCGCGCTCATGGTGATGAGCGCGCCGGCGTACCACAGCAGATGGGTGAGATCGAAGCGCGACTTTTGCGCCAGCGGAACCGCGGCAAGCGCCGGGGCGTGCGTCGCGAGAAAAAGCCGCAGCCGCGCCGCGCCTTCCGGATCGATCACGCCGGCGGCGACGGCCGCATCGAGATCGCGGGTCGAGAACTGGGAATCCTGCGGCATTGTGGGGTCCTAGCGGTCCGGCGCGGCCAAAGTCGACGATTTTGCGACTATGAGCCGGCTTCAGGGCGCCCGCAAGTGCGCTACCGCACCGGTATCACAGATGTGGTTCGAAGGCGCGATAGAGGGCACGGACCCGCTCGGGGATCGGCATCGACTTGTGGGTCTTCTGGTCGGTGTAGACCTGCACGACCTCGCCGGTGGCGAGAACCTCGTCCGAGCCCTTCGGGAAGATCGCCAGCGCGTAGGTGAGGCTGGAATTGCCCATCCGCCCGACGCGGACGCCGACCTCGAACTCGACGTCGTAGCGAAGCGGAGCGCGGTATTCGACCAGCCCGCGGACGACGTGCCAATCCTCGCCGAGTTCCTTCGATTCCCGGAACTGATCGTAGCGGATGGCGCGGTAATATTCGAAGATCGCNGTATCGAACCAGGTCAGGTAATGCGCGTTNTAGGCGACCTGCTGGCCGTCGATCTCGGAGTAGCGCACGCGGGAGGGCCAGAAGAAGCGGAACGCGCTTCGGGAAAGGTCAGTGCTCATGACGGGATTTGAGCGGATCGGATGACAAAAGAAAAGGGGCCTCGCGGCCCCTCTATTGTTCCGGCATGGCGAGCCTTGCTTACGCACCCATGGCCTTCTGGAGGTTCTCGTCCACCTTGTCGAGGAAGCCGGTGGTGGAGAGCCACTTCTGGTCGGCGCCGACGAGCAGCGCGAGGTCCTTGGTCATGGAACCCTGCTCGACCGTATCGACGCAGACCTTTTCGAGCGTCGCCGCAAACTTAGCGAGTTCGGGGTTGTCGTCGAGCTTGGCGCGATGGGCGAGGCCGCGCGTCCAGGCGAAGATCGAGGCGATGGAGTTGGTGGAGGTCTCCTTGCCCTTCTGATGCTCGCGATAGTGGCGGGTCACGGTGCCGTGGGCGGCTTCCGCCTCGACGACCTTGCCGTCCGGCGTCATCAGCACCGAGGTCATCAGGCCGAGCGAGCCGAAGCCCTGCGCGACGATGTCGGACTGCACGTCGCCATCGTAGTTCTTGCAGGCCCAGACNTAGCCGCCGGACCACTTGAGCGCCGAGGCGACCATGTCGTCGATCAGGCGATGCTCGTAGGTGAGGCCCTTCGCGCGGAACTGATCGACGTATTCCTTGTCGAAGATTTCCTGGAAGATGTCCTTGAAGCGACCGTCGTAGGCCTTGAGGATCGTGTTCTTGGTCGAGAGATAGACCGGATAGTTGCGCAGCAGCCCGTAGGAGAACGAGGCCCGCGCGAAATCCATGATCGAGGCGTCGAGGTTGTACATCGAGAGCGAGACGCCGGCGCCCGGCGCCTTGAAGACCTCGCGCTCGATCACCGTGCCGTCTTCGCCGACGAACTTGATCGTCAGCGTGCCCTTGCCGGGGAACTTGAAGTCGGTCGCGCGGTACTGGTCGCCGAAGGCGTGGCGGCCGACGACGATCGGCTGCGTCCAGCCCGGCACGAGGCGCGGGACGTTGCGGCAGATGATCGGCTCGCGGAAAATCGTGCCGCCGAGGATGTTGCGGATGGTGCCGTTCGGCGATTTCCACATTTCCTTGAGGTTGAATTCCTTCACGCGGGCCTCGTCCGGCGTGATGGTCGCGCATTTGACGGCGACGCCGTGGCGCTTGGTGGCTTCCGCCGAATCGATGGTCACCTGATCGTTGGTCGCATCGCGATGCTCGACCGAGAGGTCGTAATAATCGAGGTTGATGTCGAGATAGGGGAAGATCAGCTTCTTCTTGATCAGGTCCCAGATAATCCGGGTCATTTCATCGCCGTCCATCTCGACGACCGGATTGGCAACCTTGATTTTTTTCATGGGGGAAGAACCTCGGGCAGGCGTGGGACCAATTCGAATAATTCGAATGTTTTGAACTGTGTCGCCCGGCGAGCGGATGCCGGGAGCAGATACGCCGGGCTATAGCATCCTCCCTCGCGAACGCAAAGATTGACTATGGGCGGAGAATGCGAGTTAGAGCGATCCGGCGATTGCGATCAGGAGGACGACGAAGGCGGCCGCGCCCAGTGTCTGCGGTGCTTGAGGGAGCGCCTCGCGAAGTGCGCGGTCCTGAACGATTGGCGCTGTTGCGGCAACTAGGCCAATGATAGCGAGGAGGCATGACAAACCTGCGGTCAGCCTCGTCATGAAGTCGGAGGCGGCCGCGGCTCCGTAAATAATGAACAGTAGCACCGGCGCGCCAAGCATAGTCAGCCACCAGAACGCTCGAAGCCAACCGACAAGTGCGCTCCGCAAGTGGCGACGTCCGACGGATGCCGGCCAGCTGGCTATAGCGAGAGCTGTCAGCGCCAGCAAAGCCGCAGCAAGAGCAGCGGCGGCCGCAGGAAAGGCGCGTTTCGCAATCTGCAGTGCAGCCAGGGCAAGAAGTGCGATCAATGGCACTGCGATCCCCAGCCCCTTTTGCATGGGTGTGAGGAGCTTCGTTGGCGGCAGATTAAGGGGGCTGCTGCCCGAGTTTTCCATTTTACCCTTGCCGATATCCTGCGTTCCTGAAATCAGGACGATCATGACCGAAGCCGCAAAACCCGTCATCATCCTTGTCCGCCCGCAGCTTGCCGAAAACATCGGCATGTGCGCCCGGGCGATGGCGAATTTCGGGCTTTCGGAGATGCGGCTCGTCGCGCCGCGCGACGGCTGGCCGCAGAAGACGCGGATGAAGAAGGGCGCGTTCCAGGCCGCCGCCGGCGCGGCCGCCATTCTCGATAACGCCCGCCTGTTCGGCTCGGTGGAGGAGGCGGTGGCCGATCTCCACTACGTGCTGGCGACCACGGCGCGCGAGCGCGGCCAGCACAAACCGGTGCTCGGCCCTTCCGAGGCGATGGCGGAGGCCAATCGCCGCATCGGGGCGGGCGAGAAGGCCGGCATTCTCTATGGGCCGGAGCGCACCGGGCTCGACAATGACGATGTCGGCCTTGCGAGCGCGATCGTCACCTTTCCTGTCAACCCGGAATTCGCGTCCCTCAACCTCGCGCAGGCCGTGTTGCTGACGGGCTACGAATGGTTCCGCCATTCCTCCGGCGAGACGCCGGCCTTCGCGTCCCCCGCGCCGCCGCCGGCGAAGCGCGAGACGCTGTTCTCGTTCTTCGACTATGTCGAGGGCCAGCTTGATCGCGTCCGGTTCTTCTGGCCGCCGGACAAGCGGCCGGTGATGGTGCGGAATTTCCGCAACCTCATCCATCGTCTCGATCCGACCGAGCAGGATATCCGCACCTTGCGTGGCGCGATCCGCTGGCTGGTCGAGCGCGGATACGAGGGACAGGTCCGGAAGGATGCCGCCGAGCAGGACGGCGACACGGAAAAGTGATCCCGCGTCTGGAGCGGAATTCGCTCTGATTTCATCAGATTGTCCGCTCCAACCTCTTGTTTCGTCGCATTTTTTTTGATCAACCGGAACCCGCTCGATCGGAAAATGCTCATGCAAACAGCGCGGCAGGGGGCTTCAGGACAGGCTTAATTTCGGCGTATTGTGGGATAGTCTTGCGATGGTTTCCCTTTTTCTTCCGCCGAAGGCCGCCATGCTTGAAAAAGCTGTCAGGATTGATCGTCGACAGTTCGGTGCCGCCCTTCTGGCCGCGCCGACGATCCTCACGTCTTCAGTGCGGGCGCAGCAAGCTGCCGATGTCGATGTCGCCATCGTCGGCGCTGGCGCGGCAGGGCTCGTCGCCGCGCACCGGGTGCGCGAAAAGGGGCTGAAGGCCCGGATTTTCGAGGCGCGCAACCGCGTCGGCGGACGCATCCATACCGACGACAGCCTCGGCGCGTCGTTCGATGCGGGTGCGTTCTACATCCACTTCGCGGAACGCAACCCGTGGATGGCGATCGCCCGGGAGATGAAGGTCGAACTGATCGACGACGACACCCTCTGGGGTGGGTTCAACGTGTTTCGCAACGGCGTCGCCATCCCGCCCGAGGAGCGGATGCGCCGCCGCGGCGCGTTCGGCCGCCTCANCGCCGCCGTCGAGGCCGATACGCCGGGTGCGGACCTCTCCTTTGCCGAGGCNGCGCGCCGCCACGCGCCGGAACTGGAGGCCGCGGCCGAGGGCATGACGCTGCTCTCGCTNGGCGAGGAGGCCGAACACGTCTCGATCCGCGACTACCAGATGCTGGATTCGGGNGAGGATTTCGTCATGCCGGGCGGTTACGGCCGCCTGCTCGAAGGCTATGCGAAGGGGCTCGATATNGCTCTGGCCTCGCCG
>Ga0056904_1001429_pt1 | contig 10720 bp, 10 predicted proteins | sample EBPBio172007_DNA_FD_55043 | JGI IMG/M metagenome (GOLD analysis project Ga0056904, IMG submission 55043) | Wastewater treatment Type I Accumulibacter community from EBPR Bioreactor in Madison, WI, USA - Reactor 1_9/17/2007_ DNA | ecosystem: Engineered > Bioreactor > EBPR > Anaerobic-Aerobic >...
TGGCGCTCGCTCTTGGCCGTGCTTTCCGACAGAGCGTCGCGGGCCGCGGAAAGCTCGGCCTCGCGGGTATCAAGGGCCTGGCGGAGCGCATCCAGATCGGCACGCAAGGCAGCCACACTTTGTTCAGCCCCTGAACGCGCAGTCCGCTCGCTTTCCAGCGCGCCAGCCGCTGTCTTTGCTTCGGTTTCCGCACTGGCGAGCTCAGCACGCAGCGACTGGGCTTCGGTCTCGGCGGCGTGCGCGCGATCCGCGTTGGCGGTAATCGTGATGCGTGCATCCTCAAGCATGCGCGTCAACTGCGCCGCTGCGACATCNTGGCGCTCGCTCTTGGCCGTGCTTTCCGACAGAGCGTCGCGGGCCGCGGAAAGCTCGGCCTCGCGGGTATCAAGGGCCTGGCGGAGCGCATCCAGATCGGTACGCAGAGCAGCCACACTTTGTTCAGCCCCTGAACGCGCAGTCCGCTCGCTTTCCAGCGCGCCAGCCGCTGTCTTTGCTTCGGTTTCTGCACTGGCGAGCTCAGCACGCAGCGATTGGGCTTCGGTCTTAAGCGTTGCGGTTGTCGTACGCAACTCGGTCAGTTCCGCCTCCTTATCGAACAACTTGGCCTGCAAATCGGCCAGATTTCGGTTGCGGAGCGCATAAGCTTCGTTGGTTTCGTTAAGTGACTTTGTCAGCGACGCATGACTTCTCTGCAATTTGTCCAAGGCACTCTTGGACTCGTTGAAGGAGGCTTTCATCGTTGCCTGAAGAGCGGCGGCGCCCAGTCCCTCCCCCAATCGCTTGAACACCTGTTCGACCTCGCTCGGGACTACCCCCCGTTCGCAGGTCGTCAGCAGGTTGCGTAACCGAGCAGGGTGATCGTTGCCCCGGATGATCATGCTCAGACCGTTCCCGACGCGGAATTCCAGATCACACTGGGCCCGCAATTGCCGCATCAGCACAGCTCCTTTGGGCTGGCGTTGCGCTACTTCTTTGGTGCCATGGACAAGAATCACACCAGATGCAGTAACCTTGTCGTCCCAATCTTCCAGATCGGGTTCATAGACCGCAGGCAAAGCATCGAGATCCACAAAAAGCAGATCCAAGTCGCCCGGAGAGAGCGCATCCAATGCCTCGGGGACACCGATGATCGAGGTCAGTTCGGAGACATCACTGTACAGAAGCGCCTCGTGATCTCTCAAGGCGACAGGCGGGCGCTCCAGCGGCTTGCCAGAACCACTATCCAACCAAAAGCCAAAGCCCGTCACATGACCCCCGGTCGCGTACATCTTGTCAGCTGCTTGGCAGAGAACAAAATGCGCGACCCCATCGCCCGCCCCCAAGACTGCCGCCCTCCGCGGCCGCATCACACCGGCTAGCCAGAATAGAAACGGCACATGCGCGAGGACTGGCGAGGGAGCGATGAATCGCGGTTTCCAAAACAACGTCTGAATCGCCGCTGGTGCGAAGAGGTCAGAGGTCGGTTGTGCCAGCGACATTTCAGGCGCACCTGGTGAGCTCATTGTATCGCCTCCATAGATTGAGCGATGGTCTCGGTTATCAGCGGATCTACCACATCGTACCGTGTTGGTTGCTTGTCGTAGGTTGCACGACTGAAGAAGGACAAGATCAGCGGCAGGTCGTCCAGACTGACGATTCCGGGTTCGATATCAAACACCGCCATGCGGCCCACTATGTCACGCGGCTGGATGAAATGCTCGATACTGTGATACGGACGGCGATCCTTATAGTCATCGAACAGAACAGTGACGGGCCGCTTGCACAGCGCCATGGTTGCTATCATGCAGGCCGGGCGAAAGCGGCCGTCAATCAGGACCACATCAGGGTGGCGAAAACCTGGCTCGCTCCAGACCCAGACTGGGTAACGGTGGAATTTGGGCCAATGGTTTGGACCCAGAGGGCGCCCCCATTCTCCTGTCTCACCGATGTCAACGTGGAGAACTGTGGCGGGGGATTGCGTACCCAATTCGTCGATACGAGCCTGCAGACGGCGTGCCCACACTCTGTCAGACTCGACACTGAGCACAAGCTTGCCCATCATCTGTGCGGCCATCACAGTGGATCCCCCCGACCCGTATTCCAAGATGACCCGTGCGGTCGAATAAGCTTGGCGGAGGCACTCTGCTTCCAGATCGGGAAAGGTCAGCTCAGGCCAGTCGGATTCGCTCATTCGGTCTCCTAAAAGTGAATTCAATCACGCCTACGACGCACGCGGAGCTATCCGGCATAGCAGTCAAAACGTGCGACCTAAGATGCGACCATAGCGCACATAATGCTGCAATGGCTCTAAGCCGGAAAGGCGGACATCCGGGTAAAGCGCCATATATCGCTCTGAATCGAACCCGGTGATATCGCCAAATTGGCGCAGCTCGTGCTCGTTTGCCATTGCCAACCGCAATTCGTGAAGCGCCTGCTCTTCGTTGGTACACTCAAGAAATGGCGTGTTTCGGCCCCACTCGCGTAGATTTCGTTGGTAGTCTTCGCTAATAGCTGCCTTGATCTCGTTCACTCCGTCGACTGCGGCTTCTTTCTGTTCCGCAGACAGCGTTGAGGTCATATTTGTCCCGTGTAGCCGACGCAACAATACATGCGTGCGCGTATGGGCGATCCGCATGCCATGATAGGTCAGCCGCAACATGAGTGCATAATCAATGCCAGCTCGGCGTGTCTCGTCATAGCGAAACACGCGAAACACGCCCCTCTCGACCATGGACCCAGCATGCACGATCACCTTGCCGGTCGCAAACATTGCGGCAAAGCTGTGCTGACGACCGGGATTGAAACCGACCACATCACCGGAGATATCGTCAAAGTCAATCCAGCCACCGTAGGATCCGTGAACATCTCCGCTAGCAATGGCTTTGAGATGATCCTCGACCCTCGTCGACAACATCAGGTCGTCATCATCCATGATGACGATATAGCGACCAATAGCCAGTTCGACACCTATGTTCCGGGCCGCTGCGGCGCCTTTTCGGGCGGTAAAGACATAGCGAAACCGAGGGTCGTTCAATGACGCAACGACGTTTTCTGCATCACGAGTGCCACCGTTCTCGACTACCAGCACCTCGAAGTTACGAAAGGTCTGACGTTTCACCGATTCCAGACATGACCGCAGGAATTCATTGCGATTATAGGTAGGAATGATGATTGAGACCGGCGGCGTCGGGTCGCCGAAAACCTTGTGCAGGTTGCGCATCGGCGTGTTGTCGTGCTCAAGGATCCGTTGGTTCTCGGCCAGAAGCGCACGACCCTGTTCAGTTTCGACGGCTTTCTTCTGGCTGGATTCATGCCATATATGATAAATGGCGACACCTTCGCGCGTGATCCAGCGCCGTGGCATGCGATTGAGATTGAAGCGCTTGGCAAAGTCTGTATCTTCCTTGCCCCAAAGCTCCATTCGCTCTTCGTAACCGTTCAGTCGATCGAACGCTGCGCGCGAGAACGCGGCAAGTCCGCCCATGCCCCAACGAGGCCGCAGCGCGCTAAGCTCGTGGATATGGTCAAAATCCAGATCTCCCCGATCAGCCAGCATTGTCTTGATGGCATCAACGTCAGCGCTGGGTGGGAGATCTCGACACTGGACTAGATAGAGCGCATCGCGGTTTTGCGCAAATGCCTCAAGAACCGCATCATAGGTCTGGAGCGAAAAGAAGATATCGGCATCGGTGGTGATAATGATATCGCCTTGGGCCGCTGCGACGCCAGCATTTAATGCCGCCGACCGGTTCCAATTCAGATGGCCGCTCTCGACACGGGTAACCCGCCCCCCTGCCGCTTCGACCGCTTGCCGGATCGGCTCAGGTTCTTTTGATCCATAATCGGCAACTACGACTTCAAGGTCGTGATCGCGGCAATGCTGAAAGTGCAAGCGAACATTGGTGACTAGACGCTCTAAGCCCCAGTCCCGGAAGCAGATTACAACGCTTATCTTTGTCATTACACGGCCTCCAAAACAAACGAAAAGCCACTGTCGGCAAGCAAGCGGCGGATGGGCGCGTTCTGGAAAGCTTTATCGGCGTTGACGATGGCCGTTGCGCCATGGATCTCGAATGCTAGACAGGCTTGTATCGCGTGCAGGGTAGCCACCGGATCGCGACATGCCATGGCGCAAAACAGGGGTACGGAAGATTTTAAGACCTGCCGCTCAGTGTCCGCAGAGGCTGCTCGAGAAGTAATTGAAAAGCCCAAGTTATCTATGCGTACAGCCAAATCCGCCTCAATTTGTTCGTTTTCAGATAAAACGGTTTCCTGGGTCAGTGGAGGCAGTGCAGGCAAGATTGCTTTCTCGGCGTTGGTGATGGGATGGATATACAACTCGAAACCCGCGAACGCCCGCTGGAATGCCGCCGCCTGATGGGCTGGAACCTCGATCCCATCGAAGACCAGCGTATTCGAAATAGCATCCCTAACCATAAGAAATGCAATCAGACTGATTATCCCATCGCGCAGCCGAAATATCTTATCTCCGGTGATATAAGCTGCTGGGAATGGAAGCATTGCATCCCCAGCCCCAAGTTCAAAAATAAAATCAATGCGCTTCGCATTAGGTTTAGTGACTGTAATTTTCATTCGAAATTTTTCCTCATGAACGACAATGTCACTGTTGACAATTAGTCAGTTGAGCTGCGCTCTTTCCCACTCGAAGGCATGTTCGATGATGGTCCGCAGATCGTTGTAGTTGGGCTTCCATCCTATTGCCGATGTGATGAGCGCGGGATCTGCAATCACCATAGGTAGATCCCCAGGACGGCGATCTGCATTAACGATATTCAAGGCAACGCCGCTGACCGCTTCGACCATAGCAATGACCTCATACACACTGTACCCATGTCCATAGCCGCAGTTCATCACCCCGCTTGCTCCGCCTCCGACAAGATGCAAGTCGGCCATCGTATGAGCGCGTGCCAGATCGGAAACATGGATAAAATCCCGGATACCCGTGCCGTCCGGCGTTGGCCAATCCGTGCCGAATACGGTCATTGCCGACCGCTTACCTACCGCTGTCTCGAGCGCTAGTTTGATCAGGTGCGTGGCGTTGGGCGTTGACTGCCCCGAACGGCCCTTCGGATCCGCGCCTGCTACATTGAAATAGCGCAGGATTGCGTATTTCAGCGATCCGTTTCCCGCGACATCCTGAATAAGATGTTCGGCTATGAGCTTTGTTCTGCCATAAGGTGAGACGGGTTCTGTGGGACTTTGCTCGCTCAATGGGGTGCCGTCACCAACTGCATATACTGCAGCAGTCGAAGAAAAGATTATCCGGTCGACAGCGCTGTTGCCCATCGCCCGAAGCAAGGAGATCGTGCCTTGAACGTTGTTGTCATAATACTCTAGAGGATGCGCTACCGATTCCGGGACAACCGTAGAGGCGGCGCAGTGTATGACCGTCTCGATCCCATGTTCACACATCACCCGCTCCAGAGTCTGTGTGTCCCGTGTGTCGCCTTGTACGAAGACAGCTGTCTCGGGGATCAGAAAATCACGTCCAGTCGACAGATTGTCAAAAATCACCACCTGCCGCCCCATATCTAAGAAATCGAGCGCGATATGTGAACCAACGTAACCTGCTCCACCCGTAATCAATACACCCATGGCAAATGTCCTTCTTGAAATTAATTGGTCTCAAAGCCTAAGATCGCTTTCGGAGATACCGAAGGCTGCTTTCATATCAAAAAAAACAGCATTGCTTGCCAAGACAGCACGGAGTCGCTCCGCCCCCAAGGCGACGATATCTTCATGTGCCACGGCTAGAATTACCGCATCGTATTCGGCGTTATCTGGCAGTGTCTGAGCTATTCTCAACCCGTATTCCTCAAGAACATCAGCAGGATCGGCCCAAGTGTCAACGACATCCACCCGCATCCCATAACTCCCTAGATCTGCAACCAGATCAACAGCTTTGGTATTGCGCGTGTCCGGACAGTTTTCTTTGAACGTGAAGCCCACCACGAGGACTTTAGCGCCCTTGACCATTATATCGCGGTTGATCATTGCCTTAACCAAACGCGACACCACGTTACGGGCCATACCGTCATTGATCTCGCGCGCCGAGCGGATGATGTCCGGGATATAGCCTACTGACGTGGCTTTGTGGACTAAGTAGTAGGGGTCGACGCCGATGCAATGGCCGCCTACCAACCCAGGCCGAAGGCGAATAAAGTTCCATTTTGTCGCGGCCGCGTCCAGCACCTCGTTAGTGTCGATACCAAGATGCGAGAAAATGATGGATAGTTCGTTGATCAGCGCAATGTTCACGTCACGCTGAGTGTTTTCAATGATTTTGGCGGCCTCGGCGACCCGAATCGAGCCGGCTCGGAAGGTTCCGGCCTCGATAATGCTCGCATAGAGTGCATCGACAAAATCGGTAACCTCTGGGGTGGAGCCTGAGATGACCTTCGTGATCTTGGTCAACGGCCGCGTCTTGTCACCCGGATTGATGCGCTCAGGGCTGTAACCCGCATAGAAGTCATCGTTGAAACGTAGGCCTGATACGGCTTCCACAACGGGGAGACAGTCTTCCTCCGTCGCGCCCGGGTAGACGGTGGATTCATAGATCACCAGCCCACCCTTGGAGATCGCTTGGCCCACAGTACGCGACGCACCGATCAATGGCGTCAAATCAGGGCGGTGCGAGACGTCGACCGGGGTAGGGACGGCGATTATGAAAACATTGCACGAAGATAAGTCTTTGATGTTACTTGAAAAATTAAGATTGGACGCGGAAGATATATCTTCGTCCTCAACCTCACCAGTGATATCGTGTCCTGAGCGTAGTGCCTCGATACGTTGTGCATTGATATCAAAACCCAGCGTGGGAAACTTCTTTCCAAACGCAACCGCCAGCGGAAGCCCGACATAACCAAGTCCGATGACCCCAACACGGACACTGGACAACGATAGAGTGAAAGACACGGAACTACTCCTTACTAGCCCGTTGAGATCTATGAAAGGCGCTTGAGCGACCCATTTCATGGCCAATCCGGCCCTACCCCATCACCGGATTACAATCAATCGGAATATGAGTGTACCGGCGGGGTACAGGTGACCAGCGCGAGTTCCTGAGAATATCACTCACCTCCAGCCAGCTGTCACTTATGCGCGACGTCTCTGCCCCATTGATTTTAGGCTTGCGCAGCGGTGCTATGGGGATGCACGAAGCGCGTTCGTAGCTCAAAAAGGGGCTCTGTTGATAGCGTGGATGCCCCCTTGATCCGTCCCCCAACGTCGGACCGCCCGAAGGCAGAGTTTTCCAGCTTCGCTCAGGGTGACGTGCTGGTGACACCCCCTGGTTTCGTCAGCATGATCGGGACCTTGTTACCGATCGCGCCGTGTGGCCGTTCCTCGTTGTAGTATCTACGCCAAGCCTCCAACTTTTCCGCCGTATCCGCAAGGTCAGGAACCAGTGCTGGTTCAGATAGCGTAATCGGGACTTTGCTCTTGGTTCTGCCGGTGCTTCACGAAGAACAAGATTGCCAGCCGCCTGTCTCATCTGGAGGCCGATGTCTCGCGGTATGTCGATGACATGGTCCGTATCGACCGCCAGGAGGACGGCGAGGCACGGGCTGACAAGGTCGCGCATCTCGCCCGTCGTTATGGGCGCATCCGGCAGGAGATCGCACGGCTGAAGGCAATGGAGAAGGCCCTGGCCGATACGCCCGATTGGCAGATCTCCCTGACCGATCCCGATGCCCGGGCCATGGCGACCAGCGCCCGGCACAGCGGCATGGTCGGCTACAACGTCCAGACCGCGGTCGATACCGAAACGCATCTGATCGTGGCGCATGACGTGACCAATCAGGGGTTTGATCGCGACCAGCTGAGCCCGATGGCGGCCGCAGCCAGGGAGGCTCTTCGGCGCGACGACCTGCATGCCATCGCTGACAAGGGATACTTCAGCGGGTCTCAGATCCTGGCCTGCCATCAGGCAGGGATCACCACGACCGTGCCGCGCCCCGAGACATCGGGCAACCGGGGCAAGGGCATGTATGTGAAGGCTGACTTTGCCTATGACCCGGCCCGCGATGCCTATGTCTGCCCGGCAGGCGAAGAGCTGACCTACCGCTACATGCGCGAAGAGGATGGCCTGCGGGTTGGCCGTTACTGGACCAATGAATGTCAGCATTGCCCTATCAAACAGCGCTGCACCACCGGCAAGGAACGCCGGATCACCCGGTGGGACCATGAGCACCTGGTTGATGCGATGCGCGGAAGGCTGAGTGGGGAGGCAGATCCGATGACCCTGCGACGCTGCACGGTTGAACACCCATTCGGCACCCTCAAGGCTTGGATGGGGCAGACCCATTTCCTGACGCGAAGCCTGAAGAACGTCGGCACCGAAATGGCGCTGAATGTCCTTGCCTACAACACCAAGCGGGTGGTCGCGTTGATCGGCATTCGGGGCCTGATGCGAGCCATAGCCGCCACGCGCGCAAAGAGCGTCGGAGGCGGCTGAAAGCGTGCAGCGCGACCAACCAGCAGCCGACAGCACCTGCAGGCCCGTTTCCACACAGCCTCGGCCGAGGCTGTTTCGCCATGTGGTTGCACCCTCCTTTTGTGTTCGCTACAAACTGGCTGACTGAAACTCAGTATGTCCGGAGGCTGAATTGTCCAGTTCCAGATTAAAGGTCTTCCTTCAGGGAAGCTGCCGGATCCATCGGCCGTTCAGAGCTCTTCAAACCTCCGGCAAGGTTGACTTCTTGAACTCCGTGGACCCGTGCTGGTTTTCGCACACGGCACGGGCGGCCCGTCAGTCGATCGAGATCATCTGCGGCCGCGTCGCACCGCCGTTTCATATGCGAGAACTGTTCTTCGAAACCGATGATGCCCGCAAGATTGAATTTCTCGCGCCCGACAGATTGGCTTTAGCCGATCTCTTGGTCATCGAGGTTTGCACGCTTTCGTCGGTTGATGTCGACGGCTGGGATGTAAACGCTCACCGGATGTATAGCGCCGTAAAGAACGGTGACCCGCGCGCCGATGGAGCCTCAAAGCGGATAAACACAAGCGCGGACATTGCGCACGAGATTGGAGTCATCAAGGAAATCACGGGAAAGAACGTGATGATTGTGAATCATATCGGCGTCACGGGCTTGAAAGCTGTCGACGATGCTCGATCCTCACTTACCAGAACCCTAGAAGCAGCCCGGCAGATCGAAGCATTCTTCCTGTTTGATACATCTAATGCGCTTCGAAATGTGCCGACAGAGTTAGCGCTTGAGGACCACAACCATTACCGGAGAGAGTTCGAGGCGGTGATGGGGGAAGCCATGCTGAATTTTATGGCACAGTTGCCGATTTCGTCTCGAGCCTAGGTGTTTGATCCTAGGTTTTGATGGTGCGATCTTTTCTTTGGAATGGAAGGAGGCACTATGGGTCAGGTTCTTCACGGGAGCGCCACCACGACAGAGGCAATCCGTCGAGCAATACAGAATAGTGAAGAGCGCCTGAGGGTTCTGGCCAAGCGTCACGGGATCAACCAAAAGACGGTTGCGAAGTAACAAGGTCCCGATCATGCTGACGAAACTACGGGGCGTCACCAGCCCGTCACCCTGAGCGAAGCTGGAAAACTCTGCCTTCGGGCGGTCCAACGTTGGGGGACGGATCACCATGGGCCGGACTCCAATCGCAGATGGAGGAAAAATCCCGTGGCAGGTCACCGCCACGGTAGCGGCATGTTGGTAGGAAGGCAGTTCATCACATTAGGCTGGAACTTATCACAACTATACAATTTTTTATAACATAACTATCCTTATCTGAATAACTGGTGTGTGTAGCGGCAAAGCTTGTGTGGTTGCCGCCCCCTATGCAAGGAGAACATTGACCTTCCGAGCATGTGATCGCGTGCGAGCTTGTGTCAGGCCTTTGTGTGCGGCCTTTCAAGCGCCGCTGGCCAATATGGAGTAAGCGCTGTTCTTCCCCCACCTTCCTGCTGAATCTGTAAGCTGCGATGCGGCCCGTGCGGAGATTTGCAGGGGAGGCGTCATTGGGAGTCCATCGGGAGCGCAGTATGGAGGCCGTTGGGTTTGTGGAGCTGCTGGCGGCTCCGGCGGCCAAGCGGCGGTGGTCTGACGAGGCGAAGGGACGAGTGGTGGCGGAGACGCTGGTTCCCGAGATCACGGTGAACGAGGTGGCGCGTCGGCATGGGCTGAAGGCGAACCACCTTTCGTCTTGGCGGACGTTGACTCGGAAGGGCAAGCTGGTTGTGCCCGAGGTTGCGGGGGCAGAGTTCGCAGCACCTGTGGCTTCGCCGCAGTCGGTCACGACACCGGTCACGATTGCGTCGATTGATCTGATGATTGGGCCTGTGACAGTGCGCCTGGATGCTGCCACGCCTGCGACACGGGTCGCGGAACTGGTTATGGCTCTGCAGGCCCGCCCGTGATCTTCCCGTCGAACCGGGTGCGGATCATGGTGGCGACGAAGCCCATCGACTTCCGCAAGGGGCACGACAGCCTGGCCGCGATGGTGAAGAACGAGCTGCGCAAGGACCCGTTCACCGGAACGGTCTTCGTCTTCCGCGCCAGAAAAGCGGATCGGCTGAAGCTCTTGTATTGGGACGGCACCGGTCTGGTGATGGCCTACAAGCGACGTAAGCGCCGCCTGGACCCCACCTTCCCGGGGTCGTTTGCGGGAGAGGGCGAAATCCTACGCTAAGGCTTTGGCCAACGATATTCTCCGGTAAGATTGATGTGTTCCCAGGGGATAGGAGAAGTCGCTT
>Ga0056904_1001431_pt1 | contig 10691 bp, 10 predicted proteins | sample EBPBio172007_DNA_FD_55043 | JGI IMG/M metagenome (GOLD analysis project Ga0056904, IMG submission 55043) | Wastewater treatment Type I Accumulibacter community from EBPR Bioreactor in Madison, WI, USA - Reactor 1_9/17/2007_ DNA | ecosystem: Engineered > Bioreactor > EBPR > Anaerobic-Aerobic >...
GTGGAGAATCCGCAGACCACGGTCACGCCGTACCGCACCGGCACCCGCTTCAACAGCGGCGACAACGCCCTGCCCGACGTCACCGCGCGCTGGCTCACCAAGGGCGACTGGGGCCACTTCACCGTGGCCGGCATGGTGCGCCAGTTCAAGCTGCTGGACGAAACCGACACCGGCGCCTCCGTTAGCGTGTCGGGCAAGTTCAACCTGGGCAAGAGCGACGACATCCGTTATGCGGTGAACGCCGGCCAGGGCATCGGCCGCTACCTGGCCTTCGGCGTGGGCAGCGACGTGGTGACCGAAGCCGATGGCGACATCAGTGCGCTGGACGGCTACGGCGGCTTCGTGGCCTGGCGCCACGTGTTCAGCCCGAAGGTCCGCACCAACCTGATGTACTCGGCCTCGCACTTCGACAACGACGCCGCCATCACCGGCTTCGGCGTCACCGAGCGCACGCAGTCCATGCACGCCAACGTGATCTATTCGCCGTTCCCGAAACTGGACCTGGGCGCCGAACTGATCTACGGCCAGCGTTCGCTCGAGGATGACCGCGAAGGCGACCTGAAGCGCCTGCACACCACCGTCAAGTACACATTCTGAGGGGAATCCGCATGAGCTCCACGACCGTGAAGCATTCCGCCGCAGGCGAGCTGACGAAGGGCCACAAGAAGGTCATCTTCGCCTCCAGCCTGGGCACCGTGTTCGAGTGGTACGACTTCTACCTGTACGGCTCACTGGCGGCGATCATCGCCAAGCAGTTCTTCAGCGGCGTCAATCCGACCACCGGCATGATCTTCGCGCTGCTGGCGTTCGCGGCGGGCTTCTTCGTTCGTCCTTTCGGCGCGGCGTTCTTCGGCAGCCTGGGCGACCGCATCGGCCGCAAGTACACCTTCCTGGTCACCATCCTGATCATGGGCATCTCGACCTTCCTGGTCGGCGTACTGCCCAACTACGAAACGATCGGCATGGCGGCGCCCGTCATCCTGATCCTGCTGCGCCTGGCGCAGGGCCTGGCGATGGGCGGCGAGTACGGTGGTGCCGCCACCTACGTGGCGGAACACGCACCGGACGGCAAGCGCGGCCTGTACACGGCCTTCATCCAGACCACCGCGACGCTGGGCCTGTTCCTGTCGCTGCTGGTGATCCTGGCGTGCCGCCTGTCGCTGGGTACCGAGGCGTTCGAAGCCTGGGGCTGGCGCATCCCGTTCCTGGGTTCGATCATCCTTCTGGGTGTGTCGGTGTGGATCCGCCTGCAGCTGAGCGAGTCGCCGCTGTTCCAGCAGATGAAGTCGGAAGGCAAGGGCTCCAAGACGCCGTTCCGCGACTCGGTGAAGGGCGGCAACCTGAAGCTGATGCTGCTGGTGCTGTTCGGCGCCACCGCCGGCCAGGCCGTGGTGTGGTACGGCGGCCAGTTCTACGCGCTGTTCTTCCTGCAGAGCATGCTGAAGGTGGACCCCACGGTGTCCTACCTGCTGATCGCTGCTTCGCTGGCCCTGGCCACGCCGTTCTTCCTGTTCTTCGGCTGGCTGTCGGACCGCATCGGCCGCAAGAAGATCATCATGGCAGGCTGCCTGCTGGCGGCGGTCACCTACATGCCGATCTTCAAGGGCATCACCCACTCCGCCAATCCGGCCATCGAGGAAGCGCGCGCCACGTCGCCCGCCGTCGTGATCGCCGATCCGGCCACCTGCAGCTTCCAGTTCGATCCGGTGGGCATCCGCAAGTTCACCAGCTCGTGCGACGTGGCTACCGCCGCACTGACCCGCGCCGGCGTGCCGCACTCGATCCAGGCCGGTCCGATCGGCAGCGTCGCGCAGGTCCAGGTGGGCGGCGCCACGGTGACCTCGTACGAAGCCGCCGGCCTGTCCAAGGAAGATGCGAAGGCGCAGGGCGACACCTTCGGCGCGGCGCTGAAGGGTGCGCTGACCAGCGCCGGCTATCCGGAGAAGGCGGACACCGCACGCATCAACATCCCGATGACGCTGTTCCTGCTGTGGGTGCTGGTGATCTACGTGACCATGGTCTACGGCCCGATCGCCGCGTACCTGGTGGAACTGTTCCCCACCCGCATCCGCTACACCTCCATGTCGCTGCCGTACCACATCGGCAACGGCTGGTTCGGCGGCTTCCTGCCGGCGATCTCCTTCGCGCTGGTGGCGGGCACGGGCAACCTGTACTACGGCCTGTGGTATCCCATCGGCATCGCGGTGATGACGCTGGTCATCGGCACGCTGTTCCTGCGCGAGACCAAGGACGTGGACATCACGAAGTAGTTCTACGGTCCTCCCCCGCCGGCCCTACCCAGGGCCGGCATCCCGACGCCGGCCTTCGTGGCCGGCGTTTTTCTATTTGGACGCAGAACGACGGAATAAGCTGGCCATCCGGCTCACCTGGAAACGCACCATGCCCCTGATCACGCTTACCGTCCGCAAACCGAAGGACGCGGCCTTCAAGTCGTCTGTGCTCGACGCGGTGCACGCCGCGCTGGTCGCGTCCGGCGTTCCCACCGCCGACCGCTTCCAGCGTGTGCTGGAACTGTCGGACGAAGACTTCCGATACGACCCGGGATACCCTGATGTCGCCGGCGCGCGTGGCGAGGACTTCGTCCTGATCGAGATCCTGTGGTCGGCCGGGCGCAGCGTGAAGGTGAAGAAGGCGCTGCTTGCCGACCTGATGCAACGTTTGCAGGCCGCGGGGCGGGATCCCGAGAATGTCATGGTCTGCTTCAAGGAAACGACGTGGGAGAACTGGGCGTTCGCCGGCGGTCGCCTGATCCACACCTGAGACGCGTCACTGCGGAGGTGCGGCGAGCTCCTTCACGTTGAGGAAGCCATCGCGGTCCACGTCCTGGCGGCGGAAGCGCTCGGCCAGCTGGGCCAGGTGCGCTTCGCGGGTGATCGGCTTGCCTCGCCCGCCCGGCAGCTCATCCGCCGACAGGGTGCCATCGCGGTTGCGATCCATGCCCTCGAAGGCGTAGCTCATCCAGGCCTGGTATTCGGCCAGGCTGACACGACCATCGCGGTCACTGTCCATCCGCGCCAGATAGTCGCCGGTGGCGGTGACCTGAGCCCGCACGGCGCACGGCAGGCAGGCGAGGGCGAGGACGAGCAGGCGGGCGTACATGGCCGCATTGTAGGGCGATGGCCTGCGCGGCGGAGGTGGCGCGGATTCGGTTACGCTGCACCGGCTCGCCCCCCGCCCCACTCCGATGAACCTGTCCCCCTCTCCTGCCGCGACGCCGCCGCTCGCGCCCCTGTTCGAACTGGACCGCGCCACCGTGGTGCGCGGCGCCACCCGCGTCCTGCACGACCTGTCGCTGCGCATCCCGCTGGGCCAGCACACCGCGATCCTCGGCCCCAACGGCTGCGGGAAGTCCACCTTCATCAAGTTGATCAGTCGCGAGCTGTACCCGCTCGCACGCGAAGGCGACGCGCCGGTGAAGGTGTTCGGCCTGCGCCGCTGGAACGTGAACGAGCTTCGCAACCGCCTGGGGCTGGTGACCAGCGACCTGACCCGCGACCTGCAGCAGATGCCTTACCTGCGGGGGGAAGATGCGGTGGTCACCGGCTTCTTCTCCAGCTTCGTCGTGCCACCGCACCGGCAGGTCGACGCCGACATGCGCGACAAGGCGCGCCACGCACTGGAACAGGTGCGCGCAACGCCGTTGGCGGACCGCCAGGTGGCCGAACTGTCCACCGGCGAGATGCGTCGGGTGCTGATCGCCCGCGCACTGGTGCACGAACCGCAGGCCCTGCTGCTGGACGAACCCACCGCCGGCCTGGACCTGGTGGCCCGCCGGCAGTTCCTGGGCCTGATGCGCAGCCTCGCGCAGCGCGGGATCACCCTGGTGCTGGTGACCCACCACATCGAAGAGATCATCCCGGAGATCGACCGGGTGCTGTTGCTGCGCGATGGCGCGGTCTGTGCGGACGGCGACCGCGCCGGCACGCTGACCGAAGCCCAGCTGAGCCACGTCTTCGGTGGCCCGGTGCAGGTGCGCCGGGACGGCGAGTACTACGGCGCGGTGCCCGGTCATGCCTGAGCTGCCCGAGGTCGAAACCACGCGCCGAGGACTGGCGCCTCATGTGGAAGGCAGGCGCATCCAGGCGGTGACGCTGCGCCGGCCCGACCTGCGCTGGCCGATCCCGCCGGAAGTGGCGCGCGACCTGCCCGGCCAGCGCATCCAGGCCGTGCGGCGCCGCGCGAAGTACCTGCTGATGGACACCGAGGCCGGCAGCGCGCTGCTGCACCTGGGCATGTCCGGCAGCCTGCGCGTGCTGCCGGCGACCACGCCGGTGACGGCGCACGACCACGTCGACATCGCCCTGGCCGGCGAGCGCGGCGGCGCGGGCCGCGTCCTGCGCTTCAACGACCCGCGCCGCTTCGGCTGCCTGCTGTGGCAGGCCCCGGGCCAGATCCACCCGCTGCTGCAGGGACTGGGGCCGGAGCCGTTGTCGGACGGCTTCGACGGCGACTACCTGTTCGCGATGAGCCGCGGACGCAAGGCGCCGGTGAAGACCTTCCTGATGGACCAGGCGGTGGTGGTGGGCGTGGGCAACATCTATGCCGCGGAGAGCCTGTTTCGTGCGGGCATCTCGCCGCTGCGGGCCGCCGGCAAGGTGTCCCGCGAGCGCTATGCGGCGCTGGCCGATGCGGTGAAGGCGATCCTGGCCTACGCCATCACCCGCGGCGGCACCACGTTGCGGGATTTCCTCAGCCCGGACGGGGCGCCTGGCTACTTCGAACAGGAACTCTCGGCCTATGGCCGGGGTGGCGAATCCTGCCCGCGCTGCGGCCGGCCGATGAAGCAGGCCCTGGTCGGCCAGCGGACCACCGTGTGGTGCGGCTACTGCCAGCGTTGACCCGTCCGCCCGTGCCATGGGGCAGATGCCCGGCGACTGTGAAATAACGTTATATTCGCGCCCTTGGCTCCGCAGGGGAGAGGGATGGCCGACGCACCCGACATCACGCTGTGGCTGGACTCGGCCAGGGGCGGCGACCGCGCCGCGCTGGACCGCGTGCTGGCCACGCTGTACCAGGAACTGCACACCATGGCCCGCCGGCAGCTGTCCGGCCAGCACGGCTACACGCTGGACGCCACCGCGCTGGTGCACGAGTCCTACCTGAAGCTGCTCGGCTCCACCGGCACGGCCAAGTTCGAGGACCGTGCGCATTTCTTCGCCTACGCCGCGTCCTCCATGCGCAGCGTGGTGGTCGACTACGCGCGCAGCCGGCTGGCGCGCAAGCGCGGCGGCGACCTCAAGCGCGTGGCCGACATCCCGGAAGAAGTGGAAGGCAACCTGCGCCTGGACGAGGACATGCTGGCGCTGAACGATGCGCTGGAGAAGCTCGCCGCCGCCGACGAGCGCCTGGCCCAGGTGGTGGAGATGCGCTACTTCGCCGGCCTGTCGGAGCTGGAGATCGCCGAACTGCTGCAGCGCTCCGAGCGCAGCATCCGCCGCGACTGGCAGAAGGCGCGCATGTTCCTGCTGTCGGCCATGCAGGACAGCTGAGGCCGGCGCGCAGCGCACCGCGATGGACGCCGAACGCTGGCAACGCCTGTCGCCGCTGCTGGACGTCCTGCTTGAGCTCGATCCGGAGGCNCGCGCGCAGCAGCTGGAGATCCTGCGCGCGGACGATCCGGAGACCGCTCGCGAACTGGAAAAACTGCTCGCGCTGGAAGAGGAAGGCGACGACTTCATCGACCAGCCCCTGGTCGACAAGCCCGGCCAGCTGAAGCCCGGCATCCGCATCGGTCCCTACCAGCTGGAATCCATGCTGGGCGAGGGCGGCATGGGCATGGTGTGGCTGGCCTCGCGGGCGGACGGCCTGTACCAGCGCCGCGTCGCGCTGAAGCTGCTTCGCCCCGGCCTGGCCGACCCCAACCTNCGCCTGCGCTTCACCCGCGAGCGCGAGATCCTGGCGCGGCTCGAACANCCCAACATCGCGCGCCTGCTGGACGCCGGCATCGGCAGCGAAGGCCAGCCGTACCTGGCGCTGGAATACGTCGAGGGNGTCTCGATCACCGACTACTGCCAGGCCAACAACATCGGCCTGGANGAACGGCTGNGGTTGTTCCTGCAGATCTGCGAGGCGGTCAGCCACGCGCACGCCAACCTGATCGTNCATCGCGACCTGAAGCCGTCCAACATCCTGGTGACGCCCTCGGGCGAGGTGCGCCTGCTGGACTTCGGCATCGCCAAGCTGCTGGACGATCCGGAGCCGGTACCCGTGCATCCGCGCACCGAGGTGCGTGCCTTCACGCTGCACTACGCCGCACCGGAACAGGTGCGCGGCGAACTGGTCACCACCATGACCGACGTCTATTCGCTGGGCGTGGTGCTGTACGAACTGATCGCCGACACCAAGCCCTACCGCCTGCGCCGGCAGACCGATGCGGAGTGGGAACAGGCCATCCTCGCGGTCGAACCGCTCAAGCCCTCGGTCGCCACGCTGCGCACCACGGACGGCAGTCGCAGCCGCTGTCCGGATGCGCGACGCAACGCCCGCCGCCTGGCTGGCGACCTGGACAACATCGCCCTGAAGGCCCTGCGCAAGGCGCCAGAGCAGCGTTATCCCTCGGTGGAGGCGCTGTCGCGCGACCTGCAGCGCCATCTGGAGGGCCGGCCCGTGCTGGCGCGTCCGCAGAGCCTCGGCTACCGCCTGCAGAAGTACCTGTTGCGGCAGCGCTGGACGCTGGCCATCGGCGGAATGGCGACCACGCTGCTGGTGGCGGCGCTGGCGGCCAGCCTGTGGCAGGGCCGGCAGGCCATGCGCGAAGCCGCGCGTGCGCAGGCGATGCAGGACTTCGTGATCGGCCTGTTCGACAACGCCAGCGCCTCGCAACAGGGCAGCACCTTCGACGCCCGCGAACTGCTGGCCGCCGGCGAGCGGCGTGGCATGCGCGAGCTTGCCAGCCAGCCGCTGGCGCAGGCCGAGCTGCTGGGCGTGATCGCGCGCCTGCGGCTGGGCCTGGGCGACTACCGCGAATCGCTGGCATTGCTGGAAAAGCAGGCACGCGTGCTGGACACCACGCCCGATGCACCGGACAGCCTGCGCCTGCAGGCCGCCACCCAGCACGGGCGCGTGCTTCGCCTGCTCGGCCGTTCGCGCCAGTGCGTGCAGGCGATGGCGCAGATGGAGGCGCGGCTGCCGGGCCTGTCCTCGCGCCTGCCGCTTCCGGTGGCGGAGTTCCAGTCGCAGAACGGCCGCTGCCGTGCCGATGCGGGCGAGAAGCAGGTGGCGCGACAGATGTTCGAGCGCTCGCTGGACACCCGTCGTTCGTTGAAGGACGAGGCCGGCGTGGCGGAAAACCTGCGCGACCTCGCCCAGCTGGACGTCGAGCTGGGCAATGCGGAGGCGGGCGTGCGCGGCTATCGCGCCGCCCTCGCCCACCTGCAGGCGCATGGCTATGCCCGGCATCCGCTGGTCATCGAGATCCAGCGCAGTCTGGCCCTGCTGTACCGCAATCGCGGCGAGACCGACGCGGCGCTGGCCTCGTTCCAGCGCGCACGCGAACTGTCCGAGGAGATCCATGGACCGCGCCACCCGCTCACCCAGGCCTTGCGGCGGCACATCGCGGCCGTGCACGTCGACCAGGGCCGGCTGCGCCAGGCGGACGAGGAGCTGCGACGGCTGCATGCGATGACGCTGGAGACCTTGGGACCGCGCCATCGCGACGCCGCTTCGAGCTGGAACTCGATGGGCATCATCGCGTGGGAACGCGGCGACGACGCCACCGCGGTGCGCGACGTCGCGCAGGCCATCGCCATCTGGCGCGAGAACGAGAGCCTGCAGATCCTGCCCGGCGGCCTGTTCAACTACGGCATGGTGCTGCACAGCGCCGGCCGCCACGACGAGGCACTGGCCGCCCTGGAGGAATCCCGGCGCATGCGCGTGGACACGATCGGCGCCAGCCATGCGCTGATCGGCGAGACCGACCGCATGATCGGCGAGGTGCTGGCCGCCAAGGGCGACCTGGAGGGCGCCACCGAGCGCTTCGACCGCGCGGTGCGGCTTACCCGGGTGGGCTTCGGACCGGAGCACCCGCGCACCTGGTTCGCCGAGCTGTCGATGGCACGGCATCAGACGCGACTGGGGCGCCCGCAGGAGGCACTCGCGGCCCTGGAGACGCTCGCACGCCATGAAGGGGGCGGCAGCGAAGCCCCCAAGCTGCGCTGGCTGGCGCGCGGCTACCAGGCCGAAGCGCGGTGCCGGATGGGCGAACGCGAACGCGCGCAACGCGACCTCGACGCCCTGGCCGCCGAGCTGCGCAGCGCGCAGCCCGACGGCGGCGTCATCCCGCGCGAGATCGCCGCGCTGCGCGCGGCCTGCCGCTGAGGCGGCTCACTCCAGGGGCAGCCCGGGCTGCAGGGGGTCGATGCGCCCCTCGCCCCGGGCGATCTTCTTGAACTCGGCGCGGCTGACCGACACATAGCGCTCGTTGCCGCCGATCTCCACCTGCGGCCCATCCTGCACCGCCAGGCCCTGCTCGTTGACCCGCACGGTCATGGTGGCCTTCTTGCCGGTGTGGCAGATGGTCTTGATCTCGCTCATCTCGTCGGCCCAGGCCAGCAGGTACTGGCTGCCCTCGAAGAGTTCACCGCGGAAGTCGGTGCGCAGGCCATAGCAGAGCACCGGGATGCGCAAGGCATCCACCACCTCGCTGAGCTGCCAGACCTGCGCGCGGGTCAGGAACTGCGCCTCGTCCACCAGCACGCAGTCGAGCTTGCCGTGCGCAGCGATGTCGTCGCGGATCCAGCGCTCCAGGTCGTCGTCCCGCTCGAAGGCGACCGCCTCCGAACGCAGGCCGATCCGTGACGCCACCACCCCGGCGCCGGCGCGGTCGTCCAGCCGCGGGGTCAGGATCGCCACCCGCATGCCACGCTCGCGATAGTTGTGCGCGGACTGCAGCAGCGTGGTGGTCTTCCCGGCATTCATCGCCGAGTAGTAGAAGTAGAGCTTGGCCATGTCGCCATTGTAAGGGGCCGCCCCCTCCGCTACTCGCCTTCGGGCGGCCCTGCCTGCTCGACCTCGCCCACCTCCACGCTGCCTTCCGGGGGCGCGCGCCATTGAGCATCCTGCCAGGCCTGGTATTTGGCCGGATCCCAGAAAGTGGACGAGAAGAAGCGGCTTCCATCGATCCGCGTGGGAACGCCATGATGGTCGTACACGGTTACTGTTCTTGGAGGCGCCACCGTCCTCGACGACCATTGGATGTCGCGCAGGTGCCGACGCAGATGCTGCTCCAACCGGCCACGGGCGACACCATCGCCATACTCGGCCAGGCGCGCCGGACCGTCCTGCGCCACGCGGGCCTTTTCGGCACTATCCAGCGCGCGCCAGTAGCGTTCACGCACCCCGACGAACACGGCATAGCCGCGCTCGGCCGCGATATCCGCCCACGTGTATGCAGACGCGCGATCCACGGCCGCGCCCTCGCCCTTCCACTCCATCTCCGCCAGCATCGCTTGCGACGGCTTGTCGCCGTACCAGGCGGCCTTCAGGAATTGGGCGCGCGCCAGCGCGAAATCCCCCTCGGCATAGGCATCCCATCCCTGCTTGCGGTGCTTCATGTCCGGGTGTGCGTTCAGGAACACCGCACTGCTCAAGGTGGCCTGCTGCTTCCGCGAGATCGGCTTGGTCACCTCCTGTGCCGCCAACGCCTGCACGGCCGCCAGACAGGCCAACACAATGGCCCACGACAACCCACCCCCATTGCGGTTCACGCTCATGCACGCCCTCTGTGGTACGCCGGCACCCGCGGATCCTAGGGCTTACCGGACGCCGCCTTGGACTCCACCGACTCCAGTTCGCCCACGCGCACGCGCCCTTTCAGCGGCGCCTTCCACAACGCATCCTGCAGTTGCCAGTACTTCTCGGGCTGCCAGTACTGCGGGGCATAGTATTCATCGCCGCGCAGTGTCATGCCCGTCCCCGCCAGCGGGCCGGTGTTGGGAATGATGGTCAGGTTGCCCACGAACCCCACCCGGCTTCCCGTGACGCGACGCATTTCACGCTTGAGGATCTTCTCCAGCCGCGGCTTGGCGACATCGTCCCCATACTCCGCCAGCACGGCCTGTCCGCGCTCCAGCGCATCACGACGCTGCGCTTCGTCAAGCGCCCGCCAGTACCCTTCCCGGCGCACGAGGAAGTCGTGATAGAGGCGCTCGGCAGCGACGTCCATCCATGCGTACGCAAGCGCGCGGTCCGTCGGCACCCCGATGCCGCCCCAGTACATCTCGGCGATGATCGCCTGTGCAGGCTTGTCGCCATAGTAGGCCGCGCGCTTCAGCTCGGTCAGCGCGGATGCGTAGTCCTTGCGCTCATAGGAGCGCACGCCCTCGGCACGCCAGCGCAGATCCGGATGGGCTGCCAGGAAGCCCTCCGTCAGTACTGCCGGATCGATCCTCGCCTCCTGGGCGACAGCGGGTGCCGAAAAAAGCGCCCAGGCAAGAACAAGCAGACAGCATCCGAGAATGCGCATACAGGTGACCTCCATGTGAGCCAGCCCGGCCATCCTATAGGGACTCGGGCGGGGTTGTCTGTAAACTGACGACCTACGCAGAAGTACGCCCCATGCACGGTCTCAACCCCCCCCAACGCGCCGCCGTCCTTCACAGCAAGGGCCCCCTGCTGGTGCTCGCGGGCGCCGGCAGCGGCAAGACGCGGGTGATCGTGGAGAAGATCGCGCA
>Ga0056904_1001455_pt1 | contig 10510 bp, 6 predicted proteins | sample EBPBio172007_DNA_FD_55043 | JGI IMG/M metagenome (GOLD analysis project Ga0056904, IMG submission 55043) | Wastewater treatment Type I Accumulibacter community from EBPR Bioreactor in Madison, WI, USA - Reactor 1_9/17/2007_ DNA | ecosystem: Engineered > Bioreactor > EBPR > Anaerobic-Aerobic >...
CTGCGTCAGCAGCGCGGTTTCGCCGTCTTCCGAGATCGACTGGCCTTCACCGATGTACGCGCCCTCGGTGTTCTCGCGCACGGTGATCAGGTCCACGCCCGTCGGGAAGCGCGACTTGGTGTTCGGGAACGACTTGGCCGGACGCACGTTGGCGTACAGGTCGAAGTGGCGGCGCAGTGCCACGTTGATCGAACTGAAGCCCTCGCCCACCGGCGTGGTCAGCGGGCTCTTCAGGGCCACACCGTTCCTGCGGATGGAATCCAGCGTGGCCTGGGGCAGCAGGTCGCCGTGCTTTTCCAGNGCGACGAGGCCGGCATCGGNGTCTTCATAGGTCAGGCCGACCTTGAGGGCGTCGAGCACGTGCAGGGTGGCGTCCATGATCTCCGGGCCAATACCGTCGCCGCGGATGACCGTAATCGTCTGGGTCATTGAATGGGGTTTCCGAACAGGGGCGCGCGCGGGCCGGGGCCGGAGCGGGCGCGAAGGGGAAGGTCTGTGCCCGCCATTATGCCCGAGCGCCCCTCGCGGCCCCAAATCGACGATGGTCGCAGGCCCGGCGCAGAGGCCGGGCGGAGCGGTTCAGGCGTGGTCGTGGGCCGCGGGTGCGGTGGCGTCGTCACCTTCCAGTTGGTCGAGGAAATCCACCGCCCGGCGCAGGTGCGGAATGACGATGGAACCGCCCACCACCAGGCCCACCGAGAAGGTCTCGAAGAACTCCTCGCGGGTCACGCCGGCTTCCTTGCACTGGGCGACGTGATAGCTGATGCAGTCGTCGCAGCGCAGCACCATCGATGCGACCAGGCCCAGCAGTTCCTTGGTCTTCACGTCCAGCGCGCCTGCCTGATAGGTCTGCGTATCCAGGGCGAAGAAGCGGCGCACGACCTGGTTGGGTTCATCCAGGATGCGCTTGTTCATGCGCTGGCGGAACTCGGTGAACGCCTTCACGCGGTCCTGGCTGTCGTCGCCGGCGCTCATGCAGTCTCTCCCGCCAGCAGCGCGTCGAGCTTCCCGGCGCGGTGCAGCGCGATCATGTCGTCGTAGCCGCCCACATGGACCTCGCCCACGAAGATCTGCGGCACGCTGGTGCGCTTGGCACGGGCGATCATCTTCTCGCGTTCGGCTGGATCCAGGTCGATGCGCACCTCGGTCCAGTCCCGGCCCTTGCTCTTCAGGAAGTTCTTGGCGGCTACGCAGTAAGGACAGATCGCCGTGCTGTAGAGGATGACTTCCGGCGCGGTGGCGCCTTGCGGGGTGTCGCTCAAGGGAGTTCTCCGGAACGAAAGGAACGTAGGGTGGTCGCAACCGATATCGGGCCGACCGGGCCCGCTTCCAGCCGGCGACATGGAACAGTGCGGACCGGTACTGGCCCGGTTAACCACGTATTCACTCGCCCGGATCAGCGACCGGTCATCCTGATGACGGCGTCATTATCCGCCACGGAGCCTCCATTTGCGCCCATTGCTGCTCGCCACCGCCCTGACCCTGGCCCTTGCCGCCCCGCTGGCCGCGTCGCAGGACAGCCGGCTTCCCGACATCGGCTCGTCCGCAGGCGAGCTGCTCACGCCGGCCCGCCAGGCCCAGTACGGCGGCATGATGCTGCGCGAGCTGCGCAACTACGGCTACCTGCTGGAAGACCCGCTGGTCACCGACTGGCTGCAGACCGTGGGCAACCGCCTGGGCGCCGACAGCGACAACCCGCAGCAGGCCTANACNTTCTTCATGATGCGCGACCGGCAGATCAATGCCTTCGCCACNCTGGGCGGCTACATCGGCATGAATGCCGGCCTGGTGCTGACCGCGGANCGCGAGGATGAGGTGGCCGCNGTCCTGTCGCACGAAATCGCGCATGTCACCCAGCAACACGTGCTGCGCGGCGTGGAACGCGCGCAGCGCGACCAGATCCCGATCCTGCTGGGCATGCTGGGCGCCATCGTGCTGGCGCAGGCGGCCGGCGGCAGTTCCAGCGGCGACGCGTCGCAGGCCGCCATCGCTTCGGCGATGGGGCTGATGCAGCAACGGCAGATCGACTACACCCGGTCCAACGAATCCGAGGCCGACCGCGTGGGCATCCGTACCCTCTCCCGCGCCGGTTACGACATCGACGCCATGGCCGGCTTCTTCGCCAAATTGCAGCAGGCCACCCGGGTCGCGCGTGGCAGCGGACGCGAGGCCGTCCCCGACTACCTGCAGACCCACCCGGTGACCACCACCCGCATCAGCGAGGCCCGCCAGCGCGCGGACCAGTTGCGGGGCACACAGGTCACCGCCGTCACCAGCGTGCCGGGCGGCGAACGCGTCGAACGCTTCGATCGCTCCGGCATCACCCTGCCGGAGACGCGCAGCGACAACCCGCTGCTGCCCGTCCCGGTGACCCTGCCCGCCCAGGTCTTCCAGCGGGGCGAGACCGGGCAGTTCGACTGGGCCCGCGAACGCCTGCGCGCGCTCAGCGCCAGCACGCCCTCGGCCGCGGTGCGCGAGTACGAGACGCTGCGGCGCCAGGCCGGCAGGCCGCTGACCGGCCCCCAGCGTTACGGCGTGGCGGTCGCCCACCTGCAGGGCGGCGACACGCGGACGGCGCTGGCGGAGCTGCGGGCCCTGGCCGATGAGGTCCCCGACAACCTGTGGGTGGCCCTGGCGCTGGGCGAGGCCGAATCGCGCACGGGCAATGCGGAAGGGGCCAACCGCCGCTTCGATGCGCTGATGCAGCGCCACCCCGAGAACCGGGCCGTCAGCCTGACCTATGCCCGCGTCCTCAACGAGCAGGGCGGCCGACAGGCCGGCCAACGGGCGCAAGCCGTCCTGCGCCCGCTGATGGGACGCGCCGGCGACGATCCCGTGTTCCAGCAGCAGTTCGCCCGTGCCAACGAATTGGCCGGCGACGTCGCCCGCGCCGGCGAGGCCTACGCCGAGGCCGCTTACCTGAACGGCAGGCCCGAGCAGGCCCTGATCCAGCTGCAGAACCTCAAGAAGCGGGACGACCTGGACTTCTACGCGCGTGCCCGGATCGACGCCCGCATCGCCGCCATCACGCCGGAGGTACTGGAGCTGCGGCGCCAGGGCATCCGCGACCCCGACGTGGAGCGCCGCTGAGCACGTGCCCGGCCTGCGTGTGACAGCCCGGCGGCATGTCATGTAAACGTCATAAAATTGTCGTCTACTGACACGGTCCCCCACGCCTCCGGATCCTGCGTGCAGAAGCACATCCTGATCGTCGACGACGAGCCCGCCATCCGCGACATGGTGGCGTTCGCCCTGCGCAAGGGCGAATACGAACCGATCCACGCCGGCGACGCCCGCGAAGCCCAGAACGCCATCGCCGACCGCGTGCCGGACCTGATCCTGCTGGACTGGATGCTGCCCGGCACCAGCGGCCTGGAGCTGGCCCGGCGCTGGCGCAAGGACGCGATGACCCGCGACGTGCCGATCATCATGCTGACCGCCCGGGGCGAGGAGAACGACCGCGTCGGCGGCCTTGAAGCCGGCGTGGACGACTACGTGGTCAAGCCCTTCTCGGCCCGGGAGCTGCTGGCCCGCATCCGCGCCGTGATGCGCCGCTCGCGCGACGACGACGAGGACGGCAGTGTGGCGGTGGGCAGCCTGCGCATCGACGGCGCCGCGCACCGCGTGTTCGCCGGCGACACGCCCGTGCCGATCGGTCCCACCGAATATCGACTGCTGCATTTCTTCATGACCCACCCCGAGCGCGTCTACTCGCGCACCCAGCTGCTGGACCACGTGTGGGGCGGCAGCGTGTACGTGGAGGAGCGCACCGTGGACGTGCACATCCGCCGCCTGCGCAAGACGTTGGAGCCGCACGGGCTGGAGAACATGGTGCAGACGGTGCGCGGCTCGGGCTACCGCTTCTCGGCTTCGATGTGAGGATGCCGGCACGTCCGGACCTCCGATGTGAACCCACTTCTCCCAACCCGTGCGGGGATGGGGAAAAGACCTGCCGCCCCACTCCCGTCGTCCCGGCGAAGACCGGGACCCGTGTTGCACTTGCCGTTGCGCGTGCGCTGGACGACCGCAAGCCGGGCCACGCGCCACAGGGATCCCAGCCATTGCCGGGATGACAGCAGAGAAGACAGCGTCGGCCGCATTGCGCCCCCGCTGACCATCTTCGGATCCCGGTACCCGTCGCGCGACCTGCGTTTTCCCATCCCTGCTGTCATAGACATCTGCCTACAATCGCCCCATGCCCCATGACATCCGTTCCGCCTGGTTCAAGACGCTCGGCCAGCTGGCGCTGATCCTGGCGCTAGCCGTGGTCGTGGGCCTGCTGGTCGGCCAGGTATGGCCGGTCGTGACCGTGGCGGCGCTGGGCGTGGTGGCATGGCACTACTGGCGCCTGCGCAAGGTGCTGCTGCGGCTGACCGCACGCCAGCGCCTGGAGCCGGCGCAGGGCCGGGGCGTGTGGAACGAACTGGACCGCCTGCTGTTCCGCGGCCAGGCCGAAATGCGCACGCGCAAGCGCCGGCTGCTGGACATGCTGCGCGCCTACCGCGCCGCCGCGGCCGCCCTGCCCGACGCGGTGGTGGTGGTGGAACGCAACAGCCAGCGCGTGCAGTGGTTCAACAAGGCCGCCAGCAGCCTGCTGGGCCTGCAGTACCCGGCCGACATCGGCGCGCCGGTGGGCGATCGCCTGCAGCCGTTGCCGATGTCGCACTGGCTGGCCGCGGGCCGCAACGCGGAACCGATGCTGGATGCCGCGTCGCCGGTCGACCCCGACCTGCGCCTCAACCTGCGCCTGATCCCCTATTCCGACCAGTACTGGCTGCTGGTCGCCCGCGACGTCAGCAAGATGCTGCGGCTGGAACAGATGCGTCGCGACTTCGTCGCCAACGTCTCGCACGAGCTGCGCACGCCGCTGACCGTGGTGCACGGCTACCTGGACATGCTGGAGCCCAGCGAGCATCCCGACTGGGCGCCAATGCTGGCGGAAATGCAGAAGCAGTCCCAGCGCATGACCCAGCTGGTCGAGGACCTGCTGACGCTCTCGCGCCTTGAGGCGCAGGAAAGCCTGCCCGACGAGAACGTCGCCATGGCCCCGATGCTGGCCACCCTGCGCCGCGAAGCCGAGGCGCTGAGCCAGCGCCGCCACACCATCGTCGTGCAGGACGAGGCCGGCGTGGACCTGGCCGGCTCGAACAAGGAGCTGCACAGCGCCTTCTCCAACCTGGTGAGCAACGCCGTGCGCTACACGCCCGTGGGCGGCACCATCACCGTCCGTTTCGCGCGCGAGGGCGACGGCGCGGTGCTGAGCGTGCGCGACACCGGCTACGGCATCCCGTCCTCGCACCTGCCGCGCATCACCGAGCGCTTCTACCGCGTCTCCACCAGCCGCTCGCGAGAGAGCGGTGGCACCGGCCTGGGGCTGTCGATCGTCAAACACGTGCTCAACCTGCACCAGGCCCGGCTGGACATCGAAAGCGAGGTGGGCCAGGGCAGCACCTTCTCCGTGCATTTCGGTCCCGAGCGCGTGGAACCGCGCCTGGACGCTTCCCTACCCGTCCTGACGGATCAGACCGCATGAACGCCGCCCCCGACACGCCACCCGCCGCTCCCACCACCGACGACGTGCTGCGNGACCCCGCGCTGTACCTGAACCGNGAACTGTCGCAGCTGGACTTCAATTTCCGCGTGCTGGCCCAGGCGCAGGATCCGTCCGTGCCNCTGCTGGAGCGGCTGCGCTTCCTGTGCATCTCCTGCACCAACCTGGACGAGTTCTTCGAGATCCGCGCCGCCACCGTGCGCCACGCGCTGGATTTCGGCCTGCCGCCGGGCGCGGACGGCATGAGCCCGGCGACCGTGCTCAACCGGATCCACGACCGCGCCGCCGAGCTGGTGGATGCGCAGTACAAGTGCTGGAACGAGGTGCTGCGCCCGGGGCTGGCCGAGGCGGGGGTGCGCGTGTTCGGCCGCGACAGCTGGAACGCACGGCAGACCCGCTGGCTGCGCGCGTACTTCCGCAACGAGATCATGCCGGTGCTGTCGCCGCTGGGCCTGGACCCGGCGCATCCGTTCCCGAAGATCCTCAACAAGTCGCTCAACATCGTGGTGGTACTGAAGGGCAAGGACGCGTTCGGCCGCGCCGGCCACCTCGCCATCGTGCGCGCGCCGCGCTCGCTGCCGCGCATCATCCACATGCCCCAGCGCGTGTCCGGCGGCGAGAACGACTTCGTGCTGCTGTCCTCGGTGCTGTCGGTGTTCGTGGACGAGCTGTTCCCCGGCATGGAGGTCAAGGGCTCCTACCAGTTCCGCGTGACCCGCAACTCCGAGGTCGTCGTGGACGAAGAGGAAGTGGAGAACCTGGCGCTGGCGCTGCGCGACGAACTGGTCGGGCGCGGCTACCGGCCCGCGGTGCGGCTGGAGATCGCACACGACTGCCCCAAGCCCATCGTGCGCACGCTGCTGCAGAACTTCGCCCTGCCCGACAACGCGGTGTACCCGATCAACGGACCCGTCAACCTCAACCGCGTCATCCAGGTCTACGACCTGGTGCAGCGTCCGGAACTGAAGTATCCCGCCTTCACGCCGCGCGCGCTGCGCGACAGCGACGCGATCTTCGAGAAAGTGGCCGACGGCGACGTACTGCTGCACCACCCGTTCGATTCGTTCGCGCCGGTGCACGAACTGATCAAGCAGGCCGCGGTCGATCCGGAGGTGCTGGCGATCAAGCAGACCCTNTACCGCACCGGCAAGGANTCGGCCATCGTCGACGCGCTGGTGCAGGCCGCGCGCAACGGCAAGGACGTCACCGTGGTGGTGGAGCTGCGCGCGCGCTTCGACGAGGACGCCAACCTGGGCGTGGCCGACCGCCTGCAGGAGGCCGGCGCGCAGGTGGTCTACGGCGTGGTGGGCTACAAGACCCATGCCAAGATGCTGCTGATCGTGCGCCGCGAAGGTCGCAAGCTGCGCCGCTACGTGCACCTGGGCACCGGCAACTACCACAGCGGCACCGCCCGCGCGTACACCGACATCGGCCTGATCACCGCCGACCCGGACATCGGCAACGACGTGCACCTGCTGTTCCAGCAGCTGTCGGGACTGGCGCCCACCACCAAGCTCAAGCGCCTGCTGCAGTCGCCCTTCACCCTGCACCCGGGCCTGATCAAGAAGATCGAACGCGAGGCCAAGCTGGCGAAGGCAGGCAAGCCGGCGCGCATCATCGCCAAGATCAATGCGATCAACGAGCCGCGCATCATCCGCGCGCTGTACGCCGCCTCGCAGGCGGGCGTGCGGATCGACCTGATCGTGCGCGGCGCCTGCGCCCTGCGCCCCGGCGTGCCGGGCATCTCCGACAACATCCGTGTGCGTTCCATCGTGGGGCGCTTCCTCGAGCACAGCCGCCTTTACTGGTTCGGCAACGACGGCGCGCCGGAGTTGTACTGCGCCAGCGCCGACTGGCTGGAACGCAATCTGCTGCATCGCGTGGAAACCTGCTTCCCCATCCTCGACAAGGATCTGGCGGCGCGCGTGTTCAAGGAAGGCCTGCAGAATTACCTGGACGACAACTGCAATGCCTGGGAACTGCAGGCCGACGGCCACTACGTCAAGCTCAGGCCGGGCGACGACCCGCCGCATTCGGCGCAGGGCACGCTGCTGGCCAAAGTATGATGCGACCGATCGCCGCCGCCATCGCCGCAGTGCATCGCACTGCAGCATTGCGCCACGCCATTGGCTAAACTGACCGCATGGCGCCCCTGACCTCCCCCACCTCCCCGCCGCTCCAGGACGGGGACCTGCTGGCCGCGATCGATCTGGGTTCCAACAGCTTCCACATGGTGGTGGCGCGCTCGATGCTGGGACAGTTGCGCGTCGTCGACCGCCTGCGCGAGACCGTGCGCATGGCCGACGGCCTGGACGGCAAGGGCGGCCTGTCCGCCGCGGCCCGCCAGCGCGCACTGGACTGCCTGTCCCGCTTCGGCCAGCGCATCCGCGACATCCCCGCCGCCCGCGTGCGCGCCCTGGCCACCAATACGGTGCGCCAGTTGCGCGAGCCGCAGGAATTCCTGGCCGCGGCCGAAGCCGCGCTGGGCAAACCGATCGAAGTGGTCTCAGGCCGCGAGGAGGCGCGCCTGATCTACCTGGGCGTGGCGCACGCGCAGCCGCCGAAAGCGAACCAGCGCCGCCTGGTCATCGACATCGGCGGCGGCTCGACGGAATTCATCATCGGCCGCGGCTTCGAGACGCTGGAGCGCGAAAGCCTGCAGGCCGGCTGCATCGCCAGCACGCGCCGCTTCTTTCCCGGCGGCAAGCTCTCGCGCAAGCGCTGGAAGGAAGCGCTCACCGAGATCGGCGCCGAGTTCCAGCAGTTCGCCGGCCTGTACCGCAGCCTGGGGTGGCAGGAAGCCATCGGCTCGTCCGGCACCAACAAGGCCATCGGCGAGATCTGCGCGGCGATGAAGCTCACCAAGGGCGCGGTCACCGCCGAGGCGCTGCCGCAGGTGCGCGACAAGCTGCTGCAGGCCGATCGCATCGAGGACATCGACCTGCCCGGCCTGTCCAGCGACCGCCGCCCGATCATCGCCGGCGGCGTGCTGGTGCTGGAGGCCGCGTTCGAAGCGCTGGAGCTGCAGCGCCTGATGGTCAGCAAGGCGGCGATGCGCGAAGGCATCCTGTTCGACATGCTGGGCCGCGGCAGCGACAACGACCCGCGCGACCTGTCCACGGCGGCGCTGATGCAGCGCTACGGCATCGACGAGTTCCAGGCCGCGCGGGTGGAGGCCACCGCGATGCGCCTGTTCGAACAGGTGGAGCAGGACTGGGGGCTGGACGACGACGATGCGCGCATGCTCGGCTGGGCCGCGCGCCTGCACGAGATCGGCCTGGCCATCGCGCACAGCCAGTACCACGTGCACGGTGCCTATCTGTTGGAGCACTCCGACATCGAAGGCTTTTCCCGCCAGGAACAGCAGGTCCTGTCGGCGCTGGTGCGCACGCACCGCCGCGGCGTGCCGAAGAATGCGTTCGACGCCCTGCCCGACCGTCTGCTGCTCAGCGCCAAACGCAAGGCCGCGCTGCTGCGCCTGGCCGTGCTGCTGCACCGTTCGCACGACAACGAGGCCATTCCCCGCCTGGACCTGACCGCCAGCGGCGATCGCCTGGACCTGGTGGTCAGCAAGAAGTGGATCGATGCCCGCCCGCTGCTTCGCTCCGACCTGGTCGGCGAGCCGGAGGACATGCAGGGCCTGGGCGTGGCGTTCAAGCCGTTCGTGGCCTGACCGGCCGGCACTTCCCATCATGTGACATGAAGGTACACTCGGGCCTGCCGAGAGGTCCGCGGCGTGGCCTGCGACCTGGTGTCCCCACGCCATCCTCCCCGACCGCCCTTGCAGCGGGGGTAGGCCCGACGGCCGTCCAACTTCGTCGCACGCCTGTCTTCAGGAGGAAGCCTTGATCGATCGAAGCATCCACGACGCACTGATGTCCGACGCCTGGCTCGAAGGCGGTCCCGGCGCCGCGGCCATCGGCCGCAACGTGGACCGCATGCTGGATGCGGTGCGCCGCCATCTCGACATGGACGTGGCCTTCGTGTCCGAGTTCAACGGCCGCGACCGCGTCTTCCGCCATGTCGCCTGCAGGCTGGATCCTGCCCCCATCCGGCCGGGCGATTCGAGCCCGCTCGAAGAGGGCTACTGCATGCGCGTGGTCGAGGGGCAAATCCCGCAGCTGATTCCCGACACGGGCGCGATTCCCGTGTTGCACGATATTCCCGAGACCCGGACGCTGCCCATCGGGGCCCATATCAGCGTGCCCATCCTGCTGCGCGATGGCCGCGTGTACGGCACCTTCTGCTGCTTCAGCCTGGCATCCAACCTGTCGCTCGGCCAGCGCGACCTGCACATGATGCGCGCCTTCGCCGACCTGCTGGCCTACCAGATCGATGGCGATCTGGACGCCATGAAGGCGCACGAAGAAAAGGTCGCCCGCGTCACCGCCGTGCTCGAGCTGGGCCAGCCGCATATCGTGTACCAACCGATCTTCCGCAGCAGCGAACACCGCATCGTCGGAGTGGAGTGCCTATCGCGCTTCAGGCTGGAGCCGCAGCGAACGCCCGACGTATGGTTCGCCGAAGCGCGCGAGATCGGCCTGGGTGTGCGCCTTGAGCTCAACGCCATCCTGTCCGCGCTCGATGGCCTGCGTGGCATCGCCGGAGATTTCCATGTGGGCCTCAACGTGTCGCCACAGACGCTCATCAGCGGCGGCGTCGACGGGTACATCGACGACCTGGAGCCGCACCGCGTGGTGCTGGAGATCACCGAGCATTCGCTGGTCGACGACTACGGTCTGCTCAACAGGCGCCTTGCGCCCCTTCGCGAGGCCGGCGTGCGCGTGGCCGTCGACGACGCAGGCGCAGGTTACGCAAGCATGCGGCACGTGCTGGCGATCCATCCCGACATCATCAAGCTAGACCTCAGCCTGACCCGCGGTATCGATACCGACTCGCCGCGCAGGGCGCTGGCCGCCGCGCTGATCGAGTTCGCCCGGCAGACCCAGTCGCAGGTGG
>Ga0056904_1001457_pt1 | contig 10501 bp, 10 predicted proteins | sample EBPBio172007_DNA_FD_55043 | JGI IMG/M metagenome (GOLD analysis project Ga0056904, IMG submission 55043) | Wastewater treatment Type I Accumulibacter community from EBPR Bioreactor in Madison, WI, USA - Reactor 1_9/17/2007_ DNA | ecosystem: Engineered > Bioreactor > EBPR > Anaerobic-Aerobic >...
AAAATGCCGCCTCTCTGCCCGAATTACAAGAATGGTATTCGTTGAAAAACACAGGATATGGAATATATTCTCTTAATCATTTACCTAATTTTTCATTACCTGAAGGCAAAAATACTCTTTCTTTGGACGGGAAACATATTATTTATAACCGATTTCCCTTCGATACAACTAATCAATATCCTCTACCAAATTTTAATGGTATTTGGCTTGATGTCGGCGATTTTAATGGTGACGGGATACAAGATGTTATTGCACAAGGGAATAGAATCTACTTTGGTGTGGAAAATGGGAAAGAGCCACCAACAGAAAAACCGCTTATCGTTCAAGGTAGTATGTTACCGTATGTAGGCGATTATAATGGTGATGGGTATGATGACTTTTTCAGTGATGAGCAAACTTTGATTCTTGGCAATAAAGAACGTAGCAAGTTCCAATCTGTTCACATACCATATAATGACACCGCTTTCTCACCCTATAACAAAAACATAAGGATGATATTATATCCTTATGGTCAGAATGAAAGCCGTGAACTTCATTTTGCTATTTACCATGATATGCTCACTGGTTCAGGAAGATATGTACTGTATTATGCACGTATTCAGTTTGAAGAGCTACAGCCCGATAGCATTATTGCCAAAGGAACATTACTTGATAGTCTAGAATATGTCTATGATGCCAATCATGAAAATGGATTTTACCCACAGTCAAGTGTTGTGCAACATATCAATGGAGAAACACGATTCGCATTGCAAGACTTGACATCAACACGTTTTTTTTATTTAACGAATACATTTGAGGAGTTTAGAACTTGGGAACATACTTCGGTTTATAAATATGTATTAAAACATAGTATTGATGGTGATACTATACCTGATTGGTGTGAGTACAAAGGAAATTTTAATGGAAGTTTTTTGAAAATGTATCATGGACCATTAGGCAATGATACAATCCCCTTTGCAGAGTTTAATTTTCAAGGATCCGGGTTAAAATCTGTTGTTTCTTTGTTTGATGTCAATAATGATAATATCAACGATATTGCTTTTACACAAGAATATGGAAACAATAGCCGTTTTTCTATCTATCTTGGTCTTGATTGGCGCACAGTGAATATCAATTCTGTTGCTGAATACAATTCTTTCAAAATTCATCAAAACATCCCAAACCCAGTACAAAAAGACAGAAAAACTCTTTTGCCTGTGTCGCTCAAACAACAAGGTAACTATTCTATAGTGCTGTATTCTTTGCAAGGCAGCAAAATAAAAGACCTTTTCAATGGTGAATTATCGGAAGGTGAGCATAAAATTCCTCTTGACCTTATGGGCTTATCCGCCGGAATGTATATCGTCAAAATGAATAGCGGTTCTGTTTCTCGCGAACGTGCTATCATGATTGGAGAGTGAGTTAAATTCTATTCTTTTTTTGCCCCATCCCGTCAATAGTCCCGAATGAATGACATGATAACGGAAAAAATACGTCCACCCCGTCAGACTACGTCTGCCAACCCTCAATGAGAACCCACCCCGTCCTGCGGACACCCCTCCGATGGTGGGGATGAAATTCAATCCCAAAGGGATGATAGGTTTATAGAAAAAAAATATATCCACCTCGTTCATATTTCGGTTTCGTTTTTTGCCCGTCCCGTCAATAATCCCGCAGTGATGTCATGATAATTGCCATAATACCATATTTTTGAATAAAACGTTTTGTTCTTTCTGAGGAAGTTGAGCTTTCCATGAAAAAATTCCTTATTCTCATCATGCTGCTTTGCGGCATCAATGTAATGGCGCAAGAAAACGCCGCATCTCTGCCCGAATTACAAGAATGGTATTCGTGGAAAGGAAGTATATTCAATACAGGTGGAAGAGTTTCCTATCTGCCCGGATTTGATTCTGTTGGTGGTGGCTTGAATGCCATAACACAACATAGAAATGGTAAAGACATTGTCTGGTATAATCGTTTTCCTTTCGATACGGCAAATCAGTTTCAATGGAAGTCCAAGGGTGCTTACGGTGTTTATCAAATTGATTTTAACAATGATGGTTTACCGGAATATGTTGATGAAAACGGTTTTGTTTATACAACCACAAAGAAAGGCAATAAGCCAAACCCTGAACCTGTTGATACTTTGTTTAACAAAGGATTATACAGTCCGCTTATCGGTGATATGAATAATGATGGTTTCACTGATGTTATAGATCCTAATTCAGAAACATCTTTTGATGTTATATTTGGTAATCAAGACCTGACCAAAATCCTCTCGGTCTCGGTACAATTTTCTAAACCAAGCGATTACATAGGTGGTTATTTTTCGGAATCGGGCAAGCCACGCATAATTCTCTTCAATGATTGGGGTTCTTTTGAAAGTTTTACTATCTATGCCGTCACTATTACCTATACAGGCAATCAACCATCTGTTNCTTTTGAACAACTTGATAGTATAGAAAAGTCCAAAGGAAGTTCGGATGAGAAACTTTATGAAATATGTTGTAATTATTTTTATTGGAATAAAAGAACAGGACAGAACTACCTGGTTCTTTCGCCAACTATGAAACCCGGAGAAACGAGGACAAATTATACAGGATATACCATAACAAACGATAAATTTGTCTTTCTAAGAGAAAATGCTGTTAGTGGAGGAAGCTACTCTTATCTTTCCGGTAGTGTTGATGGAGACGACGAGGAAGATTTTATTACATGGGATAATTTTAAGATAAACGATAAAGAATTTATTGGGTGTGCAATATACTCAGGTTTGCCGCTACATAATCCATATCTTGCTGCTTATTTTCCTCGCAACTTTTGTGGTTACATTGAGTGGCTTTCTTATATAGGCGATGTTAATAACGATGGTATTGGTGATATAGCTTTTGGTGGCAGTGATGGCTGCTTCGCTGTGTATCTTGGTCTTGATTGGCGCACAGTGAATGTCAATTCTGTTGCTCAATATAATTCTTTTAAACTTCATCAAAATATCCCCAACCCTGTTCAAAAAGACAGAAAAACTCTTTTGCCTGTTTCGCTCAAACAACAAGGTAATTACTCGATAGTGCTGTATTCTTTGCAAGGCAGCAGAATAAAAGACCTTTTCAATGGTGAATTATCCGAAGGTGAGCATAAAATTCCTCTTGACCTTATGGGTTTATCAGCAGGAATGTATATTGTGAAAATGAGCACCGGTGCTGTTTCACGTGAACGTGCCATTATGATTGGAGAGTGAATTAATTCTATTCTTTTTTTGCCCCATCCCGTCCTTCCCCGCGGGGAAGGCGATTAGTTTTTCATTATCTATGAATCATCTCCCCCGATTTTTGGGGGAGACCGAGAGGGGGCTAATCCCCGCCTCTTTTCCTCTGCGACAGGGAAGGCGGCGAAGAGCATAAAAAAAGCCCATGAAATCATGGGCTAAGAGAATAGTTGAATTTTGTACAAAGAGTTATTCTTTATCTTGCACTATGGCGATATAAGAATCAAGAATTGTTTTGAACAAAATAATCATTGCGCCTTGGGCTTCTTCGCTAATCATATCTTCTTCTGATATTTCTTCTTCGTCTTCTTCATAGCTTTCATTGGAAATGGCGGATAAGGCGTATGAGAGAAGAAAGGGTTGCGGATATTCATCCATCATTTTTTGCACTACATCGGTTTCTCCCTGCATGGATAATTCATCCAAACGATGCATGAGTTCGATATTTGCTTGTTCATTATCATCAAGCATATCTTCATTTACGGCGGGCATTACCGGATAATGTTCTTTGAAGCAATTCCAGAGCACAACACCCGTAAACATAAGCGTTTCTGCTTCCATCGGGCTTTCCATTTCGCCTGCATTAGCCATCATATATGCTAAGACGGAGGGTTGTTCGGTCGCCATGGTGTCCATTAATGCTGTGACGTGTTCTTCTTGAAGATCCGCTAAGCGATTGTACACATCGGTAATTGTTTGATCATTGATAAGAATCATTGTTAGTCCTTATGACTGGAAAAGTTGTTGAAAACGATGTGCAATAGAAAGTAATCGCTCATCTTGAAATAGAGATGTTTGTAATTGCATACCTACGGGAAAACCATTGGCAGCATTGCCTGCGGGTATGCTGATAGCGGGTATGCCGGCAAGATTAGCCGACACGGTAAAGTAATCGGAAAGATACATCGCAATCGGGTCATTGAGTTTTTCACCGAACTTAAATGCTGTTGTTGGTGTGGTTGGCAAAAACAATGCATCAGCTTGGGAAAAAATGTGTTCATAGCCGTCATAGATGAGTCTTCGTGCTTGTTGTGCTTTTTTGTAATAAGCATCATAATGCCCTGCGGAAAGTACATACGTTCCGAGCATAATGCGCCTTTTTACTTCCATACCAAAGCCCTGTGAACGGGTTAATGTCATGATATCATCGTCATCGTTATTGATTTCTGCTCGGAAGCCATAGCGAATGCCGTCGAATCGTGCCAGATTTGAGGACGCTTCGGCTGTTGCCAGCACATAGTATGTCGGAATCCACGCATCATTAGCGGGAATTTGTGCTTGCAGTAAGGTGATGCCATTGTCTTGGAGTATATCGAGGCATTGTTTATAGACCTCCAATACTTCGGGTGAGCAATCTTTGATGATTTCTTCCGGCAATACAGCAATTGTAAGTGATTTGTTGGCATATTCATCCAAAGTTGCCATTGCTTGTGTCGGAGCTAAGTTTGCCGATGTTGCATCATTGGCATCATGTCCCGATAAGGCATCCATCATTGTTGCTGTTGTCGGAATATCGGGTGCGAATATTCCCACTTGGTCAAGCGATGAGGCAAATGCGACCAATCCATAGCGTGATAATCTGCCATAACTTGGTTTATAGCCCACAATGCCGCAAAAAGCTGCGGGCTGGCGCACGGAGCCGCCTGTGTCCGACCCGAGCGAAGCATGAGCATGACCCGCCGCTACTGCCACCGCCGACCCGGATGATGAGCCGCCGGGCACATAGTCGCCATTCAATGGATGAAGAGTTTTGCCAAAAGCGGAGTTTTCACCGGATGACCCCATAGCAAATTCATCCATATTGGTCTTGCCGATGATGATTGCACCGTGAGCGGCTAAACGTTCCACAACCGTAGCATCATAGACAGGACGATATTCGCCGAGCATTTTTGAGGCGCATGTCGTAGGAAAATTGCGTGTGGATAGATTGTCTTTTACAGCCACAACCATACCATCAAGAGCAAGTGGCTTCTCCTCAGCGTATCGTTCATCGCTTTGTTGCGCTTGTACAATCGCGCTGTCTTTACCGACAGATAGAAAATGGTTTAAAGATTGACGTTGGTCAATATCCCGCAGAATATCTTGGGTAATTGTTGTAAACGTTGTTGTGCCTTTATTGACGGCAGTGCATGAATCGGAAAATAGTCGCATGAAATTTCAGTATTATGACATGGGTTCTGTTGATGGAGTATCTGAGTTTTGCCGTGCAATAGGCGTTCGCGCAATGATTCCTTCCGGCTGACGGACAATCACAGACGATGCAGGGGTATTGTTGTCTTCATCACTTGTATTGATTGTTTCATCGGTTGTTGGTTGTGGCTCTTCGTCGCCGGAGGATGCCACAACAGTGAATGTTTTCTTGGGTGCAGCAGGAACATCCGTCGCTTGTTCTATTTCTGCTGACATATCGCGCAATTGTTGCTTGAGTTGATCCTGTGCTTGACGAAATTGACGAATGCCCTTACCCACCGATGCCATCACTTCGGGTATTTTCTTGGGACCGAACATAAGTAGTACGAATACAAGAATCAGAAGAACTTCACCACCGCCAATATCAAACATAGAGTAATCGAATCAATGAAAATAAAGAATGATATTTTCCCCAAAAAGAAGCATTAACGAACAAAAGCAATATAATCTGTGACGGCAGGAGTGAAGCCGTTTTGACGTAAACGAGTTGCAATTTGTGCTCTGTGATAGGTGCCATGATTAAAAAGGTGGGTCAGTATATCAGAAAGGGTGGTGGTAAATTCCATCCCTTTCAAATTTGTATAGCTGATGACCTTTTCCATATCTTCATCGGTAATCCCATCACAATAATGTGATAATGCAGAACTTGTATGTTCAAACATAGCCCTGCATTGTTCTAATGTAGGATGAGGAAACACTTGTATGCCCTCGAGCGACAAACCGTCAATCCTTCGTAACCACACATCCGTTGCTGCCAGAATATGTCCCATAAGATGAATTTCCGTATGGGACGCATTGGGTTCAAGTTGATTCAATGCTTCCAATACACGATGATTCGCCCATTGGTCATAGCGTGCAAGTCGTCGGAAGTGATCAGAATACATTATGCTTCCTCGCGTTTTTTATCTTTTGTTGTATCATCGGGATTATCAACCGAAGATGCTTTTTTGAACTCACGCACACCGCTGCCGAGTCCGCGCATCAATTCGGGAATTTTTTTCCCGCCGAAAAATATAACGATGACCAATAAAATTATCAGCCATTCCGAGCCGCCGGGTAAACCAAGCATAGTTTGCTCCTTAAAAATAATATGGAAATATCATGAACGCATCACCACACCTATAATGGCATGGCTATGCGCATTGCATTTGCTATTGATTGAAAAATTGCCATTCCGTCATCACAACCCAATGCTTTGTCGGCATATCGTTCGGGATGGGGCATCATACCCAAAACATTGCCACGTTCATTGAGAATGCCTGCAATATTATTGATGCTGCCATTCGGATTAGCTTCGTCATTGCTATCGCCGCCGGCTGTGCAATACCGAAATGCCACGCGTCCTTCATCTTCTAAGCGACGAATGGTTTCCGGTTCTGCAAAATAATTACCTTCGCCATGTGCTATCGGTATGCGTAACACTTGACCTTGTTGCAAAGAGGAAGTGAATGGCGATTGGGTATTATCGGTACGGATATAGACATCACGACATATAAAACTTAAAGAAGTATTGCGCAAAAGAACACCCGGCAATAAACCCGATTCTGTTAAAATCTGAAAACCATTGCAAATGCCTATAACTAAACCGCCTTTATTGGCAAAGGTTACAACTTCACGCATCAGGGGCGAAAAGCGAGCAATGGCGCCGCAGCGAAGATAGTCGCCAAAAGAGAAACCACCGGGGAGAATAATGCAATCAATATCCGAAGGTATGGATGTCTCTTTATGGAACAAATAGCGTGCATTGCCGCCGGAACGTTGTGCTGCCGTGAGTGCGTCGTGATCACAATTTGACCCCGGAAACACTACTATGCCATAGTTCATGCTGCCTCCATAGCATGGAGAGTAATACTGTAATCTTCTATAATCGGATTAGCGATGAGTGCCTTACATCCGGCATCTACGTGAGCGCGGGCTTCTTCTTCCGATGCTGCCGTCACAGTCATTTCCACATGTTTACCAATGCGCACATCGGTTAATGTTGAAAACGATGATGCATGCAAAGCATGCTCAACCGTTTTGCCTTGAACATCTAAAATTCCTTTGCGCAATGTGATTGTAACAGTTGCGTGATAGGTATTCATCAAACTAACTCCAATGTATAATAGATAAAATTTTTGAACCGTATTATTTTGCTGCCAATGCTTTTTCTATGGCACTGACACATTCCTCTGAAAGCGGTTTGACTCTTGAACGAAAACGTTGCACAATTGAGCCATCTTTGCCGATGAGGAATTTTTCAAAATTCCATGCTACTTCACCGGCAAGTTCACTTTTGCCTTGACCACTCGTTAAAAATGTATAGAGGGGATGTTTATTTTCGCCCTTGACCACAATTTTACCGAGCATGGTAAATGTGACGCTGAATTTTGTACTGCAAAACTCGGCAATTTGTGCATTGCTGCCCGGTTCTTGTGCACCAAAATCATTCGCCGGCACACCGATAATCACCAAACCCTGATCTTTGTACTTTTTGTGCAGGGCTTCCAATTCTGTGTATTGTGGCGTATAGCCGCAAGCCGAAGCAACATTGACAATCAAGAGCACTTTACCCTTGTATTTCTCAAAAGAAATTTCTTTACCGCTTATGTCTTCTATACTCACAGTGTAAAGCGATTGCTGAGCATAAGACTCCGCTGCCATTATATGTGAACGCGTAGCTACTGTGCCAAAAAATACCAAAGCGGCATTCACTAAAGACAACATTGCTGTTTTCATTGTCATTGAATTATAATAATGGTGAAGCGCAAAATTACGCCTTTTTCCGAAGACGGTCAGAGATAATCCTTAGCGTTATGGCACAGCACTTTTCTCTATATTATCGAATGATAAAAAGATTACGCTTTGGTAAAACAGTAATTTTGTAAGTCTTAAACATCACAAACATAGGTTCTTACTGTATGAAAACACTTGCACCAAAAAAGATTTTAATCGTTGATGATGAACATGATATTGTCGAACTTGTTGCCTATAATCTGCGCAAAGAGGGCTATACTGTCTTTACTGCAACCGATGGAATCACAGGATTGGATTTAGCAAGGCAGGAACAACCGGACCTTGTTGTCCTTGATGTCATGATGCCGGGCTATGATGGTTTTGAGGTATGTCGTATGATTCGCCAAACGCCCCATATAGCCAATACATCCATTGTGTTCCTTACTGCCAAGTCCTCAGAAATTGACCAGATACTCGGGTTGGAGCTGGGTGCTGACGATTATATTCAAAAGCCCGTCAGCCCGCGCGTGCTTGTGGCAAGGGTAAAATCCGTGATTCGCCGAGCCAATGAGCAAATACGCACCGAAACTATTGTGGCTCCTGAAATCATTCAAATCGAAGACATAGAAATCAACAGACAAAATTATACTGTAAAAATCAGCGGAGTAGAGATATTCTTTCCCAAAAAAGAATTTGAATTGCTGGCTTTTCTTGCAACAAATCGCGGTAAGGTTTTTACTCGTGAATCATTGCTCAAAAGGATATGGGGCGAAAGTGTCTTCGTTGTTGATAGAACGGTGGATGTTCATGTCTCGAAGGTGCGCGAAAAATTAGGGAAATACGGTGGTTATATTGAAACAGTCAAAGGCATCGGCTATCGTTTCCGTCCTTAACAATCCCGCATAGAGCCGTTTTTTGTATGCACTCAAATGCGACAAAAACGGAGCAAACATTCGTCAGAATTGTATATTGTGCTAACTTGCATTACTCAACACAGTTCTGATGGCATCATAGTATGAAGCATTACAGCAGATTTTTCCTCTTTTTCTTTCTTGCTATCACTATATGTGCGGCACAAAAGCCGTCGGCAAAACCGCCGTTTTTATGGGCGGGTATATATGGCGATATGTCTTTACTGCTCCATAATGTGGACTTTAGAGCAATTCCCGGATGTCCCACTTGTGGTCAAAATTTTAGTAATACCGTTGGTCAAGGATATAGTGTCGGTGCATTGCTCGAATTGCCCTTAGCAATGCAATGGCGCTTACGTTTGCGCGGAGGATATACAGATATTGGTACCCGACTTGCAACCCAAGAACAAAATATAGGAAATACTCTTGTGCGGAGAGTTTCTGCACCCAATGAAGTGGTCAGTGTTCCCGTAGCAACAGAATATTCTTTAGAAGCGGGGCTTGCAGGTTGGACAATAGAACCCGGTGTGAGTTATGAACCCGTCTCGCGTTTATTTGTGAGTGCCGGGATTGGGGCAACATTCTTATCCACGACAACATTTGCCCAAAGGGAAAGCATTATCTCTCCGGCGGGCGTCTTATTTAACACGGGACGTTCCTTTCGTAATGATACTTCGGGCATAATACCTAATGTTCCTTCTGCTTTGTTTAATGGTACTATCGGTGTTCATTATGGTTTCCCGCTATCTTCTACCGTAACGGCATCACCGGAAGCCCGTCTTGTACTGCCCTTCAACAATATATCCTCAGATTTGTCATGGACAATTGCTCAATTACAGCTTGGGGTAACTCTGACATATTCATTCATACCCCCACCGGATATTATTATCAAATATGATACGACTATTGTACGCGATACCACTAAAAAATTTGTACTTAATTTGGCTCAACCACAAGTGTCTTTATTGGCAATCAATCGCGATATGCGCACAGAAACGATGGATTATACCGAATATCGCCATCTCACTATTCGCGAACATTATCTTCATGAAATACCGAAAATTTCGCGATTGGAATCAAGTATTGTTGCTTTTGGCATAGACCCGCAAGGTAAGCGTGAAGCCACACCCACCATACGCATAGAAGAAATAGAGACCGAAGAGCAATTTCCGCTTTTACCGCAAGTGTTCTTCCCCGAAGGTAATGCAGAATTGGACAATACCGCTATGGTACAATTGTCCAAAGATGGTGTGCGCCAATTCTCCGAAAATACGCTTGGAAGAAATACACTTGATATTTATGGACAATTATTAAATATTATCGGAAGTCGTTTGACCAAAAAGCCCGAAGCCACAATTACAATTACCGGCGCAAATAATGGAAAAAATAGCGATACGATAGAAAATATCTCACGCAATAGAGCCAATGCCGTAAAAGAATA
>Ga0056904_1001461_pt1 | contig 10476 bp, 10 predicted proteins | sample EBPBio172007_DNA_FD_55043 | JGI IMG/M metagenome (GOLD analysis project Ga0056904, IMG submission 55043) | Wastewater treatment Type I Accumulibacter community from EBPR Bioreactor in Madison, WI, USA - Reactor 1_9/17/2007_ DNA | ecosystem: Engineered > Bioreactor > EBPR > Anaerobic-Aerobic >...
GCAGGGCGAGTTCGCGCGCTTCAACGTCACGCCATCGGGCGCGGACGCCTTGAGCGACTGGCGCAACGAGGTCAACGGCTTTGGCTATCTGGTGGAGATCGACCCCTACGACCCCGGCAGCATTGCCACCAAGCGCACGGCCATGGGCCGCTTTGCCCATGAGGGGGCGGCTTACGGCCTGCCCCAGGCAGGCAAGCCGCTGGCCTTCTATACCGGCGACGACTCGCGTTTCGAATACATCTACCGCTATGTGTCCGATGCCGCCTGGGATGCTGCCGATGCCAGGCGCACGGATCGCCTCGCCGTGGGCGCCAAGTACCTGGACAAGGGCACGCTTTATGTCGCCCGCTTCAACGACGATGGCACGGGCAGCTGGCTGCCGCTCACGCCCGACAGCGTGGGCAAGGACGGTACGCGGCTGGGCAGCAGGTACGCCACGCTCGATGAAATCCTGATCAACACCCGCGGCGCGGCCGATTTCATGGGCGCAACCCCCATGGATCGTCCCGAATGGACAGCCGTGCACCCGACGAATGGCGACGTGTACCTGACGCTGACCAACAACAGCAGCCGCAATGCCGGCACGGGCACGAACGCGGCGAACCCGCGCCTGAACAACGTCAACGGCCACATCATCCGCTGGCACGACGACGCGGGCGCGAACAGCTTCCGCTGGGAGATCTTCGTGTTCGGCTCTGACGCCGCCGCAGCAGCCGACACCAACCGCTCCGGCCTGAGCGCGCTNAACCAGCTGGCCAGCCCCGACGGCATTGCCTTCGACGCGCGCGGCATCCTGTGGATACAGACCGACAACGGCATCGACGGCGGGCGCAACAACGCTGTCGCCCGGGCCACCAACGACCAGATGCTGGCGGTGATCCCCGGCGCGCTGGCCGAGCACAAGGGCCCGGGGCCGGCCATCAACGCCGCCAACCAGGGTGATCTGCGCCGCTTCTTCGTCGGCCCGAACGCGGCCGAGATCACCGGCTTTGCCTGCACGCCGGACTTCAAGACCATCTTCCTGAACGTGCAGCACCCTGGCAACTGGCCCGCCTATGGCAGCAGTGACGCCACGCTGGCGCCCACGGGCACGGTGCGCCCGCGGGCAGCCACCGTGGTCATCCAGAAGGCCGATGGGGGTGCGATCGGCGTCTGACCCGCGCAAGCAGCATGGCCCAGGGAGCCATGCGGTCGGCGGTACCGACCAGGGAGCTGCCACGCCCATGCGTGGCAGCTCTGTTGGCGCTTTTGGCTTGCGTTTGCCCCCATGGCGCGCGCAAGGTGCGGTGGCACAATCCCAGCGGCGTGGTGGCGGCCCGTTGAACGGCTGGCCATCTGCTTCATCTTTGGGTGCGGTTTCCGGAACTCCTGGCGAATTTTTTTCATGGGTCAGAGGCGACATTGGACTCCCCTGTGGCTGGCGCACCGGCCCGGGCGGCGTGGGCTTGGTGTCTGGCTCGCGCTGTGCGTCGCCTGGGTGGCAATGGCCTCTCTCCCGGCCCTGGCGGCCTGCGGCGGTCAGGTGCGACTGACGCAGCCGGTGGAGTTCAGCGCCCAGGAGCTGGCCGGGTTTCGCGCCATGGCGCCGCTGCGCGTGCTGCCCCTGGACGCGCCCCCGATGGCGCGCCACGACACGCAAGATGGCTACTCCGGCATCGGCGTGGATGTGTGGTGCTTCATCACCGAGCGCCTGGGGCTGCGCTATGAAATCATTCAGCGGCGGGACCTGTCCATCGCTGAAAAAATCCGCCTGGTGCAGGAAGGCCAGGCCGATGTCCTGCTGCCCTTCAGCGCGAACAGCGAACGCGCCGCGCGCGGCATCTTCACCCGGCCGTTCTACGAAAGCCATTACGCCGTCATCGCGCGCAAGGACTGGCGCCCGGAGATCCGCGGCCTGGCCGACCTGGCGCCCTACCGCGTGGGCGTGCTCAAGGGCGTGGCGTCCGAGAGCCTCCTCAAGACGGTGATGGCGTCCGATCGGCTGGTGGTCATTGACGACGTGACCAGCGAGGCNCTGTTTCAGGCCCTGCGCGATGGCCGTATCGACGTGGCCGTGTTCAGNAAGGCGGTTTTTGAAGAAAAGCGCTACCAGCACGAGTACTTTGACCTGGCCGTGGTGCATACCCTGCACGATGCGCCGCGGGTCTACGGTTTTTACTTCCACGCCTCGCCACGCAACCAGCAGATCGTGCAGGCGTTTGACCGCTACCTGGCGGTGCTGGATGTTTCCGGCGCGGTGGCCGAGCATGAGGACGGCGAGCGCCAGTTCATCCAGCGCTATGTGATCCAGCGCAGCTGGCACCTGGTGGTGCTGACCGCCGGCGCGGGGGCGCTGGTGCTGGTCGTGGTGCTGGCGGCGTTGCTGTACCGCTACCGNCGCCTGGCGCGCCTGCTGGCGGCCAGCAACGAGCACATCCTGCAGCAGCAGCAGGCTCTGCAGGCGGTCAACCAGGANCTGGAAAGGCAGAGCCAGACCGACGGGCTGACGGGCCTGGCCAACCGCCGCCAGTTTGACCATGCGCTGCTGCGCGAACATGCGCGCCAGCAGCGCACGGGCGCGCCGCTGAGCCTGCTGATGGTGGATTTGGACCATTTCAAGCATGTCAACGACCGCTATGGCCATGCCATTGGCGACGACTACCTGCGCGCCGTGGCCCGGGTGCTCAACACATCGGTGACCCGTGCCACCGACCTGGCGGCGCGCTACGGCGGCGAGGAGTTCGTCTGCCTGCTGCCCGAAACCGCGGCCACCGATGCCCAGATGCTGGCCGAGCGCATCCGCCAGGGCGTGAGCAGCATGGCCCTGCCCAACGAGCTGGCCAGTCCCCCGCACCTGACGCTGAGCATAGGCGTCGCCACGCTGCTTGGCGGCAAGACGGATGCGGCGCAGCTGCTGGCCCAGGCCGACGAGCAGCTGTACGCCGCCAAGCATGCCGGGCGTGACCGCGTGCATGCGGTGGTGTTGCGTTGACGCGGCAAGCAGCGGTGGTTGGCGCCCGTCATCGCGGCGAAGGCTGGTATCCAGCGTTCACGCTGGCCAATGGCATCCCGGGATCGCGGCCCTTGCCGGGACGGCGGTCAGTCCTTTGCTGCCCGGACGATAGGGCAATGGTTCAGTGCGATGGATCTGCGCCCGGGGCCGGCTCGTCGCCGTTCGTCTGCGTGTCGGGCGGCGCAAAGCTGTCGCGGAAGGTGAACACCACCGAGGTGAAGAACATCGCCGCCAGCATCATCGCCGTAGCCACCATGATGCCGCCGGCCATGCTCGCGCCAATGCCCACGGCGGCCAGCAGCGTGACCAGCAGGCTCATGGCCAGGCCCGCCGCCAGGAACACGCCCAGCCAGGACAGGCCATACACCGTGAAGGCNCCAAAGTTGCGCCAGCAGGCGACGATGCTGAAGAACAGCGCCTTCACGGGCGGCACGTTGTGCCAGTGCACCAGGCCCGGCGCATGCCAGAACAGCAGCGACAGCGGCACGTACAGCAGCATGGCCAGCCACATGGCGGCCTGGAAGTCGCCGGACTCGGCCACCTCGCGCGTGAGTGGCGCGCCGCCCAGGTAGACGCGCGCGAATTCGCCGCCATCGATCAGGGCCGACAGCCCCATCACGCCCAGAAAGCCCACGGCATACATGGCGCCCAGGCTCATCATGGCGTTCAGGCGCTGCTTGCCGGTGCGAAAGGCCACCAGCATCAAGGCCGGTGTGGGCGTGCGGTTCTGGCTGGCCTCGGCCGCGGCGACCATCATCGCCAGCGTGGCCGACGGCAGCAGCGCCAGTGCCACGGCGGGGCCCACCAGCGGCAGCAGCGTGGCCAGCGACATGGCGGCCATGGTCATGAAAAACAGCGCGGACAGGGCCATGGGCTGGCGCCAGAACACGGTGATGCCCTGGCGTACCCATTGCAGGCCCGTGCGCGCGGGGACGATGTTCAGTTTCATGGTGCGGCGACTGTACCCCAGGGCCCGATGGCCCTGGCAGGCAGGAATATCAAGGATGGACGGGGTGCCGCACACGCTCGCGCAGCACGCGTTCGAAATGCGTGGGGTCGTGGGGCTTGAGCATGCTGGCCTCGCGCGGCAGGTAAAAGTCCCACAGGCGCGACAGCCAGAAGCGCAGCGCGCCGGCGCGCAGCATGGCCGGCAGCAGCTCGCGCTCGGCCGCCGTGAGCGGGCGCACTGCCTGGTAGGCGGCCAGCAGGGCGGCGGCGCGCTGCTCGTCGTGCCGGCCGGTGGGCAGATCGATGCACCAGTCGTTCAGGCACACGGCCAGGTCAAAAAGCCAGGTATCGACGCCGGCGAAGTAGAAGTCGAAGCAGCCGGTGAGCTCCTCGCCCTCGAACATCACGTTGTCGCGGAACAGGTCGGCATGTATCGGCCCGCGCGGCAGCGCGGCGTAGGCGCTGCCGGCNGCCACATGGTTCTGGTAGGCCAGCTCGGATGTGAGCAGCTCGGCCTGTTCCGGGCCAATGTGCGGCAGCACCACGGGCACGGTCTCGTTCCACCAGGGCAAGGCCCGCAGATTGGGTTGCTGGCGCTCGTAGTCGCGCGCGGCCAGGTGCATGCGCGCCAGCATGTTGCCCACCGCGGTGCAGTGCACGGCCTGTGGCGCCAGCTGGCTCTTGCCGCGCAGCTTGGTGGCCAGGGCGGCTGGCTTGCCGGCCACCTGGTGCAGGATCTCGCCGTACTTGTCCGCCTGTGGGTCGGGCACGGGGATGCCGTGGTGCGCCAGATGGTGCATCAGGTGCAGGTAGAACGGCAGCTGCTCGGCGCTCAGGCGCTCGAACAGCGTCAGCACATATTCGCCCGCTTCGCTGGTCACGAAGTAGTTGGTGTTCTCAATGCCGCCCTCTATGCCGCGCAGCGTGAGCAGCTTGCCCAGCTGCAGGCGGCGCAGCAGCTCGCGCGCCTCTTTGTTTGAGACTTCGGTGTAAACGGCCATGGATCAGCAGAAAGAAACGTGCGGCGGCGGGAGGGCGGCGCAGCCGCCGGTGGTGGCGGCATGGGCGCGGGAGGTCAGAACTGGCGCAGGTTCCACACGCGTGGCGCGGTCACCGAGTCGGACTGGTTGAAGTTGCCGGGCCGCGCGCGCGCGCCATCATTGGCGCGCACCTCGTAGGCGGGCAGGGGCGTGCCGGTCTTGGGTTGCACCGTGATGTGCTGCGTCTGGCCGCCCACGCGCAGCTCATCGACGCGGCTGCCGGCGTCTTCGACCACGATGCGCTCCACGCGCGGTTCGCGCCGGTCATCGGCTTTTTGCTCTTGTGTTGATAGCTGTCCGCGCTCAGTGGTATTGGGCTGAGACGGGTTTTGGCTTGTATTTTGTGCCAGGGCGGGGGCGCTGGCGACGGCCAGCAGCAGAAAGGGATAAACGGCGCGCATGGCGCCGATTGTAGGTCGTGGCAGGGCGCGGGTCAGCGCTGCGGCGGGCAGCCGCTGGCCGTGCAGGCCACGGTGTACTGGCTTATGAAGGTGCGGAAGTTCTTGCCCAGCCGGCCCATCTCGGTGCAGACGTTGCCGCGCGTGTCGAAGGCAAAGCCCTGGTCGCCCTTGGCGTTGAGCAGCTCCACGCGGGCCAGGCCCAGGCTGGCGAACTGCTGCGGCTCATACCACTCGCGGGCGCAGATGTTGTGGAAGACGAAGGTCTGGTAGACCAGCTCGGTGACCTCGGCCTTGTTCAGCTGCGCGCGCAGCACGCCGCCGTCGAACTGCGCCGCCGTCACGCCGCCGTGCTGGATGGACTTGTGCAGCAGCGGCGGCACGTTCTTGAATTCGCTATCGGCCAGGGCCAGGGTGGAGGCGGCGCAGGCCAGCAGTGCAACGATGTATTTCATGGCGGGAGAATGCGTGAATGGCTCGGCGCGGCGCCCCATGGCGCCGCCGTCGAGGCCCATGATTGTGCAGGTTTTGCCGCGGGCTTATGTGCACAATCTCCCCATGAGTGAATCCAAAACCCTGGTGCTGGTCGATGGTTCCAGCTACCTGTACCGCGCCTTCCACGCCATGCCCGACCTGCGCGCCGTGCCGGGCGACCCGGCCAGCAGCCCCACGGGGGCCATACGCGGCATGATCAACATGCTGCAGGCGCTCAAGAAAGAGGTGCCGGCCGACTACGCGGTCTGCGTGTTCGACGCGAGCGGCCCCACCTTCCGCGACGACATCTACGCCGACTACAAGGCCAACCGCTCTCCCATGCCCGACGACCTGCGCGCGCAGATCGCTCCCATCCACGAGGTGGTGCGCCTCTTGGGCTGGCCGGTGCTGGCGATTGCCGGGGTGGAGGCCGACGACGTCATCGGCACGCTGGCCAAGACGGCCGCGGCCCAGGGCTTGCGCGTGGTGATATCGAGCGGCGACAAGGACCTGAGCCAGCTGGTGGACGAGCGCATCACCATCATCGACACCATGAACGGCAAGCGCCGCGACGTGGCCGGGGTGACGGCCGAGTTTGGCGTGCCGCCCGCGCTGATGGTGGACTTCCAGACCCTGGTGGGCGACGCCGTGGACAACGTGCCGGGCGTGCCCAAGGTCGGCCCCAAGACCGCTGCCAAGTGGCTCATGGAATACGGCTCGCTGGACGCGCTGGTGGCCAGCGCCGGCGCCATCAAGGGCGTGGCCGGCGAGAACCTGCGCGGCGCGCTTGACTGGCTGCCCACGGCGCGCAGCCTGGTCACCATCAAGACCGACTGCGAGCTGGCCGATCATGTGGCGGGTTTGCCTGCTCTTGATTCGATAGCTGTTGGCGCAGAACAGACGGGCGAACTGGCCGATTTTTATCAAAAATACGGCTTCAAGAGCCTGGCGCGCGCGCTGGAGCCCCAGGCGCAGCCGGCCAGCGGCGACCTGTTTGCCCAGCCCGACGCCAGCACCGTTGCCGTCCAGGCCCAGCGGCGCGACGTGGCCTACGACATCATCCTGACCTGGGCGCAGCTCGATGCCTGGCTGGCCCGCATCCAGGCCGCACCGCTGGTGGCCATAGACACCGAAACCACCTCGCTGGACGAGCTGCGCGCCGCCATCGTCGGCATCTCCTTCAGCGTGGAGCCGGGGGCCGCCGCCTACATCCCGCTGGCACACGAAGGCCCGGACGCGCCCGCGCAGCTGCCGCTGGCCGAGGTGCTGGCGCGCCTCAAACCCTGGCTGGAAGACCCGGCGCGCTTGAAGCTGGGCCAGCACATCAAGTACGACCGCCATGTGTTTGCCAACCACGGCGTCGAGGTACGCGGCTACGCCCACGACACCATGCTGCAAAGCTACGTGCTCGAAGTCCACAAGCCCCACGGCCTGGCCAGCCTGGCCGAACGCCACACGGGCCGCAAGGGCATCAACTACGAAGACCTGTGCGGCAAGGGCGCCAAGCAGATCCCGTTTGCCCAGGTGGCGGTGGACAAGGCCGCGGCCTACTCGTGCGAGGACTCGGACCAGACCCTGGACGTGCACCGCGTGCTCTGGCCGCAGCTCGCGGCCGAAGAGAAGCTGCGCGCCATCTACGAACTGGAGATCGCCTGCAGCGAGACGCTGTTTCGCATCGAGAGGAACGGCGTGCTGATAGACGCGCAGCAGCTGGCCAGCCAAAGCCACGCCCTGGGCCAGCGCATATTGCAGCTCGAAAAAGAGGCCTACGACATCGCCGGCCAGCCGTTCAACCTCGGGTCGCCCAAGCAGCTGGGCGAGATCTTCTTCGACAAGCTGGGCATGCCCGTCGTCAAGAAGACCGCCACCGGCGCGCGCAGCACCGACGAAGAGGTGCTGGAAAAACTGGCCGAGGACTACCCCCTGCCGGCCAAGCTGCTGGAGCACCGCTCCCTCGCCAAGCTCAAGAGCACCTACACCGACAAGCTCAGTCAACTTGCCGACCCGCGCACCGGCCGCGTGCACACCCACTACGCCCAGGCCGTGGCCGTCACCGGGCGCCTGTCCAGCAACGACCCGAACCTGCAGAACATCCCCGTGCGCACGGCCGAGGGCCGGCGCATTCGCGAGGCCTTCATCGCCCCGCCGGGCCGCGTCATCGCCAGCTGCGACTACAGCCAGATCGAGCTGCGCATCATGGCCCACATCAGCGGCGACGAAGCCCTGCTGCGCGCCTTCCACGACGGCCTGGACGTGCACCGCGCCACCGCATCGGAAGTGTTCGGCGTGGCCGTCGATCAAGTGTCAAGCGAGCAGCGCCGCTACGCCAAGACCATCAACTTCGGCCTGATCTACGGCATGAGCAGCTACGGCCTGGCCAAGAGCCTTGGCATAGACAACCAAGCCGCCAAGAACTACATAGACCGCTACTTCCAGCGCTACCCCGGCGTGTGGCAATACATGCAGGAAACCAAGGCCCAGGCCAAGGCGCGCGGCTATGTCGAGACCGTGTTCGGCCGGCGCCTGGTGCTGCCCGAGATCAACTCCCCTAACGGCCCGCGTCGCGCCGCGGCCGAGCGCGCCGCCATCAACGCCCCCATGCAGGGCACGGCCGCCGACCTGATCAAGAAGGCCATGGTGGCCGTGCAGCAGGTGCTGGACGCGCAAAAGCCCGGGGTGCTGATGATCATGCAGGTGCACGACGAACTGGTGTTCGAGCTGCCCGAAGCCGAGGTGGACTGGCTGCGCCTGGAGGTGCCGCGCCTGATGGCCGGCGTGGCGCAGCTGAAAGTGCCGCTGCTGGCCGAGGTGGGCGTGGGGCCGAATTGGGAGCAGGCGCATTGAGCGCTAGCGAACCGGCGCCGCGCCTCACCCCCGCCGTGCGCATGGGCCTGTCCATCGCCCTGGCCACGGGGCTGTACGGCATCTCGTTTGGTGCGCTGGCCGTGGCCGCGGGGCTGACCGTGGCGCAGGCCATGGCGCTCAGCCTGCTGATGTTTACCGGCGGCTCGCAGTTCGCCTTCATCGGCGTGATTGCCGGGGGCGGCGGCGGTGCTGCAGCTCTGAGCGCGGCGACCCTGCTGGGGGTGCGCAATGGCGTCTATGGCATGCAGATGCAGCAGCTGTTTACCCCGCGCGGCTGGCGCCGTGTGGTGATGGCGCAGATCACCATTGACGAGTCGGCCGCCACGGCCCTGGGCCAGGCCCAGCCCGACGAGCAGCGGCGCGGCTTCTGGACTGCCGGCGTCGGCGTCTTCGTGCTGTGGAACGCCTTCACGCTGCTGGGCGCGCTGCTGGGCGACGCGCTGGGCGACCCGCGCCGCTTCGGGCTGGACGGCGCGGCCGTGGCGGCCTTTCTGGGCCTGCTGTGGCCGCGCCTGCAGGGGCGCGAGCCCATCGCGCTGGCGCTGGCCTGCGGCCTGGTGACGGCGCTGGCCATTCCGCAGGTGCCGCCGGGCCTGCCCATCCTGCTGGCCGCCGCCGTCGGCGCGGCCTGGGGCTGGCTGCGGCCCGCGCCGCCTGCGGCCGGGGAGAACCGCGCGCCATGAGCCTGTGGAGCGCCATCCTGCTGGCCTGCGCCTGCGCGTTCGCCACCAAGCTCGCCGGTTACGCCATTCCCGCCCGCTGGTTGCACAGCCCGCGCATGCTGCGCGTGGCCGGGGCCCTTACCGTGGCGCTGCTGGCATCGCTGACGGTGATGAACACGTTTGCCAGCGGGGCGGCGCTGGTGCTGGACGCCCGCCTGGCAGCCCTGGCCGTGGCCGCGCTGGCGCTGTGGCTGCGCGCGCCGTTCCTGCTCGTCGTGCTCCTGGGGGCGGGGGCGGCAGGGGTGGTGCGGTGGGTGTGAGGGGGCTGCATTCGGCCAGGCGCGGTCTTCGCTCAAGCAGCAAGGCGGCCGCTCAACGCCTGAACTAGAGTGCGGCTAGGCGCAGTTTGCTGACACCTTGCAAATCCACGTGTTGGCGAGCGACCCAAAGGTCATACATGTCCTGCATGGCAAGCCAACTTTCAGCAGAACGGCCAATGGCCTTGGAAAGGCGTAGCGCCATTTCCGGCGTCACGCGACTGGAACCGTTGAGAACCCGGCTGAGCGTGGAAGCAGAAACGCCGAGCTTCTCGGCAAGCTCTCGCCCACTAATATTGTTGGGCTCAAGATAGACGCCAGATATGAACTCACCAGGGTGAGGAGGATTGTGCATGCTCATTAGTGATAATCCTCATAGTCCAGCACGTAAGCGTTTCCGTCTTGGAACTCGAATGTCACACGCCAGTTGCCATTGACAGTGATTGACCAGCGGCCTTTCATCTCGCCCTTCAAAGGGTGAAGGCGGAACCCGGGAATATCCATGTCCTCAATGACTCTGGCCGTGTCCAAAGCGGCCATTTGCAGCCGCAGCCGTTTGGCGTGCACCGCCTGAACGCCAGAGGTATTGCCGCTCTCAAAGAACCGACGCAGCCCTTTATGCCGGAACGACTTGATCATTGTGAGACTGTATCATGTTGCGCACTACGCAACAAGCAGTCCAACGAATGAAAGGGACTTCCCCGTCCCAAGCGCAGCGCGTATTTGCGCAGAACGGCATCAAAGTGCCACGATGGGAAGTGCAATCTCTCATCAACACGC
>Ga0056904_1001467_pt1 | contig 10448 bp, 8 predicted proteins | sample EBPBio172007_DNA_FD_55043 | JGI IMG/M metagenome (GOLD analysis project Ga0056904, IMG submission 55043) | Wastewater treatment Type I Accumulibacter community from EBPR Bioreactor in Madison, WI, USA - Reactor 1_9/17/2007_ DNA | ecosystem: Engineered > Bioreactor > EBPR > Anaerobic-Aerobic >...
ACGTTGCGCACGAGAATGACGTCGAAGCTGCCGACAGCGGGGCTGATCGGCAGGGTCAGGTTGACCTGTGCGAAGCGTACCTGCTGGCGGATGCGCGGAGCGATGCGGAAAGTCGCCTCGTCGCCGCCTTCGCCGGGCAGGCAGTACTTGCGCCGACAGGCTTCGGGGATGCCCTCGTTGCGGTTGACCGGGTAACAGGCATTGCGCGCCCTGGCCAGCACCTGCGTACTGATGTCCGACCCGAAGACCTCCCAGGGGGTGTTGGGGAGCACTTCGGCCAGCAGCATGGCGACGCTGTAGGCCTCTTCGCCGCTCGAACTGGCGGCGCTCCAGACGCGAAAGCTGCGTCTCTGTTGGCTGGCGAGAATTTCGTCGCGCAGGAAGTCGAAGTGGCGAGCTTCGCGGAAGAAGTAGGTTTCGTTGGTGGTCAGCAGGTCGACCATCGTCTGCTGCTCGTCCGGGTGCTGGCCGCTGCTGACCAGGCGATAGTAGTCGCCGAAGCTGCCGAGCTGGCGCTCGCGGAGACGCCGCTGCAAACGACCCACGAGAAGAATCTTCTTGCTGTCGGCCAGGTTGATGCCGGCGAGTCTGTAAATGAGTCGCTGGAAAAGGGCAAACTCCTGGTCGGTGATCGACGCCTGGTCCATCCATACCTCGTTAAGCTTTCGCCGTCAGGCGGCTGGGTCGCCGCTGGCGTTGATCGACGGTCGCCGGGCGGCGGTTGCCGGCCCGGTTCGCCCTGTCGGCTCGTCGGCAGCGCTCATCTGCGCCACATGCTCCACCATGACGACGGTTGTGGCAAGTCCTGCCGGTCATCGCAGCGCGTGTGCGGGCCGGGGGCGAAAGTCATGGTGCGATTCTTTGTCGAGCTATATCAGCGTGTTATAGAATGCGCGGTGTTTTCTTTTGCGATGGCCCTAAAGAAATGCCGTGAATTGTGCGTTATTCCTCTTGCTGGGCGCATTGCAGCAAGTATTCTCGTTTCATTCACAGCGGCTTGGCGACGATCAGCTGGCGGGGTGACGCTTGGCGTCAAGAGCCGCGGCCCTGTCGCCGTGGTTACGATCTGAGCATGGGTTGCGACGCCGGCAAGCGCGAGGGTTTCGTGGCCAGTGTCAATTCAACTATACTGTGGCGCGCTTTACGATACCCGTCAGCGCAGTGTCTTGGGGATTCGCCGCATTCCGTTTCCAGGCCGGCGGCTACAAAGGAGAGGGTCATGGTTTCACGCTTGCATCATCTTATCGGCGCCGCCTTGCGTTGGCTTGCGTTGGGCGCTGTCGGCGCACTTGTCGTGGGTTGCGCGGCCAATTTTCCGCCTGCTCCGGAGGTTGCCGCTTCACCGGATTATCGCTACCTTATCGGGCCTGGCGACAACGTGAATATCATCGTCTGGCGCAACCCCGAGCTTTCCCTGTCGGTTCCCGTACGTCCTGATGGAATGATTGCCGGTCCGCTGATCGAGGACATGCCGGCAATGGGCAAGACGCCGACGATGCTGGCGCGCGATATGGAGAAGGCTTTGGGGGTCTTCATCCGCGATCCGGTGGTGACCGTTGTGGTGACCGGTTTTGTCGGCAGCCAGAGCGAGCAGATTCGCGTCATCGGCGAGGCGTCCAAGCCGCAGGCCCTTCCGTACCGCCAGAAGATGACCCTGCTTGACGTGATGATTGCGGTTGGCGGCTTGACCGATTTTGCCGATGGCAACGGCGCGACGCTGCTGCGCGCTTCCGACGACAACAAACAGTACAGCGTTCGCCTNCACGATCTGATNCGCCGTGGCGATATTTCGGCCAATGTGGATGTCAAGCCCGGCGATGTGCTGATCATTCCGCAGAGCTGGTTCTGATGGTCGCCCGACGTTTCGCTTGTTTTCTGCTTTGACATTTTTCCTCGCCTGCCGATGACCGTGCACGATGCCGTCGGCAATCCTCAAACCGATACCGATAAAGTCTGAATCCCATGGATGAACTGCTTCGACAAGCGACAACGATATTGCTCGGCATGTGGAAGCGTCGCTGGCTGGGGATCATCGTCGCCTGGGTTGTTGGTCTGGCGAGTGTGGCGGCGGTGCTGGCAATACCTGACAAATACGAGGCTTCGGCACGAATGTCGATACGCAGTCGATCCTGCGGCCGCTGATGTCCGGCTTGGTGACGCAGCCCAATATCGACCAGCAGGTGATGATGCTGAGCCGCACGCTGATTACGCGACCAAACGTGGAAAAGCTGATCCGCATGGCCGATCTCGATCTCGGCATCCAGTCGAAGGGCGAGCGCGATGCGCTGGCCGAGAACCTGATGTCGTCACTCAAGATCGCCAATACCTCGCGCGATAATATCTACACCATCAACTATCGCGACACCCAGCCAGAGCATGCGAAGCGGGTGGTGCAGTCGCTGGTTTCAATATTTGTCGAATCGAACCTCGGTGACGCACGCAAGGACTCGGAGTCGGCGCGCAAGTTCATCGACGAACAGATCACCACCTACGAGAAGAAGCTCGAGGAGGCGGAGGCCAGGCTGAAGGAGTTCAAGTTGCGCAACCTGGCAACGCAGAGTGCGGAGGGCAAGGACCACTTTGCCCAGATGAGCGAGACCGGTGCGCTCCTCGAACAGAGCAAACTCGCCTTGCGCGAGGCCGAGCAGTCGCACGAGGCGCTCAAGCGTCACATCCTCGGCGACGAGCCGGCCCTCCTGCCGGCGCCGGTGCAGGAGAATATTTCCGGCGTCTCGATTCCTGAGATCGACAGCCGACTCGACATCATGCAGCGCAACCTGGACGCCATGCTGCAGCGGTTCACGGAAAAGCATCCCGATGTGGTCAGTGCCCGCCGTCTGATCAAGGATCTCGAAGAGCAGAAGCGCGAAGAGATCAAGGCGCGGAGGAAGGTGGCGCAGGCCAGCCCCGCGACTTCGATGTCGACCAATCCGGTGCACCAGCAACTGGCCATTTCCGTATCCGAGGCGGAGGCGAATATTGCCGCCCTGCAGACCCGTGTCGCGGAGTATCAGGCGCGTTACGACCGCATGAAAGAGGCGGTCAAGTTGATGCCGCAGATCGAAGCCGAGTTCGCCCAGCTCAATCGTGATTACGAGATCAACAAGAATAACTACGAGCAACTGGTCAAGCGGCGTGAATCGGCCAACATGGGCAGCGAGATCAACAACACCGTTGGCGTCGATTTCCGTCTGATCGACCCGCCGCGTGTCTCGCCCAAGCCGGTCGCCCCGAACCGCACCCTGTTCCTGCCGCTGACTCTGCTGCTGGCCCTGGGTGCCGGCATCGCCGTGACCTTCGCCGCCAGTCAGGTTCGGCCGGTGTTCTTCGATTCGCGCTCGCTGCGGGAAACCTGTGGTCTGCCCCTTCTGGGAACCGTGTCCATGCTCACCAACGACGCGACGAAACGTAGCCAGCGCCGCGACTTGATCCGCTTTGCTGCGGCCTGCATCTCGCTGGTCGGCGCCTACGGTGCGGGGCTTCTCGCCTTGTTTCTTTTTTCCGTCCGTACTGCCTGAGGAAAAGCGATGAGCCTCATTGAACAAGCGGCCAAGCGTCTTGCACAGTTGCGCAGCGCGGGTGTGGAAGTCGGCGCCCCCGTCGCCGACGTCGAGCCAGCGCCTCCCGAAGCCGAGGCTGCCGCGCGTGTCGAGGCGGTTGCCGACCTCAAGCGCCAACGTGCCGAGATGTCGGCAAGCACGGCGCCGGTAGCCAACGCGCCGGCTTCGCGGCGTATCGAGCTCGACCTGCAGGCGCTGGCCACCAGCGGTCTGATCAGCCCGGATGCGCCACGCTCGCAGATCGCCGATCAGTATCGGGTGATCAAGCGGCCCTTGATTGCCAACGCCATGGGCAAGGGTGCGGCGCCGGTCAAGCGCGGCAACCTGATCATGGTCACCAGCGCGATTTCCGGAGAGGGAAAGAGCTTCTCGGCGATCAATCTGGCGATGAGCATCGCCATGGAGATGGACAACACGGTGATGCTGGTCGACGCCGACTTGCCGAAGCCCTCGGTGCTCAAGATGCTTGGTTTGCCGCCGTCGCGCGGCCTGCTCGACGTTCTGACCGACGACTCGGTCGAGTTCTCGCAGGTGTTGATGAAGACCAACGTCGAAACACTGACCATTCTGCCGAGCGGTACGCAGCACGCGCGGGCGACCGAACTCCTGGCCAGTGACGCGATGGTCGATCTGCTCGAGGAGATGGCCACACGCTATCCGGATCGGATCATCATCTTCGACTCGCCGCCGCTGTTGATGACGACAGAATCGCGCGTGCTGGCCACGCACATGGGACAGGTAGTGGTCGTGGTGAAGGCGGAAAGCACGGTTCGCAGTGACGTCAAGCACGCCCTGGCGGCGATTGAATCGTGCCCGGTAAAAATGATGCTACTCAACCAGGCGCGCGGCAGCAGTCAGGATGGTTATGGCTACGGCTATGGCTACGGTTATGGCTACGGTTACGGCTACGGTTATGGTTCAGACGGTGCTTGAGGGCAAGGGGGGGGCTCCGCGCGGGCGGCGGCGCCTGGCTGTCGGCGATGGCCAGCTGCGCCAGGCCCGCGTGGTCGCACTGTTGCCGGTCGTCCTGGCCTGTGCCGCTACGTCCCTGCACGCCGAGAACTGGACAATCGTGCCGTCGATCGCGGTCAGCGAGACGCTGACCGACAATGTNTTCCTCTCCTCGTCGTCGAACAAGCAGGGCGATCTGGTGACCGGCATCACGCCGTCCATCTCGGTCAACGGACAGGGTGCGCGCGCCAACCTGCGTCTCGACTATGGTTATACCGAGCAACTCTATCTGCGCGAGAAGAGCCAGAGGAATCACCAGAACGCGCTGAACGCGGTCGGCACGCTCGAGGCCATCGAGGACTTCTTCTTCATCGACGCCACGGGACGGATTTCGCAGCAGTATCTCTCGGCATTCGGCGCCGTTTCACCGAGCAACGCCAACGTTGATAGAAACCGAACCGAGACGTCGAGTTACTCTCTCTCGCCCTACCTCAGGGGCAAGTTGCTGGGCTGGGCCGATTACCGCTTGCGTTACCAGGCGACAACGACCAGCTCGCAGTCAAACCTGGCGCCGGGGCTGAATTCCTATCAGTGGAGCGGTGGGCTGAACGGATCGACGCGCTGGAATCACATCACCTGGGCGCTGGATGCGAGCAGCCTGAAGAACGACTACGAGTTTGGTCGCGACTACGACGCCACCCGCTATGACGTGACCGTCGCCTACCGTTTCAATCCCCAGTTTCAGGTATCCCTGCTCGGCGGGCGCGAATCGAATGACTACGTTAGCCTGGACCAGCAGACGAATTTTACGCGCGGTGTCGGTTTTGACTGGACGCCGAGCACTCGTACGCGGCTCAACGCGATCGTGCGCAACCGCTTTTTCGGAACCGGCTGGGATATCAACTTCAGCCATCGGCGGCCACGGTCGATGCTCACTTTCCGTTCCAGCAAGGACGTGTCGCTGCAGCCACAAGGGGTGGGCAACACCGGCCAAGGCAATAACTACGATGCCTTCTATGCGATCATCGCCGCCACCAATCCGACGTTCACCCCGGCGCAGATCGGTGCGCAGACCGCGCAATTGCTGGTTGATCGAGGTATTCCGGCCGACAGCACGGTGGTCAATGGCTACCTCAACGATCGCCCCCAGGTGCAGAACCTGCAGCAGCTGACGGCAGCCCTGATNGGTTCCCGCAACACCGTTACCTTCACGGCGACGCGCAGCGAGCAGCAGGGTCTGAGTGTCATCAATGGCCTGACCGACGATTATTCAACGCGAGATCGCATTCTGCAGGTCGGCTACGGCATCATCTGGGCGCACCAATTGTCGGGCCTGTCGTCGCTCTCGCTGTCATTCAATCAGCAGCGGAGCAGCTCGTTCATCACCAGCTCGCCGGAAACCACCACCACCGGTGGATATCTGTTGCTGTCGACGCGCATCACGCCGAAGACCAGCGCCAACATCGGCGCCCGCCGGGTCATTTCCAGTGGCGTCACCAGCTATTCCGAGAACGCGCTGACCGGCGCACTTTCCCACAGTTTTTGATCGCTCTTCATGTACGAATCCTTCTACGGTTTGACCAGCAAGCCCTTCCAGCTCAACCCCGACCCAAGCTTTTATTACGCTTCCAAGCAGCATCGGCGGGCGATGGCCTACCTTGAATATGGCCTGAATCAGAACGAGGGCTTCATCGTTGTCACGGGCGAGATCGGTGCCGGAAAGACAACGATCGTACGCGGTCTGCTCAACGACCTGGATTCGGACAAGGTCGTTGCAGCGCAGCTGGTGAGCACTCAACTCGACGCCGAGGACACGCTGCGCATGGTCGCCGCGGCGTTTGGCGTTGGCGGCAAGAATGTCGGCAAATCGGAGCTGCTGCTGGCTCTGGAAGCTTTTCTGGTCGAGGTGACGGGCCAGGGGAAACGCTGTCTGCTGATCGTTGATGAAGCGCAGAACCTGACCCCGCGTGCGGTCGAGGAGCTGCGCATGCTGTCGAATTTCCAGTTTGGCACGCAGGCCCTGCTGCAGAGCTTCCTGATCGGGCAGCCGGAGTTTCGCAAGGTCATGCAGAGCCCGGAAATGAAGCAGTTGCGTCAGCGCGTGATCGCCGCCTGCCACATTGGGCCGATGGCTCAGGACGAAACGCAGGCGTACATCGAGCACCGCCTGAAGTGCGCCGGATCGCAAGGCTCACCGCATTTTGACGCGGGCGCCTTCGAGGCCATTTTCGTGGCCAGCGGCGGCATTCCGAGACGCATCAACGCGCACTGTGATCGCCTGCTGTTGTCCGGCTTCCTGGCCGGCAAGAGCGAGTTTAACCGTGCCGATGTCGAAGAGGTGGCCAAGGAACTCAAGGAAGAAACGCAATCGCAATCGGTCATCATGCCGAACAGCCCCGGCGAAGGCGGCGAGAGCGCGGCCCATCCGCCACTGACGGAGAGCGGCATTCTGGATATCGACCTGTCGCGCCTCGATCTCGACGCCAGTACCGCAGAACGTGCGTCGCGCGCCATTGCCGAGCTGAAGAGCGGCCAGGCCGAGCAGCGGATGATACGTATNGAGCGCAGCATGGTTCGTCTCGAACGCAGCAATGCAGCGGTTATTTCGCTGATTCAGCAACTGGTTGACGCGCTGCGGGTGAAACCATGAAGGAGAGTGATCTTGGCTGACCAGCAGTGGCCTGCCGATCTCGGCCCGGTCGTCTGCGTCGTTGGCGCGCGGCCCAATTTCATGAAGATGGCGCCGATCCTGCGTGCCTTGCGCGCTCACCAGCCGGCCGTTCCGGCCCTGCTCGTGCATACCGGCCAGCACTACGACAAGGACATGAACGACCGTCTGTTCGTCGACCTGCGCCTGCCGCATCCGGATATCAACCTGGAAGTCGGTTCGGGGACGCACGCCCTGCAGACGGCCGAAGTCATGAAACGTTTCGAGCCGGTACTGGACAGCCATCGGCCGGCGTGCGTTCTGGTGGTCGGCGACGTGAATTCGACGCTCGCCTGCTCGCTGGTCGCGGTCAAGAAAGACGTGCCGGTGGTGCATGTCGAAGCCGGCCTGCGCAGCCACGATCGCGCGATGCCCGAGGAAATCAATCGCCTGCTCACCGACCAGATTGCCGATCGCCTGTACACCACCGAGCGCAGCGCGCTGGCCAACCTGACACGCGAAGGGGTGGCCGAGGAGCGCGTACGCTTCGTCGGCAACGTGATGATCGACTCGCTGCTCTCGAATCTCGAGCTGGCGCACCCGCCAGCGCGAACGCTGGAAACGGCGGGCATCGACGCGGCGCTGCTCGACGACGCGAACGGCTACGGGGTAGTGACCCTNCACCGGCCCTCCAACGTCGACCGGGTCGACACGCTGCAGCCCCTGCTGGCGGTCCTGCGCGAGGTTTCCGAGCAGCTGCCGCTGGTTTTTGCCCTGCATCCGCGGACGCGCGCGAACATCGAACGTTTCGGCCTGGGCGAGCTGCTGCGTAGCCCGCGCATCGCCCTGCTACCCGCGCAGGGCTACCTGGAAATGCTCGGCCTGATGGCCGGAGCCAAGCTCGTCCTTTCCGATTCCGGTGGGCTGCAGGAGGAAAGCACCGCACTCGGCGTCCCCTGCCTGACGATCCGCGAAAACACCGAGCGTCCGATCACCATCGAGCAGGGCACCAATACCCTGGTCGGTTGCGATGCGCAGGCGATTCGCAAGGGGGTTGCCGAGATTCTTGCCGGCGCCGGCAAGCGCGGTCGCATCCCCGAGTTCTGGGATGGCCAGGCAGCGCCGAGAATCGTCGCAGACCTCGCCGCCTGGCTGCTCGCGCGGCACGCGTTGCGCGCCGCGTAACCAGGAGACAGGCACAAGATGCCCGGCCAGCCGATCACCAACGCGCTGACGATCGACGTCGAAGACTACTTTCAGGTCTCCGCGCTCGCCCCGTACATCCCGCGCGAGCTTTGGGATTCGCGCGAGTGCCGCGTCGAACGGAACGTCGAGCGAATTCTTCTGATGCTCGACGAAGGGCAGACGCGGGCGACCTTCTTCACCCTTGGCTGGGTCGCCGAGCGTTACCCGCAGCTGGTCCGTCGCATCGTCGCCGGCGGGCACGAGCTGGCCAGTCACGGTTACGGCCATCAGCGCGCCAGCGATCTCAGCGAAGCCGAGTTCTCGGCCGATATCGGCGCCGCCAAGAAGTTGCTGGAGGACATCTCCGGAGAAGAGGTCAAGGGCTATCGGGCGCCGAGTTTTTCCATCGGCGAAGCGAATCTCTGGGCCTTCGATTGCCTCGAGCGTGCCGGCTATTGCTACAGTTCAAGCATCTATCCGATTCGCCACGACCACTACGGCATGCCCGATGCACCGCGCTTCGCGCACCGCGTGCGCGCCGGACTGCTGGAACTGCCGGTGACCACGCTGCGTTACTTCGACCGTAACTGGCCGGCCAGTGGTGGCGGCTATTTCCGCCTGCTGCCGTATCCACTGTCGCGCTGGCTGCTGGCGAAAGTCAATCAACGCGATCGTCAGCCGGCGATCTTCTACTTTCATCCCTGGGAAATCGACGCCGACCAACCGCGCGTTNCCGGTATCAGTGCGAAGACCCGCTTTCGTCATTACGTCAACCTGCGGCACACCGAAGGTCGGATCAAGCGCCTGCTCGGCGACTTCCGCTGGGGGCGAATGGACGAGATCTTTCTGGGCCCGGCCGCGCCGCCGCTGACAGTGAACTGATGGACACGAGAATCGAGGAAATCGCCAGGCTGGTCGCGGCCAGCGCGCCGCTGGTCGTCAAGACGCTGGATCCTGCCGACCGCGTCGCGGTTCGCCAGTGGGATGCTTTCGTCGCCGCCTGTCCGGAAGCCACCTTCTTTCACAAGTCGGGCTGGCAGCAGGTCCTCAAGGAGGTTTTCGCGCATCGTACGCATTTCCTCTACGCCGAGCGTTCCGGCGTGATCGAGGGCGTATTGCCGCTGGCCCAGGTCAAGAGCGTGCTTTTCGGCAATACCCTGGTCTCGCTGCCCTTTGCCGTCTATGGCGGCGTCGCAGCGAACAGCGNGGCGGCGGTCGAGGCGCTGGAAGGCGAAGCGCAGGCGATCGCCACGCGTCTCGGTGTCGACCACCTGGAACTGCGCAACCTGCGCCACCGTCATCCGGACTGGCCGCTGCAGGATCTCTACGTGCGCTTCCGCAAGCCACTCGAACCCGNGGTCGACGACAACCTGCTGGCCATCCCGCGCAAGCAGCGGGCGATGGTTCGCAAGGGGATCAAGAACGGCTTGCGCAGCGAGATCGACCAGGATCTGGGGCGCTTCTTCGCGCTCTACGCCGACAACGTTCATCGCCACGGGACGCCGGCACTCCCCCGGCGCTACTTCGAGACCTTGCAGCGCGTCTTCGCTGCCGACTGCGAGGCGCTCACCGTGGTGGACGACAACGGTCGGCCGCTGAGTGTCGTGTTGAGTTTCTATTTTCGCGACGAAGTCCTGCCGTACTACGCCGGCGACGACGTCTCGGCGCGCCAGCTGGCGGCCAACGATTTCAAGTACTGGGAGTTGATGCGCCGCTCCTGCGAGCGCGGGCTGAAGATTTTCGACTATGGCCGTAGCAAGCAGGGTACCGGCTCGTATTCCTTCAAGAAGAACTGGGGCTTCGAGCCGCAACCGCTGTTTTATGAGCATCGCCTGTACCGCCGCGATTCCATCCCGCAAAACAACCCCTCCAACGCCAAGTACCAAATGCTGATCAAGACCTGGCGGCGCATGCCGATTGGCCTCGCCAACTGGCTTGGGCCATTCATCGTGCGCAACCTGGGTTAGCCGTTCNGGGGAAGCGGTGCTGCGCTGCGTACGCGCNGCGACGACCGCTGACCTCGACGCCTTCGATGCCTTCGATGACTCCTGAGTGTTCCTGCCTGTTGAAAGCCACTCCATGAACCAAGCCGAACCGCGTCCGAC
>Ga0056904_1001476_pt1 | contig 10392 bp, 11 predicted proteins | sample EBPBio172007_DNA_FD_55043 | JGI IMG/M metagenome (GOLD analysis project Ga0056904, IMG submission 55043) | Wastewater treatment Type I Accumulibacter community from EBPR Bioreactor in Madison, WI, USA - Reactor 1_9/17/2007_ DNA | ecosystem: Engineered > Bioreactor > EBPR > Anaerobic-Aerobic >...
CAGNATGGACGGGGCGATGATGCAGTTCGACATGGAGGGGCTCACTTGCGCTTGCGCAGGGTCTTGATGCGGTCGTAGGCGGCGTTGATCTCGCCGGCCTTGCGTTCGGCCTGGCGGCGAAGATCATCCGCGGCGCCGGCCATCTTGTCGGGGTGGTACTGGGAGATCAGCCGGCGATAGGCCTGGTCGATCTCGGCGTCGCTGGCATCGCTGGTCAGGTCGAACACCCGGTACGGGTTGTCGCGGCTAAGCCTGAACCAGTCCTCGTCGAACGCGTGGCCGATGATCAGGCCGACCAGGCCGCCCAGCGGGTGGCGCATCAGCAGCCAACCGGCCACGAATCCCAGCAGTTTTCCGTACCAGCGCTTCATTCGGCCCGCCTTCTCCGGCAATCGCGTCATTTTACGGCACACGCGGGCCCCAAGCGCCGTACACTACGCGGCCCGGTCCGGTACCTGGCCCCGCAGCAGCGGGTGAAGGGCCACCCCGGGGCACGGGCGCACGGCCTGCCGCACGCCCCCACGACGCTGTACGCCTCGCTGGTTTCCGGAACTCCCCAAGGAGTGTTTGTGCCCACGACGTTGCTCCAATCCGATCTGCCCGGCCTCACCCTGCGCCACCGCGGCAAGGTCCGCGACGTGTTCGACCTGCCCCGCGACCGCCTGCCCGCCGACGCGCCCGAGGGCGACTGCCTGCTGATGGTGGCCACCGACCGCCTGTCCGCGTTCGACGTGGTGCTGCCCGACCCGATTCCCGGCAAGGGCGAGATGCTCTGCCAGATCTCCAATTTCTGGTTCGCCAAGACCGCGCACCTGATGCCCAACCACCTGACCGGCATCGATGTCGCGTCGGTGCTGCCGGCCGGCGTGGATGCGTCGCTGTATGCCAGGCGCGCGGTGGTGACGAAGAAGCTCAAGCCCGTGCCGGTGGAAGCGATCGCCCGCGGCTATCTGATCGGCAGCGGCTGGAAGGACTACCAGCGCACCGGCAAGGTCAGCGGCATCGAGCTGCCCGACGGCCTGCGCCAGGCCGAGAAGCTGGCCGAACCGATCTTCACCCCGTCGACCAAGGCCGCCGTCGGCGACCACGACGAGAACATCGACTTCGACGCCATGGTGAAGACCGTGGGCGCGGAACTGGCCGAACGCGTGCGCGATGCCACCCTGCGCATCTACCGCTTCGCCGCCGACTTCGCCGCCGAACGCGGCATCCTGCTGGCCGACACCAAGTTCGAATTCGGCACGGACGAGGATGGCCGCCTGTACATCATGGACGAGATGCTGACGCCGGATTCCTCGCGCTACTGGCCCGCGGACCAGTACGAGGTCGGCACCAGCCCGCCGAGCTACGACAAGCAGTTCGTGCGCGACTACCTGGAGACGCTGGACTGGAACAAGACCGCACCCGGGCCGTCGCTGCCGTCCGAAGTCATCGAACGCACGCGCGCCAAGTACGCCGAGGCGCTGCAGAAGCTGGCCGGCATCACGGTCGACTGAGCGAACGCGGCCCTGTAGGAGCGGGCCATGCCCGCGATGCCTTTACGCACGCTGGTCGAAGGGCATCGCGGGCATGGCCCGCTCCTACGATGTTGCGATGGCCGGCCCGCCCGTCCTGTCCGGGCTGGGGTATGCTCCATACCCTGCCGCACTGCCATCCTCGGGAGGGATGAATGAACGCGACCGCGCAACGTCCGGTGGACCGTTGGTTCGCCAGCTATTCCGGCGACCACCAGAACGACACCAACCAGCTGATCCATGTGTTCGCCGTACCCACCATCCTGTGGACGGTGGTGGCGCTGCTGTGGTGCATCCCGGTGTTCGGCACCTGGATCAAGTCCGGCGCGTGGGCGGCCCTGGCGATGTTCGCCGCCTGGATGTACTACTACAAACTGTCCCGTCCACTGGGCTTCGGCATGCTGGCCATCTTCATCGCGATGGCCTGGCTGACGCGCTGGCTGGAAGCGCTGCTGGGCCTGCAGAACCTGCTCTACCTCGCCATCGCCGTCTTCGTGCTGGCCTGGATCGCGCAGTTCATCGGCCACAAGATCGAAGGCAAGAAGCCCAGCTTCCTGACCGACCTCACCTACCTGCTGATCGGGCCGGTGTGGGTGCTCAGCAAGTTCTATCGGAAGATGGGCTGGAAGTATTGAGCGACGGGCCGGACTTGCCCGGCTGAAGGCTGGCCTGGGATCGCATCGACTTTCCCGGGAACAGCGGAGCAAGCTCCGCCCTACGAACCGACCGCCCGCGTGTCCAGAATGAAAGAACGCGGCGCATAACCAAAGTCGTGTAGTGCCGGGGACGCATCGAAGGTCAGGTCTTCACGCATGCGCGCGACCGCGTCATCGGTCAGGCCGCGCATCATGCCGGCCTTGCGGGCCAGCCACAACGCGGTCCTGAACACCGGCATCGGCAACTCCCACAGTTTTGCGGGCGGGTCCAGCGCCGCCAGCGTACGCGCCACCATGTCGCGATAGGCGAGCGTCTCGCCCCCCGGCAGCGCATACGCCTTGCCATCCGTGGCAGGCGCGTCCACCACCGCGAGCGCTGCGTGCGCCAGGTCGTCCACGTGCACCGGCTGACGCTTTCCGTTGGCGCCCCGCGGCAGCACGAAAAAACCCATGCGTCGCCCCATCGCCGCGATGCGTGCCAGCGTCTGGTCGCGTCCCGCGCCATAGACCAGCGTCGGACGCAGCACTGTCGCCGCCGCCCGGTTGGCCGAGGCGGTGGCGAAGACGAGGCGCTCCGCCGCCTGCAAACGCGCAACGATGTCGCGTTCGTAGGCGTCGGCCGACGCCTGCTTCGTATCCAGGCTGGTGGAACCGAACGCGACCACGCGTCGCGTGGCGACCTGCCCGCGCGCATACCACTGCGCGAAGCCGTCCAGCGGCCCGGTGCTGAAGACCACGTCGACAGCCTCGGGAAGTCCNCCGACGTTGGCGAACTCGCCGGTCAGCCAGGTCACCCCNCCTGCCGGTGNACGCGGCACACGCGACACCGCGAACACCTGCCATCCCGCGCCNGCCAGCCGCGCCAGCAGCGCCTCCCCGATCTGGCCGCTGGCACCGAACACCAGCGCGGTGCGCGTCGGCGCGTCAGGCATCCGGGCGGGCGTCTTCGTCGACCGCATCGATCGGTTGCGGCGGTTCGCCGTCGGGCATCGGCGGACGCTCGGCCATGTGCAGCGACAGCGCCGCCTTCGCCATCAGGTGCGCACTGATCGGCGCGGTGATGAAAAGGAACGCGGTGATCAGCAGTTCGCGCGGCTGCGGATCCGTGCCGCCCAGCGCGTGGTACCCCACCGAGGCGATCAGCACGCAGCCCACGCCCAGCGTGCTGGCCTTGGTCGGCCCGTGCAGCCGCTTGAAGAACTCCGACAGCTTCACCAGGCTGAAAGAGCCCACGAGGATGAAGAAGCTGCCCACCGCGAGCAGCAGCACCAGCAGGATGGCGAAGACCCAGCTCATTCGACGATGTCCCGGCGCAGCACGTACTTGCTCAGCACCACCGTGCCCACGAAGCCCAGCATGGCGATGATCAGCGCCGCTTCGAAGTACACCGCCGTGCCCAGGTACATGCCGAACAGCATCAGCTGCGCGATCGCGCAGACATACAGGGTATCCAGGGCGAGGATGCGGTCCGGCACACTGGGACCGCGCACCAGCCGGTACAGCGCCAGCAGCATGGCCACGCCGACCACGTGCATCGCGCCGATCACCGCGTACACCACCAGAGCCTGCGGGGTCATGGGAAGATCTCCATCAGCGGCGCCTCGTAGCGCGTCTTGATCTGCCGGATCACGTCGTCGGCATCGTCCAGGTTGAGCACGTGCACCAGCAGGTGGCGCCGGTCATCCGACAGGGCCGACGACACCGTGCCCGGCGTCAGCGTGATGATGCTGGTCAGCGCGGCGATGCCGTGGATGTTGTCGATGTCCAGCGGCACCCAGATGAAACCCGGCCGGATCTTCCGTTCCGGCCCCAGCACCTGCAGCGCGACGGTGACGTTGGCCTGCACGATGTCCCACAGCAGCACGCCCAGCATGCGCGGCACACTGCGCAGCCGGCCGATGCGGGCGAACTCGCGGTCCAGCCGCGCCGCGAACGGCGGGATCACCAGGGCCAGTACCAGCGCCATCACCACCTGGCCGACGCTGATCTCGTCATTCATCAGCAGCCAGAAGCAGAACACCGTCACGCTCAGCGGCAACGACGGCAACCAGCGCTTGCGCCATGTCGCGGCCATGCTCAGGGCTCCCTCAGGATCGGCAGCGCGGCCCGCACGTGCTCCACGTAGTCGCCGGGCGACAGCAGCTGCAAGGCGGTGGCGCGCGTGTAGTCCAGCACCGGGGCCGCCGCCACCACCAGCGCCACACCATAAGCGAGCAGCAGCACGATGGCCGCCGTTTCCAGGGGACGCGAGGGCGCGGGCACCATCTCGTGCTCGGGCGTGAAGGCTTCCAACCGGTGTTGCCCGGCGTCCGGCCACGGCGCCACGCGCCAGAACAGCCGCGTGCCTGCGCGCGCCAANCCGACCAGCATCATGAAACTGGTACCCANCACCAGCAGCCACACCCAGAACGTGCGCGGACCGGCNGGCACGGCTTCCAACAGCAACAGCTTGCCGATGAANCCCGACAAGGGCGGTAGCCCCGCCAGCGACACCGCCGCCACCAGGAACAGCAGGCCGGGTACNGTCTTGTCCGGCAACGCCGCGATCACGTCCTTGCGATCGCCCGCGCGTCCGCGACGACGCCGGATCAGGTCGGCCAGCAGGAACAGCGCCGCAGCGGCGAAACTGCTGTGCACCAGGTAGTACAACCCCGCGCCCATCGTGCCTGCCGTTCCCAGCGAGAACGCGACGAACAGCGTCGCCGCCGACCCCAGCACCAGNTAGGCCGCCNGCGCGCGCAGCCGCGTGGCCGCCAGCACGCCCAGCGATGCCAGCACGAGTGTCGCCGCNCCCAGCACCAGCAGCGCCGGCCATGCGAAGCCGTCCAGCGGCCCCAACGCGCCGAAACTCANCGTGCCCAGCCGCAACACCGCGTACAGCCCGACCTTGGTCATGATGGCGAACAGGCCGGCCACCGCGGCCGGTGCGTGCGTGTAGGTTTCCGGCAGCCAGAANTACATCGGCAGCAGCGCGGCCTTGGCGCAGAACACCACGAACAGCAGGCCGGCCGCCGCCTGCACCAGCGCNACGTCGTCCGGCNCCAGCTGGGCCACGCGCACCGACAGCTCGGCCATGTTCAATGAACCCAGCAGGCCATACAGCAGGCCCAGCGCGATCAGGAACAGCGTCGATGCCGCGATGTTGAAAGTGACGTAATGCAGGCCGGCACGCATGCGCTCGCCGCGGCCGCCGCTCAGCATCAGCCCGTACGACGAGATCAGCAGCACTTCGAAGAACACGAACAGGTTGAAGATATCGCCCGTGAGAAAGGCCCCGTTCAAACCCATCAGCTGGAACTGGAAGAACGCATGGAAGTGCGGCGCCCGGCGGTCCCAGCCCGCGCAGGCATGCAGCAGGCACGCCGCACCGAGCAGCAGCCCGACCAGCAGCATCAGCGCGGACAGACGATCCACCATCAGCACGATGCCCAGGCGCGCCGGCCAGTCGCCCAGCAGGTAGACCGAGACCTCGCCGGACGAGCCGACCAGCACGCAGGTCACGGCCAGCATCGCCGCGATCGAGGTCCACGCCACGATGCGCTGCGGCACCATGCCGAACCGGCGATGCTCGAAGAACAGCGCGATCGACGCGGCGAACAGCGGGATCAGGATGGGCAGGGCCGGCAGGTGGTTCATGTGCGCGGCTCCGCCTCGTCGGCCTTCGCGGCGTCGCGGGCTTCCTCATGCCGGCGCTGTTCGCTGGCAAGGAATTCGCGCTCGGCCTTGGAGCCGTCCACGTGGTCGCTGTCGTTGTCGCCGCGGCTGCGGATCGCCAGCACCACGGTCACCGCGGTCATCGCGAAAGCGATGACGATGGCNGTCAGCACCAGCGCCTGCGGCAACGGATCGGTGTAGTGCNCCAGGTCGGCCGGCACGCCGTCGCGGAGCACCGGCGGCTTTCCCGGCACCAACCGTCCGCCGGAAAAGATCAGCAGGTTGGTNGCATAGGACAGCAGCGTCAGTCCGAGGATCACATCGAAGCTGCGCGCGCGCAGNAGCAGGTACACGCCCGCGGCGGTGAGGATGCCGATCGCGCTTGCCATCGCCAGTTCCATCAGCGCAGTTCTCCGGTGCGGGTGGAACGCTCACCCGGTTCCATCACCCCCAGGTGCGACACGCGCGTGCGCGACGGGCGGATGGTGCCCATCATCGAGAGGATCAACATGGCGCCGCCGAACACCACCAGGTACACGCCGGTGTCGAAGCCAATGGCGCTGGCCAGTGGCACCGTCCCGATCAGCGGGAGCTCCAGGTCCAGGTGCCCGCTGGTCAGGAACGGCACACCGAAGGCCATCGACGCCACGCCGCTCACGCCGGCGACGATCAGGCCCGCGCCGACGCAGCGCACGTAGTCGAACCCGAAACGCGACTCCACCGAAGCCGCGCCCTGGATGACGTACTGCACCAGCAGCGGCACCGCCAGCACCAGCCCCGCGATGAAGCCGCCGCCCGGCGCGTTGTGACCGCGCAAGAACAGGAACACCGATACGGTCAGCGTCAGCGGGAACATGATCTGCGCGAGATCCGCGGGAACCGGCAGCTTGATCGGCGGACCCGACATCACCTTTTCCGGCGCCATGCGCGCACGCCGCAGCAGCGCGTGCACGATCAGCGCGGCGATGNCGAACACGGTGATCTCGCCGAAGGTATCGAAGCCACGGAAGTCCACCAGGATCACGTTCACCACGTTGGCGCCNTAGGCTTCGGGCAGCGAACGCGCCAGCAGTTCGCCGCTGATCGTATCGCCCGGCCGCGTCATCACCTGGTAGGCCAGCAGGCCCACGCCGGTGCCCGCGACCAGCGCCACCGCGATGTCGCGCAGCCGCCGGCGCGGCGTGCGCTCCGGCGGCGAGCGGGGCGGCAGGTAGTGCAGGCCAAGCAGCAGCAGGACCAGGCTGACCATTTCCACCATCAGCTGGGTCAGCGCCAAGTCCGGCGCGGACAGGAACACGAACGCCAGGCTCACCATCAGGCCCGCACCGCCCAGCACGACCACCGCCAGCAGCCGCTGCCGGTACAGACGGATCGTCCACACCGCGCAGACCACCAGCACCAGCCACAACAGCCAGCCCAGCAGCGGCATCGGCTGCGGCGCGCGCCACTGCAGCGGCGACGCATCGCCACCCACGAACGGGGCGGCACCGGCCGCCGCCGCCGCCAGCACCAGGCACAGCAGGCTGCGCTGCAGGCTGCCGTTGGCGAGGCTGTCGGTGAACCGGCCGGCCAGCGCGTACAGCGCCTCCATGTTCCAGCGGAACACCCTGCGCCCCAGCGAGCGCCTGACGATGGCGTGCAGGTCGAACAGGCGCCGCAGTCCGAAATACAGCGCGATGCCGCCCGCGATGCCGGCCAGACTCATCAGCAGCGGCTTGTTGATCCCGTGCCACACCGCCAGGCTGTAGTCGGGCATGGCCTCGCCGAGGATCGCGGCGGCGCCCGCATGCAGCACCGGCGCCACCGTCCATGCCGGGAACATGCCCACCGCCACGCACAGCACCACCAGCACTTCCACCGGGATCTTCATCCAGCGCGGCGGTTCGTGCGGCGTCACCTCCAGCGCGCGCGGCCCATCGCCGAAGAACGTCTCGTAGACGAAGCGCAGGCTGTAGGCCACGCCGAAGACGCCGTACAGCAGCGCCGCCACGCTGATCGCGTCGCGCATCGCGCGATGCCCCGGGATATCCAGCGCTTCGGCGAAGAACATTTCCTTGGACAGGAAGCCATTGAGCAGCGGGATGCCCGCCATCGCCAGCGACGCGATGATCGCCAGCGCACTGGTCCACGGCATGTAATGGCGCAGGTTGCCCAGCCGGCGCATGTCGCGGGTGCCGGTCTCGTGGTCGATGATGCCCGCCGCCATGAACAGCGAGGCCTTGAACGTGGCGTGGTTGATGATGTGGAACACGCCGGCCACCACCGCCATCGGCGTGGAGATGCCGAACAGAAGCGTGATCAGCCCCAGGTGCGAGATGGTCGAGTAGGCCAGCAAGCCTTTCAGATCGTGCTGGAAGATCGCGTACCAGGCGCCGACCAGCAGGGTCAACGCGCCGACGGTACTGACCACGTAGAAGAACAGGTCGGTGCCCGCCAGCGCAGGGTGCAGGCGCGCCAGCAGGAACACGCCCGCCTTCACCATCGTGGCCGAGTGCAGGTAGGCCGATACCGGCGTGGGCGCGGCCATCGCGTGCGGCAGCCAGAAGTGCAGGGGGAACTGCGCGCTCTTGGTGAACACGCCGGCCAGCACCAGCGCCAGCGCCCACGGATACAGCGCGCTGCCACGGATCAGGTCGCCCGAGGCCAGCACCACGTCCAGGTCGTAGCTGCCGACGATGCGCCCGAGCAGCAGCACGCCGCCGAGCAGCGCCAGCCCGCCGGCGCCGGTGATGGCCAGCGCCATGCGCGCCCCTTCGCGCGCGTCCTGACGATGCGACCAGAACCCGATCAACAGGAACGAGCTGATGCTCGTCAGCTCCCAGAACACCACCAGCAGCAGCAGGTTGCCGGCCAGCACCACGCCCAGCATCGAACCCATGAACAGCAGCAGGGAGGCGAAGAACCGCGGCGCGCTGTCCTTCTGGCTGAGGTAGTAGCGCGCGTACACCACCACCAGTCCGCCGATCGCCAGCACCAGCCCGGCGAACATCCACGCCAGCCCATCCAGCCGCAGGGTGAACGACAGGCCGATCTGGGGAATCCAGGCGTGGTCGGCACGCAGGTCCCAGCCATTGAGCACACTGGGCGTCATCCACGCCAGCAGCACCAGGCCCAGCAGCGGTGCCAGGCCGGCCAGCCATGCGGTGGCGCCGCGCGGAAGGCCGCGCGCCAGCGCCACCACCAGCGCGAGCACGAACGGCAGCGCCAGCAGGATTTCAAGGAAAGGGATCATCAACCGCCTTGCGTTGCAGGGAATGCGTCATTCGCGAGCAATCGCCCCGAGTTTAACAAACCCGTTCACAGCTGCCTGAGCCGTCATTCAGTCAGGCGAGCAGCGCGATCTCCAGCACCACCCAACCCGCGAAGGCCGCCAGCAGCAGACCGCCTTCCGTACGGCTGATGCGCAGGTCGCCGCGCAGCATCGGATACAGCACCAGCACGAAGGCGATGGCGGCGGGCAGTTCCAGCCGGACGAACGACTCCGGCAGCGCCATGGGGCGGAAGGCCGCCATGCCGCCCACCACCACCAGCAGATTGAACAGGCTCGAACCGATCACGTGCCCGGCCACCATGTCCCCCTGCCCGCGCCGCGCCGCCATCGCGGCGGCCGCGATCTCCGGCAGCGCAGTGCCGATGGCCACCGGCAGCAGGCCGGTCAGCAGCGGCGAAAGACCCCAGTGGGCACCGATCACCGGCGCGCCCTGCACGACGAAGCGCGCGCCGTAGTAAAGCAGCGCAGCGGCCACCACGAAGCGCAGCAGGTTCATCCACAGCACCGTGCGCGTGGCGGCGAACGCCTCGACCTCCGCGCGCACGCCCGCGTCTTCGCGCGATGCGCGCGCCAGCAGGAATGCCAGGGCCGCCACGAAGCCCAGCAGCAGGGCCATTCCCTCGCCCCGCCCCACCACGCCGTCCAGGCCGAACACGATGAGCGCCAGCGAGGCCAGCGCCAGCAGTACCAGCAGGGGCGAAAGCACCCGCATCCGCACGAGGATCGGCGCGACCACGGCGGCCAGCCCCAGCGTCAGCCCCAGGTTGACGATGTTGCTGCCGACAGCATTGCCGAGGGCCAGTTCCTGGGAACCGACCCACACTGCGCGCGCATTGACCGCCAGTTCCGGCAGCGAGGTACCGAAGGCGATCAGCATCAAGCCCGCCACGAACGGCGATGCCCCGATCCTCTGCGCCAGCCCTGATGCGCCCTTGACGATGGAGTCGCCGCCCAGCGCCAGCAGCAGCAGGCCCAGCGCGAAATATCCCCAGGCTTCCGTCATCGCCCCGCCCTCCCCTCGTGGATGGCAGGGATTCTATGCCGCCCCGCTTCCTCAGGAACAGCCTTCGACGTACTCCACCTGCGGCGACAGGCCCACGCGCCACGACGTGACCTTGCCGGCTGCGTCGACTTCGAACACCAGCCTGGTCGGCGCCACGTCGCCGGCGTCCATGGACAGGTACTGGCCACCCTGCGTGTATTTGTGCGGCGACGCCTTCAGCGCGCCGCCGTAGAGTTTCTGCAGTTCCTCCACGCTCATGCCGACCTTGCCGCCACCCGGTGCGGTTTCCTTGTC
>Ga0056904_1001511_pt1 | contig 10257 bp, 7 predicted proteins | sample EBPBio172007_DNA_FD_55043 | JGI IMG/M metagenome (GOLD analysis project Ga0056904, IMG submission 55043) | Wastewater treatment Type I Accumulibacter community from EBPR Bioreactor in Madison, WI, USA - Reactor 1_9/17/2007_ DNA | ecosystem: Engineered > Bioreactor > EBPR > Anaerobic-Aerobic >...
CTGAATCAAAATACCTCCCGAATCCCGATTTTTGGATTGGGCTGTGCCGGAGGTGTAGCAGGATTATCGAAGGCGTGCATTCTTGCAAAAGCCAATCCCGACGCAGTGGTTTTATTGGTGGTTGTCGAATTGTGTTCATTAACTTTCTTAAAAAGTGATTTCAGTAAAAGCAATTTCATAGGCTCAAGTTTATTCTCGGATGGAGTGGTGGCTTGTTTAGTTATGGGAGCAAACCACAAGTTGGAGCAATCACAAAGAATAAATTATCTTGCAGCACAAAGTAAACTGTATTATGACTCGCTTGATGTAATGGGATGGGAATTCCAGGAGCAGGGGTTTAAGGTTCTGTTTTCGCAAGACATTCCAACAATTATTTCAAGGAATATTTATGATGATGTGATCTCTTTCTTAAAGAAGAACAATTTAGAGTTATCCGACATTAAAAACTTTATCTTCCATCCCGGTGGNAAAAAAGTTCTTACTGCTTACGAGGAAGCTTTGCCGGTTGGTGGTGATTTTTTGAAGAATACAAGGGAAGTAATGAATGAAAATGGGAATATGTCGGCAGCCACTGTGCTTTATGTGTTGGAAAGATTTATGGAAAGAGGTTTTGAAAATGGTTACGGACTGATGTTGTCGATGGGTCCCGGATTTTCAAGTGAGATGGTGTTACTTGGAATGGAGAACAATTAACATGGTGTTTACTCTCTTTATCACATTTGTCATTTTGTTACGAATAAGTGAACTGATTTTAGCTCGCCGTAACGAAAAATGGTTGTTACAGAATGGAGCTAAAGAGTATGGAAAAGAGCATTATCCGTATATCGTGGCACTACATGTATCCTTCTTTATATCNCTGGTTGTTGAATATTCACTCAAAGGGTCGGTTTCCTGGAGCATGTTATTATTGATTCTTTATTTTTTGTTAATTGTTTNTAAGGGTTGGGTTATTTTTTCACTGGGAAAATTTTGGAACACAAAAATTTATCGGATACCAAAAAGTCCATTAGTAAAAAAAGGACCATACAAATATATTCGGCATCCAAATTATGTTGTTGTAGTATTCGAACTTATACTCATTCCATTGGTTTTTGAACTTTACTTAACAGCAGCTTTATTTACAATTTTGAATGCAATCATGCTTACAGTGAGAATCAAGGCGGAGGAGAAGGCTTTTCTTGCTTCAGATCAGATATGAGAANTTGTCGCAAAAGATACACAGGTAAAACCATGATNAAATATTTGCAAGGATCACAAAACACTTTAAAAGTCAAAACCCTCATCTTCAAAAGAAAATGAGGGTTTTTTTGTGACCCCAAGGGGATTCGAACCCCTATTACCGCCGTGAAAGGGCGATGTCCTAACCTTTAGACGATGGGGCCATCTAAAGTTATACAACAAAAGGAATTTATTTAACAGTTCCAAACAAAATTCTGGTGAGCCCGAGTGGACTCGAACCACTAACCCTCAGCTTAGAAGGCTGATGCTCTATCCGATTGAGCTACGGGCCCATAGAAAATAATTTTGTCGGAATCCGATAAAACTTGTCGGGGTAGCAGGATTCGAACCTGCGACCTCCTGGTCCCAAACCAGGCGCGCTAGCCGGGCTACGCTATACCCCGAAATAAAATTTCGTTTTCTACGGGCAGTATTCACTGCTTGCAGACATTATGTTTAAGAACTAAAAAATAAGTAGATTTCAAATATAAGTGTTTGATAATTTTTATCCAAATTATTTTTTAAAAATTGAAAGCGGGAAAAATTTTGCACGAAACTTATAAAGCTTCGTTCAGTATAATTGGGTAAATTTAGAACTTGATTTTTTGAAATTCTTTTATTCGAGGATATGATGCAAAAATTCCTTAAAGGATTGTTGTTTATAACAGTTGTCCAATTTTCCCTGCTCGCTCAGACGGGATATCAAGACCTGATGAATCAGGGTGACCAGGCATTAAACAAGCGACCACCCGATATTATGACTGCAAGATTAAAATATCTTGAAGCTCGTGATCTTGAAAAAAATAATCCTGAAGCCTACATCAAAATAGCTATTACATTCATTTACTCAAAGGATGAAAGGAGTGCAAATTATAATCTTGATGAAGGATTAAAACTCTTTGGTGAAGGTGGATCGAATATGAAAGCGATATTTACCTACTATAAAGGGATGGTAAAAGAGTTTGTTCCCCCGGATACAAAAGATACTGTTAAAATCAAAAAACANTTCCTTGAAGCGATAAGTTTTTATCTTAAATCGTTGGAATATCTTGAAGTGCCATCATTCACCTGGAACAATTTTGAGTTTTCAAAGGTGAATGTTTACAACGATGCCGGCAGGGTTTACATGATGATNAATGATGCCGACAACGCAAAAAAATATTTTAACATGTGTCTTGCTGAATTGGGCAATAACACACAAAACAGCTATTATTCAATTTCACATTTTGGGCTTGCTCAGATTAACAAATATCTGGGTCTAACAGACAGTGCAATCATCAATTTTAATAAGGTGCTTGAAATAGACCCTTCNAACCTGACCGCACTGAGTGATCTCTACGGTCTCTACTTTGATGCAGGGGATTATGAGAATGGTTTCATTGTTGTGGATAGAATCGATTCGATGACGACATTAAAATATAATGATCTGATTGGCAGAAAAGATGCATCAAAAGATTCATTGCAATATGTGGCGAACATTCTTTATAACACAAAAATGGAGAAAGGACACCTCAAATTCAATTCCAAATTGTANGNTGAATCACTCAAATATTATGCGGAAGCNTATCCATTCAAAAAGAATAAAAAACTTGTTGAGTTGATCAGGAAAATGTCAATTTTGAGTGATATGGCTAAAAAAGGTTGGATGCCCTGTGTGAAGGATGCAAAATTTGTTACGAACGGAAACGAGTACTTTTTTTATTCCCCATCTGAATTAAAAATTAATCAGGATTCATCCATCACGGCAACTCTCAAGTCGATAATCACAGCGGATGTTGACCTCAATATGGTTAATGTTTTTCAACCCGAACCCGATGCTACAGCTCCTGATAAAATCGATAAGGTACTTAACTCAAAATATGGTTCAAATGAATATAACTGGACTGTGGTTTGTGGAAAGAGCACNTACACTCAAAANTTCGAGAAAAAATTTGATCCATCCGGAAAGGAAACAACCAAACCCGCAGGGGCAAAATCCGTTGAAAAAACAGCGGCGAATGAAAGTTTTGAACTGGATTTGTTAAAATACCTTTGCAGAGCAGCGGGAATCTAATTGCGGGCATCTGTATTTCTTCTTCTAAGGTATCTTAAACCCGGCAACAAGTCGAGAACTTACACATTTTTTTCTCTTGCTGCACTTACCGGAATTGCCTTGGGTGTAACAACATTGGTTGTTGCTTTTAGCATTCTGGGAGGTTATGAAAAGGTAATGTCAGAAAAATTGACTTCGTTTGACGCTGATATTCAGATNTACGGATATGGGAATCAAGATCTTGGCGGAGTTGACACTGCAAAAACCAAAATTACGNTGACAGCCGGTGATTTGCTGAAATCAATCGATATCTCTGCCCAGAAAATCTGTATTCTCGGGAAAAACAGGATAAATGAAGGTGTAACAATTAAAGGTGTCANATCCGGTTATTTGGAAAGCAGGACAAGTCTTCAACTTCTCGACGGGTCGTTTAATCTGGAGAGGGGAGTTGATTCTCTTCCCGGTATATTAATCGGCAAAACTCTTGCAACAAAACTTCGCGTAAAATCGGGGGATAAAATTAACTTTTTTGCGATCAATCAAGTGGATCTGCAAAATATGACCGCACTGCCGGCCGTCGAAAATTTTGTGGTTGCCGGGATATTTAAGACCGGAATGGGCAAATATGATGATTCGTTTGCCTANACAAGTCTGCGGGAATTGCAACGGCTTTATGAGATGGGTGAGAACATAAATCTTCTGGAAATAAAACTTAAACCGGGTTCCAACATCGACTCGATTAAACAATCGATTCAAACACAGTTGCCATACCCCTATTTTGTTGTCACATTTAAAGAAGCAAATGCTCAGATGTTCAATTGGATTGAACTTCAGCGCAAACCTGTTCCAATAGTGCTGGGTTTAATCATCATTGTTGCTGCATTTAATATAATCAGTGCGCTTCTTATGCTTGTTTTAGATAAAACCAACACAATTGGTACCTTAAAAGCAATCGGCGCCACACCGGGGTTTATAACGAGATTATTCCTCGTTCGTGGTCTTCTGCTCGGAATAGGGGGTGCAACAGCCGGTGTTGTGTTTGGATATCTACTTTGTTACCTTCAATTGGAATTTGGGATCATTAAACTAAACCCTCACATTTATTTTATCGATCGTGTTCCAATTGCAATAAATGGATATTATTTTGTCGCTGTGTTTGTGGTATCCGTTACACTTAGTTTTTTCTCCTCGCTAATCCCTGCATTTGCTGCATCAAGAATTAACCCGGTGAAAGCATTGAGGTTTAGCTGATGAAACAACCAATTGCCCTGCTTTTTGCTTTGAGGTATCTTTTCAGCAAGAGACAAATAAATTTTATTTCAATTATCTCTTATCTGTCGGTTGGTGGCATTACTCTGGGGGTTGCAGCTTTAATTATAGTATTGGCAATTTTTAATGGATTTGCCGGTTTGGTTCGTTCCTATCTCGTCAGTTTTGAGCCTCATCTTAGGATTGAATCAACCAGTGAAGACCCTGCTTCGTCACTTGCAATAATTGATACTTTCCTTCAGAATAGTGAATATGCAGACAGTTATAGTGGTTTTGTTGAAGGAAAAACTGCCGTGATCTCGCGGGAATATAACCGAATCACCCGTCTTAAAGGTATTGCTCCCGGAGATGGGGGAGATGTTTACGGGATAAAACAGGCTCTTATACAAGGCGATTACAAGTTTGAAGAAGAAACGGGCAGTGCGTTCATAGGGATAAATCTTTCTGAAAAACTTGCCGTCTCGGTAGGGGATACACTCACAGTTCTTTCGCCGGCGGGGATCGAAAATCTTGTTGCAGGGGCAGGAAGTATCCAGAATATCAAACTTGTGATTAAAGGAGTGTATCAATCCAAAAACAGTGAATATGATGGTGATTATGTTTTCACCGGACTTAATCATGCAAAATATGTTCTTGGTTATGGTGATGATGTTCAGGGTTATGAAATTAGATTTAAAGATTATACCATTGCTTCAGAAGTTAAAAAAATATTGGAAGAAAGATTTGGTGAAAAAGAATATATCTTTTCCACTTGGTATGATCTTCACAGTGATATCTACAATGTAATGATGCTTGAAAGGCTTGTGGCCTGGCTACTGCTTTCGCTGATAATTCTTGTGGCAGCGTTTAACATCCTTGCCTCACTGACCATGTCGGTAATTGAAAAAAAACGGGATATTGGTGTGCTCACCTCCATGGGGATGGAGCGTTCAACCATACTGAAGATTTTTATGATTCAAGGATTTCTGACAGGAGTTGCAGGCACTTTGGCAGGGGGACTGCTCGGTCTGGGGATTTATTATCTTCAAATTAATTACCACATAATCGCCCTCGATCCTTTGAGATTCAAGGTTGGCTGGTTGCCGATGGAGCTGAATGCAATTGATTACATTTTAATACTTGTGGCATCTATCGGTCTTTCTCTTCTTGCATCAATTTATCCAGCTAAAAAAGCTGCTTCAATCGATCCGATAGATGCGATAAGATGGGAATAACATGAGGAAAAAAATTTTTATTGACTTAAAGAACATGAAACAGAACTGATAAAAATGAACAACATTATCACCGGACGCGGTTTAACAAAATCGTATAAAGTATCGAAACAAAACTCCCTCGAGGTACTTAAAGGAGTTGACATTTCAATTATTGAAGGTAAAATTTCTGTAATTGTTGGTCCCAGTGGAGCAGGAAAAAGCACACTTCTACATATTATTAGTGGGTTGGATAAACCCGATGCGGGTCGTGTTGAAATTCTGGGAAGTGATATTTTTGCCCTTAGCCAAAAAAAGCTTTCGAACTTCAGGAACAAGAATATCGGATTTGTTTTTCCAATTTCATCATTTATTACCCGAGTTTACAGCGCTTGAAAATGCGGCAATTCCGTTGTTAATAGCCGGAAAATCAAAAAAAGAAGCTTTTGACCGTGCCCATGAGTTAATGAAAATTACAGGCCTCGAAAAACGAAAAGATCACAAACCCGCTGAACTCTCCGGTGGTGAGCAGCAAAGAGCAGCTTTGGCAAGAGCCCTTGGAAATGATCCACAGGTTATCCTCGCCGATGAACCCACAGGAAATCTTGATTCTGCAAATGCCACATCAATTAATGATCTGTTTATTGAACTAAGGGACAACTTCGGAAAAACTTTTGTGATTGTAACTCACAATAAAGAGTTAATGGCGATTGGTGATATTCTTATTGAAATGGCTGATGGCAGGGTTGTTAAGGATAATTCGTAATTGCTTGCTGATACTAAAGATTCGAATTATCCGGACTATTTTCAGATGTTAACTGGAATATGGCAATCGGGATTACAAAAATTTAGTTAATTATCTGTAAATTAAAAGTTGTTTTTATAAAAATATTGAGAATATTGAATGAACTCTCTTCTACTGAAGTTGTATTTTATAAGGAAAATCAAAGGTCTCTTTATGAGATTCAGGTTGGATTTCATCTTTGGACCTTTTTCCGGTATTGTAATGTTTATTTCCTATCTTGCAAAACTTTCCAAATGGAGAGCTGCCAATAAAAACTTACCTTTTAACGATTTTTACAATGGAAGTGTAAAATATCAGGAGAGATTTAAACTCCATGATTTTGTCTTTACGAACCAAAAACTCAATCGTCCAATTGCCTATCTTGAATTTGGTGTTGCGGACGGAATTTCTCTCGAGTGGTGGGTAAAGCAAAACAACGATCCCAAATCTGTATATTATGGTTTTGACACTTTTACCGGACTTCCGGAAGATTTTGGAGTGATAAAGAAAGCGGATTATGACAGATCAGGGGTTTTCCCTCCAATTGAAGATGACAGAATCACTTATGTAGCAGGGTTGTTTCAATCCACGCTCCCTTCATTTCTCCAAACTTTCAGTTTCAAAGATAAACAGATTGTACTTCATATGGATGCAGATTTGTACTCTTCAACCCTCTATGTATTAACAATGCTGGCACTGCATTTAAAGCCCGGTGATATTATCATTTTTGATGAATTTGGTGTACCACTACATGAGTTCAGGGCATTTACTGATTTCACTGAAGCCTACCCCATAAAATTTAAGCCACTCGGTGCTGTTAACAATTATTTGCAGGTTGCATTTGTAATCGAATAAAAGTTGTAAAAAAAATTCAGAAATGATTTTTTTATTAAATATTCACTAATTATATTTCAACTTCAGCCGTTGGAGTTTTTTAATTCCATATAAGGCGAATTTTTATTATAATTAGATGGGAGGTAACTATGAGAGACTTAATTTTGTTTCTTATACTTATTAGTTTTGTAATCTATCCTCAGTCATGGATAAGACAAGATGATGGAATTAATGAAGACATTAACTCCATACATTTTACAAATGCATTGAACGGTTATTTTGCGGGAACCTCAGGTGTCGTATATAGAACTTCCGATGGGGGAAACTCTTGGGACAGAATTGTAACGGGCCAAAATGGCACAATTAATGGAATAAATTCCAATTCCAGGGGGGTATGGGCTGTCGGGGACAACGGACTTTTAATTTTCTCCTCGGATAATGGCTCAACATGGGCCCAACAAACGGTCGGTGCAACGACCAGGTTTAACTCGATTTCTTTTCACGAAAATATTGGTTTGATTGCGGGTGATGGCGGAAAGATATTCCGTACAACAGATTCCGGAGAAAATTGGAGCCTTATTTCACTACCTGTCAGCGTCTTACGCTCGGTATCTATCTATGGTGATAATGCAGTGGTTGTTGGCGGTGAAGTAAACTTGACTGAAACAATGTATATCGCAGTGTCGAGTAATGCTGGTTTAACATGGCAAGTAGTCATGAACTCTACAGGTTCGACTTTAACAAGTGTCCAAATGGTAAGTCCAACAGTTGTGTATGCAGTCGGCATCAATGGGATGGCGGCAAAATCAACCGATGCCGGTCAGTTTTGGAATTATGTCTATTCATACACGGAGCAATGGCTTTATGGACTTCATTTTCTGGATGCTAATACTGGTTTTCTATGCGGAGGGAATACAGGTTCCGGCATTATCCTGAAGACCACTGATGGAGGAAATTCATTTACTCAGGAAGTTCCGATTGGAAGCCGGTGGTTGTATTCGATTTACATCCACAAAGAATCAATCGGATTTTGTGCTGGTGCGGCAGGCGGGAAACTCTATAGACTGGGTGGTGATGCAGCTTGGCTTGAACAGCCAACAAATACATCTTCAACGCTTAATGATGTGTCATTCTACGATAATTATGTTGGCGTATCAGTGGGAGATGCAGGTGTAATATTAACCACTTCCAGTGGTGGTGATTCCTGGCATTTCGCTAATTCACCAATCAACAGTCGCTTGAATTCTGTTGACAGGTTTGATACTGTTGTTGTAGCGGTTGGTGACGCTGGACAGGTTCTGAGATCATTTGGGAATGGTTCAAGCTGGCAACAGTCAAATACTCCGATTACAGATGAATTGTTGACTGTTGATATGATCTCACCAACTGCGGGTTTCGCAGGAGGTCGAAATGGCAAGTTACTAAAGACACATGATGGTGGATTGACCTGGCTTGCAATTACATCTCCCACCACAATGACGATAAGAGGAATGAGTTTTATTAGCGAGTCCGTAGGTTTTATAACCGGTGGCGATTTCATTGGTGGTCCTGCAGGAACAGGTTTTGTTTATCGCACAACCAATGGTGGCGAGTCGTGGCAAGTTTCGTTATCAGGTATCCCCTTGATGAACGCAATTAGTGCGATGGAAACCCAAAAGCTCTATGTAGTTGGGATTAAAGGATATGCATTCTATTCCTACACTGGTGGATTAAGCTGGGATTTCATGAACTTAAATACCTCTCAATGGTTATATGCGATAGATTTCCTGACTGATGACATTGGCTATGTTTCAGGAGGTAATGTTGCCACCGGGATGGTTTGGATGACAGCTGATGCTGGCTTCAATTGGTCGACGATTCCTTTATCTTCAGCCCAGTGGTTATATGGAATTGATGTACTTCAGTCCAAGGTGTACACTTGTGGTTATAATGGTAAAATGCTCAGAGGAATCCGAGGGATAATACCTGTTGAGCTAACCTCATTTAGTGCCAATCTAATAAGCCAAAATGAGGTTGAACTTACATGGATGACCCAGACAGAGACAAACAACCATGGATTTGATATTGAACGGGATAGAGGCCAGGGGTGGGAGAAGATCGGTTTTGTTTCCGGAGCAGGAACTTCAATAATTCCACAAACTTACTCATTTAAGGATCGGGAAATCCAATTCGGAAATGTCATTCTGATAAAATACCGGTTGATTCAACGAGATTATGATGGCGAGGTTGAATATAGCGATGTTGTTGAGGTAAACTTACCCGGAACGGAGTCTTTCACATTGCTGCAGAATTACCCAAATCCATTTAATCCTGAAACCAACATAAGTTTCACCCTACCACAGGCATCCCAAGTCACTATGATTCTCTACGATATTCTGGGAACTAAGGTACAGGATATAACTGATGAGTTTTATGGTCCGGGCTTCCACACCTTGCATTTAAATGTGGTAAATTTACCGAGTGGAATCTACTTCTATGAGATGAGGGCTGGTAACTTTAGAGAAGTGAAAAGGATGAATCTTCTAAAGTGATCTCCATAACATTTTCGGTTCAAATATTAAAAACAATTAATAGCTAATCTTCAAAAAAAAGAGGCTGTCTCAAAAGGGGCAGCCTTTTTTATTATATTCTCAGATTTAGCCAGAAGCGTCTTCTCCTCAAATTGGTTACAACTTAAGACCTCCGGTTTATTGATTCCTCGCCTTCCGTTAAATTCTAGAAGAGTCTGACTCTTCTTTTCGCCTGAAAATTGACCAAATCAGTATAGCCTAAATGTGTTCTAACCTATTGTAATATATGGTAGTTAAGGGGAATATTTATTTTTATATCCGGTCAATTTTTCGTATTTTTGCATATGAAAAAGACACCAAAAACCCCTGCATTCAAACCCTACGATCAGCACCAAATGTTTCTGTTTCCTCCTTCAATTG
>Ga0056904_1001537_pt1 | contig 10090 bp, 9 predicted proteins | sample EBPBio172007_DNA_FD_55043 | JGI IMG/M metagenome (GOLD analysis project Ga0056904, IMG submission 55043) | Wastewater treatment Type I Accumulibacter community from EBPR Bioreactor in Madison, WI, USA - Reactor 1_9/17/2007_ DNA | ecosystem: Engineered > Bioreactor > EBPR > Anaerobic-Aerobic >...
CCGGCCGGTTCCGCCGGTGTCGCTCCGCTGGCCTCGGCAAAGACCGAGGCGCGCGCCAGATCGTTGGCTGCCGGGCGTTCCGCCTCGGCCGAAAGTTCGACGGTGGTGATTGGCGCCTCGTCGCTCGCTGCTGCCGGTGCCGGNGTGGCGAGTACCATGAGCAGCAGGGGTGTGGCGTGCAGCAGAGGTCGAATGAAAGTCATGGGGTCGCTCTCCGGGTTTGCGGCGTACGAGGATGACGGGTATCCTTCAGCTCCGCGCGTAGCTGGGGGCGGCGACGATGCGAGAGTGTTCCTGGCGTGTAACCGGAGTCAGCGAGCATCCTCGTCGCCAGCTCATTGTAGCCTGAGCTGCCAGCGCTTTCTTGTGGCCAGTTGCCGGAAGCTTGGTTAGAATCGGCTNCACCCATTTGCGCGCGTANGGGCCGTNAGGGTCGTTGGGAAGCTTTGAGGGGTCACCATGCTGAAAGCAGGACAGGCAGCACCGATGTTCGTCCTCCCNGATGCGGACATGGAACTCATCGATATTGCCCGCTTCCAGGGCANGAATAATGTCATTCTCTTNTTTTACCCCAGNGATGACGCGCCGTGCTGCACCTTGCAGGCAACCGATTTCTCCGATCATGAGGATCAGTTTGCGCGCCATGATTGCACGATTATCGGCATCAGCCGTGACGACTGCATCAGGCACGCCGAATTCAGAGACAAGCACGGGATTTCGGTCGCACTCCTTTCCGACAGCGAAGGAGCGGCTTGCAAGCGGTACGGTGTCTGGCAGGCGAAAGAAGTGAATGGTGTCAAGAAGTACGGCATTGTGCGCTCGACTTTCGTCATCGACAAACAGGGCGTTCTCCGTCTCGCGCTTTACGGAGTGACTGCCAAAGGCCATGCGCTGGAAATGTTGCGCAGGGTGAAGGAACTCAATTCATGAACATGCAAGTTGCCAAGAATACCGTGGTCACCCTTGACTACAGCGTCGCCGATTTCGAGGGAGCGCTGGTCGATGCCGGTCAGGAACCGTTGGTCTATCTGCACGGGGGCTACGACGACATTTTTCCCCTCATCGAAGAAGCAGTGCAGGGCAAGAAGGTTGGTGAGTCGGTGGTCGTAAAGATGCAACCGGACGATGCCTTCGGCGAATACGACGCAGCGCTTGTCCAGGTCGAACCCCGCGCGCAGTTCCCGGAGGAGTTGCAGGTTGGCATGCAGTTCGAAGGAATTCCCGAGGGCGCCGACGACGATGACGACGACGAGGACGTCCTGATCTATCGGGTGACGGAAATGGCCGACGACAAGGTGGTTCTCGACGGCAACCATCCGCTGGCGGGAATGGCGCTGGTGTTTACCTGTACGGTGACCAGTGTTCGCCCGGCGACTGCCGAAGAGATCAGCCACGGTCACACGCACGACGGCGACTTCGACGACGAGGATTGACTCGCTCTGGCGAGCGCGGGTCGCCGGCAGTCTTCGCTAGCCGCACCCTCGGTCGGCCGTTGCAAGGCCGTGCCGCCTGCTAGCCGACGGCGGCGCCCGCGANGATAGCAGTCGGGTCGCTGCCGGCCAGCGCACCGCCATCGGCAAACGGAACCAGGGGAAGAGGACTGACGTGGCGGCAGGAATCTCGACCATCGCCGTGCCGCGGCAGCTTCTGCGCGGTGAGCGGCGCCCGCGAGTCGCGCTTGTCGGCCGCTTGCGTACGGGCAAGAGCAGCCTGTTTCTGGCAGCCTCGAGTGCTGCGCCGCAGCAGGAAACAAGGCTGCACGATGGCCAGCCCTATGACGAGTGCCTGGTCGACGTCGGATTGGAGCAGATCTCGCTGCTCGACCTGCCGTCGATCGATTCGCTGCATTCGCTGAATCCGCGCGACCGGGTGCTGCTCAAGTATCTGCTCTGGGGTGACCGCTGGCCGCCGGTTGCCGCGCACGAAGCAGAACGGCCGGCAGTCGCNTTTCGTTCACCCGACGTCCTGGTACAGGTGGTAGACGCGACCGCCTTGCAGCGTGATCTTGAGCTGAGCCTGGAACTGAGTCTGCTCGGCAAGCCTCTGGTGATCGCCCTCAACCGTGTTGACGAAGCGCGGCGCAAGGGCTTGTACATCAACACTCGCGCCTTGTCGGAGCGCCTCGGCGTGCCGGTGGTGGCGACCGTGGCGCACATGGGGCTGGGCGTCGCCGAGCTCTTCGCCGCCACCCTGGCGGCGGCGCGTGACCGGACACTGCCGCAGCGAACGGCGCCCAACGTGCATCTCGGCACGACGCTGAAACCGCTGCGTGCGCTGCTCGCCCGGCCCGATGTCGAGCAGGCCTTTCGCGTTCCCTGGCGTTTCCTGCTCATGCAATTGGCCGAGAACGACGACTACTTCCTGCAGGAGCTCGGCGGTCATTTTCCGCACCTGCTGCCGCAGGTGCTGGCTGCGCGTGNAGCCGCCGAGGCGCATCTGCCGCGTTCGCTATCCGACGAACTGCACGCCGACCGCCATCATCGGGCGGCGCTGATTTTCGAGAACGTGACGCGCTTTGGCGGTGCCGCCGACGCTGGCCGCTGGCAACGCTTTCTCGACGGCCTGTTTCTGCATCCGCAGGGCGGGCTGATCGGATGCCTGACGGTCTTCGCGCTGGTCCTGGTGGTGGTCTTCAAACTCAGCACCACGCTCGACGCGTGGACTGCGGCGCCACTCATGGAATGGGCGCAGGAGTGGCAGCCGACNTCTACGGCCGGTGTCGTCGGGCGTGCCGTGAGCGACGGCTTGATCGGTCTGATCGGGATCGCCATCCCCTACATGTTGCCGCTCGTCCTGCTGCTGGTCGCCCTCGAAGAGTCGGGGATCATGCACCGGGTGGCCTTCGTCGTCGACCGGGGCTTTCACCGCATCGGCCTGCACGGCGCCGTAGCGGCGCCTTTCCTGGTTGGTCTGGGCTGCAACGTTCCGGCGATCTCGNTGGTCGCCGCGACCACCGCCGGCAAGGATCGCCTCGTCGCCACCCTGCTCATGGCCTTCGTTCCCTGTTCGGCACGCTCGGCGATCATCCTGGCCATGGGGGGCAAGTATCTCGGCGGCCTCGGCGTGTTGGCGATCTTCGCGCTGACCCTCGTCGTCCTGGCGCTGCTGGGTCGGCTCCTCGCCAGTCTCTACAAGGAAGTCGCGGTAGGCATGATCCAGGAGATCCCGCCGTATGCCCTGCCACGCTGGAACGCGGTGCTGGCCAAGACCTGGCAGCGGACCCGCGACATCGTGACCATCGTCACGCCCTTGCTCGTCGCCGGTAGCGTGCTGCTGGCGCTGCTCACGCATTTCGGCGCCGACCAGGTGATCAATATCCTGCTCCTGCCGATCACCAGCTGGTGGCTGGGCTTGCCGGCCCTGCTCGGCGTGCCGATCCTGTTTGGCGTCCTGCGCAAGGAACTGTCCTTGCTCATGGTTTACCAGGCGCTGGGGACGATGGACATCGTGCCGCTGCTCGATTGGCTGCAGATCGCCACTTTTCTGGTCTTTCTCACTTTCTACGTGCCCTGCGTATCGACCTTCGCCGTGATGCTGAGGAACATTGGCTGGCGTCAGGCGTGCTTCTCGATCGGCCTTTCGGTCGGCGTCGCCCTGCTTGTCAGCGGCGTCGTGCGCCTGCTGCTGGAAGCCTGGCGCAGTTTTGCACCATAGTAGAGCCGCGCAACGCGTGCCAGGAACGCGTGCCTGCGTCGCCTAGCGCAGCAGCTTGCCGGCCTGATTGAGGATGGTGATGTCGACGTAGCGCGAACCGGTGTGCCGGTTGGCCGAGAAACTGATGAATACTTCGCCAGCGTCATAGTTCTTCATCGATTCGAGGGCCTCGCGCACTTTCTGGCGGGTCGGGTTCGGGCCGGCACGGCGCAATGCTTCAGCGAGCACCTTGGCGCCGAGATAGCCTTCGACGAAGGTGTGATTGGCAGTGACGTCCTTCGGTTTGAACTTCGCGAAGTTGTGCTGGATTTCCTTGATCAGGGGAACCGTCGGGCTGTTCGGGTCCGGAACCACCTGGGTGAGTACCAGTCCCGCCGCCTTGTCGGCACCGATGCGCTTGACCACCTGTGCGGCGTCGGTGACCGAGAGGGCGACGTACTGCGCGAAGTTGCCGTCTTCGCGTGACTGTTTCAGGAACTCCGAACTGGCCGCCGTGTTGGCGATCATGATCACCGCTTGCGGCTTGGCGGCGGCGATGGTCTTCACCGCCGCGCCGACGTCGGTGGTGTTCTTGGCGTACGAGCCGGTGGCCACCAGCCTGCCGCCGGCTTCCTTGATGGCCGCTTCGGCGCTACCCAGCACGTCGCGTCCGAAGGCGTCGTCCTGATAGAGGATGGCAAAGCTGCTGTAGCCGGTGGTGGCGTACTGATCGACGATCTTCTGCACTTCCGCCGCGTAGCTGGCNCGGGTCATGAACAGCAGCGGGTCGTTGCGTTGNACGACCGATGCCGCGCCCGTGCGCACGGCAACGAGCGGAATCCCCGCCTCGCTGAGCACCTTGTTTTCGAGAATCGCCTCGACGTTGCCGGTGCCGACAAAGCCGAAAAAGGCCACCGGTTGCGCCTCCTTGAGCAATTCGCGGGCCAGGCGAATCGTCTCCTCGGTCTTGTAGCCGTCGTCTTTGGAGAGCAGGCGGATCTTGGCGCCGTGNATCCCGCCGGCGGCGTTAACGGCGTCGAAATAGAGCTGCGCGCCGGCGCGCATGTGTGTTCCGGTCGGCGCCAGCGGGCCGCTGAACGCGGCTACCTGGCCGACGACGATATCGGCGGCATGGGCGCTGAACGATGCCAGCCCGATGAGGACAGTCGCCAGGACGCTGCCCGGAAAAGAGATCAGCTTCATCATCCACTCCGCTTGAATGTCTCTGCAAGTCTAGGGCCTGCCGGCACGGCTGTCGACGCACTTGTGCAGGGCCTTTCCGGGGCGCGGAATCAGCGCNNGCGGTGCGGGTGCACCTCGAAGCGGAAGAGCTGCGGGAGCTCGCTATCGATGATCACCTTGACCCAACCCATCAGCGGGTAGCCAAAGGTCTCCAGGCGAGTGAAGTTGGCGATCGGCCGATTGCCTGGCTTGTCGGTGGTGCTGGTCGGATCGCGCAGTGGCCGGTCGATACGCTGCCAATGCGTGTCGCCGTGGATCAGCAGCACCTGTCCGGGGAAGGCGAGCGTCTCGCGGCGCAGCGTGGCCAGCAACTGCCGGTAGCCGGAGTGCGTCAGGCCGGCGGCGGCGTGCTTGAAGCCGGGGTTGGCCTGCATCACGATCACCAGCCCGGCGGCATTTTCGCGCCGCGCCGTGGCGAAGCTCTGCTCGAGCCATTCGATGACCGCCGGGTTGCGGGCAAGGTATTCCCGGCTGGGCGTCTCGCGATTGCCGAAGTTGTTGTTCGACCCCGGTACGTTGAGCGAGACGAAGAGCACCGGTCCCAGCCGCCAGCGCAGTTGTTCCGGATAGGCGCCCGCCTGCTGTTCGACCGCCAGCGTCTGCTGGCCCAGCGAGCGTGGCGCGGCGAAGAACAGCTGGCGCAGCTTTTGCAGCCGCTCCAGCGGGTCGAAGTGACCGGCGCTCTGCNGGTNGCAGTCGGTCCATTCGTTGTCGCCGGGGACGTAGATCAGCGGTACGCGCGAAGCGTCGAAGAGCGCCCTGCGGTCGCTGAACAGCGCGTCGCTGCAGGGCTTCGAACTCGACTTGAAGTCGCCGGCGTGAACGACGAACTGCGGGTTTTCCGCGGCGATGTCGTCGAGCATTGCCGGTAGCTGGCGTTCTTCGTAGCTGCTGTACGGCGTGTCGCCGATGACCGCGAAGCGCCAGGTTTCGGCGTGCAGGCCGACGGCGAGCAGCAGGCCGAGGCCGCCGAGCAGACTGCGCATTGTCGTCGCNGGTGAGTTCATTGCAGCCGCGCCTTCAAGGCGTAAAGCACGTCGAGCGCTTGCCGCGGGGTCAGTTGGTCGGGGTCGACGCTGCGCAGGTGTTCGAGNGCCGGATCGATGGCCGGCTCGCCGGCTTCGGCGGCGCTGGCCAGTGCGCTGGCGAAGAGGTCCGGTTGCAGCGGGTTGATCGACGCGCGCTGCTCGAACTCGCGCAACTGCCGGCGCGCCGCCCTGAGCACCGACGCCGGAATGCCGGCCAGCGCGGCGACCTGGATACCGTAGCTCTGNTTGGCCGGACCTTCCTCGACCGCGTGCAGGAAGACGATGCCGGCCCCGTGTTCGACGGCGCCGAGATGCACATTCGCCAGTTCGCCGTATTCGTTGGCGAGCAGCGTCAGCTCGAAGTAATGGGTGGCGAACAGCGTCAGGCAGCGGTTCTTCTCGAGCAGGTGGCGACAGATCGCGAACGCCAGCGCCATGCCATCGAAAGTCGAGGTGCCGCGCCCGACCTCGTCCATCAGCACCAGGCTGCGCTCGCTCGCATGATGCAGGATGGCGGCGGACTCGGTCATCTCGACCATGAACGTCGAGCGCCCCGCGGCGAGGTCGTCGGCGGCGCCGATGCGCGTGAAAATCTGGTCGAGCGGCCCGAGAACGGCCTTGTTCGCCGGCACGTAGCTGCCGACGTGGGCGAGCAGGGCGATCAGCGCCGTCTGCCGCATGTAGGTCGACTTGCCGCCCATGTTCGGGCCGGTGATCAGCAATAGCCGGCGTCCGTCGCCAAGACGCGTGTCGTTGGCGATGAAACTGGCGCCGCCCGGCAGCTGGTCCTCGACGACCGGGTGACGGCCGCCCTCGATCGACAGGCCCGGCTCGGACGGAAAACAGCGGCCGGCAATAGTTGCGGCGCTGCGCGGTGTCGGCGAAGCCGGCGAGCAGATCGACGTAGGCAACCGCGTGCGCGATCTGCTGCAGCCGCGGAAGTTCGGGCTGCAGTTCGGCCAGCACCCTGTCGTAGAGCAGCTTCTCGCGCGCCAGCGAGCGCTCCTTGGCCGACAGCGCCTTGTCCTCGAAAGCCTTCAGCTCGGGCGTCAGGTAGCGCTCGGCGTTCTTCAGCGTCTGCCGGCGCCGGTAGTCGTCGGGCACCTTGGTCGCCTGCGCGTTGCTCACTTCGATGAAGAAGCCATGCACTCGGTTGTATTCGACCTTCAGGTTGGCGATTCCCGTGCGCTCGCGTTCGCGGGCTTCGAGTTCGAGCAGGAAAGCGCCGCAGTTGTCGTTGAGCGCGCGCAGCTCGTCGAGCTCGGCGTCGAAGCCGCTGGCCATGACGCCGCCGTCGCGGACGAGGCTCGCCGGCTCGGGCAGGATCGCCCGCTGTAGCAGATCGAGCGCCGCATGCGGCGTGGCCAGTTGTGCGTGCAGTTCGGCGAGCAGCGGCGCGGCGCTGTCGGTCAGCGGCGCGCGCAGTTCCTCGAGTAGCTGCAGGCTGTCGCGCAGGCTAGACAGGTCACGCGGGCGCGCGCTGCACAGCGCAATTCGCCCGGCGATGCGTTCGATGTCGGCAAGGCAGCGCAAGCTCTGGCGCAGCGCGCGCAGCGGCGACTCACCCGCGTCTAGGAGCATGGCGATCGCCGCGTGCCGGGCGCTGGGGATTGCCGGATCGCGCAGCGGGTGATGCAGGGCATGGCGCAGCAGCCGCGAGCCCGTCGCGCTGCTGCAGTTGTCGAGCAGGCTGCACAGCGTCGGCGCCGGCTGGCCGCGCAGGGTCTCGGTGAGTTCGAGGTTGCGCCGGGTGGCCGTATCCAGGCCCAGATACGTGGCGTCGCGTTCGACGATCAGCGCCTGCACGTGCGGCAGCGCGCGCGCCTGCGTCGCCTGCGCGTAGCGCAGCAGCGCGCCGGCGGCAGCAATCGCCGGCCGCAGGCCGTCGGTGCCGAAGCCGGCGAGCGACGTGGTGCCGAAATGGGTGCGCAGCTCGCGATTCGCCGCCTCGACGTCGAAGTGCCAGTCGGGCCGGCGGGTGAGCGCGACGTCGGCGGCGAAGTCTGCTGCCAGGTCTCGGCGACGACGATCTCGGCCGGGCGAATCCGTTCCAGCGTCGCGGCCAGTTTCGGCGGCGCGACCTCGCAGACGCGAAACTCGCCACTCGCCAGATTGATCCACGCCAGTCCGGCAGCTGTCGGGTCATCGACACGGCGAGCAGCAGCGTGTCGCGCTTTTCGTCGAGCAGCGCCGCATCGGTCAGCGTCCCCGGCGTGACGATGCGCGCCACTGCGCGTTCGACCGGGCCCTTGCTCGTCGCCGGGTCGCCGATCTGCTCGCAGATGACCACCGATTCGCCCAGCCGCACCAGTTTGCCGAGATACTGTTCGACCGCGTGATACGGCACGCCGGCCATCCTGATCGGCTGCCCAGCCGACTGCCCGCGCGTCGTCAGCGTGATGTCCAGCAGTCGCGCGGCTTTTTCCGCGTCGTCGAAGAATAGTTCGTAGAAGTCGCCCATGCGGTAGAAGACCAGCAGCCCCGGATGCTGCGCCTTGATGCTCAGGTACTGCTGCATCATCGGGGTGTGCGATTGTTCTGTGGCGTCTGTCGCTTGTTGATTTTTCGGCATATTTCGCGCAAGCCGTTGATGTGTAGGTTTAATTCTTTGGTGTCTCGGATGTCGCGAGGCTCAGGGAAGTCCAGCTAGACCTATCTACACTTGGCTTTTCAGTATAGGTTTTTTGGTGTATTTTTCAGAACCTATACCGCCGAATCGGCGGGCCCTGAAAACCTATACTGAAAGATCGCCATGGGGTTCGATGCGAGGGCAATCAAGTTACTGCAGCCAGGGCAGCATATTACCAGTGCGGAGGCCCCTGGCCTTCGCGTAGAAGCCCACTCAGACCGAACGACGTGGACTTACCGATACCGGAGCCCGCTCGATCAGCGGTTGCGGCAGGTTAAGATCGGCATGTGGCCAGCCGTATCAGTGCATGCGGCGTTTGTCGCCTGGGAGAAGTTGCGCGATCAGCGCGATTCAGGCCGAGATCCTGCTGCTGAGGCGCGATCCGAAAGAGAGCAGGGGCGGCTCGCCATCGTCGAGAAGGGTGTCGCAGCATCGTCACCGTATACGGTGGCGCAGGTCTGTTGCGACTACTGGCAAGGCCATGTTGCGCCGACGCGAGCGAGCAAGGGCGTTACAGAGGTCAAACGCATGTTCGACACGATGCTCTGCGATACGGGAAATCTGGAAGCGTCAAGAATCTCCCGTGCTCAAGCGTTTGATCTGATTAAGCGGTATGCCGAAACGGCGCCGGTGCAGGCCGGAAAACTGCGCGCGGAGCTAGGTGCAGCGTGGGACTACGCAGTCGACTCGGGAAGGCTGCCAGAGTCTTGCCCAAACTGGTGGCGGTTGATCATGCGGGGCAAGATCAGGTCAAAGGGGAAACAGATCGCTGGTGAGAAGGTTGGAACGGCGCAGAGGGTTCTGTCTGCAGACGAGGTTGGTGCACTGATTCGATGGCTGCCGAACTTTAGTCGGTTAATCGAGGACGCGCTCACTCTATACCTCTGGACCTGCACGCGCGGTGCTGAGATTGTCGGCATGGAAGGGAGGGAGATTCATCGGGAAGCCGATGGTCTGGTGTGGTGGGTGATACCGAAAGCACGAACCAAGAGTGCGCGCCACGAAAATTCCACGGACCTGCGCGTTCCCTTGTTTGGTCGGTCTTTGGCTGTCGCCATGCGCCGGAAAGATCGTTACGGAGACGGGCTGCTGTTCCCAACCAAAACGCGCGACGGGAAAATCCGTGCCGTCGAGCAGAAGACCATCCAGGCGACGGTCTATTTTCGCCAGCCGTACTGCCAGACGCGGGTTGACACTACGCGGGCAAGGCTTCCCGTTTCGCGCTGGTCACCACACGATCTGCGGCGGACATCTCGCACCTTGCTTGCCGCAATGGGCTGTCCGGACGCGGTTGGAGAATCAATACTTGGGCACATGCTGCCTGGCGTGCTTGGTGTCTACAACAAGCACGCTTACGATTCTGAGCGGGCAGGGTGGCTCAAGCGACTTTCTGATCACCTGGAGTATCTTGCTGCTTCTGTGTAGCGACACGCGGTTTTCTTGCTCCGGTGTTGGGCGGAGGTGGAAGGTCGGACGCCGGCCGTGATTCGGCCCATTCCTCTATTTCTCGCAGCAGCCACCCGACGCGTCGCACGGATATTTGCCGCGGCTGAGGGAA
>Ga0056904_1001563_pt1 | contig 9909 bp, 7 predicted proteins | sample EBPBio172007_DNA_FD_55043 | JGI IMG/M metagenome (GOLD analysis project Ga0056904, IMG submission 55043) | Wastewater treatment Type I Accumulibacter community from EBPR Bioreactor in Madison, WI, USA - Reactor 1_9/17/2007_ DNA | ecosystem: Engineered > Bioreactor > EBPR > Anaerobic-Aerobic >...
TTTTGAAATGCCTAGTCAGCCCTGCAACTGATACTCTTCCAGCTGAGCCGTTATGTCACGGAGCGGGGGGGGGGGTAGCCACCCCGCTCCTCCAGATCGCGGGGAGCGCGTCATGAGCGATTATGCTTTTCGTATCAACGCTGAGATCACCAACTTCGAGCAGGCACTCGCCAATGGCGGCGTTACCCATTCGATTCCCAGTATGTTTACTTGGTGGGCGAGTACCTACTTGAGCCCAAGACTTGTCAATGTATTTGGTTGCGCGGATATCCCCGAGATCTTCGCGTCAGAGATCGCCCGACGGGCGGCTGAGTTGGGCGGCGAAGTGGTCGTACTTTCTCTTGGTTCTGGCGATTGCGAGTTCGAACGCTCAGTGCATGAGTTGTTGCCGTCCGAAGTACGCGCAAGATGGACCTGCACGGATTTAAACCCGGTCGTTACCCAGCATGCCGGGCGCGTGCTTCGCAAACACGGTCACGGCGATGCTTTCAGTTTCCAGACGTTGGATCTGAACCTGGAGTTTGTGCAGGGTAAGTATGACGTCGTCATGATCAACCACGCGTTGCATCACTTCTTGAATCTCGAGTTTATCTTTGAAGGTATCCGTCGCTGTTTGAAGCCCGGCGGCCGAATTCTTGTTTCGGACATGGTCGGCCGCAATGGTCACATGCGCTGGCCGGAGGCCTTGGGCGTCGTACAGAGCTTGTGGGCATCTTTGCCTGATGAGTACAGATTCAATAACCATGCCAAGTGTATCGAGGGGCTCGCGTTCAATAACTACGATTGCACGAGCAATGGCGATTTCGAGGGTGTCCGAGCTCAAGACATCCTGCCACTGCTGCTGAGGAGTTTCAATTTTGAGAAATTCGTCGGGTTCGGAAACATTCCCGATGTTTTTCTGGATAGAGCTTACGGGCCAAATTTCACTCCGGCCCGGGATTTCGATCTCAGATTCATTCGGCTATGCGAGGATCTGAACAACCATTTGATCGATGGCGGCTATATAAAGCCAACTATGATGATCGGCGTATTGACTCTTGAGCCTCCAGTATCCGAGACGTTTGACAGGTGGAGCGCTGACTTCTCGATGCGTGACCCGGACCGTGGGTAACCTGTTCTTTCTTTGCAAAGTCGCGCAGGCAGGATGCTGGGTGCGGCCGTGTTAGGCGGCGCGCTCGCTTCGCGTTGGAGAAGTGGATCTTTAGAGCGCTGCCTCGAGGCACGCTCGGACAACTTCTTGGCTTTGAGGATCGTCGCTGCAAGTATGGTGATCTACGGGCACGCGCCTGCTGTGTCGGCGGCAGTGGTTCCGCATGATGTCTTTTGGTTGGCTACGGGAATTTACAGTGGGGATATTGCACTTTCGATATTCTTCCTCGTAAGTGGATTCCTGGTCTCGGCAAGCTATGCGCGAAGCCGGAGCGCTCTACGTTTTCTTTGGGCCCGCGTTGTCAGATTGTATCCGGCACTTGTGGTGCATCTGGTGCTGATGGCATTTGTGGTAGGCCTCGTCATGACGCTTTTGCCACGTAAAGATTACGTCTTCAGTCCTAGAGTGTGGCATTTCTTGCTGCAGAATCTGAAGTTGGTGAGTGAGCAGGTCTGGTTGCTGCCCGGTGTATTTGAGGCCGGGCACCGGAGCAGTGTCGTTAATGCGTCGCTCTGGACATTGCCTGCGGAAGCTCGTATGTATTTGCTACTAGCGGCTTTTGGCGTTCTGGGCTTTCTGCGAAGCGCTTGGCTGGGTTACGTAGCGCTGTTGGCGATCACGATTGCCATGATGTGGCTGCCTGTCGACCGCACAACCCTGCTGTTGCCCGAGGATTGGCGTTGGCTCGCAGGGTACTTCGCTCTGGGTGTTTTGGCATTCCTCGCGAGAAGAATAGTTCCCATACGCATCGAGCTGGTGTTGGCAGCGATCGCTGCATTCATTCTATTGCGGAATCATGAGCTCGGGCGGTACGCGTTCGCGCTGGCGTTGGCTGTCAGTGTTTTTTGGCTCGTATACAGGACGCCGCAACTCCGAAAACTGGAGCGCTATGGCGATCCCTCCTATGGAGTGTACTTATGGGGATGGCCGATTCAGCAGATTGTCTATCACGCAATCCCAGGCGCCGGGATTCTGGCACATGTTTCCATCGCGCTGACAGGCGCGTTGCTCTTAGGATATCTGTCGTGGCATGCAATAGAAAAGCACGCTCTTGAGCTCAAGGATCTTGGATTTGGGCGGGCTGGTAACGGTACTCGTGCGGGCTGAAGCTTAGCGCTTCTGACTGCCGCTTCATTTGACGACGGCAGTCGGATCGCCCGGTGAGCGCCGTTACAGCTTGGCCTCAAGTTCCGGCAGCAGTACAAATAAATCCCCCACCAATCCCATATCCGCAATCTCGAAGATCGGCGCTTCGGCGTCCTTGTTGATCGCCACGATGGTGCCAGCGTCCTTGATGCCGGTCAGGTGCTGAATCGCGCCGGAGATGCCTACGGCCACGTACAGCTCGGGGGCGATGATCTTGCCGGTCTGGCCGACCTGCAGTTCGTTCGGCACGTAGCCGGCGTCGACGGCGGCGCGGGAGGCGCCGACGGCGGCGCCCAGCTTGTCGGCCAGCGCGTAGATGACTTTGAAGTTTTCGGCCGAGCCGACGCCGCGGCCGCCGGAGACGACGCGCTTGGCGCTCTGCAGGTCAGGGCGATCCGATTTGCCGGCGGCCAGGCCGATGTAACGGGTGTGCGTGGGCAGGGTGGCGTCCACGCTGACGGCTTCGACCGTCGCGCTGCCGCCCTTGGCCGCTTCCGGCCAGGAGGCGGTACGCACGGTGGCGACGACGGTCTGATCGGACGGGGCTTCGACGGTGATGATCGCGTTGCCGGCGTAGATCGGACGCTTGAAGGTATGCGGGCCTTCCACGGCCATCAGGTCGGAAACCTGGTTGACGCCGAGCAAGGCGGCGACGCACGGCAGCAGGTCCTTGCCGAAGGTGGTGGAGGGCGCGAACACGTGCGTGTAGCCCGCGGCGAGTTTGGCGATCTGAGGCGCCAGCACCTGGGCGATCGCGTTCGCGTTGGCGGCGTTGGCGACGGTTAGCACCTTCGCAACGCCGGCGATCTGCGCGGCTTCGGCAGCGACGGCCGTCGGGTCGGCAGCCAGCACGACCACGTCGATGGCGTCGGCNTTCACGGCCGCAGCGGCGCTNACGGTCTTGGCGGTGGAGGCGTTGAGCTTGCCGTCCAGGTGTTCGGCGATGACGAGAACCTTGGNCATTACAGCAACCCCTTCTGCTTGAGTGCGGCGACCAGTTCGGCCGCGTCCTTCACCATGACGCCCTTGCTGCGCTTGGCCGGCGGGGCGTAGTGCGTGGTCTTGTGCGTATCGGCGGATTCGACGCCCAGGTCGGCCAGCTGCAGCGTTTCCAGCGGCTTGCTCTTGGCCTTCATGATGTCGGGCAGCTTGATGAAGCGCGGTTCGTTGAGGCGCAGGTCGGTGGTGACGACCGCAGGCAGGTCGACCTCAAGCGTTTCCAGGCCGGCGTCGACTTCGCGCACCACCATAGCCTTGCCGTCGGCGATGTCGAGCTTGCCGGCGAAGGTGGCCTGCGGGCGGCCCCACAGGGTGGCCAGCATCTGGCCGGTCTGGTTGGCGTCGTCGTCGATGGCTTGCTTGCCGAGGATCACCAGATCCGGCGATTCCTTCTCGACCAGCTTCAGCAGGGTGCGGGCGGCGGTCAGCGGCTGGATGGCCTGATCGGTGACCACGTGGATGGCGCGGTTGGCGCCCATGGCCAAACCGTTGCGCAGGTGGGCCTGGGCGTCGGCGGGGGCGATGGTGGCGACCACCACCTCGGTGGCGATGCCCTTGTCGCGCAGGCGCAGGGCTTCTTCCAGCGCGATCTCGTCGAAGGGGTTGGGGGACAGCTTGACGCCGTCGGTGACCACGCCGGACCCGTCCGGCTTGACCTGGATGCGGACGTTGTAGTCCACCACGCGCTTGTAGGCGACGAGAATCTTCATCCTGCGGGAATTCCTGTGTGCGACGGAGAGGCCCGGCCGCGGCGGTGGGCCGAGGGCAGAAGCCGGATTTTAGCTGTCAGGCCCGATCCATGCGAGTCCGTACGGTGGCGTCTGCCGGCGGCGCGGCAAGCAGGGCGGCGAGCCGGGCTGCGCTGCCGGGGGCCTGGTCGAAGAACAGGGAGGGCTCGGTCAGCTCCAGTTCGAGCAGGCAGGGCTGGCCGTCCGGGCCGGACAGCAGGTCGATGCGTGCGTAGGTCAGGGGCGCCTCCAGCTGACGCAGACGCGTGGTCGCGGTCAGGATGCGCTCGGCGAGGGTGAGTTCCGAAGGCAGGGGGTCGCGCGCGGTGATGTCGCCCGCCGCCATCGGCGCCTGGCGTGCCGCTTCTCCGGGGGGCAGCTGCGCGCCCTTGCGGAGCGCATGGCTGAAATGGCCGGCAAGGTAGACCAGGGCGGTTTCGCCAGCGGCATCCACCGTGGACAGGTAGGGCTGCAGCATCACGCTGCGGTCCTGGTCGAGCAGCCGGGCGATATGGTTGCCGGCGGCGAACTGCTGGTCGCGGCGGTAGCGTTGGGTGTCGCGCGCCCCGGCACTGACGGTCGGCTTGACCACGAACTCGTCCGCATCCGCGAACGCGTCCAGAAAGCGGCTCAGGGCCTCCATGGGCTCGGCATCGGGCTCCACGAACGTCGTCGGCACCGTGGGGATGCCGACGGCGGCCAGATCAGCCAGATAGTGCTTGTCGGTGTTCCACCGGACCACGTTCAGCGGGTTGAGCAGCAGGGTCGCACGGTCCACCCGTTCGGCCCATGCCAGGAACTCCGGCAGCCGTTCGGTGTAGTCCCAGGGCGAGCGGAGCAGGACGGTATCGAAACGCCCCCAGTTCACGGTGGGATCGTCCCAGGCCACGGCGCGCGCATGCAGGCAGGCATCGGCACACGCATCGAGCAGGGGAACGAGGTCATCGTCATGCCCGGTGGCAGCGACGGCGGTGACGAGGGCGACGGTTCTCATGGCGGCAGTGTACGCGCACGCCCCGCACCGGATTCCCATTGCCCGAAAGTACCTGTGTCCGGGATGGGCGGCTGGGTAGAATGCCGGCTTTCACCATCGAATGGATCGCGCCATGGCGGGTAATCCCGGCTCCGGAGGCAAGCAGAAGCTCTATCCCAGTGCGGCAGCGGCGCTCGAAGGCGTCGTGGCCGACGGCCAGACGCTGGCGGTCGGCGGCTTCGGCCTGTGCGGTATCCCCGAGGCGCTGATCGGTGCCCTGCGCGACAGCGGCGTGAAGGGGCTGACGGCCATCTCCAACAACGCGGGCGTGGACGGCTTCGGACTGGGGCTGCTGCTGGAGACCCGCCAGATCAGGAAGATGATTTCCTCGTACGTCGGCGAGAACAAGGAATTCGAGCGCCAGTTCCTTTCGGGCGAGCTGGAACTGGAATTCAACCCGCAGGGCACGCTGGCCGAGCGCCTGCGGGCTGGCGGTGCCGGTATCCCCGCGTTCTTCACCCGCACCGGCTACGGCACGGTCGTCGCCGAAGGCAAGGAAACCCGCCAGTTCGGCGAGCATTGGTACGTGATGGAGACGGCGCTGATGGCCGACGTGTCGCTGGTCAAGGCGTGGAAGGCCGACAAGGCGGGCAACCTGGTGTTCCGCAAGACCGCGCGCAACTTCAACCCGGCCTGCGCGATGGCCGGCAAGGTCTGCATTGCCGAGGTCGAGGAGGTGGTTGAGGTCGGCGCGATCGACCCCGACCACGTCCACCTGCCGGGCATCTACGTGGACCGCATCGTCCACAACCCGACCCCCGAGAAGCGCATCGAGCAGCGCACCGTCCGCCAAGGAGACAAGTGATGCCCTGGACCCGCGATGAGATGGCGCAGCGCGCCGCGCGCGAACTGACCGACGGCGCTTATGTGAACCTGGGCATCGGCCTGCCGACCCTGGTCGCCAATCACATTCCCGCCGGGATGGACGTCTGGTTGCAGTCCGAAAACGGCTTGCTGGGCATCGGCCCGTTCCCCACCGAGGACGAGGTGGATGCCGACCTGATCAATGCCGGCAAGCAGACCGTCACCGCCCGCGCCGGCGCCAGCTACTTCGGCAGCCACGACTCCTTCGCCATGATCCGCGGCGGTCACATCGACCTGGCCGTCCTGGGTGCGATGCAGGTCACCGACAAGGGTGATCTGGCCAACTGGATGGTCCCGGGCAAGATGGTCAAGGGCATGGGTGGCGCCATGGACCTGGTGGCCGGCGTCAAGCGCATCGTCGTGCTGATGGAGCACGTGGCCAAGGACGGGAGCCACAAGATCCTGCCGCAGTGCGACCTGCCCCTGACCGGCGTCGGCGTGGTGGATCGGATCATCACGGACCTGGCCGTACTCGACGTGACACCGGATGGGCTGGTGTTGGTGGAGATGGCCGAGGGTGTCACCGAGGCCGAGCTTCGGGCCAAGACGGGTGTCCCTTATCGGGCGCGGGCTTGACGGGCGCCATGGTTGCGTGACCGGAGTCAAATCCCCGCTCACGTTACTTGCGCTGCATCTGACTTTCAGCTGTACGTCCTCCTGCCGATAAACAGGTAAGCGGACCGGGTTGGCTGTTTTACAGCCGGTCAGCTGGGCTATATTGTCCGTTCAGGGGCTCCATCTGTTTTTCTCGAGGGTACGTATGAAACTCCGCATTGGCGCTTGCGCCTTGGTAGTGGCTTTGGCCGGGTGCAGTGGAGGCAATCCCGAATCGGGCGTGGCCGGGATGCGTGGCGTCGCCGCGACCCAGCCGTCCGCCACGCTGCCGGCCGCACTTCCGTTGGCCCGCGCGATCGGCGCTTCGATCGCCAATGCGCCGGACCGCGGCGCGCTGTTGTCCTATCCGGACAAGCAGAAGGCGGCCAAGCAGGAAGGCGCATACACCTGGTACCCCACGGCCATCAGCGAGGCGCACGCCTTCAAGGCGGTGGCCACCGGAGAAATGACGGTGCCTTCGCCCGATGGCAGCCAGGTCAAGCTGAGGTACGAGCGCCATGTCGAGGAAATCGACGGCAACTGGACCTGGATCGGCCGCGTGGTCGGGGGCGATCCCATGCAGGAAGCCATCATCACCTTCGGCGAGAAGGCGGTGTTCGGCTCCATCCCGCAGGCGAACGGCAAGCCGGCGCTGAGCCTGCAGACCCGCAACGGCAGCGTGTTCGCCGTCCAGACCGATCCCTCGAAAGTGGTGTCGGCGACCAAGGGTCATGTGGACATGATGATCCCCGAGGCGGCCGCGCTGCGTTCTTCGATGGGGGCCGCGGTCAGCCAATCGGCGCCCGTAAGCCAGGGCGCGACGATGGTGGCGCAGGGTGCGCCGCAGACCGGTGCAAACACCATCGACGTGGCCATCGGTTACACGCCTGAATTCGCGACGGCGAACGGCGGTGCGTCCGGTGCCGCGACCCGTCTGGTCTTCCTGATCAATGTGGGCAACCAGGCATTCGTCAACAGCGACGTCAACGGCTACCTGCGCATCGTCCATGCCCTGCAGGTCAGCTATACCAATACCAACACCAATCAGACGGCCCTGTCCGAGCTGACCGGCAGCAATGGTCAGTCCGCCGTCACCATTCCGGCCAGCCTCGCTCCGCTGCGCACGGCGCGCGACCAGTACGGCGCGGATATCGTCGTGCTGGTGCGCAAGTTCAATACGCCGGAGAACGACGGCTGCGGCATTGCCTGGCTGAACGGCGCCAACCAGACCGCCATCACCGCAGCGGATGCACCGTGGGGTTACGCGGTCATCAGCGACGGCTACGACCAGGGGACGGACGGCAAGACGTACTACTGCGCCGACGAGACCTTGGTGCATGAAGCCGCGCACCTGATGGGCTCGGCGCATGATCGCGCGAATTCCACCAATTCCTCGGGCGGCCTGCAGTACGGGCGTTACGCCTACTCGTTCGGGTACAAGACGGCGGCAGCGGCCGGCAACTTCTATACCGTGATGGCGTATGGCGACACCGGGCAGATCTCGCACCGCATCTTCTCCACGCCGCTCAAGAGCACCTGCGGTGGCGCCGGCAACTTGCCGTGCGGTGTTGCCAACAGTGAAGACAATGCGAGGAGCCTGAACCAGACGATCCCGGTTGTTGCAGGCTTCCGGTCCACGGTGGTGCCTTTCCAGGGGAAATTGCCCGACGACGTGACCGGAGATGGCAAGGCCGATTTGTTGTGGTATTTCCCGTCGACCCGTGAGTTCTACTACTGGACGATGGATGGACGCACGATCACTCAGGGTCGCGGCGGCTTTTTCATTGCTCAGGGTTATCTGGCTAAGGAGGTTGCAGACTTCAACGGCGACGGGCTCGCAGACATTCTGTGGTCTGACGGAAGCTTCATCCGGATGTTTACTGCCAGCTCTTCTGGTGGCTTCTCCGACGCGCTAGTGGCGCGATATCCGACGGGGCTTGAGCTGGTCGGCTCCGGCGACGTGAATGGAGATGGGCGCGCTGATCTGTTCTGGTACAACCCAACGACGCGTGAGTTTTCTTACTGGTTGATGAGCGGTTCGACGGTGTTGTCCTCGAACGGCGGATTCATCATGGCGTCTGGTTACACGGCGCGCATGGTGGGTGATTTCAATGGCGACGGCCTGACCGACATCGTCTGGTCCAATGGCACCCATGTGAGGATCTTCTCTCCCGTAAGTGGGAGTGGCTGGATCGACCGTTTCGTCTACGCGTACCCGGCGGGCTGGAATTTGATCGGAGCCGGTGACATTGACGGTGACGGCAAGGACGATCTTATGTGGCACCACGGCACCACACGCGAGTTCTACTACTGGCTGCTCGATGGGAACATCATCAAGGATGCTCGCGGCGGATTCATCATTGCTCCGGGTTACACCGCCAGAAAGGTTAGCGATTTCAACGGCGACGGCCTGGCCGATATCGTGTGGTCAGACGGCGTACGCATGCGAATGTTCCTAAATTCCGGCAATGGCGGATTCACAGATGGTTTGATCAATCAGGGTTATCCAGCCGGGTGGACGTTGTTGGGCCGGTAGCAACAGCTTGCTGGTGGCGAGAGCCGACAGTCTCGCCACCAGCCTGCGCGGCATACGCTCTCATTGAGAGTGTGGACGGAGGAGTTCGTTGGTGTCGCTCTAGAGGACCAATGGGCTAATGAATGCGGCGGAAAGTATCGGTTAGCCATGTAGCCGCATTGACGCTACTCGCCGCGCGCAGTGCTGATCGCATCTTCATATGAATGAGGGCGCTATACATTGCGACCTCCGGTTGAAGTCAAAGGATCGCGGGCGACTGAGCCCACAGCTCAACAGAGCCGGCCTGACACCTGTCATTTTAGTGTGCGTGGCTTAAGCTGTGCCCGGGTTAACGTCGCAACCTATTTGGCCGCTTAGGGCGAGCATTCGCTACGCTATGGCGAGTAATCTTCGAGCCACTAGTTCGACCGAAGCGTGGGACGGAGATTATGATGAATCTCCAAGCCGGATGAACTCAGGGAAAGTTCGTTGAATGCGGCTATCCAGTTAACTGGCACTTCGATTGACAGGATCATAAATTCCGCATTCATCGAGGGGTGCATCGAGTGCACTAAACCGAATTCGTAGTGCGATGCTGGTGTGCCTCCGCCTGCTCCTACAGGTTCTGATAGTTCGGCCCCGAGCCGCCTTCCGGCGTCACCCAGTCGATGATCTGGTAGGGATCCTTGATGTCGCAGGTCTTGCAGTGGACGCAGTTGGCGGCGTTGATCTGCAGGCGCTTGCCTTCGCCGTCGTCGACGATCTCGTAGACTCCCGCCGGGCAGAAGCGCGTGCAGGGGTTGTCGTACTCGGTGGCGCAACGGGTCACGCAGACGGACGTGTCGTGCACGCGCAGGTGCACGGGCTGGTCTTCGTCGTG
>Ga0056904_1001565_pt1 | contig 9904 bp, 8 predicted proteins | sample EBPBio172007_DNA_FD_55043 | JGI IMG/M metagenome (GOLD analysis project Ga0056904, IMG submission 55043) | Wastewater treatment Type I Accumulibacter community from EBPR Bioreactor in Madison, WI, USA - Reactor 1_9/17/2007_ DNA | ecosystem: Engineered > Bioreactor > EBPR > Anaerobic-Aerobic >...
CGGAACATCTGGCCAACTACTTTGCGGGAGATCCATCGCGTGCAGGCACTTGAGCACGAGATCAAGGAATTGATCATTTCGTCGCTGTCGCTGGAGGACATTTCCCCGGACGACATCGACACCGGCGCGCCGCTCTTCGTGGAGGGGCTCGGTCTGGATTCCATCGATGCCCTGGAACTGGGGCTGGCGCTGCAGAAGCGCTACGGAGTGGCGCTTTCCGCGGATTCGCAGGAAACCCGTCGGCATTTCGCCAGCGTGCGCGCATTGGCCGATTTCGTCGCCTCGCAGGGCAAGGCCTGAACAGGGACGGCAGGACTGGCAAGATGACCAAGAACGAACTTTTCGACCGGATCGTCACGATCCTACATGACAGCTTCGAGATCGAGCCCGCGCGGATCACGCCCGAGGCCCGGCTCTACGACGACCTGGACATCGACAGCATCGATGCTGTGGACCTGATCGTGCAGCTCAAGCCCTTGCTGGGGCGCAGCCTGCAGCCGGATGCGTTCAAGTCGGTACGCACGGTGCAGGACATCGTGGACGTGCTGTACGGCCTGATCCGCGACCAAGCCGCCTGAGCGCAGGTCGCTCTCCCGTGTCCAGGATAGGCGCGGCCATGTTCGTGGCGTTGTCGGTGGCGTACCCGCTGATGGTGTACTGGGCCATGGGGCGGTTCGAGCCCCGCTGGCTGGCGGTACTGCTGCTGGCGCTGGCGCTGCTGCGTGCGCTCGCGACCCGCCAGGCGGTGTGGCTGGTCGCGGCCGCCGGCGCGGCCGTGCTGGCCGCGCTGGCGACGGTGTTCAATCAGGCGCTGCCGTTGAAGCTGTATCCGGCGTTGATCAATGCGGTGCTGCTGGTCGTGTTCGCGGCCAGCCTGGCGTTCCCACCGACGGCGGTGGAGCGCATCGCGCGACTGAGCGAACCCGACTTGCCGCCGTCCGGCGTGGCTTACACGCGCCGGGTCACCCAGGTGTGGTGCGGCTTCTTCGTCCTGAACGGCGCGCTGGCGCTGGCGACGGCGTTGTGGATGTCCGACCGCGCGTGGGCGCTGTACAACGGCCTGATCGCCTACGGGCTGATCGGCCTGCTGTTCGGCGTGGAGTGGCTGGTGCGGCAGCGGGTCAGGGCGGGGCACCGTCATGGCTGACTGGCGCAGTCTGGCCGAGGTGGCGGTGCTGCCTGAGCCCGGTCGTGCGTTCACGGCGGCCGGTCGGGATTCCCGCGACCATGCGCACTTCCATCGCGACGTGCTGCGGTGGCGTACTGCATTCGCTGCGTCGCCGGCGCACGCGTGGGCACTCCACTTCGAAGACGCGGCATGCTTTGCTGCGGCCCTGTACGGCGCCTGGCACGCGGGCAAGACCGTGGTGCTGCCCGGCGATGCGCTGGCCGGGACGCAGGCGCGTTTGCAGGGGCGGGTGGACGGTTTCGCAGGCGATTGGCCGCAGGCCACGCTGGCGGCGCCCGCCGACGAAGTGTCCGCTACCCCGCTGCGACCGCTCGATGCGGAGGCGGCGCGGCTGGTCGTGTTCACCTCGGGCAGCACGGGCGAACCGGTCGCGATCGAGAAACGGTTGCGGCAGCTCGATGCCGAGGTGCACGCGCTGGAAGCTGTGCTCGGTACGGGCCTGGAGGGCGCGACCGTACATGGGACCGTCTCCCACCAGCATATCTACGGCCTGTTGTTCCGGGTGCTGTGGCCGCTGTCCGCCGGCCGCGCGATCGTCCCGCGCGCCTTCTTTCCGGAAGACCTGCTGGCCGCGATGGACGGGCAGGACGCGGTACTGGTGGCCAGTCCGGCCCATCTCAAGCGCCTGCCGGCGCAGTTGGGCTGGGCGTCGCTGCATGGACGGCTGCGCGCGGTGTTCTCCTCGGGCGGGGTCTTGCCCGCCGAAGCCGCGCATGAGGTATCGCGCCTGCTGGGTGTGTCGCCGACGGAGATCCTGGGCAGCAGCGAGACCGGCGGCATCGCCTGGCGGCGCTGGCGCGAAGAGCAGCCGGCATGGCGGGCGCTGCCCGGCGTGGAGTGGCGCGTGCAGGAGGGCGTGCTCGAAGTGCATTCGCCGCACCTCTCCGATGCCGCGTGGTGGCGCAGCCAGGACCGCGCGGAGCCGGACGGCTGCGGGGGNTTNCGNCTGCTGGGNCGTGCGGACCGCATCGTGAAGGTGGAAGAGCGACGCGTGTCGCTGNATGCGCTGGAACGGCAGGTCCGGGCGCATCCCGCGGTCGGGGACGTGCGGGTGCTGTTGCTGGGCGGAAGCCGCAGTACGTTGGCGGCCGTGGTCGCGATGGCCAGCGGCCTGCCCGTACCCGAGGACGCGGCGGCGCGCCGTGCCCTGTCGCAGGCACTGTCGCGGCATCTGGCTGCCAGCCAGGATGCGGTGACGCGTCCGCGACGGTGGCGGTTCGTGTCCGCGTTGCCGGCGAATGCGCAGGGCAAGGTGACCGAAGCGGCGCTGACCGCCCTGTTCCGTCCCGAGCGCCCGACGGCGACGTGGACGCTGCGCACGCCGACGCAGGCGCGGGTCGAACTGCCGCTGGATGCGTCGCTGGCCGTGTTCGATGGCCATTTCCCGCAGGCCGCGATCCTGCCCGGCGTGGCGCAGCTGGACTGGGCGGTCCAGCTTGCGCGCGAGGCGTTCCCCATTCCATCGCGCTTCCTGCGCATGGAGGCGCTGAAATTCCAGCGCGTGGCACGTCCGGGCGACACGATCCATCTGGAACTTGAGTGGCAGGCCGAGCGTTGCACGCTGCAGTTCCGCTATACATCCGTACACGGTCCGCACGCCAGCGGCCGGGTGGTGTTCGACCATGGCGAGTGAGCAGGCGCCGGCCCGGCCCGGTTTCAATCCGCTGGTGGTGATCCCCGTATTCGATCACGAGCACGCCATCGCCACGATGGTCGAGGGCGTGCTGGCCTCCGACGTGTCATGCCTGCTGGTGGACGATGGTTCGGGCGTCGCCTGCGCGCGCGAACTGGACCGGCTGGCGGCGCTGCATGCACCGCGTGTGGGGCTGCTGCGGTTGCCGGTGAACCAGGGCAAGGGCGGCGCGGTGCTGGCCGGATTCCGGCAGGCGGGCGGCGAGGGCTACTCCCATGTGCTGCAGATCGATGCGGACGGACAGCACGATCCGGCCGACATCCCGCGTTTCCTCGCGCTGGCGCGGGCGCATCCGGACGATGTGGTCTGCGGGGTGCCGCTCTACGACGCCAGCGTACCGAAGGGCAGGCTGTACGGCCGCTACCTCACCCATGTCTGGGTATGGATCAACACCCTGTCGTTCGCGATCCGCGATTCGATGTGCGGCTTCCGCGTGTATCCGCTGCCGCCGGTGCTGCGGCTGATGGACGAGGAGACCATCGGCCTTCGCATGGACTTCGACGTGGAGGTNCTGGTGCGGCTGTTCTGGCGCGGCATCGTNGTCCACAACCTGCCCACGCGCGTGACGTACCCGCTGGACGGGGTTTCCCACTTCGATGTCTGGCGCGANAACGTCCGCATCAGCCGCATGCACGCGCGCCTGTTCTTCGGCATGCTGCGCCGNCTGCCGCGACTGCTGGTGCGCCGTGCGGCGGTGGCGTCGTGAGCGGTCGCGGCCAGCATTGGGCCGAGATCGGCGAATCCACCTCGGTCGGCGGCATCCTGCTGCTGTGCGCGGTGCATCGCTGGCTGGGACGCTGGCCCTTTCGCGTCTGCGTGTATCCGGTGGTGCTGGTCCACTGGCTGCTCAANGGCACTGCGCGGCGCGCCTCGTTGCAGTACCTGCGACGCGCCCACGCGCACCTGGGCGTGCCGGNGGAGGCGCCGGGCATGCGGCACAGCCTGCATCACTTCGCCATGTTCGCCGAGACGCTGCTGGACAAGATCCTGGCGCTGGGCCAGCGCTATCCGGTCGACCGCGTGCGCATGCACCGCGAGGGCGTGCTGGCGCGGGTCAGGTCGGGGCAGGGCGGATTGATCGTCACCGGACACCTGGGCTGTCTTGAACTGTGCCAGGTGATGGCCGAACAGGTCCCAGGGCTGCGTCTGACCGCGCTGGTGCATACAGCGCATGCCGAGCGCTTCAACCGCATGATGCGCCGCCTCGACGCGACGACCCGGGTCGAACTGCTGCAGGTCACCGACCTGGGGCCGGCCGACGCGGTGAAGCTGGCCGAGCGCGTGGCCCGTGGCGAGTTCGTCGCCATTGCCGGCGACCGCGTGCCCCTGCGTGGCGGCCGCACGGTGAACGCGCCGTTCCTGGGCCGCCCGGCGCCGTTTCCCATCGGGGCCTATGTGCTGGGCGCCGCGCTGAAATGCCCGGTGTTCACCATGGCCTGCACGCACGAGGGCGATGGTTACAGCGTGCGCATGGACGCCTTCGCCGAACGCATCGAACTGCCGCGCGGCTCGCGCGACGCCGCGCTGGCCGGCTACGCTTCGCAGTTCGCGGCGTGGCTGGAACGGCAGGTCCGCCTGTCGCCTTATGACTGGTTCAACTTCTACCCCTTCTGGGATCAGGTAACGCATGACGCCCGCAATGAGTGAATCCGCAGCGCCGGTCTTCGGCGACGCACCGCTGCGCATCGAGGACGTGGTGGCGCTGTCGCGCCGGCAGGTGCCCGCAGTGCTCTCGAGGGATCCCGGTTTCCGCGCACGCATCGCGCGCGGGGCGGACTTCCTCAGCCGGTTGCTGGAGGAGGAGGGCGTCATCTATGGCGTGACCACCGGCTACGGCGATTCGTGCACGGTCAACATCCCGCCCGCGCTGGTGGCGGAACTGCCGCACCACCTTTACACGTACCACGGCTGCGGGCTGGGCCGCTTCCTGGACGAGGCCGAGACGCGCGCGGTACTCGCCGCGCGCCTGGCGTCGCTGGTGCGCGGCATGTCCGGCGTCAGCCTGCCGTTGCTGGAAGGGCTGGAAACCCTGCTGCGCCACGATGTGCTGCCCCTGATTCCGGCCGAGGGTTCGGTCGGCGCCAGCGGCGACCTGACGCCGCTGTCGTACGTGGCGGCCGTGCTGTGCGGCGAACGCGAAGTCATGCACGGGGGCCGGCGGCGCCCCGCGGGCGAGGCGCTGTCCGAGATCGGCATGACGCCGCTGACGCTGCGCCCCAAGGAAGGCCTGGCCATCATGAATGGCACCGCGGTGATGACGGCGCTGGCCTGCCTGGCGTTCCACCGCGCGGAGTACCTGTCGCGGCTCGCCACCCGGCTGACGGCGTTCAACGTGCTGGCCAGCAACGGCAATGCCCACCATTTCGATGCGGTGCTGTTCGCCGCCAAGCCGCATCCCGGCCAGTCGCGCGTGGCGCAGCGCCTGCGCGAGGACCTGCACAGCGACCGTCCGCCGCGCAACGAGCAGCGGCTGCAGGACCGGTACTCGCTGCGCTGCGCACCGCATGTGATCGGCGTGCTGGAAGACGCGCTGCCGTTCCTGCGCCAGCTGATCGAGACCGAACTCAACAGCGCCAACGACAATCCGCTGATCGACCCGGAACGCGAACAGATCCTGCATGGCGGCCATTTCTACGGCGGGCATATCGCGTTCGCGATGGATTCGCTGAAGAACACGGTGGCCAACGTGGCCGACCTGCTGGACCGCCAGCTCGCGCTGATTGTCGATGCCCGCTACAACCATGGCCTTCCCGCCAACCTGTCCGGCGCCACCGGGTCGCGCGCGGCGATCAACCATGGCCTCAAGGCCCTGCAGATCAGCGTGTCGGCGTGGACGGCCGAAGCGTTGAAGCTGACCATGCCCGCGTCGGTGTTCTCCCGCTCAACCGAATGCCATAACCAGGACAAGGTCAGCATGGGCACCATCGCCGCGCGCGACTGCCTGCGGGTGATCGAACTGACCGAGCAGGTGGTCGCCGGCATGCTGATCGCCGCGCGCCAGGCCCTGGCCCTGCGCCAGCGCGTCGGCCTGCCGTCCACACTGGGCGAGGGTCCGGCGGCGATGTACGCCGACCTGCAGGCGCGCATCGCGCTGGTCGAGGAAGACCGGGCACTGGACGGCGAACTGCGCCGGTTGCTGGCCGACATCCGCGACGAACGCTGGGCCGTCTATGCGGTCTGAACAGCGCGACGACTTCGCCATCGAGGTCGCATTGAGCCCTGCCTTCCACGACTGCGACGCCATGCAGGTGGTCTGGCACGGGCACTACTTCAAGTACCTGGAGATCGCCCGGTGCGCGCTGCTGCAGCGCTTCGATTACGACTACCCGCAGATGCATGCGTCCGGCTACATGTGGCCGATCGTCGATACGCGGGTGAAGTACATCCGGCCGCTGCGGTACGCGCAGCCCCTGGTCGTGGCNGCCCGCATCAGCGAGTGGGAGAACCGCTTGAGGATGGACTACGANATCCGCGATGCCGCCAGCGGCGAGGTGCTGACGCGCGCGCATACGATCCAGGTGGCGGTCGACGCCGCTTCAGGCGAGATGCTGTACCTGTGTCCGCCCGTGCTCTGGGAGCGGTTGGGAGTTCCTGCGCCATGACGTTCGTCCGTGACCTGCTGGTCGTCCTTGCCCTGGCCTTGGCTTGGGCCGCTCCGCTTTCTCCGGCCGTGGCGGCGGAGCCGCTGGCCCGGGTGCGCGCGCAGGTGGCNCANGTGCCGCTGCTGCGCGGTGAATTCAGGCAGGAGAAACAGGTCGCGGGCTTCAGGAATCCGCTGCGCTCCAGCGGGCGTTTCCTGCTGGCNCGCGACAAGGGCGTGGTGTGGACGACGCTGGCGCCGTTTCCCTCGGAGACGGTCATCACCCAGGACCGCATCCTGAGCCGCCAACGCGACGGCAGTCGCCGNGTGGAGGTGGACGGGCGCCAGCAGCCGGGCCTGCGCAGCATCAACGCCATGATGTTCGCGTTGATGAGCGGCGATACGANGGCGCTCACCNCCGCNTTCGACGTGAAGGAAGAGACCGGCGACGGCAAGGGCTGGCGGATGACGCTGTCGCCNCGTTCGCGTCAGCTGGCGCAGGCGTTCACGTCGGTGCGGCTGGCGGGCGACCGCTACGTGCGCGACGTGGAGCTGCGCGAAGCCAACGGCGATGTCACCCGCCTGCATTTCGAGGCCATGACCGAGACGCCGGCCACCCTGACGCGCGACGAGGCCGCCCGGTTTGACTGAGCCGCACGCATCGCGGGGGGCGGAGGGCAGGCTGCGCGGCTGGCGCTGGCTGGCGCTGGCGTGGCTGCTGGTGCTCGTGGCCGTGGCCTGGCATCACGTGCGCTTCTGGCAGGCCCCGCGCATCGACAGCGACATCCTGGCGCTGCTGCCGATGGATGCCGGCGATCCTGCGGTCGCCGACGCCACCCGGCGGATCGCCGGCAACAGTGCGCGCGACGTGGTGGTGATGCTCGGCGCTGTCGATGCGGAAGCGGCGCTGCGCGCCCGTGACGCGTTCGAGGCCGCGGTGCGGGCATCGACCGGCGATAGCGCGGGCCTGCTGGTGGCGGAGCGCTCGCCCGAGAACTGGTTCGCCCAGGCGCGCGCAGCGCTGGCGTCGTATCGCGATCGCCTGCTGACGGAAGCGCAGCGCCGCCAGTTGGAGCAGACCCCGGCCGATGCGCTGGCCGAATCGGCGCTCGCCGCCCTGTACGGCCCCATGGGGGCGCCGCGGCTGACCGAGTGGCGCGACGATCCCCTCGGCCTGTGGCCGCACTGGTGGCAGGCCCAGGTGGCCGCCTCGGGCATGGCGCTGGATGCCGACGGCCTGCTGCAGGCCGACGGGCGCCATTGGGCGGTGCTGCGTTTCGCGCTGCGCGACTCCGCGTTCAAGCTGGATGGGCAACGGCGGCTGCAGGACCTGCTGGACGCCGCCTCAGACGCGGCCACCACCGCCGCGCCGGGACTGCGCGTCCTGAAGGCCGGCGTGCCGTTGCATGCCGAGTCCGCCGCGGTCCAGGCCAGCCGCGAGGTCAACACCATCGGCTGGGGTTCGTTGGCCGCCGTACTGCTGCTGGTGTGGCTGGCGTTCCGTTCGTTCCGGCCGCTGCTGCTGGTCGCGCTGTCCCTGCTGGTCGGGTGCGCGGTCGCCCTGACCGCCACCGTGCTGGTGTTCGGCAAGATCCACCTGCTGACGCTGATTTTCGGCGCCAGCCTGGTGGGGGTGGCCGAGGACTACGGCATCCACTGGTTCGCCTCGCGCCAGGGCGTGGCGGCCGCGCGCCGCTGGTCGCTGTTGCGGCAGTTGCTGCCGGGCCTGTGGCTGGCGTTGCTGACCAGCGCGCTGGCGTACCTGGCGCTGGGGCTGGCGCCTTTCCCCGGACTGCGCCAGATGGCGCTGTTCTCGGTGGTCGGACTGTCGGCGGCCTTCCTGACGGTGATCTTCCTGTTCCCTTGGCTCGATGGCGGTCAGGTGCGCACGACCGGCTTCTCGCGGTGGCTGGGCGGCACGCTGGCGCGCTGGCCTCGTCTGGCGACGCGTCGCGGGGGCATCGCACTCGCCGTCGTGGTGCTGCTGGTCGCCGTGCCGGGACTGATGCGCGTGCAGGGGAACGACGACCTGCGCAGCCTGCAATCGTCGCCCGCAGAACTGATCGCCCAGCAACGCGAGGTGGGCCGGCTGCTGGGCATGCCCAGTCCGGCGCAGTTCTTCCTGGTGCAGGGCCGCGATGCCGAACAGGTCCTGCAGCGCGAGGAGCGGCTGGTCGCTAGGCTGCGCGACATCGAGGCCGACGGGTCCGTCGGCGGCCATCGCGCCCTGAGCGACTGGCTGCCATCGCAGCGCCGACAGGACGCAGACGCTGCGTTGACGTCGCGCGTCGAACGGCATGTGCTCGCACGCCTGTCGACCGTCACCGGCGAGACGTTGGCACGTGGCGAATTCGCGGCATCCGCGCTGGACATCGATGCCTTCCTGGCGTCGCCAGCGTCGCTGCCCGTGCGCTCCCTGTGGCTGGGGAAGGTGGGGCAGGGCGTGGCCTCGGTGGTGATGGTCAACGACCTGTCGCGACCCGACGCGCTGGCTGTCTTCGCCGCCCAGGCCAAGGGGCTCGACGGCGTGCGCTGGGTCGACCGCACCGCCGACATTTCACGCCTGCTGGCGTACTACCGCCACATGATGTCCTGGTTGCTGCTGGCCGGCGTGGCGGTCGTGTTCGTCGTGCTGGCGATCCGCTATCGCACGCAAGCCTGGCGTGTCATCACGCCGACCCTGCTGGCCGGCCTGCTGACCGTCGCGCTGCTGGGCTGGCTGGGTCAGCCGCTGCAGCTGTTCAACGTGCTGGCGCTGATGCTGCTGCTGGGCATGGGCATCGACTACGGCATCTTCCTGGTCGAGCACCGCGGCGACGCCAGCGCGTGGCTCGCGGTCTGTGTGGGTGCCGCGAGCACGTGGCTCTCGTTCGGCCTGCTGGGCCTGTCGGCCACGCCCGCGCTGCGCGCCTTCGGGCTGACCCTGCTGTTCGGCATCGGCCTGGTCTGGCTGCTGTCGCCCCTGTTCCGGCCGGCGCCGGACGATTCTTCCCTGCAAGGACACCCCTCCGAATGAAAATGGAACGCACCGACATCCTGATCATTGGCGCCGGCCCCGCCGGTTCCGTGGCCGCGGCGATGCTGCGCCAGCAGGGCCGGAAGGTCCTGATCGTCGAGCGCGAGCAGTTCCCGCGCTTCTCCATCGGCGAAAGCCTGCTGCCGCAGAGCATGGAATACATCCAGGCGGCCGGCCTGCTGCAGGACGTGGTGGAAGCCGGCTTCCAGTACAAGAACGGTGCCGCGTTCGTGCGCGGCGAACGCACCACCGAATTCGATTTCCGCGACAAGTTCTCGCCGGGCTGGGGCACCACGTACCAGGTGCAGCGCGCCGATTTCGACCATGTGCTGGCCAAGGGTGCCGAGCGAATGGGGGCGGAGGTGCGGTACCGTCATGAAGTGCTTTCCGCCGAGCCTGGCGAGACGCCACGCGTCACCGTGCGTT
>Ga0056904_1001578_pt1 | contig 9802 bp, 8 predicted proteins | sample EBPBio172007_DNA_FD_55043 | JGI IMG/M metagenome (GOLD analysis project Ga0056904, IMG submission 55043) | Wastewater treatment Type I Accumulibacter community from EBPR Bioreactor in Madison, WI, USA - Reactor 1_9/17/2007_ DNA | ecosystem: Engineered > Bioreactor > EBPR > Anaerobic-Aerobic >...
TCACGCATGAAGGGATGCGTGTTTTCGAGCGCGACGACGCCCTGCGTCGCCTTGCGGATGTGCGCGATGACGTTTTCCGAATGAATCGGATAGCTGCGCACAACGCCGGCCAGCGGCGAGGAACACGACGCCAGCGGCTCGAGGAAGACCCGCGTGCCGCGACCTTCAAAGAAAGCGATCCCCCAGCCGTCCGAATGCACGTCGGTGGCACCACCACGCGCCTGGAATCCGGCAAACGAAAAGCAGATGTCGGTCGGCACATTGCAGTTCATGCCCAGCAATTGGCACATTTTGCATTCTCATCGTTACGCGACAGCAGGAACGCCATGCCTGCCAGCGCTTGTTCGTCTGTACGCTTCCCACCCCTCAGCAACGCAAGGGTGATTCACTTCGAAGGCAGCTGGCCGCCTCACCGCGTCATGTTACTGAAAACGGGTGGGTCCGGGATGGAACGTTGACCTTCTCGATCTCGGTATCCGGGGGTCCAGAACAAGATCGTGATCGGCATCGCTCTGAGCCGCACTTTGCCACCACGCGAACTCACCCTCTTGACCCGAAGCGCTCATCCAACCTTCCACGACGTCAGCGGCAGGTTTCCGGATCCAGCGGCCGTTGGCGCCACCCTGCNCGGACGACCGGCATGGCCCGTTTACCGGACGCAAAGCGAAAATTACGCCGAACTGCTGATTTGCCCTTACCACTACGACAGGATTCGACCTCCCAGAATCAGTCGCAACCTTGGTGCCAATGTCAGTTCTATTGGCGTGCGCAAGCCAGCGCAATGGCCGTCAAATGGCGCGGCCATACTCATCACGGGCGACTTGTTGCAAGCCGGTTCAGCCCGTAAGGCAACGGCGTTGGATCACGTGATGGCGGCATGATTCGGGCAGCAAACTGTCGGAATTTTTTACACTCGCGTGCTTTCTCTTTCTCTGCGATCGCAATTCGTTGAATAAACAGCATAAAAACAATTTGTGTGGGGTTTTGGCATGGTAATTGCAGGCTTGGCTTATCCTGGGATGTCCCCAGTACAACCACGGTGCTACTGGACTGAGAATATGAAAAAGCTGCTGACCCTGGCCTTGCTGGCGGGGCTTGGAATCTCCGGCGCGGCGCAGGCCACGCTGACCGACTGCGGCGGCGGCCTGATTTACGACGACGTGCTGAACATTACCTGGCTGCAGGATGCCAATTACGCTCAGACCAGCGGCTACGACGCCAACGGCCGGATGGAGTGGAGTGCGGCCAACGCCTGGGCAGCCGGCCTCAGTTACTTCGACAGCGTACGCAACGTCACCTGGAGCGACTGGCGCTTGCCGACGGTAGCCCCGGTGGGCGCCGCTTTCAATTACGCCTTCAGCAATAACGGGACAACGGATGTCGGCTATGGCAATACCAGCCCGAATTCCGAGATGGCGTACATGTACTACGTTAACCTCGGCAATCTGGGGTCCTGCACGCCGGATAGCGGCGACCCGACGTCCTGCCACAGGCCGCCTGGCTTTCGCGTCACTAACATCGGTCCCTTTGACAATTGGCAGTCCTACCCTTTCTGGTCCGGTACGGTGTACGCGCCTGATCCGGCCATCTACGCCTGGGTCTTCGACACCGGCATTGGCCTCCAGCGCAGCTTCAGCCGGGGCAATGAGTTCGTTGCCTGGGCGGTTCGCCCCGGCGATGTCGCCGCCGCTGGGGCGGTGCCAGAGCCGATGTCGCTTGCCCTCCTCGGGGCGGGATTGGCTGGCTCGGCGCTCGGACGGCGGCGTCGGCCCTTGGGCGCTTCGTAGGCTTTCCGGCAGGTTTCAGAGCCAAGCGGCCGTTCAGATGGCTGCTTTGGGGGATAGGCGACCGGCCGCAATTGGCCGACTCCCGCCTGATGACAAACGGCATCCGCCAAGCCGTTCATGTAAATGTTGTCGGATGCCAGGCGGCGGTCGACGTGGCAATTCGGAGATCTTGGTCCTGCGGTTGGCGATGCCGCGGCCAGGAACAAATCAGAGGGTGGCGCTGGATTGCCGCGTCGGCTTCGCCTCCTCGCAATGACCGACGGCGTGGGTGCATGACGCGGGCCAGCAGAGCGCCCGCCAGCTACTCGCGCTCGCGGCTCTGCGGTGCGCGCTTGCCGATCTTGACCATGGTATCGAACAGCTTGTTCTGGCGACGCAACTGGAAGCGGACCGTTTCGCCAGGCTTCTGGCCGGCGATCAGGTCGAGCATCCCATGCGGGTCCTCGACCGCTCGACCGGCTACGGCGAGCAGGATATCTCCCGGCTTTATCCCCCCGGCATCGGCTGGCCCACCCCGCAGGACGCCGGCGATCAGTGCGCCGCGAGTATCGGGCAGGCCGAAGGACTCGGCGAGATCGACGGTGATTTCCTGCGCCTCGACGCCGATCCAGCCCCGCGTGACGGTACCCGTCTCGATGATCTGCTCCATGACGCTGCGCGCAATCGAGATCGGGATGGCAAAGCCGATCCCGAGCGAGCCACCGGAACGCGAGTAGATGGCCGTGTTGATGCCGATCAGGTTGCCCCGACTGTCCACCAGCGCGCCACCCGAATTGCCGGGATTGATTGCGGCATCGGTCTGAATGAAATTCTCGAAGGTATTGATCCCCAGGTGCGAGCGTCCGAGGGCCGAGATGATGCCCATGGTCACGGTCTGGCCGACGCCGAAGGGGTTGCCGATGGCCAGGGTCACGTCGCCGACCACGACATCGTCCATCTGCCCGAAGGTGATCGCCGGCAAGACCAGCGCCTGTCCGTTCGCCGCGTGATCTGCAACACTGCAAGGTCGGATTCGGGGTCGCTACCGACGATGCGCGCGTTCAGGTTGCGGCCGTCGCTGAGCGCGATCTCGATCTGGTCGGCCGCTTCGACGACGTGGTAGTTGGTGAGAACATAGCCGTTGGCGCTGACAATCACTCCCGAGCCCAGGCCCGAACTGCTCGGTCCATCCCCTTCCGGGGCTTCGCCAAAGAAGTGCCGGAACGCCGGGTCGTCGAACAGCGGATGACGGCGTGCCGTGATCTTCTGCGAGGTAAAGATATGCACCACCGACGGCAGTGCCTTCTTCGCCGCCTGCGATATGAAGGCGCCACCAGCGGCGGCGCATCCCCCGCCGTGGCCGACTCCTGCAGGGCAACGATACTGGTACCGAAAACCGGCGCCTTGCCCAGCCATTCCGGCTTGAGGGTACTGACCACGAAGAGAACGGCGACACCAAAGGTCACCGTTTGTGCAAAAATCAGCCAGAGCCTGCGCATGGGCGAAACCGGAGCCAGTGAATGAAACGCGAGGAATTGACACGCTACCTGGACGAGATCCTGGACGCAGGGCGCTTCAGGGATTATTGCCCAAACGGACTGCAAGTGGAAGGACGGCCTGAGATCCGGACCCTGGTCGCCGGCGTCACCGCCAGCCAGGCGCTGCTCGACGTCGCCGTCGCGCGTGCCGCCGACGCCATCCTGGTCCATCACGGCTGGTTCTGGCGCGGCGAAGACGGTCGCGTCACCGGCCTGCGCAGAACCCGCCTGCGCACCCTGCTTCACAATGACATCAACCTGATCGCCTATCACCTGCCGCTCGACAGCCATCCGCAGTTCGGCAACAACGCGCAGCTTGGCCGGCGCTTCGGTTGGTTGCCCGAAGGCCGCTTCGGCGAGCAGGACATCGGCTGGCACGGACGCCTCGAAAAGCCGGACAGCGTTGCCGCGATCGCCCAGCGAATCGGCAACGAGCTGCAGCGCACGCCCTTGCTCATCGGCGACGGCGAGCGCCTGGTCAGACGCGTCGCCTGGTGTTCCGGCGGCGCGCAGGGGCTCTTCGAAGAAGCCATCGCGCTCGGCGTCGACCTCTACCTGAGCGGCGAAATCTCCGAGCAGACGGTGCATCTGGCGCGCGAGTCCGGCGTTGCCTACCTGGCTGCCGGTCACCATGCCAGCGAACGCTACGGCGTACAGGCGCTGGCCGCACACCTGGCCGAACGTTTCGGCCTCGACTGTCATTTCGTCGACCTCGACAACCCGGTCTGAAACCCTCAACCACAAGGAGCAAACATGGCTTACGTTTTTCCGCCCGCCGCACAGGTGAGCGTCCCCGTCACGGGGAGTGACGCCCTCTTCCCGGTTCGCCGCATCTACTGCGTCGGGCAGAATTNCGCCGCTCACGCCGCCGAAATGGGCGCCGACGGTCGCCAGCCGCCTTTCTTCTTCAGCAAGCCCGCCGACGCGCTGGTGTCCGGCGGCAGCGAGGTCCGCGAGGTCCACTATCCACCGGCAACCAGCGATCTCCAGCACGAGGTCGAACTGGTGGTCGCGCTGTCCGGTGGCGGTGCAGCGATCTCGCCGGCAAAGGCCCTCGAGTGGGTCTTCGGCTACGCNGTCGGTCTCGATCTGACCCGCCGCGACCTGCAGCGCGCAGCCAAGGAGAAAGGGCATCCGTGGGATATGGCCAAGGGTTTCGATCAAAGCGCACCGATTGGGGCGATCCAGCCACTGGCCAGCATTGGCCATCCGGAACGCGGCGCGATCTGGCTCACGGTCAATGGACAGTTGCGGCAAAGCGGCGACCTCGAACAGATGTCGTGGAAGGTCGCCGAAGTGATCGCCAATCTGTCGACCTATGTCGCGCTGGCGCCAGGCGACCTGATCTTCACCGGCACACCGGCCGGCGTATCGAAGGTGCAACGCGGCGATTTTCTCGAGGCGGGAATAGCCGGTGTCGGCGAGCTCTCGGTGAAGCTCGTCTGAAAGCCNCAGNGAGCTTGCCGGGCGCGCCGGCATGGCCGCCGCTTTGCCGCCGCAGCGGTGCGAGGAGCGGCAGCTGATACGCCTGATCGCCACGCCGGAGGATCACCGCATCGCACAACTGGCGGCGGCGGCGATCGGGCTGTCGCTAATCGACGCGGCGATCCCGCTGCCCCTGCCGGGGGTCAAGCCCGGGCTGGCGAACATCGTCACGCTGATTGTCCTGGCACGTTACGGCTGGACGGCTGCCGCCTGGGTCACCGGCCTGCGCGTCTTTGCCGGCGGCCTGCTGCTCGGCTACTTTCTTTCTCCCGGCTTCTTCATGAGCCTCACCGGCGCGCTCTTCAGCCTGCTCACGCTGGCCGCGGCCCATCGCCTGCCGAGCCGCTGGTTCGGCCCGGTCAGCTGGAGCATCCTGGCGGCATTCGCGCACATCGGCGGCCAGCTCGTGCTCGCTCGACTGTGGCTGATTCCGCACAATGGCCTGTTTCTGATGGTCCCGTTTTTCGCCGTCGCCGCGCTCGTCTTCGGTATCATCAACGGCCTGCTTGCGACGCGCCTGCTCGCCGAACTGTCGGCGAATGAAACCGAGGTCGAAAATGCCTGAAACCATCTGCCTGGCCTTTACCGGCGCCTCCGGAATGCCCTACGGCGTGCGTTTGCTCGAATGCCTGCTGGCCGCCGATTGCCGCGTCCAGCTGCTCTACTCGCNGGTCGCGCAGATCGTCGCCAGGCAGGAAATGGCGCTGGACCTGCCAGCCCGTGCCAGCGATGCCCAGGCNGCATTGCGCGAACGCTATCGGGCCCTCCCCGGCAGGCTCGAAGTGTATGGGCGCGAAGAATGGTTTGCGCCGGTCGCCAGCGGTTCCAACCCGCCCGACGCGATGGTCGTCTGCCCGTGCTCGATGGGCACCCTGGCGGCGATTGCCCAGGGACTGGCCAGCAAGCTNATCGAGCGGGCGGCCGACGTGGTCCTCAAGGAAAACCGCAAGCTGATTCTGGTCCCGCGTGAAACGCCGCTCTCCGCCATCCATCTCGAGAACATGCTGCGCCTGGTGCGGGCGGGAGCGGTCGTCCTGCCGCCCAACCCCGGCTTCTATCACCACCCGCAGCGGGTCGAGGACATGGTGGACTTCGTCGTTGCCCGCATCCTCGATCAACTGCGCGTCCCGCATGCGCTGCTCGAGCGCTGGGGAAACGTCGCCGGCGGGTGATCGCTGACGATTCTCGCAAGCCAGGGCGACGGCCGTCTGCGGCTTTGCCTGCTCGCGCCGGTAATGGTTGTGGCGGAAATCTGCACTCCTGCTGGCTCGCCGCCAGCGGCGTGAAGCGCGCCCGCTCGGCCACCCGGCCGGCCCCGGGTGAGTTTGCCTGCAAGAGGTTCAGAAACTTTCGCTTTCAGCGGCGGCCAGCAGGCGCTCNAGCGCCGGTTTTCCCCACCGCCAGAACATCAGCGGCGTCAGCAGCGTATCGAGCAGTGTCGAACTGATCAGCCCGCCGAAGATCACCACCGCCACCGGGTGCAGCACTTCCTTGCCCGGTGCATCGGCCGAGAGCAACAGCGGCAGCAGCGCGAACGCCGCCACCAGCGCGGTCATCAGCACCGGCGTCAGACGCTCCAGAGAACCGCGGACGATCATGTGCTGGCCGAAGGTCTCGCCTTCGAAGACGCACAGGTTGATGTAGTGGCTGATCTTCAGAATGCCGTTGCGGGTGGCGATTCCGGTCAGCGTGATGAAGCCCACCAGTGCGGCGACCGACAGCGGCTGCCCGGAAATCCACAGCGCGACGACACTGCCGATCAGCGCCAGGGGGATGTTGCCCATGATGATCAGGGTCAGCGCGGCTGAGCGATAGCGGCTGTAGAGAACCATGAAAATCATCGTCAGCGAGATCGTGGCCAGCAGAGCGATCAGTCGTGCGGCCTGCTCCTGCGCCTGGAATTGCCCTTCGAGCGCGGTGAAATAGCCCTCCGGCAGGGGTCTGGCGGCAAGCTCGCTGCGGATGTCGGCGATGACCTGCGACATGTCGCGGCCGTCGGTGTTGGCCGAAAGCACGATGCGGCGCCGCGAATTCTCGCGGCTGACCTGATTCGGGCCATCGCTTTCCTCGACGCTGGCGACTTTCGACAACGGCACGTGGCCAGTCGGCGTTTCGATCAACAGATTGGCCAGCGCCTGCGGCCCGCGCGCGCTTTCCGGCAGGCGAACCAGCAGGTCGAAGCGACGGTTGCCCTCGATTATCTCGGTGATCCGCTCGCCTTCGATCATCTGTTGGAGACTGCGCAGGAGATTGCCGGGCGCGACGCCGTAGCGCGCCGCCTGCTCGTAGTCGAGGTGGATTTTCACTTGCGGGATGAGCACCTGTTTCTCGATCTGCAGGTCGGTCACTCCGGCAATCTGCGCCAGCCGCCCGCGCAAGTCGGCGGCCAGGGCGCGCAAGGTGTCGAGGTCGTCGCCGTAGATCTTCAGCGCGATCTGGGCACGCACACCCGAGAGCAGGTGATCGAGCCGGTGCGAGATCGGCTGCCCGACGTTGGAGACCGCGGGCAGCGCGGCGAGACGTTGGCGAATGTCGGCAATGATCTCTGCCCGGCCACGATCGGACGCCTTGAGGTCGACGTCCATCTCGGTGTAGTGCACGCCCTCGGCGTGTTCGTCGAGTTCGGCCCGCCCGGTCCGTCGGCCGACCTTGGTCACCTCGGGAACCTCGGCGACCACCTGCTCGGCGAGAGTGCCGATGCGGTTCGATTCGCTGAGCGCGGTACCCGGGTTGAGCAGCACATTGACGGTCAGCGTACCTTCGTTGAAAGGCGGCAGAAAGGAGCGCGGGAAAAACGGTACGCTGGCAGCGACGACCAGCACCAGCAGCAGCGTGCCGATCAACAGGCCGCGCACACGCGGGAAGGACCAGTGCAGCAGGCGCGCGTCGACACGCTTGAGCCAGATCACCAGTGGACTGTCACCGGCGTGCAGCTGCTTCATGCGCGGCAGCAGGTAGTAGGCCATCACCGGCGTCAGCGTCACCGAGACGATCATGCTGGCCAGAATGGAAACGATGTAGGCGACGCCGAGCGGCGTGAACAGGCGCCCCTCGATACCGGGCAGGACGAACAGGGGCACGAAGACCAGGACGATGATCACGGTTGCGTAGACGATTGCCGAGCGCACTTCCAGGGTGGCCGCGGCGATCACCTCGATCACCGGGCGCGGCGTGCCGGCCACGCGGTTGAGCCTCAGGCGACGCAGGACGTTCTCGACGCCGACCACGGCGTCGTCGACCAGTTCGCCGATGGCAATCGCCAGGCCACCAAGGGTCATGGTGTTGATCGACAGGCCGAAGTAGCGAAAGACCAGCGCCGTGGCGAGCAGCGACACCGGGATGGCCATCAGCGAAATGATCGTCGTGCGCACGTTGAGCAGGAACAGGAAGAGGATGACGGCGACGAGGATCGCGCCATCGCGCAGCGCCTCCTCGACGTTANTCACCGAGTGCTCGATGAAATCGGCCTGCTTGAACAGGAACGACGGCGCTTCGAACCCTTCGGGCAGGCTCCTGGCGAGTTCGGCGACGGCGCTCTCGACCTCGCGAGTGAGCAGCACGCTGTCCGCGGCCGGCTGCTTCTGCACCGACAGAATCACCGCCGGCTTGCCCTGGAAGCTGCCGTCACCGCGTTTGATCGCCGGCGCCACCTTGACGTCGGCCAACTGTTTGAGGACGATCGGCTGGCCGTTCCTGACGGTGACCACCAGGTTCTGCAGATCCTCGATGCGCGAGCTGCGACCGATCTGGCGGATCAGGTATTCGCGGCCGTGCACGTCCAGGAAGCCGCCGCTGGTGTTGGCCCCGAAATCACGCAGCGCGGCTTCCAGTTTCTCGCGCTCGACGCCCAGCGCCTGCAGCTGTGCGGGGCGCAGCTCGACNCGGTACTGACGCACTTCGCCGCCGATCGGAATCACCTGCGCGACGCCCGGGATGGTCAGCAGGCGTGGCCGCATCACCCAGTCGGCGTATTCGCGAACGAGCATCGGACTGATCCTGGCGGGGTCGGCGGGGATGGCGATCAGCAGGATCTCGCCCATGATCGACGAGATCGGTCCGAGCTGCGGGACGATCCCCGGCGGCAACTGATCGCGCACCAGATTGAGGCGTTCGGCGATCTGCTGCCGGTTGCGGTAGATGTCGGAACCCCACTCGAACTCGACGTAGATGATCGACAGGCCGATTCCCGAGACCGAGCGCACGCGCGTCACGCCCGGCATGCCGTTCATCCCGGATTCGATCGGAAAGGTCACCAGCTGCTCGACTTCTTCCGGCGCCATACCGCCGGCTTCGGTCATCAGCGTCACCGTTGGCTTGTTGAGGTCGGGAAAGACATCGACCGGCATCTGGCGCAGCGTGATCGCGCCATAGATGACCAGCAGCANCGAGACGCCGACGACGATCAGCCGCTGCCTGAGGCTGGCGCGGATAATCAGTTCGAACATCTCAGCGTACCTGCGACAGCAGGCCGGCGCCCTCGATGACCACGCGATCACCGTGGTGCAGGCCGTCGCTGATCGCNACGTGGTTCGCGTCGAGCGCTTGCGGGTGCACCCGGCGGGCTACAAAGCGTTCGGCGTCGGTGCGCACCCAGACCGCCGTCTCGCCGGCACCGACGCGGGTCAGCGCCGAACGCGGCACGGCCGCGCCCTCGATCTCGTGCGCCGTGCGAACGATCACCTTGACGGGTTGCCCGACGGCGACCATGGCATTCGGCGTGACGATGCGGAACAGAAGCGGCAGCGCCTGTTCGCGCATCTGCCGTCCGCCGCCGACGAAGAGAAGCTCCAGCGCGCCTTGCTCGGAGACGGCACTGGCAGAAATCAGCGTTGCGCCGATGCCCGCCCGATAGGCCAGCGCCTCCACCGCCAGGCGCGCCGGGTCGATGATCTCGAAGAGGACTTCCTTGCCATCGACGACCTGGCCGGCGACCAGGCGGCTGGCGCTGATCACGCCCGCTACCGGCGCGCGCAGCGGCTCGGCGCTGTCGATGCTGGCGCTGGTGGCGGCCAG
>Ga0056904_1001589_pt1 | contig 9765 bp, 7 predicted proteins | sample EBPBio172007_DNA_FD_55043 | JGI IMG/M metagenome (GOLD analysis project Ga0056904, IMG submission 55043) | Wastewater treatment Type I Accumulibacter community from EBPR Bioreactor in Madison, WI, USA - Reactor 1_9/17/2007_ DNA | ecosystem: Engineered > Bioreactor > EBPR > Anaerobic-Aerobic >...
TGTATGTATTCCATCCGAATTTGCCTGGCCTGTGCCCGACGATATTTCGGACCTTGATGCAGTGTGTATTGAGCCCATGGCTGTCGCAGTTCATGCTTTGTTTGTATCTTCGGCTAAACCAGGAGATTCTATTGCCATTATCGGATTAGGCGCGATAGGTTTACTCCTCAATCACCTTGCCATACGCTTGGGATACAAAGTGTTAGTAACCGAAATTAACGAAGAAAAACTTCGGAAAGCGACGGAAGAAGGGGCAATTGTTGCCAATGGCGATACTCAAGCACTTCATACAGCATGGCTTGCCAACGAAGTGGTGGCGGTGTTTGAATGTGCAGGCTCGGCACTGACCGCAACACTAGCTGCCGCCGCCGCCCCGCGCGGGGCAGAAGTGGTGCTGGTAGGTCTTTCGGAAAAATCGGCGGAATTTACCCCGTTACGAATTGCTAGGGAAGGGATTACTTTCGTTCCGTCCATTATTTACGACCACCCTACCGACTTCAAACGTACGCTTCAATTGATTCAACGGAAGGTACTTTCCCCCAGTAAAATCATCTCAAGTTTTGCCCCGTTAAGCACACTTCAAACGGCGCTGGAGAAGGCGGCTAAAGGGAGTGAAAGCAAAATAATTGTCACCATTTAAAACCATGTTCAACTAAACTACCTTTCGACTTACTATGAAAAAAGTATCCTTCCTTTTTATCGTTCTCATCATCGCTTCGGTCATTTCGTACGCGCAGGCTCCTCCCGAAGCCCCTGGGTTAGAATTTGTGTGTGAACTGAAAGTGAAACTTAACCCCGCTTTAGTAGTAGGTGAAACAGGCCACGGAGTTCGGCGCATTATTCCCATCATCGGTGGAACGGTGCAGGGGCCGAAAATGAAAGGGGAAATTTTGAGTGGGGGTGCCGATTGGCAAGTGGTACGCAAAGATGGTGTGGCCGAATTAGAAGCTCATTATCAATTTAAAACCGACGACGGAGTGCTTGTGTACATCAAAAACGTAGGGATACGAGCCGCGACGCCCGAGGTAGCCGCCCGAATCGCCAAAGGTGAGCAGGTCGACCCTAATGAATATTATTTTCGAGCTGTTCCAAAATTTGAAGCTCCTTTTGGTAGTAAATACGAGTGGCTCAACAATGCCATTTTCATTTGTAAAGCCCTCCGCAACCCCGATAGTGTTTCTATCCAAGTATGGAAAGTCCTGTAAGCCGATTGGGCGATAAATCGCTGCAATTTGACGAATAATACGCCTGATTGGTGGATTGTCACCGTGTGCGATTGTGTTATTTGTAGAACAAGAAGTAACATTGTATCAGAATGATACATACAAATTTACCAAAGTTAACATGAAGAAAGTTGTGCTTACAAGTAGCCTCGTTTGGGGGCTGTTTTCCGTGGTTTTTGCCCAACAAAAGTGGACGGAAACTACACAAGACGGAGTAACGATTGTAAAAAATCAGGGTGGTCAAACCCTTGGTTATTCTCCGACGTCGGGGGTAAAGCTGTTGACAGTTAATGGTTTTGCCTTTAAAGATTTAAACAAAAATGGTAAGCTTGATGCTTACGAAGATTGGCGGTTGTCGTACGCCGAACGCGCCAAAGATTTGGCCTCAAAACTCACCGTAGAGCAAATTGCGGGATTGATGCTATACTCTTCTCATCAATCAATTCCAGCGCGTGCTGGTGGGTATTTTTCGGGGACGTACAACGGAAAGCCGTTTAAAGCGGGCGAAACTGACCCAACTGACCTGACCGACCAACAAAAGAAATTTTTGGCCGACGATAACCTCCGACACGTGCTGATTACGACCGTCCAAAGTCCTGAAATTGCAGCAAAATGGAACAATAAAATGCAGGCGTTTTGCGAAAGTGTTGGACTGGGGATTCCTGCCAACAACAGCTCTGACCCGCGCCACAATACCCGTTCGCGCGCTGAGTACGACGCGGCATCGGGGGGAGAGATTTCGATGTGGCCAAGTTCGTTAGGAATGGCGGCTACGTTTGACCCGATGTTGGTAGAAAAATTTGGTAAAATCGCGGCGGCCGAATACCGTGCTTTGGGCATTACCACCGCCCTTTCACCGCAAGTCGATATTGCAACAGAGCCTCGCTGGTCGCGTTTCAACGGCACTTTTGGGGAAAGTCCTTTACTTTCTGCTGCTTTGGGACAAGCGTACTGCGAAGGTTTTCAGTCGGCCGATTGGGGCTTGATGAGCGTCAATGCCATGGTAAAGCACTGGCCAGGAGGAGGTTCGGGCGAAGCAGGTCGCGATGCGCACTACGCCAATGGTAAATTTGCGGTGTATCCTGGCAATAACTTCGACGCCCATTTGATACCGTTTACGGAGGGAGCGTTTAAGTTGAAAGGTAAAACCAAAATGGCGTCGGCGGTCATGCCTTATTACACCATTTCGTGGAACCAAGACAAGAAAAACCACGAAAACGTCGCCAATAATTACAATAAATACCTCATTACCGACTTGCTTCGTACCAAATATGGCTACGATGGCGTGGTGTGTACCGACTGGAATGTAACCAAACTGCACACGTCGATGGACTCGTTTATGGACGGTAAAGCATGGGGCGTTGAAAACCTAACGTTGGGCGAACTGCACTACAAAGCCTTGATGGCGGGCGTTGACCAATACGGCGGGGTCAACGACATGAAACCCATTTTGGAGGCGTACCAATTGGGTATAAAAGAACACGGTGAGGCCAAAATCAAGGCACGGATGGAGCAATCGGCGGTGCGTTTGTTGAGAAATATTTTTCAAGTAGGGGTGTTTGAAAACCCTTACCTCAATCCCGAACAAACAAAAGCCACCGTCGGAAAGCCAGAGTTTATGAAAGCAGGCTACGAAGCACAGTTAAAATCCATTGTTTTGTTGAAAAACCACGGACAAGCATTGCCGATTACCTCCAAAAAGACAGTGTATGTACCCAAACGTTTTGTGGCCGCGAGCCGCAATTTCTTAGGAATGGAAACGCCCGCTTCTGAGGATTATCCTGTGAACATGGAGATTGTTAAAAAGCACTTTAATGTCACCGATAATGCCGACGAGGCCGATTTTGCCCTTGTTTTTATCGAAAACCCAAAATCAAACATTGGTTATGACAAAGAAGATGTAACCAAGGGAGGTAATGGCTATGTCCCAATCAGTTTGCAGTACAATGACTATACGGCTACCGACGCTCGCGAAGTGAGTATTGCGGGAGGCGATGCGTTAGAAAATTTTACGAATCGGTCGTACAAGGGAAAAACAACCAAAACGCCCAACAACACTGACATGAAATTGGTACAAGATACCAAAGCCAAAATGAAAGGAAAGCCTGTGGTTGTTTCTATTAATACAAGTAATCCGATGGTGTTTTCGGAGATTGAGCCTGCGGCAACTGCCATTTTGCTAAGTTTTGGCGTACAAGACCAAGCAATTATCGAAACCATTGCGGGTAAATCAGAGCCATCGGCGTTGTTGCCAATGCAAATGCCGTTGGACATGAAAACGGTAGAAACCCAGGCCGAAGACGTGCCTTACGACCTGACGTGCCACAAAGATACCGAAGGAAATGTGTACGATTTTGGCTTTGGATTGAACTGGAAAGGGGTAATCAAAGATAATCGGGTAAAACAATTTAAGAAATAACCTTCTACGTAAGTGCCTTAGACGCTCAGTTTGACTATTTTCAGACTGAGCGTCTTTTGTTTACTACGTTCACCGACGAATTTTTCCTTTTCACCTCTTTTCTAGTGAAACACTCAAATACATATAGGTACATTTGAGTTTTAGTGGTAACAATACGTGTCATTATTTTTTTCGGCTTTGTATGACCAATAAAAGATTTGTGTGGGGAATTGCCCTCTTTGTGGCAGCTTTTGTCAATTTCCCCATCGTATTCATTAACCTCCCTCGTTTGAATCGACCTTTGGTTCAATTCGATATTTTTTTGCAAGTGGCATTCAGCCTCGTTTATGCGTTGGCGTTTATCCAGTGGATTTACCAAACGAATAGAACAAATAAGAAAGCAAGGGTTCAATGGGTTGGGGCGTTTGCTTTGCTTGTGGTGTATACCGTCGGCCTGACGCTAGCGAATCATTATTTTATTGGATTACCATTCAAAACGGGCGGTACCGTTCTGATTCGGGGAATACTCATGGCCGTTATTGCTTACTTTTTTAGCCGCTTTATGATTGAAACTGAGCGAAAAAACGAGGTGTTGTTGGAGAATGAACAACTAAAACACGAAAACGTATTGGTGCAACTCAATTCGTTAAAAAACCAGCTCAACCCTCACTTTTTGTTTAATTCATTGAATACCTTGAGTTGGCTTATCAACGATGATAAAGCAAAAAGTCAGCGGTATTTACAAAAGCTTTCTCAAGTACTTCGATTTACGTTGACGATTCAGGAACAATCGTTGGTGAGCCTAAAAGAAGAAATGGAATTGGTTGATAATTATATTTATCTTTTACAGATGCGGTTTGGGAATAATTTACAAATTTCAACGAACGTGGTCTGGATGAAACCCGTTAAAATTCCACCCCTTTCGATTCAACTTCTGATTGAAAATGCGATCAAACATAACGTTATTTCGTCGACTAGCCCGCTGAAAATAATGATTGATTATCAGCCTAGTCTCAACAAAATAACGGTCTGTAATTCGTTGAATCTGCGCCCTCATTCCGAAGGGACAGGGATTGGTTTAGCCAATCTGAACCAGCGTTTTAAACTCCTTTTAAATCAGGAAATTGAGATTAAACAAGGCACTGAATTTTGTGTCATTTTACCATTATTACCATGAAAATTGTTATCATTGAAGACGAGCCTGCCGCGGCAAGTCATCTAAAATACTTACTTAACGAACTCGAGAGTACGAAAACCGTTGAGGTCGTGATTGAAAGTGTGGTAGAGGGAGTAAAGTGGTTTACCTCCCACCCAAACCCCGATTTAATTTTTTCGGATATACAGCTCGCCGACGGCATTTCATTTGAAATATTTGAACAGATACACCTTCAAACGCCCATTATTTTTACGACTGCTTTTGATGAATATGCCATTCGGGCGTTTAAACTAAACAGCGTGGACTATTTGCTCAAACCCATTGACGGAGAGTCGCTTAGATTTGCCTTTGAAAAATTTCAAAATCAGCAATTGTTGAAGCAAGAGCGGTTAAATGAGCTCATTTCCAGTCATACGTTTGTTCAAAAATCGTATCGTAAAAGTTTTTTGGTAAAATTTCGAGATAAGTTATTGCCCATTAAAACAGAGGAGTTTGCGTATTTTTTTATTGAGAATGGGCTGGTATTTGGTCAGCTGTTTGACGGCCGAAAATGGGTAGTTGATTTTAAATTGGAAGATTTAGAGAGCCAACTTGACCCCGTACAATTTGTCCGCGCCAACCGACAGTTTATCCTTTCGCGGGAATGTATTCTGGAAATCGAATCTCACTTCAATAGTCGGGTGAATGTTAGGGTTCACCCAAAGGCGGGAGAGGCAATCATTATCAGCAAAGAAAAAGTAACTTCCTTTAAACGTTGGTTTGAGCAAAATTAAATCAACGACGATTCACGTGCCGTTTTTTCCGTTTCACTTCTAAACCGCCCTTTTTACTCAACACCCACGAGAAACGTTGCGTCTAACAAATTGAAACCAACTTCAATTTATTAGTATGAAAATCAACAATTTTCTCGCAAGCGTGTTTGTCAGCACCATCGTACTTTTGATTGCGTGCAGCAAGTCGACGGATGACCCAACGCCAACGACCTCGTCGGCTACCGTCACAGCCCTAACGTGTGCTTCGGTGACGTATTCAGGCACCCCGCAAGCAAGCGCAGCATTTACGGGAACTGCCACCGTGCCCTACACGGGTGGAAATGGCGTGGCCTACTCAGCAGGAACAGGGATTGCATCTACTGGCGTAACGGGGCTGACGGCTACCTTGGCCGCAGGTACCTTAGCCTCAGGGGCGGGTTCGGTCACTTACGCCATCACAGGAACTCCATCGGCAAGTGGAACGGCCTCTTTTGCCATTTCGTTGGGGGGGCAATCGTGTACATTGTCGCTTACCGTAAACGCAGCAAGCACCTCGACGGGTTCAGGAACGGCTTGGGCCGTTGATACCGATATTGCGGCTATCGTCGCGGCGGCCGATGCCTTCAAAGCCTCATTGTCATCAACGCAGGTTACGTCGCTTCAAGATACCTATAACAAAACCCACGCTCAAAAGTGGTCAAATTTACCTGAGTCGTTGTACAAAGGACGCTCGGGCTTGCAATCCTCTACGTTTTCCGATGCACAGTGGACGGCTTTTTACGCCTTGTTGAAAGTAACTACCAGTACCGTAACCAACGAAGGAAATGCGGAGTACGTAGGTATTTTGGCGGCGGATGAGTGGCTAGGTGCTAACGGAGGCGGCTCAGGCTACGGAAAAGGTAACTATTACATTGCGTTTATTGGAACTCCTAGTACGACGGGCTTGTGGTGCTTGCAAATTGGGGGCCACCACGGCACGATTATATATACCTACAACGGTGGAAAAATGACGGGCGGGACACCTTCGTTCCGTTCAACCGAACCCTTCCCTACCTACACGTGGAATGGGGTCAACTATAATCCTCTCCAGCAAGAACTAACGGCTTTATCGGCAGCATTAAAAAGTTTAAGTTCGGCTGAATTAACAACCGCAAAACGTTCATCGGCGCAAAATGACTTGATTGCAGGCCCGCAAAAAGACAATAGTTTTCCTACAACGAAGTCGGGTGTTAAAGTAGGCAATTTGACCCAAGCCCAAAAAGACCTAATACTGGCCGCTATTAAGACGTACACCGATGATTTGGACGATAAAGCCGCCGCCGCAGTGTATGCCAAGTACAAAGCAGATATTGATCAAACCTACGTGTCGTATTATGGAACAACCGACCTTACGTCATCGGGCGACTATATCCTCATTGACGGCCCGAATGTATGGATTGAATTTTCAATGCAAGGTGGTATTATCGTAAAAAATGCCAATCACCCTCACTCCGTTTGGAGAGATAGAACAAACGATTATGGTGGAAACTAAAGTTCAGCCCCCCAACCCCCAATGGGGGAGGGGGATACTTAAAATCGGTGTAAAAATTGTTTTGGTAGCCTTACTTTTTTTTTCCCATTGGGGGCAAAGGGGCTACCTTTATGCCCACCCTATGCCCAACTCAATGGTGGTGTTGAATATCCACGAAAGACACATTTCGGGTCAAGTCCTGTTGCCATTGAGCGAGTTACAATCGGCGGTTGGAATGGACGTCAATGCGCATTCTGACCGATTAGTGGAGCGTTTGGGTAGCAAATTGCAGCGCTATTTATTGCAGCACATTCGCCCCAAAAGCTTTGAAGGTGTGCCTTGGGCGGTCAAAATCGGGACGATGAAACTCGTGGAAAGTACCGACCCATTGGTAGGAAAGTACAAAGAATTGACGGTAGAGTTTGAGATGACTCCACCGAAAAACTATGATGTGCGCAATTTTTTCTTTGATTATGATGTCATTCTGCACCAAGTGGCTAGTCACAAAGCGCTCATTCATGTCAAACAAGATTGGGCCAGGGGGATGGTACGGGAAGACACCCTCACCCAACAGATTGGGGTGATTGAGTGGGACATGGTCAATGGTAAATTGCATCCTTTTATGGTGAGTTTGCAGCAAGGTAGCGTTTGGGAAGGGTTTAAAAATATGGTCAACTTGGGGGTAGACCACATTATCGAAGGAACCGACCACATGCTTTTTGTGCTGACGCTCCTATTTCCTGCCATGCTGGTTTCCAGTGAAGGCCGCTGGTCTAAGCGATTAGCGTTGCGGGCAAGTTTACTAAACCTACTCAAAATAGTTACTGCGTTTACGGTTGGACACTCACTTACGCTGTTATTGGGGGCATTACAATGGGTACACTTACCCTCCAAACCTATTGAAGTGTTTATTGCAGTTACTATTCTCATTTCGGCATTCCATGCGTTACGTCCATTATATCCTCACAAAGAAGTCTTGATTGCGGGTTTATTTGGGCTCGTTCACGGTTTGGCTTTTGCCGAAACATTGACCAACCTCGATTTATCAACCACCCAAATGGTAGTGAGCATCGTAGGCTTCAATCTCGGTATTGAGTGGATGCAGTTAGTGCTCATCGCGGTGGCTTTTCCGTTGTTGTTTTTAGTGGCTAAAACGCCGTATTACCGTTGGTTTCGGACGATTGGAGCCGTTGCAATGATGGTCTTGGCAAGTGCGTGGTTGCTAGAACGAATTCAAGAAACTTCCAATTTTATAACTCAATGGTTGACCTAGTGCACTTACCTAGTACGGTGTAAACTAACTAGCTTTATTTTTTACCCGCAGAAAGCCGCAGAATTACCAACGCTGATTTTCGCAGAAAAAGGGCTTTATAGTGTCATTAATCTGCGTCTTTCAATCGGCGTCAATCTGCGGGTAATAGTAACTTAGCTTACAGTGTACTAGTGAAGTTGTACAGAATTTGTCTTTGTATTAGAAAATATTTTCTAATACAAAGACGGGTTACCAAAAATCAGGTGCCAATGTAGTACCTTTGTCAGACCTAATGGGATGATTTTATCGCCCAATTCAATTAAAATATACTAACTGCCATTTCTTCATCGTAAAAATGAAAAGAATCATTTCCACACTTGTTATTCTTCATTTATGTATTTACACCGCACTGGCTCACTTGGGTAGTGTGGTTGGAAGAGTCATTGACAAGGCTACCAAACAGCCCATTGTTGGGGCTACCATCGTCGTAGCCGATTATAAAAAAGGGGGCATTACCGACGCTACAGGTTTTTTTCAAATCAATAATTTAGAACCCAATACCTACCGAATTGAGGTTTCGTTTGTGGGTTATGTTGGACAGAATCAGTTGATAACGGTCAAAGAAGATGAAACGACCAACTTGGTGTTTATGATGGCCGAAACTCAAGTGCAGTTGAGCGAGGTGAAAGTGTCGGCGGCCAATCCGCAACACCAACAGTTAATTTCGAGCTTAGATATAAAAACTCGTCCCATCAATAACTCGCAAGAGGTGTTGCGCATTGTGCCAGGGCTGGTCATTGGACAACACGCGGGGGGAGGAAAAGCCGAACAGATTTTTTTGCGTGGATTTGACATTGATCATGGAACTGATATTCGCCTGACGGTCGACGGAGTACCCATCAACATGGTCTCGCACGCCCACGGACAAGGCTACGCCGATGCGCACTTTATCATTCCCGAATTGATTGAAGGAGTGGATTTTAAAAAAGGATTGTACGATACCGATAAGGGTAATTTTGCCACGGCGGGCTGGGCTAATTTTCGTACCAAAACCACGTTAGAAAAAAGTTTTACCAAAGCCGAAGTAGGTCAATTTAACACCTACCGATTGGTGTCGGGGGTAAATGTGTTAAAAACAGACGATCACAGTGCATACCTCGCTGGAGAGTACAGTTATTCGGATGCGTATTTTGAACGTATTTTGAAGCTCCTCAAAACTTTAACCGACTCAATCTCGTCGGCAAATACCATGGGCATTTGGCCAAAAATACCAATTTGACCTTGACGGCCTCTACTTTTTGGAGCAAATGGAATGCCTCGGGGCAAATTCCTGACCGTTCGGTGGCGGATGGTTCTATCGGCTTTTTCGGCGCGATTGACCCTAACGAAGGCGGAGAAACGAGTCGTACCAATGTAAATGCCGAATTTGTGACGTTGACGAAAAAAAATCACGTTTGGAAGAATCAACTGTTCT
>Ga0056904_1001610_pt1 | contig 9642 bp, 6 predicted proteins | sample EBPBio172007_DNA_FD_55043 | JGI IMG/M metagenome (GOLD analysis project Ga0056904, IMG submission 55043) | Wastewater treatment Type I Accumulibacter community from EBPR Bioreactor in Madison, WI, USA - Reactor 1_9/17/2007_ DNA | ecosystem: Engineered > Bioreactor > EBPR > Anaerobic-Aerobic >...
AATGAAATTGTTTTTGTAAGCAATTATTATTTTAACTATTTCAGATTACTTTTATTGGACTATTTCTTGCTGAATTATCACCGGCAGTTGGAATGCAATGTGTACACACCGAATCAAAATCGGCGATATTTCAGAGTTAAATCAGGAAATATTTGACTGGATCAAAAAAGCCTACGACCAGGCAGGATAATCATTGGAAATAAAAAAAGCCCCGGCTATTCAGATAATAACCGGGGCTTTAACATCACATCATAAGAATTTAGAGTTTTTAATTCCCTTCCGGAAATCTTTTTCTCTTCTATTTCACCAACATCATTTTTTTGACACTGCTGAAACTGCCTGCATTTATCTTATAGATATAAACGCCTGTTGGAAGTGAAGTTGCATCAAAACTTACTTCATATTCACCGGCTGTTTTAACTTCATTTAATAAAGTAGCAACAAGTTCACCTGTGATTGAATAGATATTTAATGTAACCAGGTTCTCTGCAGGAATTGCAAATCTTATAACCGTTGAAGGGTTAAATGGATTTGGATAGTTCTGCGAAAGGTTAAACTCTACCGGTACTGAAGTGCCAACGGTCTCGACTGACATTGGTGAATCGAGTGAGTAGAGTGTGCCATTTTCTGTTCCTGCCCATACGATACTCGATGTCGGGGTTGAGAAAACTGCACCTGCTCCAAGGCCTGAGAGACCAAGGTTGACCCAGTTAGCGCCATTATCCGAACTTCCAAATATTCCGTTAGCCCACGAAGCTGCATATACATTGTTGTTTGCATCAGTTGTTACTCCATAAATAAATGCCTGACCAACATTGGTGTTTGTCCAAGTTGAGCCATTATTAGCTGATTTAAGAACTCCTGCACCATAAGTGCCTGCGTATATGTTGCCATTTGGAGCAACTGTAAGAGCCCAGATGTAAGGGAAACCTGCGTTGAGGTCTGTCCAGTCAATTCCACCATTGGTTGATTTAATGATTCCGCCACCAAATGAACCGGCGTAAATATTTCCGGAACCATCAATCGCAAGTGCGTGAATTGCTGTGTTAAGGATGCCTGTATTTAAGGTTGTCCAGGTTGATCCGTTATCAGTGGATTTAAGAACTCCAAAACCCCATGTTCCTGCGAAAAGATTGCCTTGTGCGTCAATTTTGACTGCTCTAACATCTTTGCCTGCAAGTGAGGTAAGTGTCCATGTGGTTCCACCATTAACTGTCTTGAAAAGACCTTGTTCTGTTCCTGCATAGATTGTGCCTGAGGCATCAACTGCGAGTGACCATACATAACCAACTGTCATTGAGGTATTTATTCTCTCAAATCCTGTTGTTGTCTGCTGGTAGATCTTTCCACCAATCGTTCCGATCAGAAGGTCTCCGCTGTTGTTGCTGGTCATTGCCCAGATAAATTCATTACTCATAAATTGACCCTGGCTTGTCCAGTTTCCTGTTCCTGATCCACTTCCGCCACCGGATCCACCGCCTGAACCACCACTTCCACCTGTATAGTTAAAAAGGTTAATCATTACAGATGCATAATCGTCTTCTGTGGTGATACCGTTATTAGGTGTTGAATCAGGATCGTATTGATCTGAATGAGTAATTTCAGCTACATTTACTACATCTTCATCAACAGGAATGTTACCAACAAACATTGTATTATTCATCTGTCCCTGACCTGTGAAGTTTTTACAGATCATTTGACCATTAATAACACCCGTTACAAAATTCATATCCGCTTTAGGGGCAAGAACTGTTCCACGAACATCAATTCCCTGAATTGTTATGTTTGTTGCATCGGGGAAATTATAAAGTACATTGCCGATCGAGGTTCCTGTTACGGTGAGTCCACCTCTCCATGATACTGTTGTTCCACTGATATTAACAAGTACAACCGATCCGTTAGGAACTGATATTGCCATATTGTTAGCCTGTGAAAGCTGTGCACCATCAACATTAAAAACATTTAGTAATGGATGTGTGCCGGTCAGTTCAAGTCCACCCCATTGAAATGTTACATTTCCATTTGCAGGGTAGTTTGAGAGTGAATTGGAAAGATTAAGCAGATGAGTTGAAGCTGCATTAAAATCTATCACATTCCCCTGTCTTACTGTACCGTTATTGATACTTACAGCATTTATTGGCAGGTTGGAACTGTTTCCATAAACAACATTACCGTTGTAAACAGCACCTGAAATATAAGTAAGATCATTGCCAACAATTAAAACATCTTCTGTTCCCGAAGGGTATGAAAGTTTATCACCAACACTGTAACCTGCAAAGTGTGCGTTGTGACCAACTGCAACTTTACCCTCGGTATCTGAAGAAGGTTGAAAAACATCATTTAATACAAAAAGGTTGTAACCAACTGCTTCACCCAAAGTGAAAAAGTTGGAATTAAGCGACTGAAGATTAACTGTGGTTGTCATCTGCAAAGTTGCAGTTCCACCGTTTGCAAGATTGCCAACAGTCCAAACACCGGTTGTGTTATTATAGCTCCCCTGTGAAGAGGAATAAGAGTTGAAATCAAGTCCGGTAGGAATCTGATCGGTGACGATTACATTGGTTGCTCCGTTTGGACCGTGATTTGTAACTGTGATTGTAAAAGTAATTATCTCACCATGATTTCCGCTGTTGCTTGATGAGGTNTTTGTAATGCTAAGATCAGCAGTTGCAACCCATGTTACTGTTGCGCTACTNGTTACTGTAGTATTTATAGGGGTAGCCAAAACTATTTTTTGATACTGATTTGGGCTTACTTTATGCACATATCTTGTTCCTTGAGGAATGATATGATGAGCCGTTGCAGTAATAGTAGCATTGTTCGAAATACCCTGTGAAAGTGAGACGCCACTAATCGTTCCCGTTGCATCAGTTACTGCAGAAGTAAAATTCAGACTTCCGGAGAAGCGGCAAAATCAACATTTACTCCCTGCATTGTCTGGAATGATGCGTTATAACCGGTAAGGTTAAACAGCATTCTGACCAACAGGTAATGACTGTGAAGTTGGATTAAACAGTAAAGTTGAAAGAATTGATCCACTGTTTGAATTTGCATTTGCATCAGCGATAATGGCAAGTGCACGATTTTTAATTGTTGTATTAGTAACTGTACTTGCATCAACTCCGTCACTGAAGTGCCAAATGGCTATCTGAACAGCAGCAGCTTCATTGTTGGTCGCCGTTCCATTAAATGGTGCATAATTATTTAAAATGTAAGAAATATACTGATTGGTTGAACCATCGTCAGTATACTCATTTGGGTTTGAGACCGAATAAGTTGCGAGATTGTGGGAAATGTCGATACAGTAAAATTTAGCGGCGATACCGTTTAATTCTCCGCTTAATGTTCCTGCCCAAACACTTTTATTAGTACCTGTTGGAAACTGAAATGTTACATTACTTCCGTTTGAAGTACCAAACACTCTTACAGTTGAACCCGAAGATTGAGTCATCGAGCCGCCGGGAACCACAATTGGTTTATTGACGACTGAATCGGGTACCACAGCGAATGCCTGTGTGATGATTATAAAAGTGATTGCAAAAATTAGATTTAGTTGTTTCACGATTGCCTCGATTGATAAAATGTTGAGGCTATGCTGCAATTACCGTGCCAAACTTAGCAATATCACTTTTTACTCTATTTACGAGTAATTTTGTTCTTAATTGTGGAATTTGTAAAGCTTGAACAGTGTCTCATTATGAGAATAGTGCATCATTTTGTACATATACCAATTTTCTCTAAAAATTGTAAAGATATTCAAAATTTGACTTAAACTGCGTTTTTAGCTTATAATGCAAGAAACAGGGTTTACCGGACGTAAATAGTGTATCTTTTTAAGACAGTTATAAAATGAATTCGATGAGGTCCCGGTTGAAGATTTCAGGGTGTTCAAATTGGGGGAAGTGCCCGCACTCGGGGTAAATTTTGATATTAACTGATTGGATGTTCTGTTTGAATGTATCGATCATTTTTTGAGGTGTAAGCTCCGGATGAACAAAGCGATTGGGGATCATTTTGTCGTTGTCTCCAAAAATAATCATGGTTTTGGATTTCACCCCGGATAGCNTGAACGGGACATCGGAGTTGATGACACCTGAAGCGCTTCGGGCAATTATTTCTGCGTGTAGTGGAAACTCCCCCGCCTTTCGAATTGCGATCCTGTCAGAAATCATAAATTGTGCATCAAGAGGGAAATGATGAAAATTAACCATTACATTGTTTCGGATTTGTTTATCATCGTTATTAATCATCCTCTCGGTGCTTATAAAATTTTCGACAAGAAGTTTTTCATCTTCAGAGTAGGTTTCGGCACCACCGGGAGCAGAAAGGAAAAGTTTATCAACTCTTTCAGGGAATTCAATAGCCAACTTAAAGGCAATTACTCCCCCCATTGAGTGGCCACAGATGTTAAACTTATTTATTCCAAGTTTATCCATCAGTTTAATAACAACTTCAGCGTAATAATCCATCGTTCCGGGATGGAGAGATTTGGAAGACTTACCGTATCCGGGAAGGTCTATCGCAATACATCGGAAGTGTTTAGAGAGAGGGAGAAGGTTTTTGTTCCAGGCCGGTATGTAACTCCCCAATCCGTGAATAAAAACCACAGGAGAACCATCGCCCATAGCAGTATGGACGATGGTTAAACCGGGTTCAATTTGGGTCTTTACAACCGGAAATTGATATGTAAGTGACTCAAATTCCATTATTTAATGAAATCGAGAACCAATTTGTTGAATTCATCGGCTTTTTCAATCATGATCATGTGACCACAATTGTCAATCTCAACAAGTTTACTGTTTTTAATCTTCGCAGCTCCCTGAATAAATACATCAGATGGGAACCCCGGATTAAGGTACATGTTTGGAATAAGACCGTCGTATTTACCGTAAAGAATAAGTGTAGGAACCTGAATTCCGGCGATGCTGTTATAGGTGGGTTCATCAAGCATGGCACTNACACATTTTACCACTGCATAAGAGAATTCTCTCATTTCAGCTCCTTTTGCCATCCTTACTCTNTCCTCCACCATCCATTCCCACTTATCATCCCAGTTATAGAAGTTCATTGCAAGGTTTTTTCTTACTCCGTCTTCAGGGTTGAGTCGAACTCCTTTTGCATCAATTGCATTGCGAAGCCAGTCACCCTCACCATACTGGAATTTTTCNAATCCTGCGGGTGCCGCAAGCACAAGCTTTTTGATTAGTTCAGGGTATTTAAGTGCAAATATTATCGAGATCTGTCCACCCATCGAATGCCCCACGAGTGTTACATTCTTCAATTTTAATGTGGTGATCAGATTCTTAACAGTTTCGGCGTAAAAACNCAGGGTGTAAGGGTAGTCGCCTTTTTGCGATTTTCCATACCCCGGGAGNTCAATTACGATTACTCTGTTGTTTTTTGCGAGTTCGGAAGTATTATACCTCCAGAATCCTGCATTACTGGCAAGGCCGTGTATNAGGATTATTGTGTTCTCGCCCGATCCCAGATCTGCATAAGCAACTGAAGGATTTGCGAGCACTGTTTTTGTCGGGAAAGAATAATCGATATCCTGGAATTCAAGAGCAGGCATGTTAGTATATTTAAATCCTGCACAGCCGGAGAAGACAACAATACCTAATAAAGCTAAAAATGTTAATTTTTTCATTGTTTCCTCCTTTAGAACATCAGCCAGCTAAGGGTTGTAAAAAATGTCCATGGGTCTTTTGGTTTTTCACCCGTGTANGTTGATTGTGGTGAGTCGTAAAAATCACCTGTCATCATATAAGCTGCGTGTACACCGAGTGTGAGAAATACTTTAACATTATACTTCATTTCAAAATTCACCTCACTGCCCATGTAGTTTCCGCCACCGGTTAAACTGTTGTTTGAGAAAGCGGTTGCAAATCCTATTTTACCATACATTTTATTGGGAATAAAATCTTTGGAGAAATTCAAAAATGCTGCGGTAACTCCAAGTCCCATATTCGAGATGTCGTGAACGGCTGAGTAATAACGGTTTACGACCTGAGGATCAGGAAAAAGAAGGAATGCTCTGTGATTGCTGTATATCCCGACAGGTGAACCGTAGATGTTTCCCGTAATTACGGATGAGAGTGTGCCGTCATTGACGCCGTTGTTATCNCCGGAGGTGTATAAGGCCTCAAGACTGATTTTGTCGTTTGGTGTCATTCCATATTTATATGCGACTGATGCGTTGGCAGAGTAACCAAAAATATCGGCAGCTTTACCTGTTGTAGTTCCAACAGTGTCTAGTATTCCGAAGTTTGTCATTACATAAGCATCAAGCCACCAGCGGGAGACCATGAAGTCACGGTTATATGCAATGTGTCCACCAAACCAACCNATATGTCCTTCATATTTTTGAGTTGATCCCGGAAAACGGATTCTTGTTGCGCCGTTATAGTCAGCAAGTGCGCTNGTTAGTCCNTGTCCGAGGATTGANATTCCGCCGGAATTTTTGCCTTTGTCCCATGCNTACCACAGGTCAACTCCTGCTTCGAGGAGTGGAGATGGTTTCCATTCATAGTCTGCCATCCAAAGGGCAACATCATCATCTTTGCTAATCTCGTTTTCCCATAACTGGAAGAATCCGAGACGGAGTTTGGTTGATGGTGTTGGCGCGATGTATGAACTGATACCAACAGCTTGTGTTCCCCAGTAAGAGAGTTTGTATCCACTGGTTTGGGCTGTTGAGAGTGCTGCAAGGTTTGGATCGCGGACATTATCGAAAAGACGCTGCATTCCGATTACGATGTTCCAGTTGGCGTCTTCGGGTTTTAGCTCAACATTTGCCATGAGTGTCTGGAGGTTAATTTGTCCCCCGTTTATTGCACCACCTCTGTTGTTTCCAACGCCATAGGCCTGGTCTCCCCAGGTATAATCTATTTTAAACAAACCTCTGAAAGTTGCAAAGTCATCAAGAATTTTAGGTTTGTAGATGAACATTGGTACAAATCTTTGTTCAAAGTAGAGTGTTGTCTGGGGTACGGTGAAGGTTGAGTTTTGACCGAAAAGTCTTCCGATTACCTGCCCCTGCAGTACATCGTTTGTAGGGGTGATATTACCCGATGTCATTCTTGTGAATGAGTAACCGATGAATTGGAATTCGCGTGGCGGTTTGTCGTCAAGTCTGATGTCCTGCGCTATTGTTGTAAGTGCCAGGAGTATGGTTATTAGTAATGATTTTTTCATGGTTCTTCCGTAGCTGCCGTTAGAACCCGGAAAACTTTATCGGTTTTCCGGGTTTTTGCGGTTTTAAGGGTTTAGTTTTTTACGTATTTCTGTATCCATGTTGCGCCGAGTGACACTGAGTTATATTTGGTTGATCCAAATCCAAGTGCAGCAGTAGCGGCGGTGAATCCTGTGATTGCAGGGTTAGTCTGAATTACTTCATACCACATTCCGGCTGTGTTCACTCTGTAGATACCGGTTGAGGTAAGGGCAGATGGAACGGTCTGGTTGAGTGTGATTGTACGGATTGAAGTGTTTGCAACTGCCTGTGTTGAGAATGTACCTTCAAAGGTTACGGTAACATTGCTGCTATCGGTTGAGATTACTTTATAGGTTCCATTGGAATTAAAAGTTGCATCAATTTTTTTGGTTTTTGATACTGATTTTAGTCCAGGAGCAACATTTGCACCGTCAGAAAGCCATACACCAACAAGTGGTTCTGTTGTCGGGTTTGCGGGAACATATTTTTGAATCCATGTTGCGCCGAGGGAGAGTCCATTATATTTGGTTGAACCAAAGCCTTCAGCTGCGTTAGCTACTGTAAATCCGGGGATTGCAGGGCTTGTCTGGAGAACTTCATAGGTCATGTATCCGTTGGCACCAACCTGGAATTCCTGCAGATGTGAGGCTTGTAGGCACAGTCTGGTTCAGTGTTATGGTCATAATGGTTGTGCCGGTGTTGGTGGTGTAGCTCCATGTTCCTTCAAATGTTACATCGGTACCTGCAGAGTCGGTTGATACAACTTTGTAAGTTTTGTTAGCGTTGAAGGTGGCATAGATTTTTTTGGTTTTGGAGACTGATGCGAGTCCGGGGGCTACATCGCTTCCTTCAGATACCCATGAGCCGACGAGGGGGTCTGCTGCCGGGGTTGGTGGAGGAACTACAGGGTTGTCTTCACTTTTGCATCCTGAAATAATGAGGACGAGTGCGAGTATGGATAACGAAAAAAGCTTTTTCATCTTTTTTTCTCCTATTGAGTGTTAGTTTGTTGTTTATGAATTTTGATTAGTTGCTGTTTGTTTATTTTTCCTGCCTCGTTTTTAGGGAGTGAATCGAGAAAAACGATGTGTTTTGGCAGTTTGTATTTTGCAAGTCCTGTTTTGCAGTATTCTGTTATCTCTTCGGCGGTTAGTTGTTCACCGGGATTGAGCACGATATATGCTTTTCCGGTTTCGCCCCAGCGGTCGTCTTTTACTCCAATAACAGCACATTCTCTTATTGCTTTGTGCTGATAAAGATATTTTTCAACTTCAGATGGGAAGACATTTTCGCCACCGCTGATGTACATGTTTTTTTTCCGGTCGATTACAAAGTAGTATCCTTGTTCGTCAACCTGAAGAATATCGCCTGTGTGGAACCAGCCGTTGGTTATTGCAGCGGCTGTTTCTTTTGGTTTGCGCCAGTAGCCTGCTGTTACCACGGGTGATTTTAACCAGAGTTCGCCCGGTGTGTTCGGCGGCTGCGGATTGCCGTGTTCGTCCACGATTTTGGCTTCTACATAAAAATTGGGAAATCCAATGCTTCCCTTTTTAGTTATTGCATCATCCTGATGGAGTGAAAAACAATTAGGTCCCACTTCGGTAAGTCCAAAACCCTGTCGTATTGCAATACCCTTTTTGTGCCAAAGATTAATCAATGGTATTGGCATCGGCGCACCCCCAACGATTGCGAATCGTACGCAACCCAGATCGGTATTCTCAAATTTTGGTGAATCTGATAACATTTGCAACATTGTAGGCACACCAAAAAGGAGTGTTGTTTTTTCTTTTTCCATCAGTTCAAGGATGGTATCGGGGTCAAACGAATTTAAGAGAGTGTGTGAACCACCCACAAAAAGAAAAGGGGTAAACAAAACATTCCAACCACCGGTGTGAAAAAAAGGAGCATAACTTTGTGTATGGTCGTTTTCCGTAAGATTTAATCTTAAAACCGTGTTTGTGGCGTTCCAGAATAACTGTTTGTGCGTTATTATCACACCTTTCGAGAGACCCGTGGTTCCTGCTGTATAAAGAATTTTAACAGGGTCGTTAAACGAAATCACAACTTCCGGTTTTTTGATTCCGGGTTCAATTGGCTCCGTTAAAAATGTTCTGATTTCTGTCAAATCCATTGTTTGCGGAACAGCTTGCAGAGTCTTTAGTTTTTTAATCTCATCAACATAATCGGATTCAAAAAGGAACAACGCAGGTTCGGCATCGGCAATCAACAGATCAAGTTCACGCGGAGTTAATCTAAAGTTTAACGGAACAAGAATAAGCCCCGTTTTTACACATGCAACAAAAAGAAGAATAAATTCTGCTCTGTTTTTTGAATAAACCGCTATTCTCTCCCCTTTTTTGAGTTTTAGTTCGTTCAGGAAGTGGTTTGCAAGTTTATTGGCACGGTTGTTAAAATCGGAGTAATTCCAT